>ENA-OYXF01000273-OYXF01000273.1-human-gut-metagenome-genome-assembly--contig:-NODE-273-length-25243-cov-6.430165_pt1 | contig 25243 bp, 20 predicted proteins | sample MGYA00244842_ERZ653416 | MGnify/ENA primary metagenome ERZ653416 (study PRJEB26926, sample SAMN06164920) | human gut metagenome | biome: ENVO:00009003; feature: ENVO:2100002; material: ENVO:00002003... | reverse complement strand
CTATTTATATTTTGGGAATATAATTCCTGATAACTTGGAGGTTAACGTATGCTTAAATTACAAAATATCAAAAAGGATTATATTACGGGCGATACCGCCGTACACGCGCTTAAGGGCGTCAGCATTGAATTCAGAAAAAGTGAATTTGTATCGATACTCGGTCATTCGGGCTGCGGCAAAACCACGCTTTTGAATATTATAGGCGGCCTTGACCGCTATACGGACGGCGACCTGTTTATAAACGGAAAATCCACAAAAACATATAAAGACAGGGACTGGGATAATTACAGAAACCACTCCGTAGGCTTTATCTTTCAAAGCTACAACCTCATTCCACACCAGACCGTGCTTTCAAACGTAGAGTTGGCGCTTACCCTTTCGGGCGTATCAAAGCAGGAAAGGCGCAAAAGAGCCGAAGACGCCCTTAAAAAGGTAGGGCTCGGCGATCAGCTCGGCAAAAAGCCAAATCAGATGTCCGGCGGGCAGATGCAGCGCGTAGCTATTGCGCGCGCGCTTGTAAACGACCCCGAAATACTGCTTGCAGACGAGCCTACCGGCGCGCTTGACAGCGAGACCTCGGTTCAGATAATGGAGCTTTTAAAGGAAATCTCAAAGGACCGACTTGTAATTATGGTAACCCATAACCCAGAACTTGCAAAGCAGTATTCAACGCGAATAGTAAAGCTGCTTGACGGAAACATTACGGATGATTCCGACCCCTACGGCGGCGAAGAAACGGTAAAAGCCGAAAAAGCCGAAGGCAAGCGCCCTTCAATGTCGTTTTTAACGGCGCTTTCGCTTTCGCTTAACAACCTTATGACCAAAAAAGCGCGCACGTTTTTAACCTCTTTTGCAGGGTCGATAGGTATTATAGGAATAGCGCTTATACTCTCGCTTTCAAACGGGGTTAACGCCTATATCCAAAAGGTAGAGGAAGATACTCTTTCAAGCTACCCCATAACCATTGAGAAGGCGGGTATGGACGTAAGCCGCCTTGTAAAGGATCTTATGGGTAAAAACGAAGCCCCTGAAGACCGCGAAAAGGACAAAATTTACAGCAACAACATAATGACCGAAATGATGACCACTATGGTAAACGGCATTTCGGAAAACAATTTGGTGCTGTTAAAGGCGCACATTGAAAAAACACCCGAATTTGAAAGCAATACAAGCGAAATCGAATATAAATATTCAACAGTTATGAATATTTACGATGAAAAGGGAAACCGTGTAAACCCGAACACCGTGTTTACCACCGTTTTCGGCGAAAGCGCGGCGCAGTCTCAGCAATATTCGGGTATGTCCTCCTTTTCCAATACCGAGGTTTGGACGCGCCTTTTCGATAACAGCGAATTTTTAGAAAAGCAGTACGACGTTATTGCGGGACGTATGCCCGAAAAATACAACGAAATAGTTCTTGCGATTGACAAAAACAATCAGATAAGCGATTACACCCTTTATTCGCTTGGGCTTAAAGACGTTAAAGAGCTTGAAGAAATGATGAAAAAAGCTCAAAACGGGGAAAAAATCGAGCCTACCGAAGAGGTAACCTACAGCTATGACGATATTTTAAATCTTAAGTTCAAGCTGCTTTGCAATACCGATTATTTTGAAAAAAGCGAAAACGGCACCTGGGTAAACAAGACCGACGACGAATTATTCGTTCAGTCTCAGCTTGCAAAGCTCGGCGAGGATATAACCGTTGTAGGTATAATACGTCCCGCGGAAGGCTCTGTCGCCAACGACACCGCAGGCTTTGTAGGCTATAAATCGGAGCTTATGGAGCACCTGATAAACAAGGTCAACGACAGCGAGATCGTAAAGGCGCAAAAGGCTTCGCCCGATACCGACGTTTTAACGGGGCTGCCGTTTGAAACAAACGAGAATATGACCTATGAGGAGCTTATGGCTTATATTGCGGCTCTTCCGGAAAATGAGCGTGCGGAATACGCGGCGTATACAGAGCAAATGACTGCCGCCGGAATGACAAACGAGCAAATAGCCGAGCGCTTTAACAGCGCGATAAAAGCAAAAAATTCCTCCGCCACATATGAAGGAAACTTAAGCCTTATGGGCGTATCGGATTTAAAGCGCCCCTCGGTAATAAATATATATCCTAAGGACTTTGAGGCAAAGGAAACCGTAGCCGAGCTTATAGACGATTATAACTCTGCCGCCGCCGAAAACGAAAAAATCACATATACCGATTATATAGGCCTTATGCTTTCCTCGGTAACCACCATTATAAACGCAATAAGCTATATTTTAATTGCCTTTGTAAGCATATCGCTTATTGTTTCCTCTATTATGATAGGAATTATAACCTATATTTCGGTGCTTGAACGCACCAAGGAAATAGGCATTTTAAGAGCAATGGGCGCTTCAAAGCGCGACGTATCAAGGGTATTCAACGCCGAAACGCTTATAGTGGGCTTTTCTGCCGGCGTTATAGGTATTCTTATAACCCTGCTGCTGCTTATACCCATAAACGCAATTATAGGCGCAATAACCGATATTTCGGGTCTTGCCGTACTGCCCGTTGCAGGTGCCGCGGCGCTTATTATAATAAGTATGCTGCTAACGCTTATCGCCGGTCTCTTCCCCTCTAAAATAGCGGCTAAAAAGGATCCCGTAACGGCATTAAGGAGCGAATGACGATAGATAACCGAAGGGTGCGGCGGCATATAAAATACGGCGAAACTGCGGGGTACTTGACAGATATGGTAAAATAATAAGTGATATATTATTCTCGGAGGAAACCTATGCTTAACACCGACAGATTATGCCCCGGCTGTATGAACGATAACGGCGGTGAAAAAATTTGCCCCGTTTGCGGATATGATTCGTCTTCTGTAAATCCGCAGGACTGTCTACCGACAGGCGCTCTGCTTTGCGACCGTTATCTTATAGGTCAGGCAAAAAGCCGAAACGGCGCCGAAACCGTGTATATCGGCTGGGATAAAACCACCGATACCGCCGTAAGAATAAAGGAGTATTTTCCGTTAGGCTTCGGCATAAGAAATACCGACGGCTCCGTTTTCATAATGAAGGGCGGCGAATATACCTTTAACGAGGGGTTAATGGAGTTTCTTGATATTAACCGTTTTATATCAGGCTCCGCTCTTCCCTCTCTTATGCCGATAAACGATGTGTTTGAGGAAAACGGCACTGTTTATGCCGTTATGCCGAATATTCCTTCAATAACGCTTGCCGAATTTTTGCAAAAAAACGGCGGCACATTAAAATGGGAACAGGCAAGGCCTCTTTTCCTGCCGCTAATCGATACCGTAAAGGGTATGAACGACGCGGGAATTATCCACGGCGGAATATCGCCCGAAACAGTGCTTGTAGGCAGGGACGGTAAGCTGCGCATATCGGGATATTCCGTGAAAAAGCTCAGAACGGAGGGCGGCGAGCTTGAAGCAAAGCTGTATACGGGCTTTGCCGCGGCAGAGCAGCAGGGGCTGTGCAAGCTTTTACCCGACGCATATACGGACGTATACGGACTTAGCGCGGTTTTATTTAACGCGCTTACGGGTATTGTACCGCCGGGAGCCAAGGATAGAATTAAAAACGATTCTATGACTATCCCCGCAAAATTTGCCGAGGAATTGCCGCGCCACGTTTTATCCGCGCTTGCAAACGGTCTTCAGGTTATGCCGCAAAACCGCACGCAAACCGTTGAAGATTTTAAAAACGAGCTTGTATACGCCGAAACCGCCGAAGCAAAGCAAAGCGACCGCAAGCCGCGCGAAAGTAAATCCGAACGCAAAACCGCCGAAAAGGAAAAGAAGGGCGGCACCGCCAAATACGTTATAATATCGTCGGCGGCAACAGCCGCGGTATTTCTTATAATAGCCGCACTTGTTGTTACGGTTCTTAAAAAGGATATTTTCGGCAAAAACAAATCATCGTCTGATTTAAGCGTCAACGCGTCGGATAATGCGCCGTCGGTAGACTCGGTAGGCTCTATAGACAGCGGCGCCGCCGTTTCCGACGTATTGTTTGCCGTTCCCCAGCTTACGGGCAAATATTATGCTGATCTTGTTGATAACGAGGAATATGAAAGGTTCCAATTCGTAATAAAGGCGTATGAATGCAGCGATAAATTTGCACGCGGTCAGATATGCGCCCAATCATTGGCAGAGGGAACAAACGTAGTAAGGGATACAAAAATAGAGCTTACAATAAGCTTAGGTCCTAAGGAAGTAAAAATTGCCAACGTTAAAGGTCTTGACGAAATGAGCGCAAAAATCGAGCTTTTAAAGCAAGGCTTTTTATACGATAACATTGAGGTGCTTGAAAAATACGACGAGGACCGCGAGCCCGGCACCGTGCTTGAGCAGGAGCCAAAATACGGCACGCAGGTAAGCCCGCAAGCTCCCGTTAAAATATATATTAACTCATACACGGGAAGCTCCGATACCTCCGGCACGTCTTCAAGCTCCGGCACGGCGTCCAAAAGAGATTAGATAAGCCAAAAAAAGGCATACGCGCATTTAACCGCGCGTATGCCTTTTATAATTTTGCCTGTTCGCTTTTCGGCAGTTACCTATCAATATATTTACTAAGCGTAAACGAAGCCAATCTTACATGCTTTCGGTCAACCGTATAAGACATACAAAGCTCTCCTGCGCTATTATATTGAATAAACGGATAAAAGCAGCTGCCGTTCATATCCGCCTGAAGAATTACCTTACTGTTTGCAATGTTATTGCAGTCTATCTTGATAATTCCTATATGGTTTCGGTCCGTCGGCGCATGGAAAAGATACAGTCCGCCCTTATACACAATAAAATCCGAACGCGACTGGCAGTCTCCCACCAATACAGGTCTTGCCCATTCTCCGCTGTTCAAATCGTAATATGTAAGAATCCCGTATTTACTGCCGGTATCGGTTTTTTCGTCATAATTCCACTGTCTTACAAAATAATACGCTTTATCGTTAAGAACATATACCGCGTTTTCCCATATTGTTTCATTTTTAAAACCGGTGCCGTTTGCCCCCTCGTTCGGCTGTGCAACATATTCCCAGGTTATAAGATCCTTGCTTTTTATGATCGCGGTGAAATTTCCGCTGTAAGTACCTGAATAATAATACTTTTCGCCGTTTTCCGTTCTGCTTGAAAGCTTTTGCATAATCCCGATATCGCTGAAAAACTCCTTATGCCCTATTCCGTTTACGGCAAGCGCGTTTTGCATACCGCTGGAGCTGAAATCGTTAACCGTATCCTTAACCTTAAATCTGTTAACGCATATATCCCCAAGACTTCCCGTTTTAATATCAAATATACGGTAAAGGCGGTAATATTTATTATCTATGCTTGCAGTCCACAATACGTAAATGCTGTCAGGCTCTTCGTCCCTTTGCATAAGAATTGTATCGTAAACGCCCGTAACCTTATGCCCGCACAGGCTGTCGCCGGTTTTCATAATATCAAGAATGGTTTTATTTAGAGGCTCGTTTTCGGGTATATATGCAAGCCTTGCCGCCTGATATCCCGGATCCTCTTCGGCAGACTGGGTGTTTGCATAGTACGACATATAAATATTTCCGCCGACATAGCAAAATGTGGAAACGTGGCACATTTTATCAATACCGTCTTTTTCAAAATCCGCAATTTTATTTTCCGCTATTTCCCTTGAAAACGCTTCGGCTTTCGCCTCGCTGTTAAGGGAAGCGTCCGCCTCAATAACCGCAGCGGGAGCTTCTACTCTCTCCCTTCCGTAAATTTTAAACGCGGTCAACTGCGAAACATCTTCAGAAAATATATCCTTACAATCGGTTTTAACATTATCCATTACATTTCCTCCGTTTTTAACACACGATCCTTAAAAAATATAACCGCGTGTTGCATAATTTTTTTGTTTATGATATAATTATAATGCAAAATTCACCCATTACAATACAGTATTTTTTACCTAAATTAACACTAAATTGCAAAACGGGGCTAAATATATGATAACACGGCACGACAGCTACGAGGGCTACAAAACAAATTCCGAAATAAGCGATCCGCCATGCATTATTTTTTTAAAAGAGGATAGGAATTACAGTAAAAGCAAGGCTTGCGCAAACTGGCATGACGACTTAGAGCTGCAACTTTGCAGCAAGGGCAGCGGTTATATCATAATAAACGGCGAAAAATACGCTTTCAAAAGCGGCGATATTGCAGTAATAAATTCCGATTTTATACATTACACGGGTTCTGACGAAGCAATATCCTTTTATTCGGTAATAATAGATTCCGCATTTTGCAGGGCTGCCGATATAGATTGCTCGTCAATAAGATTTGATATGTTTCCGAACGACGGGCTTATTTCGGAAATTACAGACGATATACTGAAAATATATTATTCTGATCACACGGTCTGCAAAAAAGCGAAGCTTCAGATGTCGGTCTTAAAGCTTTTAATTACGCTTCGCGAGCGCCACACAGTATCGCAAAATACCGAATTTAAATTAGGCATGGGCTTTGAGCAGGTTAAAGCTGCGGTTGAATTTATAAGAGCCAATTACGACCAAAGGCTTACGCTTGATATGATTGCCAAAAACGCCCTTACAGACAAATACCGCCTTTCGCACTGCTTTAAGGCTTTTACGGGCTTAACCATATTTCAATACATAAACGATTACAGGTGCGAGGTTGCCAAAAGCCTGATAAGAAACGGGCTTATGATAAACGAGGCCGCCGCGCAATGCGGTTTCAACAACGCCTCGTTTTTCACCCGCACATTTAAAAGATATACCGGGAAATTCCCGTCCTATTACAAAAAAAACAGCTGATACACCGTATCATGCTGTTTTTTTATTATGTATATTTTTCAAAAAGGATATTATTATTGAAATTACCGAAACAGACTCGTTTATAATACCTATAACCGAACCCACATACACATCATAAACCAAAAATGCCAGACATACCGGAACCGTTATTATTTTAGTAATAATAGGGTTTTTAAGCCAAAGCGAAACCGTAACAAACGTGGAAGCGGCAATCGGGAGAATATTAAAAGCCGAACGGAATGTAAAAATACCCATTACCCAGCTTATAATTATAAAGGCTGCCGGCCATATCACCTTATCCGCCCATTTTTTATTTTCACGGTTTATAAAAACTATCTCACGGAATATACCTATAAAGTTAGGTATCATTCCGGCTATGCCGCCTAACAGCAGATAATGAACGACCCAAAAGGCGTCTGCACTTAGCTTTGCAGCCACCAATTTTTTTCGTTCGTTCTGTTGGTAGCCTATAAAAAGCGAGATCATCGCTCCTACTCCGAAAATCTGTGCTGTAAATCTCATTTAATATTAAGCCCCTTAAATTCCGTATTGAAACCGATAAACGGCGGTTAGTACCTGCCCTTTTCAACACTAACATTATAAAACAGTTTTCCGGAATTTTCATCTGACTATATTGGATAATAATAGCACTATTTTGTATTAAACGAAATCAGTCTAAGCTGTTCTTAATATTTATATAAACGTCATTTATGAAATCTATATACATCTTTGCCGTATCGGGACCATCATTAAACGTCAGCTTGCCGAAATGCTTTTCTATAACGGCATTTGCCGCTTTACGGCCCTTAAGCTTTTCAAGCAGAGATAAAAGCCTGATATCGTTTAATCCGTCCCCGAATACCTTTTGCCTTACCGATTGAAGGGCTTTACCCGTTCTGTCCGGATACACCATATACGAGGAGCCGCAGCCGCTCCAGCCGCAGCAGGGATTGAAATACGGCTCGTAAAAGCCCTGACTTAATTGACCGTAATAATTATTGTAGCCCCACTGTAAAAAGCCCTTGATCTTATAATAATAAAGCTGCACACCGAGCATTCTGTTACGCTCTCTTGAAACCTGAAGCAGTCTGTTGCTCATTGAATTCTGGCAGTTTGAGCCGATATAATAAGCCCATAAATTTTCACACTTACCTATAAATCTGTGTATAAACGCCGTCATAGCTATCGGCATATCGCAGTATCCGGCTTCATAAACGCCGGTATCAAACATTGCGTCGCCGCACATTTCTCCTTCAAGCAGATCCGCAATCTCTTTTTTTGCCGCGCCGTACGATTCGATATGCTCTTTACCCGGCTCGTCCGAAATATGAAACAGCATTTTTCCGTTAAGACCCTCAGCGGCAAGAAACCTTTTAAGCTCGGTTATATACCGGCGCAGAAATGTAACATATTTTTCCCCCGTGGCTTTGGTTTTCCAACCGAACATTTTTATTTCCTTATCGCCTGTCTTTACAATTATCTTGGGAGCCGAGCGCGCGCCCCACTGCGTAAAGAAATGCGAATGCTCAAAATATTTTATACCGCACCTTTTGCATATATCGATATATTTCTTCATTAAGGAAAAATCAAAGCTGTAGGAGCCGTTTCTGTATTCCGCCTTTACAAGCTGAACCGTCATACGCTCCCCGTTTAAGGGCGTATCAAGCGGCGGTGTAAACGCGGGAACCAAAATCATATTCATTCCGTTTATAACCGCTTTTTTTACATAATCCTCCATTATGGTAAAATACTTTTCCGAAAAAAGCTCAACTCCGTAATAATCCGCAAGACAGTCGTTATGAAACCAGTTGGTATACATAAGCCTTTGCCGCGGCAGCTTAACGCCCAGAACCTCCGCTTCAAGCTCCGTACAGGCAAGCTCAACATCAAAAAGACTGTAAAGCTTAATTTTAACGCCGTAATTTCCTTCCTTTATAATTTGTGAATTTTCATTTATACATATCCATAACGACTGCCAGCTGTCGCAAAAAGCGTTTAATGCAATACGTTCACCGTCTTCAAACGTTCTTATATTATCCCAGTTCGCTACCTTTTTAAGCCTTGGATTTGTCTGTTTGGGGATAAGAATATCAGGGCATAGCCCAATAGGAACCTGCGGTTTGCAGCCGCTGTATACCGTGTGAAGCATAGGAACACAGTTTACGTAATATAAAGAAATCGGCAATTCGCTTTCGATCCTGATATAAAAATCTATATTATCCGCACTGAAATCGGTTATCTTATAGGCAAGCTGAAAAGAGTAAGGCTGATTATTGCAAAGAACAGCCTTGGTGAGAGTCTCACCGTCAGGCTCGGTTTCCGGATTTACAGGTATAAGCGAATGATAAAGTCTTGCGTCGATCATATTAACCCTCCTATTTTTAAGAATTATACCATTTTCACCCTATTCTTACAATGAAATTAACCGCTGATTTTTAGCATAAATCTGCTGTTGACAAATGCTTGCATATAATTATAATATAGCTTAGACAATACAATTACGGCACAATGCTGCCAATAGCGGAAAATTTGTCCGATTATATTGTTTAAGGGAGGCTGAACAATTGATAACGTCCACAGAAAAAAAGTCATTTAAATATCTTGAGGTAAACAGCTGTGCCACCGAGGTTCTTGCCGATCGCGACTATTCAAAGCTACGCCCCAAAGGCAGGGTTGATTATCATATCATATATATAACAAGGGGCAAATGTCTGCTTGAAACGGCAGACGGAGAAACGCTTGAGGTTAAAGAGGGAAACATAATTTTGTTTTTACCGAATGTGCGGCAAAAATATTCGTTTAAGGGAAGCGACCGTTCTGTATCGAATTACATACATTTCAGCGGTACTGAGTGTGAAAACCTTTTGAAAAAGACCAATTTACTGGATAAAACTGTTATTTACGTAGGCAAAGACAATCAGCTTGAAACGATTTTTCACCTGCTTGCCGAAGAATTTGCGCTTAAAAGGCATTTGTATAAGGAATTATGCGCTTCCCTGCTGCAGCAATTTATTATAACGGCGGGAAGAGCCGCGGATTATCCGCCTGTATACGGCAAAATAGACGAAATATGTATGAAAATGCAGGAGGACTATAATAAAAGCCTTACCGTTTCCCATTATGCGGACCTATGCAATTTAAGCGAAAGCCGTTTTGCGCATTTGTTTAAAGAAAAATGCGGTATTTCACCCAAAAAATATATTACGAAAATTAAAATCAGCACCGCGCTTAATTTATTAACCGATTCCGATCTGCCGTTAGCTGAAATATCTTCAATAGTGGGCTTTGAAGACTATAATTATTTTTGCCGTATAATAAAAAAAGAAACAGGACTTTCACCGTCCTGTTTCAGAAAGTAACATACAAAGCCTTTATTCTTCTATCGCATACGCCACATTTTCAATATTGCAAAGCGATGAAATCTCAAAATCAATCCGCTTGTCTATTACAATATTCATACCTATATTGCCGTTTTTCTCGGATTTAGGGGCGAAAATCTGGTAGGTAAAGCTTTCTGGGATTACCTCGCGCAATTTTGAAAGAACAGCGTTGACCTTATATAGATCGTCTATTTCGATATATATAACCTCGGCGCTTTTTCTTTTTCTTTCAAACCTTGCAAACAGTATTATTGTACCGAGAAATAAGAGAGTTACAATTACCGCACCGATATAAAAGCCGTAGCCGAGAGCCACGCCTATCGTGGCGGTAGCCCATACTCCCGCCGCGGTTGTAAGCCCGGTTATAACGTTATTGTTTTTAAGAATTATCATTCCCGCGCCCAAAAAGCCTATGCCCGATACCACCTGTGCCGGTATTCTGAAAACATCGCCGTTATTGCCCAGCATATTTGCAACGTACATACTTGTCATACTCGTCATACAAGAGCCGAGGCAGACTAAAATATGCGTTCGCATACCTGCCGCTCTGCCGTGGCGCATACGCTCGCTGCCTATAAGAGTTCCTATTACCACCGCCGCTAATGAACGCAGCAATACTTCAACAATATTCAATCCTTCCACCACACTAAGATTATAATGCTTTCAAAAATTCTGCCAGCCGCAAAGCCAACACGCCGTGTCCCTTATCGTTAAAATGAAGTCCGTCCGCCGTATATTCGCTTTTTTGCGCTTCGTCGTTCGGTTCTATACCAAGGTTATCATATAAATTCAAAACCGGAATATCATATTCCTTTCCTTTTTCGATTATTACCTTCACATACTCATATAACGGCTTTGCGTCGGATTTCTTCATCGGTCTTTCGGACGCCTTAGTGTCATAAAGGTCGTCATATTGCATATGCGCGGGCGTCATAAAAACAATTTTTGCTCCCCCGTATTCGCTTTTTAGCAGCCGCATAAGAAAATCCACTCCGCCGCAAAACGTTGCGGGCGTTTTATCCGTAAGCTCTCCGAAATATGCGTCGCCGTGTATATAATCGTTAACGCCGCCGTAAACAACTATTATATCCGCGTTTCTTTCCATATTGTATGCTCTGCCGCAAAAGCACAGATCATACCGCGGCTTTTCACTCGGAACGCTTTGATGCGCTATTCTGGTGCCTCCGATGCCGTAGTTATTTACCTTCTTTAATTCAAGCATTGCTTTTAAACGGTTATCGTATCTATTATTTTGTATATCCGAAACGCCTACGCCCTCGGTTATGCTGTCGCCGAGAAAATTTATTGTTTTACCCTTAAGTTCCATTTAATATTCCTCACATAGTTATAATATATTTGCCGGCGCCGCGCCGTTTGCCATCCGCCAAAATGCTCGGCAGCTCTTCAAGCGGCTCTGTTTTGTAAATCATTGATGATACGTCAAGCTTTCCGCTTTCAATAAGCTTGATTGCCGCGGGAAATGTATAGGGGTTTATGTAGGACGATTTTAAGGTTATTTCCTTTTTGAATATTTCAAACGGCTTTACGCTTATCTCGGCGTCGGGCTTTGTAAGCCCGAACATCATAACGGTTGAATATTTTCCCGCAAGGGCTATTGCCTGTTCAATTGTTTCGGGTCTGCCCACGCATTCTATTACAACGTCTGCCTGCTCTAAGCCCTGTTTCTTAAGAGCAACGGTAATATTATCTGCTTTAGGGTCAAGCGCTGTGTCCGCGCCTAATTTAAGCGCCTGTTCCCTCTTTTCCTTTATAGGCTCAATCGCTATAATATTTGCAGCACCCGAAAGCCTTGCCAACTGCAGCATTATAAGCCCTATCATTCCGCAGCCTATAACCATAACCGTATCGCCGCACTTGATATTACAAAGCTCTATTCCGTGCAGACAGCAGGAAACCGGCTCGGTCATAGCCGCCTGTTCAAATGTAAGACCGTCCGCCACCTTATAAACCTGCGAAGCGGGCACGGCGCAATATTCTGCAAAACCACCGTCTACCGTTGTGCCGATACCTGTTATATCGGTACAAAAATGCCCTATTCCCCTGCGGCAAAACTCGCAGCTGCCGCAAAGCTTGTTGGGGTCTACGCATACCTTATCGCCCGCAGTAACCGACTTTACGCCCGTGCCGACCTTTACTACCTCGCCCGCAAATTCGTGACCCAAAACCGTGTTTTCGGGCGTGGGCGCGGCGCCCTCGTCGCCGCAGAATATATGTACGTCCGTTCCGCATATTCCGCAGGCGTGTACGCGCACCAAAACATCGTTTCTGCCGATTTCGGGTATATTTCTTTCCTCAACTCTTAAATCGTTTTTTCCGTAAAATACCGCTGCTTTCATTTTGTCATATCTCCTTTAATGCGGCGATTGCGCCGTGTTTTTCGGTGCTTTTGCCCGCAACATAAATTGCTTTTTTAAGGTATTTTTCCGCCGTTTCGGGCGTGATATTGTAGGCAGTGCTTTTATTATTTATCCATTCGCTTAAAAATGTTCCGAAGAATATATCCCCCGCGCCTGTGGTATCTATAGTGTTTACCTTTTCTGCAGGCAGAGCTATATGCGCGTTTTTCATATAAAGCGCCGCACCCTTTGCACCGTCGGTCACAAGAATTATTTTAACTCCGTAAGAAAATACCGCCTTTACCGCGCTTTCCTCTCTTCCGCCGAACAGCATTAAAAGCTCATCCTTTGCGATTTTAAGAATATCCACCTTATCAAGGTGTAATTTCATCATCTCTATTGCGGTTGCTTTGTCTTTCCACAGCGGCTCTCTGTAATTCGGGTCGTAGGTTATAGTACAGCCCGCTTTTTTCGCAATATCAAGCGCGTATTCCGTTGTGCTGCGCGCAGGCTCAGATGTAAGCGATAAAGAGCCGAAATGGAATATCCGCGAATTTTTAATAATGTCCGCATTTATATCCTCTTTTTCAAGAAAAACATCGGCGCCGAAATTACGGTAAAAGCTGAAATCACGGTCGCCATCACTGTTAAGCGCCACAAACGCAAGGGTGGTGTTGTGCAAATTGTCGGTTATAAGCCCCTCGTCCGATACGCCCGCGTTTTTAAGCGTTTCGCGCAGAAAGCTGCCGAACATATCGTTCCCGACCTTGCCTATAAACGCTGTTTTCCCGCCGAATTTTGAAACGGTCGCCAGCAGATTAACGGGTGCGCCGCCCGCCTTTCGCGCAAAAATAAGGTCGCCTGCCGAGTCCTTGCCGGACGGCGTAAAATCTATAAGTATTTCGCCTAAAGCCGTAATATCGTATTTCATAATTTTATCTCCTGCGGTATGGGTTTTCGGTTTTTGTAATAATAAATATTTTTAAATTCGAGCCTTGAAAGCTCACATAAGGCATAATCAAAGCCGTGCGCTATGCGCTCTGCTGTGTGCGCGTCCGACCCCAAGGTTAAAAGATAGCCGCCGAGTTCCTTGTACCGCTCTATTATCGGTATATCCGGCATAAGGGCGTTGTAATTTGTATCAAGACAGGATGTATTTATTTCCAAAGCGATGCCTCTGTTAATTATTTCTTTAAGTATTATATCCGTTTTATCGGCAAAACTTTTCAAATCCACCGCTATTCCGTATTTTCCGCTTATGTATCTTAAAGGGCAGGTAAGGTGCGAAAGCACATCAAAATCTGTTGTTTTAATCATTTCAAGCATATCGTCAAAATATGCGGAAATATATTCGTTTATTTCGTCCTGTGAAAAGCGGGAAAAATCTATTTTCGAATACGGCAAGGTTTGATTTTTATATTGCACTGCATGAACCGAGCCTAACACAATATCAAAATCGCTGCCCGAAATCACCTCTTCGGCGTCTTTTTTATGCCATATTCCCTCGCCTATTTCAACCCCTGCAAGCACACTGCCGCCCATTTCGTGCGCGCAATCGGCTGACCTCTTTATAGGTGTTTTTACGTCCTTAAGCTTGCAGTATTCAATATCGCAGTGGTCGGTAATCGCAAATCCCGCAATTCCCTTTTCCTTTGCCGCCTTTAAGCTGTCGTGTGGGTCGCATTCGGAATCGTGTGAAAAATGCGTATGCGTGTGGCAATCGAAAATACTGTTTCCCTTATTTTCGGGTTTTATCTGACCGGGAGTTTCAATAATATCCGCCCCGAATTTCTTCGCCGTTTCAAGCCCGTCGGTATCTGAAATTATCCAAAGACCTAATTTTCCGTATTTTTTAACGGTTTTACATAAGCTGCCGTCAGCTCTCGGCACATTTACCCAATCGGTAGCAGGCGACGGTACGGGCAGCCATATATACAGCTCGTTATCCTTTAAAATTTCCCGTAATTCGATAAGCTTGTTCTCATCTACGTAACCGTCGTAATGAATTTCCACACTTGGAAAACGTGCAGCAACTTTTTTAATATATTCCGTATCCGTGCTTGTAAAGCCGACGTGCGCGCCTGATTTTTCAACCGTATCAAAAAATATATCGGTTTGAATATCGGAAAAATACTGAATTGTATTGTCAAGCTTCACTGTTAAGCCGGTGTTTTTTGCAAATTTCAAAGCCTCCGCCAAAAGCGGTATTTGGGTTCCCCTGAATTTATATGCTTTGGCTATACCCGCATCATACTGTAATGCCTGTTCGTATGATATATCGGCTATCATAATTTCATTTTTTATCGCCGTGCCTTTTTTATCTCTGCAGGTTCGGTTAATACTTTTATCGTGCATAATCACACATTTTCCGTCTGCCGTAAAGGCGGGGTCAAGCTCTATATAATCATACCCCTGCGCGGCGGCGGCAATAAATGCCGGCATAGTATTTTCGGGGAATTCAGTTCCTACCCCTCTGTGCGCCTGAAATTTCATAACTGATACCTCTTTTTATTGACAAATGAAATTATATGAATATAATATACTTATAAAATCAAATAATCAATAGCCGCCGCAAAAAATGATAAAACGCTCAAAATATTGAGCATTTGGAGCTGCATATGAACAAAGAAAGAGAAAAAAGAATACTTGAGATTGCAATTAAGGAAAAATCGGTCACGGTAAAGGATTTAGCGCAAAGGCTCTATTCAAGCGAGCCGTCCATCAGGCGCGATTTATGCAGTCTTGAAAAGCAAAGGCTGCTGCGGCGCACTCACGGCGGCGCGGTGCTTAACGAAAACGCGCTTAATGAAATTAAAATTCCGTTTTTAATAAGAGAGCTTGAAAAAAGCGACGAAAAAATTAAAATCGCGCGAATGGCGGCAGAGCTGATAACCGATAAAAGCGTAATTTTTCTTGATGCTTCAACCAGCGCCTATTTTATGATTCCGTTTTTAGCCGAAAAAAGAGATATTATTGTTATAACAAACGGAATTAAGGCGCTCACGGCTTTAAGCGAAAATAATATTAGCTGCATAGGCACGGGCGGCGAGGTTATAAATTCCTGCCTTGCCTTTGTGGGCGAGGAAGCCCACAGGACTATTGAACACTACAACGCGGACTTTTGCTTTTTTGCTTGCAGAGGTATATCCGAAGACGGCAGGCTGACCGATATTTCGCAGCCCGAAAATTCGGTAAGACTTAAAATGTTAGCGCACTCAAAGCAATCCTTTATGCTGTGCACAAGCGATAAAATGAATAAGGTTTATTATCACAATCTTTGCTCTGCAGATGATATAAGCGGAGTTATAAAGGCAGAGGAGAAAGACATATGAAAATTGCATGCTACACCGATATACATAATCAGCAGATAATGTTAAATTACCCTACCGTTTTACGGAAATCCGCAGTAATTGCCGCCGAAAATACACTTAAGGAATTCGGCAAAACGGATTTATCCATAATAGGCGGCGATAATGTGTCGGATTACCCGCACTGGGACAGATCCTGCGCCCTGCCGTATAAAAACTGGCTTGATATAAAGAAAAAGCTTGTTGATAACTTTGCCCGTACCGCAAAGGGTGAAAAGGTTTTGTATGTTAACGGCAATAACGATTTAATGCTCGGCGATTTGCCCACGGCGGATAATCCGCCGTACAACACCTGCGAATTTTATCACACAGGCCCTATGAAGGAAACGCTCGGCGAGCTCAGTGAAAGCGAGTATTACGGGGTTTACGCGAAGTCAAAAGGAAAGCAAGCGGGTTTATATCATTTGGCGTTCCGCTATGTTATTAACGGCATCGACTTTTTCGGGCTTAATATAGACCCGAACACCGCATTTAACACACACGACGGGGTATATAACGAAGAAGCCCTTTTATGGCTTAAAAATAAGCTCGACGAGATAGACCCCGACGGCAGCAAGCTTATATTTGTTGCGGGACATCTTTCATACTATTACAGGAAACACGGTAAAATTGAAAACTCCTGCGGCTCCGAAGAGGAAACAAGGGCTGTTTTAAGCGCATTTTCGGGGCATAAAAATTTATTTTATCTGTACGGTCACGTGCACGGTCAAGCCTGCGTTTATAAGGACTCGGCAAGCGGAATTATTCACATAGGAAAGGACTTAAAGCCTGTAACCGACGAGTTAAGACCGAATGATAATATACTTGAAAAGGCGGATTTCCACCTTGTTCATATGGGAGGACTAAGACCCTTTCAAACCGCAAAGCCGTTTGAATTTTTTGAAAATGACGGACTTACGGGCAGACTGCCGGGAGACACCGAGGACAAATTTTATGAATCGACAGGCACCCCCAAAATAGGGCAATATTTGGTTATTGAAACTGACAAAGGCTTTGTTAATTTCAAATACAGAAATACCGGCTCTTTACCGGAATATTCGTCCGAAGACAAACCGAAAGAATATGCTGTAAGGATATTATAAAACAGTACATCGGCTTTGCTGCAATGATAAGCATTGCGGCAAAGCCGATGTTTCTGTTTCAAGCGCCGAATTTTTAACCCTGATATTTACCGGCGCTTATGGTTGAAATCCATTTATTCATAAATATAACCTCGCCGGAATTGCTGTTACCGTACGGAAGTCTTTCCCCCTCAAGCTCCGGCAGGCTTTTTACCGAGCCGTTTACATATGCCGTTATTCTTTCTCTTGCGGTTTCAAGTCTTCTTAAAAGTCCGCCTATACGGATATCCTGTATTTCAAATCCAAACGGTTTATTTTCATAAAGCCACTGCGTTTCAAGATTATCCCTGAATGTATTTAGTCGGGTTATAAGCTCAGGCAATATCTCAGAGGATATTTTTTTCAGCGTCTCAAGCTCTCGGTTATCGTACGCAGCCTTAATTTTAACGCCTAATTCAGCCTTAATTGCAAGCACCGAGCAAAGCGATCCTACGGTATCAAACAAATATTTATAATCATTTTGGCAGGGTGCGATTTTTTCAATTTCTTTATATGCCTTTTCATATTTAACGCCTGCGCCTTCGGGAATATTCAGATCAAACATTCCGAGCATCGGATCCTGAAACAAAAGATACTTGTGAGCCGATCTTATATCATCATCGGTTTCAAGCAGCATAAATGCCTTTAAGTCGGCTCCCGTACAGGTATTCAGTCTGTCTGATAATTCCTCTTCGGATATGCTGTCTTTAAACCCAAGCTCTGCCTGAAGCTGAAAAACCGGCAATACGGTATAAAGTCCCGCGTCTGCGCCGTCGTCGCCCCAGGCTGTTGTAAATACATCCTTTATGCCGTGCGTTTTACAGGCCTCAAGCGAGGCGCGCGTTCTTTTAAAGCTTGTGGAAAGCGCGGGTATATAGCCCTCCCACTTCCAGGCTCCCCCTGCAAATATCAGCTTGCCGGGCATATTTTTATGATTAACGATCATACGCTCATAGCTTGACTGACTGTCTTTATAATAATCCCAGTATACCTGATCGACGCCGTCGGGAACCGTAGCTGCTATTTCCGCAGAAACTGCGTTGGGACCGTAATAATCCCCGTCGTTCGCAAGCCTGAAATACATATCGCTCCACATCATAGGCTTAAAATTATATTTTTCACACAGCTTCACCACTTTGCCGAGATGGCGGCTCATCAGTGTAAATTTGTCGCTGTCCCCGTATAAATCGTAGTATCTGCCGCGGCCTAACATATGCGCCTCGTCCATACCTATATGTATCTTTTCCGTTCTGAAAACCTTTCGGCAGCTTTTAAGCATATCCTCTATAAAATCATAGGTTTCCGGTTCGTCAACTAACAAAATATCCTCGGTATCCCTTATTTTTCCGTATTTATCCCATTTTAAGGCGGATGCAAGATGTGCAAGCGTTTGTATGCATGGCACAAGCTCAACACCGAAGCTATAGGCATATTCGTCCAATTCCTTAAGCTCATCGGCAGTATATTTGCCGCGCAGATATCCGAAATACTTATGACCTTCTATCTCATAGGTGTCCTCGGTATACAGCATAAGCGTATCCAAGCCCATAAGCGCCATCATACGTATCAGCCTTTTAACGGCCTCAACCGAGTTTACGGCGTTTCTTGAACAATCTATCATAATTCCGTTGCTGTTAAAACGGCACTGCTCGGCAATGCAAAAATCGGCTTCGCCGTATTTTTTAAGATAGCTTAAGGCTCTGCACAGATAAGCGGTCTTACCGTATCTGATGCTTATTCTTTTGCTTTCGCTTTTAATTTCAAAGCCGTTCATATCTTCGCTGCAAGAAAGGGCAAGCTCCCTGCTTTCCAAAGCCGCGCCAAAGCCTAACTCTTCCGATATAAGCTTAATATCCATTAAATTTCTCTCTTTCGTTTTTTATTTGTCAATTACACTGCAGCGGTACACAAGGCAGTCATACGGCTGTATATCGTGTATTATTGTGCCGTTTTTAACCGTTACGGTCTCGTCTTCCCACACATTGCGCATACAAAGCGTTTTACCCGTGCTTTCGGGCAGCCCCAATTCGTCAAGATTTACCCTTACTATTGCGGCGGCGCTGCCGAAGTTGAAAAAGCCTAACGCTATATCGCCGTTTTCAAGATTTTTGGCATATGCCTTAACGTTTCCGTCCCATATATTGGTAAGCTTGAATATCTGGCGGCAGGCTTCGTCCTGATTTATTTTTATAAGCTCCCTGTTGGTAAGTATTTTAAGGGTTTCGTCATTCATATTGCGTATATCGCAGCCTATCATAAGCGGAGATCCAAGCAGCGCCCATATTGAAAAATGCGTTTTATACTGTGTATCGTTAAGCCCCTCAAGACCTACGTTCCCCTTGCCGTACATACCTACCACAAGCATATCCATATCGTTAAAGCAGCCCTTGCCGCCGTAGGCAAATATGCTTTCCTGCTGCTCGGTAAGCTTTTTAATTGATTCCCACGTATCAAAAATATCCATAGTTGAGCGCCACATATCGGCGCCTGTTTCGCGCATCCATTCGGCGGTATTGTCGGCTCCCCACGAGCAGGCGCTGAAAAGTATATCCCTGCCGCAGTTTTTAAGCGCGGTACCCATACGGCGGTATAAATATTTTCCGTGTATTATATTGCTGTGATAGCAATAATCGTATTTAAGAAAATCAACGCCCCAATCGGCAAAGGTCTCTGCGTCGGTAAACTCGTGCTCAAAGCTGCCGGGGTAGCCCGTGCAGGTAAGGTTTCCCGCACAGGAATACATACCGAACTTAAGCCCCTTTGAATGTACGTAATCGGCAACGGCTTTCATTCCGTTCGGGAATTTTTCGGGGTCGGCTGCAAGCCTGCCGTTTTCGTCGCGTTCCTTTAAGGACCAGCAGTCGTCTATAACAAGATACTCATACCCGGCGTTCAGGAGCCCCGTTTCAACCATTTTATCCGCGGTATCCCTTATTAACTGCTCGTTTATATCCGCGCCGAATGTATTCCATGAATTCCAGCCCATAGGCGGTGTGCTTTTTATCATTTTTCTTGACCTCCGCAACAAAATACTGTAAACTAAGTATATGGTATAAAAGTATTATTTACAATAAAGTTTTATTGCAAATATATGTAATTTTATTTCACAAAGGAGTTTAAAATGCCTATTGCAAGCAATATGATAAGCTCAGGCAGACAAAACTGCTCAGACCTACACTCATGGGGTCCGGGTATACGAAACTGCTATATATTGCATTATATTATTAAGGGCAAGGGAACCTTTATAAACGGCAATAAAAGCTATGCCGTATCTGCAGGCGAAAGCTTTGTTATACGCCCGTTTGATAATATTATGTACTTCCCCGATGAAAGCGACCCTTGGGAGTATACTTGGATCGATTTTAAGGGAGAAAAATATGTTTCGCTGCTTAACCGTATAGATTTTACAAGGGACAGCTCTGTAATCGGCAGTATAAAACCCGATGACATTTTGCCGCTGTTTGATATGCTTAACCGCATAAATTCAACCATGCAAAAAAATACCGCCGAGGGTATAGCGCTTGCCATACTGGGAATTTATGCCGATAAATTTAAAAGCCGCGCAAAATCCGGCGAAAACGCCTGCTTTGATTCCGCGCGGCTTTTAATAGAAAACAACTTTTATAAGCCGGACTTTGACCTTACGGTTATATGCAATACGCTTTGCATAAGCCGCGCCACACTGCACCGCTGCTTTGTAAAGGTATGCGGCACGGCTCCCGGCTCATATCTTATGAAGTACAGGCTTGAACGTGCAAAGGAATTATTAAAGCGCGGCTTTTCGGTAAAATCAACTGCGCTTTCCTGCGGTTTTTCAGATTCCCTTTATTTTTCAAAATTATTTAAAGCGGCTGTGGGCGAACCGCCCGGCAGGTACGGAAAAAGATCTTCACACGCCGCAGATATGCCTTAAATTTTTGCAAGACGCTCCGCCGCCGTTATTACAAGCGGCATTGAAACAAGCGATAAAACCGTGCTGAGCGACACCATATCAACCGAAAGCGGCACGTCGCCGCCCGTTTTTGATGAAAACATCGTTGTTATTGCCGCCACCGGCGCGCTTACCGAAATTACTATCGAAACAAGCAACGTTCCGCGAACTCCGATAACGTATAAAAGCCCCAGCGCGGCAAACGGATAAACAAAAAGCCTTAAAAGCACCGCCGCAATGCAGCGTATATCCTTAAACGCGTAAAGCACGTTTGTCTGCGCCAAATGGTAGCCTATTATAAGCATCGGAAGCGGCGTATATATTGCCGCGAGGTAATTTATGGGCGAATACACTATCTTAGGTATCGGAACGGAAAAAACAAAAATAACCATTCCGATCAAAAGACCTATAATACCTGGGTTGATAAACAGCTTTTTCGGCTTTATGTAGCTTTTATCTCCGCTTATAAGAAAAATTCCGTAGCTCCATATTACAAGATTAAACATTATAATGTAAGCCGAGCCGTAAAGCGTTCCGTCCGCTCCCAAAAGCACCTCCTGCAATGGAAGAGACATAAACCCGCAGTTTGCAAATATTGAGCCGAACCTTAATACGCGTCTGCTCTTTTCTTCCTTTGAATGAATAAATATATGGCTTAAAACAATAAGCAGCACCTGTACCAAAAGCGTAAGTGCAAACGCCTTTAAAAGCTCCGACATTATTTTTTTATCGTACTCTCTTATAAGCGATTTTATAATAACGCAGGGCGTTGATATAATAAGCGCCATATCGGTACAGCAGGCAACGCCCTCTTTAGTAAGCAGACCGGCCTTTGCCGAAACAAAGCCCACCGTTATAAGTATCATAAGCACGCAAACCTGCGTGAAAACGGTAGAAAACATTTATTTTACGCTCCCTGCAAATCTCTTGAACGCCGCAATACCGTCTTCCGTTCTCTTGAAAACGCCCGCGTGCTCAAGCACCTTTGCAAATACAAGGCCTATTTCGTTCTTAAGTATTTCTTCAATATTGTTTTCGTTTATATCGCTGTACTTATGCTTTATTTCGTCTACCCAATCGGCGTGCTTTGCAAGCGTTTCATCGTCTCTTATATCACGGTTTTCGGTGATTGCACATTTAAGCTGCGCCATTTCGGTTTTAAGGCGCGCCGGCAAAACGGCAAGACCCATAACCTCAATAAGCCCTATATTTTCTTTTTTAATATGGTGAAGCTCCGCATGGGGGTGGAAAACGCCTAAAGGATGCTCCTTTGTTGTTATATTGTTGCGAAGAACCAAATCAAGCTCGCAACGGTCGCCGCGCTTGCGGGCTATCGGTGTTATTGTGTTATGCGGCTCGCCCTCTGTTTCGGCATAAATAAACGCCGATTCATCGGTATATCCGCGCCATGATACTAAAATTTTATCTGCAAGCTCTATAAGGCGGCAGGGGTTTTCCGCCGATAGGCGTATAACCGACATAGGCCATTTTAAAATGCCGGCGCTTACATCTTCAAAACCAGCAAACATAAGCGGATATTCCACGGGCGCTTTTGCCATTGCAAAGGTGTAATTTCCGCCCTGAAAGTGGTCGTGGCTCAGAATTGAACCGCCTACTATCGGCAGATCTGCATTGGAACCCACAAAATAATGCGGAAACTGCCCTACAAAATCAAGCAGCTTTTTAAATGTGTCGCGGTTTATCGCCATAGGCATATGCTTTGCGTTAAATACTATGCAATGCTCATTATAATAAACATACGGCGAATATTGGAAGCACCAATCCGTATTATTTATCTTGACGGGTATTACACGGTGATTTTGGCGTGCCGGAAAATTTATTCTGCCGGCATAGCCCTCGCACTCGCGGCAAAGCATACATTTAGGATATCCCGCCTGCGGTGCGTTTTTGGCAGCCGCTATCGCTTTGGGGTCCTTTTCCGGCTTTGAAAGGTTTATTGTTATATCAAGGTCGCCGTACTCTGTCTTTGTTATCCATTTTATATCCTTTTCAACGCGGTAGCGCCTTATATAGTCGCTGTCGCAGCTAAGGCGGTAGAAATAATCGGTAGCGGCCTTGGGGGATTGCTTATAAAGCTCGTAAAACCTATCCGTAACCTCGCTCGGTCTCGGCATAAGCGCGCCCATAAGGCGCGTATCAAACAAATCGCGGTAAACGGTGCCGTCCTCTGTAAGTCCGGCGCTTACCGCGTAATCAAGCAGTTCCTTAAGCGTTTCTTCAAGATTTACGTTATTATAATCCTCGTCGCAGCTAAAGCTGTCAAGCCCTAAAATTTCAAGCAAGCGGTTTGTTACATATATCTCGTCCCGCTTTGTAAAAAGTTCCTTTTCAAGCCCGTAGCATACAAGCTTTCTTATGCTGTTGTCTATCATTTTAAAACACCGTCCGACAGTTAATATCTTTATTATACCTTTTTTATTTAATCGTGTCAATTAAATCATATCCTTTTTAAAAATACCCTTTTAATGCCTGTCATAAAACGCAAAACCGCCGCATATGCTTTACCAAAAGACAGTTTGACTGCCGTGAGTTGAAAGCGTATGGAGGAAGCATTATGACAAACGTAAGCATTTATAAGGACATTGCCGCCAGAACCGGCGGAGACATTTATATCGGGGTGGTCGGCCCCGTGCGAACGGGAAAATCAACATTTATCAAGCAATTTATGGATAAATTGGTGCTGCCTAACATTTCGGGCGAATACCAAAAGGAACGCGCTAACGACGAGCTTCCGCAGTCATCGTCCGGCAGAACAATAATGACGACAGAGCCCAAATTCATACCCGAAAAGGGCGTGCAGATAAGCCTTGACGATTCCTCTGCCATGAACGTAAGGCTTATAGACTGCGTAGGCTACATAGTTCCGAGCGCCCTCGGCTATATAGAGGGCGACCAGCCCCGTATGGTTATGACGCCGTGGTTTGAAGAGCCTATTCCCTTTAATATGGCGGCTGAGATCGGAACACGAAAGGTAATTAACGAGCACTCAACCATAGGTCTTGTAATCACTACCGACGGCAGTATCAGCGATATTCCGAGAAGCGAATATGAGGAAGCCGAGGAGCGCGTTATTGAAGAGCTTAAGGGAATAAATAAGCCGTTTGTAATTCTTCTGAACTGTATGTATCCGGACTCTGAGGAATCCGCGGCGCTTGCTGCGGCGCTTACCGAAAAATACGGTGTTCCCGTACAGCCGGTAAACTGCCTTGAATTAAACGAGGACGATATAAAGCAGATCCTGTCGCGCGTTTTATTTGAATTTCCGATAAAGGAAATATGCATAAGCTTTCCGCGCTGGATAAATTCACTTCCGCTTGACCACTGGCTGCGTTCGGACCTTACCGACACAATAAAGCAATCCGCCGCCGCAATAAGACATATACGTGATATAAGCTGCTTTGAAACCGCATTTCGCGACAGTCAGAACGTTGACGGCGCGACGGTTGAAAACATAAACTTAGGCACAGGCAGCGCCTCGGTAATGATAAAAATTAAAACCACGCTGTTTTACAAGGTGCTTGCCGAAACCACAGGGCTTATAATAAACGACGAGCAGGAGCTTATGGACAGTATAAAAGAGCTTGCTCAAATGAAAAAGGAATATATAAAGGTCAAGGACGCGCTTGACGAGGTGGAAGCCACCGGCTACGGCATAATTATGCCCGAAATTGAGGATTTAAAGCTTGAGGAGCCTGAAATTATGAAGCAGGGCGGCCGCTACGGCGTAAGACTGCGCGCCTCAGCTCCGTCAATACATCTTATGAAGGCTAACATAACAACCGAGGTAAGCCCCATTGTAGGCAGCGAAAAGCAATCCGAAGATCTTGTTATGTATCTTTTAAGCGAGTTTGAGGAAAACCCCGTAAAAATATGGGATTCAAATATTTTCGGCAAATCCCTGCACGAGCTTGTAAACGAGGGTCTGCACACAAAGCTTTCGCGTATGCCGGCAGACGCGCGTATGCGTATACAGGAAACCATTGAGCGTGTGATAAACGAAGGCTGCAACGGGCTTGTTTGCATAATACTGTAAAATAAAAAATCCTGTCACTTAAGTGACAGGATTTTCGTCTTGGTGGAGCATAGCGGGATCGAACCGCTGACCTCCACGGTGCAAACGTGGCGCTCTCCCAGCTGAGCTAATGCCCCATAATTACCAGTTCTCTCAACCAGTAATTAGATTATAGCATAGTGTTTTTTCAAAAGTCAACTATTAATTGTGAAATTTTTTAGAAAGTATAGTTTTTTCATTAAAAACTCCCCTATTATTACTAATAATATGTTTATATCCTCTTCTAA
>ENA-OYXF01000260-OYXF01000260.1-human-gut-metagenome-genome-assembly--contig:-NODE-260-length-25651-cov-6.295906_pt1 | contig 25651 bp, 27 predicted proteins | sample MGYA00244842_ERZ653416 | MGnify/ENA primary metagenome ERZ653416 (study PRJEB26926, sample SAMN06164920) | human gut metagenome | biome: ENVO:00009003; feature: ENVO:2100002; material: ENVO:00002003... | reverse complement strand
ATGTGTATAAGAGACAGGATATTATATTCCTTGAAAAGCTGCCGCTTTTCTTTAAAGACTGATTATGAAGCCGTTAAAAGAAAAAATCAGCATTACGGTAGACAGCGATATATTGGAAATAATACGAAACGAAGCGGAGCGGGACGACCGTTCCCTATCGCAATACATTAACATTATTTTGAAGAAACACATTAAGTCTGAAATTAACTGAAACGGATTGCCGCGCGACTTGCGGCGCTCGCAGTGACAGAACGGATCTATCGCAATTACGGCATTTCAGCCACATTTACGGAGCCTTTACGGCTCCGTATTTTTTTCTTGTAATTATTTGACTTTTGGGGTATAATATTAGGTAAGATTGGAGTGGTATACTTGCTGAGTCAGTTAATATCCGGAAGGCTCGGAATGAGCGACGCGGTTATATATATATTGTCTTCTCTTGTGGTTATATTTTTAACTCTTCCGGTGCATGAATTCGCCCACGGCCTTGCCGCCGTAAAATTAGGCGACCCTACGCCCCGTTATCAGGGCAGGCTTACAATCAACCCGTTTCGTCACATAGATTATCTGGGCGCTGCCTGCATACTGCTTTTCGGTTTCGGCTGGGCAAAGCCCGTAGGCGTTAATCCGAGCAATTTTAAAAATCCAAAACGCGATATGGCTATAACCGCCCTTGCAGGTCCGCTTTCAAATATTATAGTTGCGCTTATAGCCCTTCTTTTGGCGAATGTTGTAAGGCTTTTTATAGCCGGCTTTGCTTCGTTGCTTATTTATCTGCATTTATTTTTATATTATGTGGCTTATATAAACGTTTCTCTTGCAGTTTTCAACCTTATCCCCATTCCCCCGCTCGACGGCTCGCGCCTTTTGTCCGCATTGCTGCCGAACAAGCAGTATTATGCCCTTATGCGTTACGAGCGTTATATTTTTTGGGGGCTTTTGGCGCTTTTGTGGCTCGGCGTGTTAGACATTCCGCTTGACCTTTTAACCGGTAAGGTAATGAGCTTTATTACCTACATTGCCGGTCTGCCGTTTGCATTTATTAAGTAATATGGAAAATACTATATCTTATAAAATAGAGGGCTTTGAGGGCCCGCTCGACCTGCTGCTGCAGCTTATTGCAAGAAACAAGCTTAATATATACGATATACCGCTTATAACGCTTATCGACCAGTATTTAGAGCAAATAGAGCTTTTTAAATCCGAGGAAATGGAGATAGAAAGCGAATTTCTTGAAATGGCGGCAAGGCTGCTGTATATTAAAACCGTAAGTCTTTTACCTAAGCACGACGAGGTTGTAAAGCTTAAAGAGGAGCTTACGGGCGAGCTGCTTGAATATATGGTCTGCAAGCAGATAGCGGAAAAGCTCGGCACTATGCAATCGGGCTTCAACAGCTTTGTAAGAAAACCGGAAGAACTTCGGTTTGACAATACCTACGAGCTTATTCACCAAAAGGACGTTATGTATCTTTCGTATCTTTCCGCAGTAGGCAGGGGTCAAAGAAAGCTGCCGCCCTCCACCGCGCCGTTTACCAAAATAGTTGCAAAAAAAATTGTAGCGGTTTCCGCCAAAATAGTCTTTGTTATAAGAAAGCTTTGGACAGGCTCGGATAAAAAGCTGATCTCGCTTTACAAAACCGCCGGCAGCCGCTCTGAGCTTGTGGCTACGTTTTTAGCGGTGCTTGAGCTTTGCAAGGCCAACAGGGTGCACGTGGAAGGCGATTCGGACAATGCCGAAATAACACTTATTAAGGAGCATAAACGTAAATGACCGTTAAAGAGCTTATACCGGCGTTTGAGGCGGTGCTTTTTTCAGGCGGCGAGCCGCTTAGTATAGAACGCTTTTCACAGGTGTTTGATATTACGCCCGAAACCGTAACCGAGGTTATGGAGCAGTTATCCGCGCAGCTTGATAAAAATAACAGAGGAATCAAGCTTTTGCGTATGGAAAACACATATCAGCTTGCCACTAAGGAAGCATATGCCGAATATATTAAAAAGGCGTTTGATATAAAGCGCCGCACTCCGCTCTCCCCCGCGGCGCTTGAGGTGCTTGCGGTTATAGCCTATAATCAACCCGTTACAAAATCGTTTATAGAGCAGGTACGCGGCGTTGATTGCTCAGGCGTTGTTACCACGCTTGTTGAAAAGGGTCTTGTTGAAGAGCGCGGAAGATTAGAGCTGCCCGGCAGACCGCTGCTTTACGGCACCACAAAAAACTTTTTGCGGTGCTTTTCAATGAGCGATCTATGCGAATTACCCCCTCTTCCGAAAAACGAAAATGCCGAAAACCGCGTAGCGGAGCAGCTGCCATTAGAAGAAGAGACCGAATAACCGAAGCTTGGAGGAACCGGCTTGACAGCTTTAATAATAATCGCGGCAATAATTATTCTTATTACAGCCCTGCTTTTTTTGCCGGTAAGCCTGTTTTTAAGCTTTAACGGCGATTTTTCGGTTAAAATAAAGCTCGGCGGTATATGTGTTTTTAATTCCGATAATACTAAACCCGAAGACGGAAAACCCGAAAAGAATACTAAGCCCGAAGCTGAAAATAAAAAGGCGGACAGCGGCGAAAAGCAAAACCTTTTTACCGCGCTAAAGGCTAAGCTCGGCTTTACGGGAGCGGTAAAGGAAATACTTTACACCGTAAAATCGGCGCTTGTTAAAATTAAAAAACAGCTTAAAAAAATCACGGTTAAAAGGCTTACGGTAGATATAAGCATAGCTTCCGATAACGCCGCAAAAACCGCCGTTGAATACGGCGCGGTATGCGCTGCGGTATATCCCCTTTTAAGCTTTTTGGAAAGCACAGCCGATATCGGTATAAAGCAAATAAACGTAAGCTCCGATTTTAATTCGCAAAAACCGCATTTTTCTTTTTCGGCGGTTGTAAGGCTTAGAATTATTTATTTAATAATTGCGGCGTTTGCCGCGTTTTGCGAATATAATAAATTTAAAACGAGGAATGAACTATGAGCGAAAACAGCATTAAAAGCATTATGGACGTTACTATGGACAAGCTGCGCGCTATGGTAGACGCCAACACGATTATAGGCGACCCGATAGTGGTAGACGGCGTTACGCTTATACCCGTATCAAAGGTTTCGTTCGGGCTTGCAACCGGCGGAAGCGATTTTCCAAGCAAAACCCAGTCGGGCCTTTTCGGCGGAGGCGGCGGCGCGGGCGTTACAGTATCGCCCGTAGCTTTTATAGCGGTAAGCGAAGGAAACGTTAAAATGATGCCCGTTTATAACGAGCTAAGCTCTTTTGATAAAGCGTTTGCTTTGGCGCCCGAAGTGCTTGAAAAGGTTAAGGAAGTATTTAAAAAGGAAAAAAAGAAGGACTCCCTGTAATAACGTACCGCTCCCCTTAATAAAATTAAGGGTGAGGTGGCGAATTTGAAAAGGGTTGTTTGCTTTTTACTTTCTTTAACGCTTTTGTCGGGAATTACGGCTTCGGCGGTTTCAACCTCGGCAAAGGCGGCGGCGGTTATAAACGGCGACACGGGCGAGCTTATATACGCGCAAAACGCCGATGAAAAGCTGCCTATGGCAAGCACAACAAAAATAATGACCGCGCTTTTGCTTTGCGAGCACGGCGAGCTGCAAAAGGAAATTACCGTAACCGCAGATATGCTAAGGGTGGAAGGCTCTTCAATGGGGCTTTTAGCGGGCGACAGGGTGACGTACCACGATCTGCTTTACGGTATGATGTTAGCCTCCGGCAACGACGCGGCAAACGTTACTGCAATAGCGCTCGGCGGCACTGTCGAAAAATTTACCGAAATGATGAACAACCGCGCAAGGGAGTTAGGTCTTGAAAACACCCGCTTTGTAACCCCGTCGGGGCTTGACGCAGAAGGGCACTGCACAACCGCGCGCGAGTTGGCGCTCCTTGCGTACCACGCCCTTAAAAACGAAGAATTTGCCAAAGCGGCGGCAAGCAAAACCGCAACGCTTAATTACGGCAATCCCCCGTACAGAAGAACGCTTAAAAACCATAATAAAATGCTTACCCTATACGAAGGCGCCGTCGGCGTAAAAACAGGCTTTACCAAAAAATCCGGCAGATGCTTAGTCTCCGCCGCACGGCGAGAGGGAAAGCTGGCGATCGCCGTAACTCTAAACGACCCTAACGACTGGAGCGATCACGCCGCACTGCTTGATTACGGGTTAAGCTCTATAAAGCAAACTGCATTTTCGCCTAAAACCGCCTCTTATCTACTGCCCGTTATAGGCGCCGATATAAATGAAATTCAGGTTTTTATAGAACCGTATACGGTAAACACGCTTGAAACCGAAGAAATAGGCTGCACAGTAAGGCTGCCGCAGTTTGTATACGCCCCGATAAAAAAAGGCGAGGTTTTGGGAACCGCCGTTTATACCTTAAACGGCGATATAATAGGCACCGCGGATATCTGCGCGCCTAAAAGCATTGCGGTAATAAACGCCGCACCGAATAAGGGCGCGGTTTTTTTAAGAAATTTAAAATACATACTTTTGAACATATAGGAGTTAAAATGAAGGATAACAGGATACGGCTTCAAAAACACCTTTCGGAATGCGGAATAGCGTCCCGCAGAAAGGCAGAGGAGCTTATAGAGCAGGGAAAGGTAAAGGTAAACGGGCATACGGCAGTGCTCGGCGCAAAGGTTGACCCCAAACGCGATAAGGTGACCGTGCGCGGCAAAACAGTAACGGCTGTAAATGAAAAGCATTATATAATGCTTAATAAACCGCGCGGCTTTGTTACAACCGCAAAGGATGAATTGGGCAGAAAAAACGTTTGCGACCTTGTAGCTGACGCAGGCGTGCGCCTTTTCCCCGTCGGCAGGCTCGACCGCGATTCGGAAGGGCTTTTAATTATGACCAACGACGGCGAGTTTGCAAACAAGCTCACCCACCCCTCCTCCCACGTTAATAAGACATACCGCGTTACCGTAAAGGGCGAGGCAAGCGAGGAACGCCTGCTAAAAATGAAAGAGGGAATAATTTTAGACGGCAGAAAGACCCTGCCGTGCGACTGCTTTGTTGCAGAGCGCAAGCCGGACAGAACCGTGCTTATATTTATGCTTAACGAGGGTAGAAACCGCCAGATAAGACGTATGTGCGAGGCTGTCGGTCTTACGGTGATACGCCTTAAAAGAACCGAAATATCGGGCGTAAAGTTAGGTATGCTGCCGCAGGGCAAATGGCGCGAGCTTAACGAAAAGGAAATGCGGCACTTAACAAACATAACACAGAAAAAAGAGGAAGCGTAATGATAACCGTAGCGGTTCTTGAGGACAGAAAAAAGACAGCGGAAATTTTTAACGAAAACGGCTTAAGCTTTAACGAAAGCTCCGGCTGTATGCAGGCGGTATGCGGCAGCGACTGCTTAGGCTGCAGCCTGTATTCGCTTGACGGCGATAAAATTATTATATACAAAATATATCCGCTAAATGACATTATGCTTGCTGACGGTATTTTACGCAGCACCCTGCACTTAGCGGCAAGGCGCGGAATAACAAATGCGTATTATACGCAAGATGAAGAGCTTTTTGAAAGGCTCGGATTTATAAAGGATAAAAGCTTAAAGATCCTTGATATTACTATGCTGACCAAAGAATGCTGCGGCGGCTGTAAATAATACCGCAAAAATCTTTTAAAAACACAATTTTTTTCTTGACTTTGTCCGCCGATTATGGTATAGTTATTAGGCGCTGAAAAATGCTGGTGTAGCTCAGTTGGTAGAGCAGCTGATTTGTAATCAGCAGGTCGGGGGTTCAAGTCCGTCCACCAGCTCCAATCAATTGGTTTTTCAGCAAGCTTAAGTATGGGAGAGTTCCCGAGTGGCCAAAGGGGACAGACTGTAAATCTGCTGCTTTATGCTTCGATGGTTCGAATCCATCCTCTCCCACCAAAGTCAAATTATCCGAACATTGTCATCAACGGTGACGCGTTCGGATTTTTGATTTTTATAGTAAGTTTGTGTTGATAAAAATGGGTTCGCAGATTTTGCGAACCCATTTTTATTAATTGCTTTCTTCGTATTGGTACGCTTCAGCCATCTGTTGCGCATAATCAATATTAAAGCAATACTCATAATAAGCATTTTCGAAATGTATAAATTTTGCCCTTATCGAAAGTGGAAGGGTCTCTTGACCTATCAATTTTAACGCTTCCTCAAAAGAAGTGTTCTTATGCATTAAACCAAATAACTCCTCAAGCTGTTTCCAATAACCATCATTGGGACTACTCTCTTTGAAAAACTCGATTAATGATACTTTTATGTCCTCACTTGATTCTAATGTCAAAATTTTTGCATACGGCTTTGATGATTCAACTTCTTGAAATCGCTTTTTGTTGGATTTATTAACCATGTCAATTAGAATAGAGGTTTCTTTATTACACGAGATTTCTTCGCCCCATGGAGCGTGATCACACCACTCTTCTTCATCATAAAAAATTACCTTTCCACTTTTATTTCTTTCGAAATCTAATTTTTCGCAAACTTCAAAAAATATATTTTGTTCGGCGAATTCTAATTCATAATATTTAAGAGCTTCAAAAAGTGAAATAGCTTTCCTTTGTGAATAAAAATAAGCCAAATCCTTTTCATTGATTTTTATTTTTAGTTTGGACAACAATTCATTTATCGCAGTGTCCTCTAACATATAAAGCCTATAAAGAGAACGTATATCTCGAGTAATTTCTATTCCAGCAGTGTTATCGACGCGATGTTCTTTTTGTTTAATAAATTCAATTTTAGGGCCTTCCCCAGAAACAAAGTCAATTAAACTATCTTTACCTATAATTTCAATAAGGTTTGCCACAATTTGCTGATGCGCTTGTTCATCGAAATAATAGATTTTTACAACTGAATTATCATAACAAATCAGATCCCTAATAATATCACTATCTGTTGCATCTAAAGAGTGCCCAAAGAACATTACCTCTATTTTTTCATTTATGCCTTTCCTTTGCTGAAGCCACTTTTTATATTCGTTTCCTGTTCTTTTAGTTATTCTCTGAAAGTATTTTTCAAATTCCACATAATAATTCTGCAAACTTTCTTCGCGTGTAGTGATTCCTAAGATGATATTAGGTTCGTTATTGAAGTTTCCAACTGCAAGTCCGTGCACATGGTCGATGGACTCGTTCCAACGAACGCCGCCATATAGCCGTTCGTATGTATTTGAATAATTAAAAGTAAGAACTTTATTTGCATCAAAATCAACAATATCCGGAGAAACACCTTCAAGAGGAGTTTCGTTAACAAAAACCAAAATATAATATTCTAATGCTAAGGAAAAATTATTAAGAGAATGGCATAAGTCTTTGTGCGTTGCCGATAAACTGATTTCATTCCATGATTCCCGCTCTACATAATCGAGGCCCAAATCTTGTAATATTTGATGCACCTTATGATTTGAATCAGTATGATAACAATATTGATTTGATTCTTTGAGTTTTAATTCTATGACTTTAAACTCATTAACAATACTTTTTATTTCACGCTCAAAGTCAATCCAGTTTTCCCCTTTTGTTGCGGTTTTTGCATTAAAATAACTTAATAGATGATTGTTTTTCAGAAAAGCCACGAAAGTGTTTTTCACAGGTTCACATGTTTTTAAAACCTCTGCATATCTAATTTGTTTTGGTTTAAGTTTTTTGATCATAGGCGAGTTCGGATTATCCATATCTAATACATAATTGCAAAAATTCAAAAAGTCCATATAATTTGTGGGTAGGTTATGATCCAAATCGAAGCCGTTGCCTAACACTAATATTTTCATTTATGATTCCTCGTTTTCAATGCGGAATTACAATACACAAAATTCGACAATATTATAACATAAGCACTGCAATTACACAAGGGCAGAGAGTTTTCGCTTTCTGCCCTTGTGTGTTTTAAGCCGTTTTATCGGCTCTCTGTGCCTTTAATTCGGCTTGTTCTGCTTTCCATTCATCAAACTCTTTTCTGCCTTGCTCGGTCTCAAAAAATGCTTGAATTTGCGGAAGGAAGTGTCGTGCGAGGATTTCCAATTCATGTTTTGGAATATTGCTTCTGTTCGCTGCCATATGGCAACACGGCTTTTATTTGTTGTCGGTCATTCCTCCTTTACATATTCATTTGCATACCGCCATCATCATGGCTGTCTTGAATTTGTTTTTTCTTTTGTCCGCGTTTGCGTTCACGGACAACTTTAGGTTTTTGTTTATCATTATTGTCCGGTTCTCCTATCATCGCAATATCAGCTGCAAGATATAAAGCATCGACGGTAATATTGCCCCAACCGCCGCCCATTTCAGCTTGAGCTTCCACGGTGTCAAATCCTTGGCTTTCAGCTCGTTCATCATTCGGCATATTTCCGTGTGCAGCTGCTCTTTCAAGGAGTCCGTCTGCCTCGATAATTTGTCCTTGGTTGAATACTCTATCGAGTCCATCTTGTCTGTTGCCGCCTTGCGCATTTCCGTTAAGCACGGCCTTAACGTCTGTACGATCAGATTGTTCAAATCCTGATGCGTCGGAAGTTCGGATATCAAATCCGTGTTTCTTACAATGCTGTTCCCAACTGTCGAAAAGTATTCCGCTATTTTGTTGTACTGTTCCAATGTCAGCAGCAGATACTGAGGCTGTATCGGTTCGGTCAATGCTGCTACCGTTTCCTCGGTTATCTGCTCTATCGGATTGTTGTTCTTTAGTTTGGTAATATCCATAAGCAAATAATTCCTCCATATTAGTTTTTAAATATTTGTCATCGAGTAATCGGTTATCCCGAAACCTCTGACCGTCCGGTGTGGAATAGGTTATATACTTGTAACGGTCTATCCAATTCACACCGTATCCGAGTTTTTTCATCTGCTCAATAAACTGCTTTTTGTTTCGGCTTGTTGTTACCGCATAATCTATTGCATTTGTCAGCTTCAGCTTTTTACTATCACCGCTCAAGGCGGTGCGGTATTCTCGCTGATTGATAGATTTCTGTTTAGGCTTCTGATATGGTGTTAACACCTCTAACCCAAACCGCTGACAGATAGCATCTGACTTATGCCGTAGCTTTTCCAATCCTTTTTCATTGATTTGGATTTTATAACCCGTTTCACAGTTAACCGAATTAACAACGAAGTGATTATGCCAGTGATCGCGGTCAATGTGTGTTGCCACAATCACCTCGAATCCATCAAACAGTTTTGCCGTTTCCAAACCTATACGGTGTATCTGTTCGGGTGTCGCATTGCAATCGGGTTTAAAGGATTGCACATACTGTTTGAAAAATACACCCTTTGCTTTACCGTATTGATGCTTGGTAGCCATAAACTCCTGATATGCCGATTCGGGAACGCAGTGCTGACCGCTTACAAGTTTTATTCCGTCTATAACGGTTTTCTTGTCTTGCAGAACATAATTAAGCACTCGCTTCATCGCCGCAGCGGTCTGTGTTTTTTCGGGGATTGCCGTGAAGATTGCCATCAACCACACCTCCCGACTATATCATTGAGCGTGGCAAGCACCTCGGCATAGTGCTGTTTTAACTCCTGCAAATCGGGACATACAATTTTGCCCATATTGCAGAGCGTTGTTAGCTGATTGATATTTCTGCCGATGGCTTTCTGTTCTTTCAACACATCCGAAAGACCGTTTATAACAGTTATGGATTTATTCATTGCCGCTGCAGTTACAAACTCGGTGAAGTTCATATTCGCTTTTTCTGCTTTATTCTTGATTGCCGTATAATCGCTCTCACGAAAACGCATAGCAATCATTTTTGTCTTGTTGGTTTTAGTTGTCCTCTCTTTCTGCGGAAGCCATACTACCGCTGTTTATTCCCCGCTATCGTATTATTGGGGTTCGGGGTTCACCCCGACACGCTGTTTGTATTGCGGCGGCCGGGAGCCTGCCGTATATACAAACAATATGCTTGCCTATCCCTTCAGGATAGATAGTATATGGCTGATCCATATTTTATCGTCAGCTCCTTTCAACTGATATGTAATAAAAATCCCTGCGAGAAAACTGTATGATGATTCCTTGACAGTATCCGCGCAGGGATTGCGTTTTAATTATGCTTTTGTCAAGGAACATACCGGCGAAGATAAAAATAAGCCTTGCGCAGCTATATGAATTTAAATATGTACTGCGCCAAGACTTTATGTAATCTGTTCGATTGTGTATTTATTTTACCGGACTTTAAAAGTTTTGTCAAGGCCTCTGTTTCATGAATTGTTAAATCGATTATTTCCACAATATCTAAAATTTAAAATTAGATAAAATGTTTTTTGAATCAGATAAAATTTCATTGTTGTGTGGGCTTTCATATTATGTTAAAATAATTTTAGTAAGGTGGGAAAAAGTATGCGGCACATAACGGTAGGTAGGAAATACAACGAAGGTAAGGTTGCAAAAATTGAGTGCGTTAGAAATGACCGACTTCTAAACATTGACATAAAAGACAAATGTTTTTTGCTGATCATTCTGACTGCCGGTAAGTTGGAATTTAAAGTAGAAAACGAGCAGTTTTGCACCGCAGCACCGGCGTTTATCTGCTTTGATGAAACGCAAAACCCTGTTCTTATTTCAAAACGGAAAGCACAGTATACCTGCATTTACTTTCATCCCGAATTTTTAAATGTTAATATGTCCTTTGAACTGTTGCGAAAAAAAGAGTACGTAGATATTGCCTCAACGCACGATCTGTTTTTGCTAAAGCCTTTTACCGATAAAGCTTATGTTATACCCATAGCCGAAACACAGCTTGAAAAAATAGTGCAGGCGGCAGATTGTTTGCAAACAGAGCTTGAAAATCAGAGGGATTGGTATTGGTCTTGCCGAGGTCGCTCCTATTTTATGGAAATAATTATTGCTTTAGAGCGTATGTACGGGCTGATTGGATACGGTATGACTCATCAAAAATCGGACAATATGCCCATTATCAAAAACGCAAAGCTTCGCGACGCTGTGCTGTATATCGAAAGCTGTTTTGACGAAAGTATTACTCTGCCCGATATAGCAAAAGCTGCCGGGATGAATCACACAACGCTTACGGCGCTGATGAAAGAAGAACTGGGGCTTACCGCAATAGAGTATCTTATGAAATACCGCATTACCGTTGCAAAAAAACAACTCGCCTTTACCGATGTTCCAATCAAAGATGTTGCAAATATGGTCGGATTCAAAACGGTACAGCATTTCGGTCGCATTTTTAAGGAAATAACCGACACAACCCCCGCCGAATTTCGGAAAACCGCCGTACAGAAACGAAAGGATCAAATTAAATGAAAAAACTACTATCAATTTTTTTAATTTTACCTTTTTTATTTTTTTCAACCTCTTGTGCAGAAGGAAAAATTCAATATAAAACTGTAACATTTAAGCATGCAGAAATATTGCAAGAGCAACTGGAACTTACTTTTCCTAATGACTGGATATATGAAGAAACTTGTGATGGCAATGATTTGATAAAGTTTTATAGGTATGAAGATTATACAGAAATAGGAAATGTAACTATAAATCAATTTTATAACTCAAAATCTGGTTTCTATGAAAACAGAAAAGAACTTGTGCCATTAGAAGATGCAACTTATAATAAAATTAACGAAGATTGCTTTATTGCAACTGATAAAGGAAAAGGGAATATTATTTGTTATCGTATAAACGATGTTGAAGCGATTGATATATTCATAAACATTTTAGCAGAACAAAAGATAGTTAAAAATATCGCCAAAAACATTATATCTACCAAGATAGAGATTGACAAGAACACACATTCTGAAGTGCAGTTAATTGAACAAAAAACGGATTTTAAACCATTAGATATATCTTTCTTGGATGATGAAAACTATGTTTATTCTAAGAAAACCTACGAACAAGCTTACAGCGTATTTTTAACAATAGATTCTCTTGCTGAAATTGCTAAAAAACCTTATGTTTTTACAGCAACAACTTTGGGAAATAGGTCTTTTGTGTACACAGTAGAAGTCGATGAAAATAACACATACGGTATTATTGAAGACTATTTGCTTAAAGAATTATTATTTGTTAAATACATAATTAACGATGGACAGCAAAATGATAGCAGTTATGAGATTTTAGATAGAAAACCTTTTACTGTTGACACTAACCTCGTTAATACTTGGGATGCCAAAATGATGCAGAATGGTTTTCAAAAAACCATGTTAAAAATTGAAACGATAGATAAGATTATCGAAACTAACAATCTTTATGAGTTTATAAAAAACGGAACTGTAGAAATCAGTTGGTTCGATAATGATACCAATCCCAATTGGTTCAAAACGGATTTTTACGTGCCCGAACTTAAAGCATATTTTCATGTGGCAGAAGATTATGACTCTAAAACTGCACATTATGGCATATCAAGGATAGACCCCAAAGAAGATAATTCAATACCACAAGAGTATTGGAAATATAACGTTTATAAACCCTTATCTTCGAATGCTGATATAAATAATTATAAAGGGCTTGTGGGGTGATGATATGAAAAGAATATTAACTTTAATTATGACAATATCATTCTTGTTGCTTTTGGGTTGTTCCTCTAACATTAAAATAATTGAAAATAATGAATTCAAGCCTGAAAAGATAAAACTTGTGTTACCGGATAATCAATCGTTAGAGAATCATAGATGGAGTGAGAAAATTTTATATTCTTCTTGTGAAGAAAAAGAATTGTTTAGTTCCGAATAACTAAAAATCAGCCAAGATTTTAGTGTTGAAATGGTGGCAATGCTTGATAAAGATGTCTATTTTACCGCTTTCGATTATATTAAAGGACAGATAGGCTTATATTTATTAGAAAATAACCGTAGCACTAAACTATATGAAGCCCCTGACACAATAGATATAGTCGATATGTTAAGTAAGGATGGTAAAATCTTTTTTGTAGAGGAATACGAAAATTATGAAGTTTTAAAATGCTATTCTCCGGCAGAAAAAAGTATTAAAATAATTATTGAAGTTTCTTGGGGAAAATATTATCAAATTTATGACTGTGGCGATTACGTTGCCTTTGCCACTACTGAAGATTCTATCACTAACATCACTTTTATAGATTTTAATAACGGAACAATCCAGAGCAAAAGTTTTGAGAATATTGATATTTGTCCTACCCATTTTGTCGATAATAATTATTTTGTATATAGAGATATTAGTACCGGTTCAATAGTGTTTTATGATATCGATAATGATAAGATAGTTTCTACTGTAACGACAAGTACCTCACCTAATAATTCCTTTGATAAAGCAAAGGTAATAAGAGACAACGTGATTTTATCCGATGGCTTTGGAACATACATTCTTTCATTATTAAATAACAAAACATACATTGTGCATTCAAGAGAAAAAACAGATTTGGATGGAAATTATCCGTTTTATCTAGTTGGAAATACTGTACTTTTCTTTAATGATGATTTGGTGTTATGTGCTGCTGATTGCGATAAGAACAAGTCTGTTGAAATTTCAGCAGAAATGCAAATCAAATGTACAAACGGTGTTGATGCTTTTATAATTGAAGATGATTCCGGCAAAATATTTAAGCATATTGTTAAGTGATAGATTCATTGAAAGAGGTTGAAATCAAGTGCGCGAGCCATATCAAATATTATCAATCCCATATCGTGTAGTTGACGGTAAGCCATTGTTCTGTATATTTCGCAGGGCAGATAGTAGCTATTGGCAATTTATTGCCGGAGGCGGAGAAAACGGTGAAACACCTATAGAGGCAGCCAAGAGAGAAACATTTGAAGAAATTGGTGTTGAACCAAAAAACATACAACAACTAACTTGTATCGCGTATGTCCCGGCAGAAGTTATTGCTAAAAACAAAAGGCAACATTGGGATAAAAACACGTTTGTTATTCTCGAATATTCATTTGCATTTGAGTGCGATTTAGAGCCTACGCTATCAAATGAACATACTGAATATAAATGGCTTACATAAAATGCTTTAAGCAAATATATTTCGCCATTATCAAGTGCTGCAGTTGTTGTAACCGCAGATAATGAATATAAAGAGTGTAATTATCATGTTCCTCGCGTGATAAATGAACTTAAAGGATTTGGTCTTAGCATTAACACTTTTGATTTGGATACACAAGGTGCTTCCGAATTGCTAAAATATGATGTGGTTGAATTTATTGGCGGTAACCCCTACTATTTGCTTAATTCAATTCGTGCACATAATGCATCGGCTGTAATTAAACAACTTGCCGAAGAAAAGGTATTGCTTGGATGGAGTGCGGGTGCAATGGTATTTACGCCATCTATTGAGATTGTTGACAAATTAACTCCGGAAATAAATATAGGTGCTCTTGATGATTGCAAAGGGCTGTGTTTGACAAAAATACACATAATTCCTCACTATAATAAATTTCTCAAACGATTTGATAAATTAGAGGGTATCTGTAAAGCGTACGAACAAGAACACAACTGTTCTATTGTCAGACTCAACGATGGCGATGGAATAATTATAGGAGACGGCATTGAAACACTAATTAAAGGAAGTAAGCTCATAAAGGAAAATTATAATGACATACGAAGAAAGAAAAGCGCTTGTAAAATCCTATCTCGGCAAAACGGTGCGGATAGAAACTGACCGTCCGATAGGTTATGTGCATAAGAAAGAAAATTACTGCTTAACATATCCAATCAATTATGGATACTTACCTGGAGTTATTGGCGGTGACGGTGAGGAACTTGATGTTTATTTACTCGGTGTAGATAAGCCCGTAACTGAATATAGAGTTAAAATCATTGGTATTGCTCATAGAGAAAATGATATTGAAGACAAACTCATTGCTGCACCAGTTGGTTTGAATTTTACTAAGGAAGAAATCGAACAAGCCATTAATTTTCAAGAGCAATATTATGAAACACACATTGAGATTATTTGAAAGGCATTAACATAATGGATAAAAGATTAATTGGAAAATGGTATAAAAAAGATATGGGTGAAACCATCAATATCTTTGATGAAAACCCACTTCGCATGAAAATGTCCTTTACATCAAGCGGTTATTATAATTTTGAACCTAACTGTGTTTATGAAAAAGACGGTTTCTTTTGCTATGAAATAAATGATGAATATTACCGTATGATCTATCACGTCAAGTATGTTGATGGTTTTCTTGAAGGATTTTATACACAGCACGGTAAAGAAACTCCTGTAAAGTATGAGAAAATTGACAATGTCCCTGAAGATGCACCGTATAAATTCATTGCACCGGAAGTGTTTGTCCCGAATTCTGATAAAACAAGAATTGAAATTCTTAGAAAATATCCGGAATATGACCGAAATAAAGAATACGGCTGCAGTAATGAATTTGTATTAGGCGGAGAGGTACCTAAAATACTGCAAAAGTACAATTATAACGACTACATAGATGGTTTAGATAATCGGACAGACGAGATTGTTTTCAAACTTCTGGATTTTGTGTGTGACCACTTTGGTCATAACGGTACAGGAGGAATGAGTTCCGGCAGAAGAATCACCGACATTATTGAGTTTTGCGAAAGAAACGATAACAAAACAAACTGTCGAGGACTTGCTATACTTTTAGCTTCTTTACTTCGTTTAAACGGAATAAACGCACAGCATATTACTTGTTTGCCTTATGAAGACCCGTTCGATGATTGCCATGTGGTTGTAGATTGCCTTTTGCCGTCTAGTAAACGAATTATGTTAGATCCGACATGGAGATTGTATTTGAAAGACAAAGACGGAGAATATGTTTCTCTTCCACGTTTAAGAGAATTATTACTCGCAGATAATCCGATTTTTGAAAATCCCACGGCTGACTATAACGGAAATGGATTTGCTAAAGAGTATCATAGAAACTATATGACTAAAAACACATTTCGCTTTGCACGCTGTACTCTTAACAAAGACGGTGTTGACGGTCGTACGGAAACCTCAAGGTACATAGAGTTGATTCCAATGGGCTATCCCATAGACAAGTTCTCTAAAAACAAAAAAACAGAATTTGTTTATAATGATATTGAATTTTGGAAGATGTAAGTTATGAAAATACATATAATTGGTTGCAGTGGCTCGGGTAAAACATACTTAGCCAAAGCGCTAAGTAAAAAGTATAATACTCCGCACTTTGATTTGGATGACATTCAATGGGATAACAATGCAGGTGGTTATGGTGTAAAAATGCCTGTGGAAAAACGCACCGAGCTGCTAAATAATATCCTTGAAAATGAGGATTGGATAATCGAAGGTGTGTATTACGCCTGGGTAGGCAAATGCTTTGAAGATGCTGATAAAATCTATGTGCTTGATATACCTAAACGTATTTATATTTGCAGAATCATAAAGCGCTCCGTAAAAAGAAAACTCGGGCTTGAAAAGGGCAAAAAAGAAACTTTAAAGTCGATTTATCATCTGCTTAAATGGACGAATACCTTTCAAAGCAAAAACATGGTAGAAATTAAAAAGATGCTTTCGGCCTGGCCTGAGAAAACCGTTTGGCTGCACAGTTCAAAAGATGTTCAAAAATGGTTAGTATAAGTTGACTTTTAGTAATTGCATAATTGGGAGGTAGTTTTTTATGAAAGATATTGTTTTAACAGGAGATAGACCTACAGGAGCTCTACACATTGGACATTATGTTGGTTCGCTAAAAAAACGTGTGGAGATTCAAAATAATTATGATAAACCGTATATTATGATTGCTGATACTCAGGCACTCACAGACAATGCGCATAATCCTGCCAAAGTTCATGACAATGTAATTGAGGTTGCATTAGATTATCTTGCGGTTGGATTGAAACCAGAGTTAAATACATTTTTTATACAGTCCCTTGTTCCGGAACTGACTGAACTGACAATGCTCTATTTAAACTTTGTTACATTGGCTCGTTTGAAACGAAATCCTACTGTAAAGAATGAAATGCATCAAAAAAATTATGGTAATGAAATACCCGTTGGTTTTTTAACATACCCTGTTAGTCAAGCTGCGGATATTACAGCTTTTCAAGCAAATGTAATTCCGGTAGGAGAAGATCAGCTACCTATGATTGAACAAACGAATGAAATTGTACGCCATATTAACAGACACTTCAATACTGATATACTGAGAGAATGCAAACCGTTGTTATCGAAAGTAACTCGTTTACCAGGAATAGATGGACAGGAAAAAATGGGCAAGTCATTAAATAATGCTATATATCTAAAGGATTCATCAGAAATAATAAAAGAGAAGATAATGAATATGTTTACAGATCCTAATCATTTGAGGATTGAGGATCCGGGGAATGTTGAAGTTAATACGGTATTTAAATATTTGGATGCATTTGATCCTAATTTGCAAGAGTTACAAGAATGGAAGGAGCATTATAAAAAAGGCGGATTAGGAGATATGAAAGTCAAGAGAAGATTAAATGATATAATGCAGCAAACACTAGAGCCAATTAGGGAAAGAAGACTTATGTTTGAGAAAGATAAAGCAGAAGTATTAAATATGCTGAAGAAGGGCAGTGAATCTGCTAGACCGATTGCTGCAGAAACATTAAATAAATTAAAAGAAGTATTTACCCTTATTTATTAGAATGGAGAAAATTTAATTGCACATAAAAATTCAAAAAGATGTCCGAAATAAGTTTAAAAGTCTGCAAGCCGAACAAACCCCGGGTGCAATGATAGAATACCTATCTTCCGTTTTGCAAACGGAAAACGCGGATACTTTCTTCACCGGATTTTGTTATTGGAACATTTCGGACAGCTTTGCCATGCTTAGAAACAGCGACGGTCTTTATAGAAACCACAGTGAATTTGCAAAATTTTTAAGCGATAAACCTTCAAAATATTTATTTTTGCTTGCCTGTGACGCAACCCAGCGTTTTACGCTTGAACTCGGCGGGTTCGGAGATTTTTGGTGGAACTGTTATAAAACCGCTATAAGCGAAAATACCGCCATAAAAGCGGTAGAACCAATTACATTTGAATGCCATAATGCGGCTTTGTCGGTAACGCCGATGCTAAAGACATCTACTGAGTATCTACAGTTTGCAAAAAACAATTTCAAAGCATTTTTAAAATCATCGGAAATCTCCGAAAATTACATTTTTTACAAAACGGTTTATGCCGCCCTTTGCCTAAAAGCCTTTGGTCAAGAGGAATTTGATGTATTTGAACTGGGGACACAATTACTTCCGTGGCTGCATTTAGACAGTACACCAAACAATCTTTTGATTGGTGAATGGGAAAGGCTTAACGGTCAGCGTTCAAAACACAATATGGCAACCGTAGCAATCAACAGAATTGTGAATGCTTTCATTGATCGCAATCAAACAAAATCTGCAAAGGAATTGTATAACAGAGCTGTCAATTACGGTATGTCTAATAATTCATATATTGAGAAAAGGATATTAATTTAAGTATGAATAATCGCATTATTGTTGACATCTCAAATTTTATATTTGTTTCCAACAAGCCACAAAAGGTTGACGCTATTTTTCTGCCGGGCGGTTCACACCCAGAGCAGCCGGAATATGCGGCAAAGCTGTATAATAAAGGCTTTGCTAAATATGTTATCCCGTCGGGCGGCGTTAGTGTAAAACGGGATAAATGGCCCGGTGTGCGGTCAAAGGCAGAAATATACAGCGGCGACTACAAAACTGATTGTGAATTTTTTACTGATGTACTGATAAAAAACGGTGTGTCGAGAACGGCAATTTTCGGCGAGGACAAGTCGGGTCATACGCGCGATAATGCCTTTCTCTCTCGAAATGTTGTGAACGATAACGGTCTTAGAATTAACACGGCGATGATCGTCTGCAAAGCGTTTCACGCTCGGCGCTGCCTTATGCTTTATCAGTTGGCTTTCCCAGATACTGAATTTATTGTCTGCCCGGTGCATTGCTATAATATCACGAAAAATAACTGGTACACAACCGAACAGGGAATAAACCGTGTTCTTGGTGAGCTTGCCCGTTGCGGTAATCAGTTTGTGGGCGATATTAAGGAGTATTTGTTATGACTAAGCAAATCGAAGATTATATAAAAGAAAACCTAACAGGAGAAGATCAAGCAGTAGCATTTGAGTTTATCTCTTTTTTACGAAGTAACAATATTGAATTTTACAAGGACAACGCTTCTTGTTGGAATGATAAAATATATTATTGGCTCAAATTCAAAAATGAATGTGTTGCTTTCATTGCTATTAAAGATCCTGACGAACCTAAAAATCTTTGGACGGTTTGGTCTGATGATTGTAAAGTTTTTGAAGCGGACATTGTGGACGGCAAAATAAAAAACACCGCTTGGAAACATATTGATTTTTGCGGTCATTGTGGCTCTTGCTCGGGCGGCAAGAGTAAGGTTATCTTCGGAAAAGAATTTCATGAAGTTTGCGGTTGTACATTTAGAATAGATAATCCCGGTCGGAATGATTTGCCTTTTCTAAAGAAGATGGTTGAATTATGCAAGCTATATATTTCAAATAACGGTATAATCGAACATTACGATCTGCTTATTGACGAAAACAATGACCCCGTGCGCGACCCTGAGCCGCTGCGGCAATATATGGACAAATGGGACGGTCAAGAATTTATTGATACTTTGCAGCTGACAAAAGAAAGATCCGTCCTCGAAATCGGCGTGGGAACCGGGCGGCTCGCAGTTCGTGTGGCGCCCGAATGTCGCGAATTTTGCGGTATTGATCTTTCGCCGAAAACCATAAAACGGGCAAAGGAAAACCTGAAAGAACAGACGAATGTAGCGCTTATTTGCGGCGATTTTATGAGCTATGAGTTCGGGCGCAAATTTGATGTGATTTATTCGTCACTCACCTTTATGCACATACGGGATAAGCAAGCAGCAGTTAATAAAGTAAGGTCGTTGTTAAATATCGGCGGTCGGTTCGTGCTTTCCATAGATAAAAATCAAAGCGATACCATAGATTACGGCACACGAAAAATCAAAATCTATTCTGATAATAAAGAAGATATTGTGAAGTATATCACCCAAAGCGGAATGAATTTAATGAAAGCATTTGAAACAGGTTTTGCTTTTGTTTTTATTGCGGAAATGAAACAAAATAATTCTTAATGCCGATGCATATGAAGCACCTTCTACAGCAGCTTTCATACTTGACATTTCGTTGCGTTTGCGCTATACTGATATAAACTGATACTTTATTATATCGGGGAGGCCGCTATGGACATTAAAGTCTTTACCGAAATGTTAAAAGATAAGCATTTTCCGGACTATAAAAAACTAAAATATAAATACGGTGCGGATTTTGACAGCTTTCTTAAAACATTAGAGGAATTATATTATAAACCTTTGCCGCTTTATGATTTTGACGGTAACAATATTGTTTTTACAGAAACCTTTAACGCTGTCAATCAAAATGCGGTAAAGTTGTTATTACAACCGCAGGATACGCATTACGGACTCAAATCCGCCGAGGAGGAAATACTATCCACATCGGCTATTGAAAGCGTGGATTTCAGCCGTGACAGTGTGCGCAAAATTCTAAAAGGCATGGCACCTGACGGCGAGCAGGAAAACAGAATCTTAGGCATCAAGCATGGGCTTGAATTTATTGCCGATACCTCCAACAAAATAACCGAGGACAATTTATATAGGCTTTATATGATGACTGTTGGAGATTTTCTAACCAATGACGATAAATTGTTAGAGGGCAAATTTTACAGACACGATACGGTTTATGTTGTCAGCGATCATATTGAACATTCAGGGCTTGACGCTCAAAAAGTGCCTGAGTTTATGAAGTCGCTTATCGCATTTGCTAATAATGATGATGACATTAACGATCTAATTAAGGCGGCAATCATTCATTTTTACATTGCCTTTGTACATCCGTATTTTGACGGGAACGGCAGAATTGCACGGCTCGTTCATTTATGGTTTTTAATTCAAAAAGGTTATCGGTCGGCGCTGTTTATTCCGTTTTCAAGCAGGATCGAAAAAAGCCGCAAAGCATATTATGACGCTTACACGGTAATTGAGGAAAACAGAAAAATAAGCGGCAAAATAGATGTAACCCCGTTTATTCTTTACTTCATAAACAATGTTTACAATAAAATGAATGAGGGTTCTGTAGCCGTTGAAACCTTAACTGTTTATGATGACGCCGTTAAAGACGGAAAAATAACCGAAAAAGAAACGAAACTCTGGAAATTTGTGCTGTCAGCTTACGGTACAGGCGAATTTTCAACAAAGCGACTCGAAAAAGATTTTGGGGACGCTGCCTACGCAACGATCCGAGGTTTTGTTTTAAAGTTTGAAAAGCTTGGACTTCTTTCCTCTGTAAAATACGGTACGCGAGTTAAATACAAGGTTGTTAAATAAGGCGGTGAGAAAATGACAGGCGTGATATATGCACGGTATTCAAGTGATAATCAGCGTGAAGAGTCCATTGAAGGTCAGTTGCGTGAGTGCAAGGTGTTTGCCGAAAAGAACGGTATTCAAATTATCGACACATACATTGACAGGGCAATGTCAGCTAAAACCGATAACCGCCCAGATTTTCAAAAGATGATCAAAGACAGCGCAAAGCAGCAGTTTGAAACCGTTATTGTATGGAAGCTTGATCGCTTTGCCCGCAATCGCTATGATTCCGCACATTATAAAAGCATTCTAAAAAGAAATAATGTCCGTGTGCTTTCTGCCACCGAAGCTATTTCACAAGGCGCAGAAGGCATCATCCTTGAGTCTGTTTTGGAAGGTATGGCGGAGTATTATTCTGCGGAGTTGGCAGAAAAAGTTATCCGTGGGCAGACCGAAAATGCATTGAGTTGCCGCTTTAACGGCGGAACTGTTCCTGTCGGATATAGCATTGTAAATCAGCACTTTGTTGTTAACAATGATACCGCTACGTTAGTTCTTTCGGCATACGAAATGTATGATGAAGGAAAGACTATGCAAGAGGTTGCCGACGATTTAAATGTTAAAGGATTGCGAAACACCAGGGGAACAAAGCTGACAATTAACACCGTTTCCAATCTGCTCACCAACAGAAGATATATCGGCGAATATTCATACCGTGATATTCTTGTTCCCGACGGTATCCCTGCTATTGTGCCCAAAGATTTATTTAACCGTGTACAGGAGCGCATTGCCAAAAATAAAAAATCACCCGCGCGGCACCGCGCAGACGAAGAATATATTTTATCAACAAAGCTGTACTGCGGAAAATGTATGACATTTATGGTCGGTGAAAGCGGAACGGCGAGGAATAAAGAAACCTATCGCTATTACAAATGTCTTTCGGCAAAGCGTAAGCGCGGCTGCGATAAAAAAGCTGTTAAAAAGAAGTGGATTGAGAATATTGTCATTGATCAAATTCTCAAATGCATTTGGGATGATAATCTGATTGAAGATGTAACCGACCTTGTTATGAAAATGCAAAGGCAGGAAAACACCGCTGTATCTCTACTTAACAAGAGACTTGATGAAGTTAATAAAAGTATTTCCAATATTCTTTCGGCTATCGAGCAAGGTATTATTACGCCGTCCACAAAACAACGCCTTGAAGAATTGGAAGGTCAAAAGAAAGAATTTGAAATCGAAATCGCAAAGGAAAATATTACGAGACCTACGCTTGACTGTGACCAGATTAAATTTTGGTTTCATCGTTTCAGAAAGACGGATGCATCAAAACCGGAAAATCGCAGAAGGCTTGTTGACAGTTTTGTAAACTCGATAATTTTGTATGATGACCGAATAGAGTTTTATTTTAATTTTAAAAAGGGTGCGAAAACACTTTCTTTGACCGACTTGGAAAAAGGTTCGGATATGCTTGACTCTCTCCCACCAAAAATCCTCATTCGAAAGAATGGGGATTTTTACTTTTTACCGCCTACTTCTTCACTCTTACCTCAAAATAAAATTGATAACGAGATTTTTGGGAAGTAATATGTAAGAGGTAATAGGTGCGGTGCGGCTTCGCCGCCGATTATAAATGCAAAGGCTGCACCCTGCCCTTTTTTGCAGCATTGCTTTTTAAAAAGAGTTATGCTATTATACATAGTGGTGATTTTAAATGACAAAGGTATGTATAATAACCGGCGCAAGCTCCGGAATAGGCAGGGCTACCGCCGAAAATATGTTAAAACGCGGATACAAGGTATACGGTATTTCCCGCCGCGGCGGCGGTATTGACAATGTGGTAAGTTTATGCGCCGATGTGACCGATGAACAGGAAATTTTTAAGGCCGTTAATACGGTTATGGCGGAAAGCGGACGCATTGATGTGTTAATTAACAACGCGGGCTTCGGCATTTCGGGAGCTATTGAATTTACAAAGACCGAAGACGCCGAACGTCAGTTTAACGTTAATTTTTTCGGTGCGGTCAGAATGTGCAGAGCCGTACTGCCGATCATGCGAAAACAGGGCTTTGGCCGCATTGTAAATATCGGTTCGGTTGCCGGCGATATCGCCATTCCTTTTCAAAGCTTTTATTCTGCCGCCAAGGCGGCGCTGAGCTCTTATACACTGGCGCTTATCAATGAGGTGCGTGAATTTAATATAACGGCAGTTTGCATTGAGCCGGGCGACATTCGCACCGGTTTTACTGCGGCAAGACATAAAAACACCTGCGGAGACGATATTTATAACGGAAGAATTTCACGCTCGGTAGAAAAAATGGAAAAGGACGAACAAACCGGTATGCTGTCTGAAGCTGCCGGAAAATATATTGCCAAAATCGCTTCAAAACAATCGGGAAAACCGATTTTAATTATAGGCGCACAATATAAAGCCGTGGGACTTTTAAAAAAAATTTTGCCGCTGCGGCTTACCAACCGCATAGTCGGTGCTATTTATGCAAAGTGATCCTTTAATATGCATATTACGCATAATTTGATGATATTGTTGAAATCTGAATTTTTATAAGCGAACCCCCGATAAAATCGGGGGTTCGCTTTTTACGGCTGCACAGCATTTATGCTAAAGAGGGGATTTAAACGATTCCCTTTCAACAATCCTTCCGGAAATAACGGTTTTTGAAGGAACACTTTTATTATTTTCTAAGCTTTCAAGGCAATTTACAGCCATATCACACAGCCTGTCGATCATATTATCCACGCTTGTTATGGTAGGGGTTGTATATTCCGTTATATTTGAATTGTTAAAGCCTATGATAGGAACGGATATTTTCAGTTCCTCTGCGGCTTTTATTGCCGCCGCCGCTATTGCGTCTTCGGAGGTTAAAACAGCGTTAAATTCCGTGTCGCTGTTATACAGCCTTTTAACAGCGCCTTTAACGGCGGAAATATCCTTGTCGGTTTTAACGATAAGCCGTTTGTCGGTATTTTCCTTTGTATATCCGCGCTTATATCCCTCAAGCTTTTGAAGGCCGCTGTAGGTTGCAGTATTGTATAAATACAAAATTTTATCATAGCCTGCCCTTAAAAGCAACTTTACATTGTCCTCCATTGCCTTTTTTTCGTCGCATACAAAGCAGTAAACATTAGGCGCGTTTACATAGCCGTTTATTATTATTATGGGAATTTGCTTGGCGGCTTCTTTTATATAGGAATTATCCTTTTCGTTAAATGCCGAACCGATTAGGATAACCGAGTCCACCTTCTTGTTTATAAGATACCGAAGATACTTTTTTTTGTTTTCGAAATCGTTTCCCGTGCAGCAAAGAACGGTATCGTAATTTTTCTTTCTGAAAAGATTTTCGATTTGACCTACCGCCTTGGAATAATATGCGTCGGTAATATCCGTGCACATTACGCCGATCATTCGCATAGAGTTTAAGCCGAGTCCCCTTGCAAACGCATTTGGCGTATAGCCTGAGCTTTCCATTACCTCCAAAACGCGCCGCCTTGTCTTTTCGCTGATATGCTCGCTTGAATTAAGAACCCTTGAAACGGTCGCTATTGATACGCTGCGTTTTGTTATATCAAATACCACCGAGGCGGGTATTACGCTTGATGAAAACGATCATTTCGAGGGCCTTCCCGATACATACCCCGGTAAGCTTACAAAATTTCTTTATGAAAGGTTTAAGGCGTTTGGCGGTGACACTTCAAAGGGGCTTATAATACTTCCGGTCGAGCTTATCGACAATAACGGCAGGGAGCTTAAAAGGTGCGTTAAGGCGCTTTCGGATATATGGAGCCTTGGGGAAGACTTTAAAATGTGGCTTGACAAAGCCAATGTATTTTGCTCAACCCTTGTAGACAGAATAGTTACGGGGTATCCGAGAAACGAGGCGGATAAAATATGGAAGGAGCTTGGTTATGAGGATAAGCTTGTTGATATAGGCGAGCCGTTCGGTCTTTGGGTAATTGAAAGCGAAAAGGATATTTCTGCGGAGCTGCCGTTTGCAAAGGCGGAGCTGCCGGTTGTGTTTACAGATAATGTAAAGCCGTATAAGGAAAGAAAGGTTAGGGTGCTCAACGGAGCGCATACCGCAAGAGTTTTGACGTCGTATCTAGGCGGAATAAATATAGTAAGAGATATGATGCACGATAGGGTGTTCGGGAAAACGGTAAGGCAAATTGTTGACAGTGAAATTGTTCCCATGGTGCCCCTGCCGGCAGACGATGTTAAAAGCTTTGCAGACAGTGTTTACGACGGCGCGGCGGAAAAGGACAGCGTCGGGCTTTTGCTTCGCTCGCACATAGATCGGTTTATTGACAGAATAGGCCCTGTCTCTTATACAC
>ENA-OYXF01000153-OYXF01000153.1-human-gut-metagenome-genome-assembly--contig:-NODE-153-length-33506-cov-7.862246_pt1 | contig 33506 bp, 29 predicted proteins | sample MGYA00244842_ERZ653416 | MGnify/ENA primary metagenome ERZ653416 (study PRJEB26926, sample SAMN06164920) | human gut metagenome | biome: ENVO:00009003; feature: ENVO:2100002; material: ENVO:00002003... | reverse complement strand
AGCAGTCAATTTTCTTGCGATTTTCGTTCTTCTTTGGTGAAGGCGGGTCGTAACCCGCCAAGACAAAAAGAGCGGAAGGCGCTGAAAAGGGGCGCTGTCAGGCGTGTATCCCCTTGTCAATCGAGGGCACTGCTCGTTGATATTACATCGACACCCAGACCGAGGACATTCTCGATCACCGTGTCGCCGCCGGATATACGCTGCGTGAGTACAACGGAGTTTATCTCACGCATGACATCGAATATCCTGTCCTTCGGGATATCCGCCGACACCTTGACCGGCAAAACCGGCACATCCGCAAACACGGTCCTGACCGTGGAGCAGATGGTGCGCTTGGGCTCGGTCATCTCGGAAATTGCAAACTTCCTGCCGTTATCACAGCTGTTGCCGGTAACGGTAAGCTCCCCGTTTTCCTCCTCAACATGAAGCAGGCAGCCACGGGGGCAGCCTATACAATTAAATTCTTTCATTGCTCGCCCTCTATCTCAAAGCAGACATCGGAGGTGGCCGACAGTCCGAATTTGTTCATATCCAGCACAACCTGCTGCATCTCGGGCGGTCTGAGGAAGGGATAGCGGCGCTTCCAGACCTCAACGCCGTTTACCTTGAGGCGGAGCGTGCTCTTGCCCATGACCTTTTTCGAGCGGAAGTAGAAAGTGACCTTTGAGTTATCCGAGTCGAGGTCGAGCTGCTGCGGAACGAGATACAAAAACTCGTTTCCGATGCGTATATCCACCCTATGCTGCGCTTTTTTGGCAAACAAAGCCGCATTTTTGCCCGCTTCCTCGCCGGAGGCGGAGACAAAGTCGACAAGGTCGTTTACATGCAGGGCATTGCCGCAGGAAAAAACGCCCGGGACGCTCGTCATAAGCTGGCCGTCGCAGACGGGACCTTTCGTGTGGTAGTCGAGCGTAACGCCGATACTCTCGGCAAGCTCGTTTTCGGGAATAAGACCTACCGAGACGATGAGTGCATCGCACTCGACACGCTGCTCGGTGCCCTTAATGGGCTTTAGATTTTCGTCGACTTCGGTTATCTCGACCGCTTCCAGTCTGTCGGCGCCGAACACCCGTGTGACGGTGTGGCTCAGATACAGCGGAATGTCGTAATCGTGCAGGCACTGGTGGATGTTGCGGGTCAGCCCCGATGGCGTGGGGTTAATTTCATAAACACCCAGAACCTCGGCTCCCTCAAGCGTGAGCCTGCGAGCCATGATAAGTCCGATATCGCCCGAACCCAAGATGACGCAGCGCTTTGTGGGCAGAACGCCGAGCCTGTTTGTAAAATGCTGCGCCGTTCCGGCGGTGAACACGCCTGCCGGGCGTGTGCCGTGGATGAACACCTGCTTTGCACTGCGCTCACGGCAGCCGGTGGCGAGCACCAAGGTTTTTGTATGTATTTTCTTAAGGCCCTCGCTGCTGACAACGACGACGCAAAAGCCCTCGCCTAACTTCTCGACCCTCGTGACAAAGGTACGCAGGCAGACATCTATATCCTTTTCGTAAAGCGTTTTCATGAAGCGCTCGACATACTCGGGGCCGGCCAATCTTTCGCCGAAGCGGCTTAAGCCGAAGCCGTCGTGTATGCACTGCTTGAGCATTCCGCCAAGACGCTCCTCACGCTCGATAACAAGCGTTTTTGCGCCGTTATCGCAAGCGGATATCGCAGCGGCAAGTCCGGCAGGGCCGCCGCCTATAACGGTAACATCGTAATCAAACATCTGCCGTCTCCCCCTTTCTGCTTCCGAATACTATCGGGGAGCTTGCGGAGCTCTTTCTGACCTCGGTAAGCGGAACGCCTAAATATTCGGCGATAATTTTCGTCACCAACGGCGAGCAGAAGCCACCCTGGCAGCGACCCATGCCGGGTCTCAAGCGCTTTTTGATGCCGTCAACGGTCGGCACGCAGATGGGGGAATTGAGAGCATCGAGTATCTCGCCACGGCTGACCTCCTCGCAGCGGCAGATGATGATGCCGTAGTCGGGGTTTTGCGCAATAAGCTCCGCCCGCTCGGCATCGCTCATTGCGGCAAGGTGCGGTGGGGCATGGCGAATGGGGTCAAAAGCTTCGTTTTCCTCGGCTTCTAACCACCTTGCCGCCTCAAGCGCCACATCTTCGGCAACGGCGGGTGCGGTGGTCAGTCCCGGGGACTGGATACCGGCAACATGGTAGATGTTCTTCGTTTTTCTGCCCCACTCGATGATGAAATCCTCCTCGTATGTGGGCGCACGAACGCCGGTGAAGTATGTGATTATATCCCGCTCGGAAAGCTCGGGCATAGTTATCTTCTGCTTTGCAAACACACGCTCAATGCTGTCGGGGTTCGTTGCGGTGTTCTCCCGCTCGTAGGTCTCGACAGCGTCCGGGCCGACGAGCAGATTATCATGCACCGTGTGCAGTATGCCGCCGCCCTTGGTGTGTGTCTTACCGGGGGTGCTGGCCCCCACAACGGAGGCAATTGCGCTAAAGCGCTTACCGGTTTTCTTATCCAATATGGAGTTTGTGCCTCTTCTCGGGTGAATGGAGAAGAACCTGTCTTTTGCCATGCGTGCGACCTCGTCGGAGAACACGCCTGCGCAGTTTATGACGAGCTTGGGATATACCGTTCCCCTGTTCGTCTCAACGGACACTATCTTACCGTTTTTGACCTCCATGCCGGTGACTGCGGTGTTGAGCGACACTCTTGCGCCGTTGTGCACCGCATTTTCGGCATAGGCGATGACGAGATTATACGGACTCACGCTGCCGGATGAGGGGTTAGACAGTGCAAAGGCGATATTCTCGTTTATCTCCGGCTCTTTTTCACGCAGCTTATCGCCCATGATTATGCGGGTATCTTCAATGCCGTCATAGAACCTGCGCCACATGGCGTACAGCCACACGGGAACAAGCCAGCTTTTTTTGCCGAAGCAGGCGTACTGCCCCGTGCGCCTGAAGGGAACATCAAGCTCTGAGCACACTCTGTCGTACATCCTGTTTGCACGGCGGATATATTTATGCTTCAGCGAGCCCCGAGACAAATCTATGCCCGGGTGAACCTCGCCGTCATTGCGGCCGGAGGCGCCGAGTGCAAGGTCTGCTTCCTTTTCAAGCAGCAGCACATTGAGCTTATATCTCGTAAGCTCCCTTGCTATCGAGCAGCCGGAAATGCCGCCGCCGATGATGAGCACATCGGGTCTGTCTCCGTCAAGCGCCGTATCCTTTAGCTCAGGCATACGCATGGGTATCTCCTCGGCTCCGGTAAAGACGATATCGTTCACGACATGGCACTTTGAGTGCGGCTTTGCGCACATCAGGCCTGCCGCTACGACATCCTCCCATCTATCCAAAGAGCCACGCAGCACGATGCAGTTATCCTCAAGCGATGCCGTCACCCTGCCGCCGTACTCCTTATAGAGCTTTCTGTTCAACGCCTTTATACCCATGTGCCGCCCCTCAGTTTTGTATACTATACATTCAGTTCAAGTTTATACAACTTGTCAAATTATATGTTTTATTATAAACCAAAAATACCTTTTTCGTCAATTGCAAACACATGCAATTTCACATACTTTTAACGCTGATATGTATAAAAAACCCCACAACGCCGGTTGTGGGGCTATTATCAGTCAACCCTGAGGTTGCTCGATGAGGATCTTCTCGGGGGTGTAGGTGTGTTTTCAGGCACATCTACATTGGGGGTCACCGGAGTGGGAGTTGTAATATTTACATTGCTCCCAGAGCTGCTACCGGTATTATCCTTGGTCGAGCTGCCGCTGCTCGGCTTCTTGGTCGTGCCGGAGCCGGGGTTGGTCTTTGCCGGTGCAGGTGTCTCGGTCGGCTCGACTGTGGGCTCTACCGTTGCGGTGGCCGTGGGAATAGGTTCCTTTATATGGTCGGCTTCCTGATTTGTGCAGCTGCAAGCCGAAAGGAACACGCATAATACCGCTGCAAGCGATACTATGAGTATCTTACCTGATTTCATCGTATATACCTCTTTCCGTTTATTTGGAAATTGCTAATTGTCTGATTCCACTACTGCGCATTTTAACACATGGCTGCGAAAAGTGCAAGCTATTGAAGCTCACCCGAGCGATATGCCTCAAGCAGCGCCTCGAGTGCCTCGATGCGCTTGCGCAGACGCACACCGTCGTCGCAATCGGCGATATACCGGCGACGGGGGAAACTCTCGACCTGCTCGGCCTCGGACTCGATATCGGCGTTCTCGTCAATGGCCTTTGCTATGCCCTCAAACGGTCTGTGTGCCTTTATCTTAAGGCCGTGAGAGTTGTAAACGAGCGTATAGCCCGCTATGCCGGTCGTTTTCTGATACGCCTCGCAGAAGCCGCCGTCAATGATAAACAGCTTGCCGTCCGCCTTGACCGGGCTTTCGCCCTTGCCCGCCCTGACCGGCGTATGTCCGTTTATGATATGCCCCTTTTCGGGATCAAGGCCGAACTCGGTGAGTATCATGCGCACCGCCCGCTCGTCCTCCCAAAAGCTGAAATAAGGATTTTTCGGCTCTGTCCAAGTGTTTTTATCGTCGACGACGGCACGCTCAAAGGTGTGGAAAACCCTGCCGGAAAACGGACTGTCGTTGCCGCACCAAAGGTACCACATCATGTCGAGCGCCGATTCGTCATGCTTTGCCCATGCGCTTTTGACCACCGTGTCTGCATAATCCAGCAGCTCCTTGCCGGAGTACCACTTGCCGCCGTGCCGCACTCTGGCAAAATTTCCGTCGGCGGTCATGGGGATGCAGCCGTGGTACAGGAGGTTGCCGTTGCAGCAAAGATATGTACTTCCGGCCCTGTATACAAAGTCCATGTGCCGGCGCAGCGACTGACTTTCACGGAACGAACCGACATACTCATCGATGAGCGCCTGCTCGTCGGCGTTGAGACTATACGGGTCGTCCCTGTCAACAGTCGGCCACTTGTCGGTATTCATGGGGTAAACGCCGTCATCAAGCACGACGGTGTTGCTGCCGAAATCGATCCTGTCAAGCATGAGCCGTGAGTTCATGCCATAGCCCGGGTGGCGCTTAATGATCCTGCCTTCGAGCTTGAAGCCCAAGGTGTGCAGTGCAAGCTTAAGCGTTTCCTTGTCCGATGCGCCGTAATATTTCTGCGCAAAGGCCATGAGCGGACGCAGCGATATGCCGTAGCGGCGGCCGATAAGATCCATGTTGTCGTATGTAACGGCGATGCGCAAAACGGTAAAAATGCAGGCAGGGCTTCCCGCAGCCGCACCGAGCCAGAGTATATCGTGGTTGCCCCACTGGATATCGATATTCGGATGCTCCATCAGGGCATCCAAAAGCCGTGCAGGCTCGGGGCCTCGATCGAAGATATCTCCGACTATGTGCAGCTTGTCAACGGCAAGCCGCTTTATGATATCGGATAGTGCAACTATCACCTCATCGGCCGCACCGGTCGAGACTATCGACTCCAGCAGCACCTCGTGATAGCGCACCTGATTTGAATACTCGTCACGCTGCATGTGCAGCAGCTCGTCGAGCACCATGCTCCACTTTTCGGGCATCTGTCTGCGCACATAGTTGCGTGTATATTTGCTCGAAAGTGTCTCGGCAAGCGTGCGCAGCATTTTGAGGTAATCGCGCAGCTTTATATCGTTAAGTTCGCCCTTTTCACGCATAGCGCCGAGCTTTTCTCTCGGATAATATATCAGCGTGCAAAGGCTGCGGCAGGCGTCCTCGCCTATCTCGGCTTCAAACAGCCTGCGCACCTTTTCAAGGATGACGCCGGAGCAGTTGTTGAGAATGTGCCGCACTGCGCCGTACTCGCCGTGCAGGTCGCTGATAAAATGCTCCGTGCCCATCGGCAACGCCATTATCGCCCGAAGCTTTATGATCTCCGAGCACACTGACGCTTCATCGGGGTACTTTTCCGCCAGCAATTCTAGGTATTCACGGTCAAATCTGCTCATATCGCACCTTCTTTATATTTCTTTCTGCCTTGATATTACCATTTAAACTGTGCTTTTACAACTCTAATTTAGCAGATAGATACCGTAATTAAGATATCCGGCGAAGCTCACCCAAAGGATATACGGCAGCATGAGCCGGCCCGCCGTCCTGCGTATACCAAAAAACTGCACCGTTGCGATAACGATGAGCAGCCACAGTGCGCACAGCCATATGAAGGCGAGCAGGTAGTTGTCGAGGTTAAAGAAAATGATGCTCCACAGGAAGTTAAATACGAGCGAAACTGCGTAGACGACGAGCGCCGAACGCTTTTTGCCCGACGGCGCATCGGCGGTGCACACGAGGTAGGACGCAATGCCCATGAGGATATACAGCACCGTCCATGCAGCAGGAAACAGCCACTTGGGCGGGGATAGCGGCGGCTTTTTGACAGCGTCGAACATCACCATGTTGTCCATCGTCAAAAGTGCCGACAGCCCGCCAACCGCAAGCGGTATTGCCACTGCAAGCGCAAGCTTTTTCCAATTGCATTTCATGTTGCACCCTCCGTACCGTTTTGCAGCTAATATATGCCAGTCTGTGCAAAAACATACGCCGAGGGTGAAAAAAGAGCTGATAGCGTTGTGTCTATTTGCTCTAAGGATTATTATATATCTCGCTAACAGTCGCTGACGGCAAGGCACAATGACATTGCAAGGCGGCAAAAGGTTGTGCTATTATAACTAATGTAAACAAATCACATGTGACTGATGGTGAAGCAAATGGATAAATACGAACTTACTGAACTATTAAATCATGTTGCCGACGGGAGCGTGAGTCCCGACGATGCGGCGCTTAAGCTTAAAATGCAGCCGTTTCAGGAAATCGGCAACTACGCTAAGGTCGACTGCCACCGTGGCATACGCCAAGGCGTGCCCGAGGTGATATACGGTGAGGGCAAGGCCAAGGAGCATATCCTCGGCATTGCAAAGGCGATGCTTAAAAGCAAGCAGCAGACCGTGCTCATAACACGCCTGACCGAAGAAGCGGCAGAGTATATAAAAGCCGAATTGCCGCTCAACTACAACAGTATGGCACGCATCGGCATAATCGGCGATCTGCCCGAGCCGAGCGGCAAGGGGCGCATTGTCATCGCCACCGGCGGCACGAGCGATATTCCCGTCGCCGAGGAGGCCGCCATGACCGCCGAGGTACTGGGTAACAATGTCCTGCGCCTGTACGATGTCGGTGTTTCGGGTATACACAGGTTGCTTGCAAATATGGATACCGTCATGAGTGCCCGTGTCATCATCGCCGTTGCGGGCATGGAGGGTGCGCTGCCGTCGGTCATCGGCGGACTTGCCGACTGCCCTGTCATTGCCGTCCCCACAAGCGTTGGCTACGGCGCATCGTTCGGCGGCGTTGCGGCACTGCTGAGCATGCTCAACTCCTGTGCAAGCGGCATGTCGGTCGTCAACATTGATAACGGCTTCGGCGCAGGCTACCTCGCCAGCATGATAAATCACCTTGACTGACATGAAACTGAACGAATTTTTCACCGAACACAACAAAGTTGCGCTCGCCTTTTCCGGCGGCGCAGACTCGTCATACCTGCTGTACACCGCAAAGGAAAGCGGTACTGATGTGCAGCCGTACTATGTCAAATCGCAGTTCCAGCCGGAGTTTGAGCATGAGGATGCACGGCGTCTCGCAGCCGAACTCGGTGTAATGCTGCGGGAGATAAGCGTTGATGTTTTGCAGCTTGACGAGATAACGGCAAACCCCGCAAACCGCTGCTATTACTGCAAAAAGTGCATCATGGGCGCTATCCGCAAAGCGGCAAGTGCCGACGGCTACGACATGATTATCGACGGCACGAATGCCTGTGACGACGGCGGCGACCGCCCTGGCATGCGGGTGCTTAAAGAGGATAACATTCTCTCGCCGCTGCGCATGTGCGGGATAGCGAAAGCCGAACTGCGCAGGCTCTCGCACGAGGCTGGGCTGTTTACATGGGATAAGCCCGCATATGCCTGCCTTGCGACCCGTGTTCCGACCGGCGAGATCATAACCGCCGAAAAGCTTGCGGCAGTCGAGCAGAGCGAAAGTTATCTGTTCTCTCTCGGCTTCACCGACTTCCGTGTCCGTCTGCGAGACGGCGGTGCTCTGCTGCAATTCACCGAAAAGCAGCAACCGAGAGCGCAAGCCGAATTTGAAGCGATAAATGCGGAGCTGTCCAAGTATTTTGCCGCTATAAAACTTGACCAGAAAGCGAGGCCAGAAAGCAAATGAAAACCCTGTACATAGATTGCGCCATGGGCTGTGCCGGAGATATGCTCACGGCGGCACTGCTGGAGCTGCACCCCGACCGTGACGGTTTCATTGCCCGCATGAACGACGCTCTCGGCGGCAAGGCGGTGCTCTCGGCAAAGCCCGACAGAAAGTGCGGAGTCATGGGAACGCATGTGACGGTTCTCATAAACGGTGACGAGGAGGGTGAGCCCGAGCGGCATCACCATCATCACACGAGCGTTGCCGAGATAACGGAGTTTATTGACACCGTGCCGCTTGCCGATGAGGTGAAAGATAATGCAAAAGCAGTATATACTCTTATCGCAGAGGCAGAAAGCAGGATTCATGGTCATCCGATAGAAAACATCCATTTTCATGAGGTTGGCTCACTCGATGCACTGGCTGATGTCCTGAGCGTGTGCGAGCTTATGCACGAGCTTGCGCCCGATAAGGTGCTGGCATCGCCGGTGAATGTCGGCTCGGGATCTGTGAAGTGTACGCACGGCGTGCTGCCGGTGCCCACCCCGGCAACGGAGCTGATTTTGCGCGGCGTGCCGATTTATTCGGGGGAGATAAAATCCGAGTTGTGCACACCCACGGGTGCGGCGCTGCTCAAGCATTTTGTCGAGGATTTCGTCCCGCTGCCGGTGCTCCGGGTCGAGTATGTCGCCTACGGTACTGGTAAAAAGAATTTTGAAACTGCAAATGTGGTGCGTGTACTGCTCGGTGAGACGGAAGGCGAGTGCGAGCAGATAATTGAGCTTGCCTGCAATCTTGACGACATGACCCCCGAGGAGCTCGGTTTTGCCATGGAGGAGTTGTTCAGGCTCGGTGCGCTTGATGTGTATTTTACGAGTATCGGTATGAAAAAGCCAAGTCTTTCGACTTGGCTTTTTGATTTGCGAACGCTTATTACTTATTATTACTTCTCTGCCCGTTCTTTTATAGCAGCCTGTGCAGCGGCGAGACGGGCGATGGGGACACGGAAGGGGCTACAGGAGACATAGTCGAGGCCGACCTTGTGGCAGAACTCAACGGAGCTCGGGTCACCGCCGTGCTCACCGCAGATGCCCAGGTGCAGGTCGGGACGGGTCTGTCTGCCGAGCTGGCATGCCATCTTGACAAGCTTGCCTACGCCCTTCTGGTCAAGTCTTGCAAACGGATCGTTCTCATAGATCTTCTTGTCGTAGTAAGCGCCGAGGAACTTGCCTGCGTCGTCACGGCTGAAGCCGAAGGTCATCTGAGTGAGGTCGTTCGTGCCGAAGGAGAAGAACTCTGCCTCGGTTGCGATCTCGTCGGCGGTCAGTGCCGCTCTGGGGATCTCGATCATGGTGCCGACAAGGTACTTCATCTCAAGGCCGGAAGCTGCGATGAGAGCATCTGCTTCCTTAACAACGACATCCTTAACATACTTGAGCTCCTTGACCTCGCCTACCAGCGGGATCATGATCTCGGGAACCATAGTCCACTCGGGGTGTCTCTTCTGAACATTTATTGCCGCATTGATGACGGCACGGGTCTGCATTGCTGCGATCTCGGGATAAGTCACGGCCAGACGGCAGCCACGGTGGCCCATCATGGGGTTGAACTCATGCAGGGATGCGATGAGCGCCTTGATCTGTGCAACGGACTTGTTCTGTGCCTTTGCAAGAGCCTCGATGTCGGCCTCCTCGGTGGGAACAAACTCGTGGAGAGGAGGATCGAGGAAGCGGATGGTTACGGGGTTGCCCTCCATTGCCTCGTAGATGCCCTCAAAGTCTGCCTGCTGCATGGGCTGGAGCTTTGCAAGAGCGGCTACACGCCCCTCAAGCGTGTCGGCGCAGATCATTTCGCGGAATGCTGCGATACGGTCGGAATCAAAGAACATATGCTCGGTACGGGTAAGGCCGATGCCCTGTGCGCCGAGCTCACGAGCCTTGCGTGCATCGTGCGGAGTGTCGGCATTGGTGCGTACCTGCAGACGGCGGTACTTGTCGGCCCAAGCCATGATGCGGCCGAACTCGCCTGCGATGGATGCATCGACGGTTGCGATAACACCGTCATAGATGTTGCCGGTGGAGCCGTCGAGAGAGATGAAGTCGCCCTCATTATAGGTCTTGCCGCCGAGGGTGAACTTCTTGTTTGCCTCGTCCATGACGATATCGCCGCAGCCGGAGACGCAGCACTTGCCCATGCCTCTTGCGACAACTGCCGCATGGCTGGTCATGCCGCCTCTGACGGTGAGGATGCCCTGTGCGGCCTTCATGCCCTCGATATCCTCGGGGGAGGTCTCAAGTCTTACGAGAATGACCTTCTCGCCTCTGTCGTTCCAAGCCTTTGCGTCCTCGGCGGTGAAAACGACCTTGCCGCAGGCAGCGCCGGGAGATGCGCCGAGGCCCTTGCCCATGGGAGTGGCTGCCTTGAGTGCGGCAGCGTCAAACTGCGGGTGGAGCAGGGTATCGAGGTTTCTCGGATCTATCATGGCAACGGCTTCGCTCTCGGAGATCATGCCCTCGTCGACGAGGTCGCATGCGATCTTGAGTGCAGCCTGAGCGGTGCGCTTGCCGTTGCGGGTCTGGAGCATGTAGAGCTTGCCGTTTTCGACGGTGAACTCCATGTCCTGCATGTCACGGTAATGGTTTTCGAGGATCTTGCAGACGGAAGTGAACTGCTCAAATGCCTCGGGGAACTTCTCTGCCATCTGTGCGATGGGCATCGGGGTGCGGACGCCTGCAACGACATCTTCGCCCTGTGCGTTGGTGAGGAACTCGCCCATGAGCTTCTTCTCACCGGTGGCGGGGTCACGGGTAAAGGCAACGCCGGTGCCGCAGTCGTCGCCCATGTTGCCGAAGGCCATCATCTGGACATTGACAGCGGTGCCCCAGCTGTAGGGGATATCGTTATCACGGCGGTAAACATTTGCACGGGGATTATCCCAGCTTCTGAAAACGGCCTTGACTGCGCCGATGAGCTGCTGCTTGGGGTCAGTCGGGAACTCCTCGCCGACCTTCTCCTTGTACTCTGCCTTGAACTGGCCTGCCAGCTCCTTGAGGTCGTCTGCGGTGAGCTCAACATCCTGAGTTACGCCTCTTGCTTCCTTCATGCGGTCGATAAGCTGCTCAAAATACTTCTTGCCGACTTCCATGACGACATCGGAGTACATCTGGATGAAGCGGCGGTAGCAGTCCCATGCCCAGCGGGGGTTATTGGACTTTGCAGCCATGACATTCACGACTTCCTCGTTAAGGCCGAGGTTGAGGATAGTGTCCATCATGCCGGGCATCGATGCACGGGCACCGGAGCGGACGGATACGAGCAGGGGGTTTTCAAGGTCGCCGAATTTCTTGCCGGTGATCTCCTCGAGCTTTTCGATATTGGCCATGATCTCGGCCATGATATCATCGTTTATCTGGCGGCCGTCCTCGTAGTACTGGGTGCAGGCCTCAGTGGTGATGGTGAAGCCCTGGGGTACGGGAAGGCCGATGTTGGTCATTTCAGCCAGATTTGCGCCCTTGCCGCCGAGCAGCTCACGCATCTTTGCATTGCCCTCTGAAAACTGGTAAACAAACTTCTTGCTCATATTATCCTATCCTTTCTGAACGGCATCGGTACTATCCGACAGCCGGTAGTTTATACAAACAGTTTAACCATTTCTTATATTTAGATTACCATTTCAACCGCTGTTTTTTCAATGCATTTTGCATACAAAAACGAGTGCGTTTTGTTGCAACTTTTACAAGTGTTTTGTGTATTTTGCATACTTTGCTCTCCGAAACGGCAAATTTGTCGTCAAAATACCCCCAATGCGGTGTCAAACCACATTGGGGGTATTTGATTTATTATACGCTTTTACTTTTTGAGGCGTTCCTCGAGAGCGTCGATCTCGCTTGCAAGCTCCTTGGGTAGCTTGTCGCCGAACTGAGCGTAGTACTCACGGATGCCCTTGCACTCGTCGAGCCACAGGCCCTTGTCGACCTTGAGAAGATCCTCGAGAGTTTCTTCCGAAACTCCGCTGCCGTCAAGGTTTATATCCTCTGCCTTGGGCTCGTAGCCGAGCTCGGTCTCGACTGCGCCGACCTCGCCGAAGCAGCGGCCGAGTATCCATTCGACTACACGCATGTTATCGCCGAAGCCCGGCCACTCGAAGTTGCCCTCGTCATCGGTGCGGAACCAGTTGACATTGAAGATCTTGGGCGGGTTAGAAAGCTTCTTGCCCATGTCGATCCAGTGCTGCCAGTAGTCGCCCATGTTGTAGCCGCAGAACGGGCGCATTGCCATGGGGTCACGCCTCACAACGCCGACCTTGCCGGTAGCTGCTGCGGTGGTCTCGCTTGCCATGATGCTGCCGACAAACACGCCGTGATCCCAGTTTCTTGACTGGTAGACCAGCGGAGCGGTCTTTGCACGGCGGCCGCCGAAGATGATGGCGGAGATGGGAACGCCGGTCTTGCTCTCAAACTCGGGGCTGATGCAGGGGCAGTTTATTGCCGGTGCGGTGAAGCGGGAGTTGGGGTGTGCGCCCTTCGAGCCGTCGGTGCAGTCCCACTTCTCGCCCTTCCAGTTTTCTGCGTTCTTCGGGGGATTTTTGTCCATGCCCTCCCACCAGACGGTGTTATCGTCGAGGTTGCGGACAACATTGGTAAAGATGGTGTTCTTTTTGGTGGCGGCAAGTGCGTTGGGGTTAGACTTTTCGCTCGTGCCGGGGGCAACGCCGAAGAAGCCGTTTTCGGGGTTTACCGCCCATAATCTGCCGTCCGGGCCTATGCGCAGCCATGCGATATCATCGCCGACAGTCCAGCACTTCCAGCCCTTTTCACGGTAAACCTCGGGCGGGATGAGCATTGCAAGATTGGTCTTGCCGCAGGCAGACGGGAATGCGCCGCAGACATAGCGGACCTCACCCTGTGGGTTCTCAACGCCGAGGATGAGCATATGCTCGGCCATCCAATCCTCGTCACGGCCGAGAGTGGAGGCTATGCGCAGGGCAAAGCACTTTTTGCCGAGCAGGACATTGCCGCCGTAGCCGGAGTTTACGGACATGATGGTGTTGTCCTCGGGGAAGTGGACGATGTATCTCTTCTCGGGGTCGAGCTCGGCCTTGGAGTGCAGACCCTTGATGTAGTCTGCGCTGTCGCCGATAGCGTTGAGAACGGTCTTGCCTATGCGGGTCATGATAGCCATAGACACGACGACATAGATGCTGTCTGTAAGCTCGATGCCGTACTTTGCAAAGTCAGAGCCGACAATGCCCATGGAGTACGGGATGACATACATCGTGCGTCCCTTCATCGAGCCGTCATATATGCCGTAGAGCTTTTCGTACATTTCCTTGGGGTCCATCCAATTATTCGTCGGACCCGCATCCTCCTGTCTGCGTGAGCAGATGAAGGTGCGATCCTCGACACGGGCGACATCGTTCGGATCCGAGCGGTGCAGGTAGCAGCCGGGGAGCTTTTCCTCGTTGAGCTTTATAAGCTCACCCGTGCCCATCGCCTCGTGGCGGAGCTGCTGAAGCTGCTCTTCCGAGCCGTCTATCCAGACGATGCTCTCGGGCTTGCAAAGTGCGGCCATTTCCTCGACCCACTTTGTAATGTGTACATTGTTTGTCAGGTTCATCAATTGTTTACCTCCGTTTGATGCAGGTTAAAATTCACTATTACTATCAATCAATAGACTAACACTTTACGGCTGTGCCGTCAATGCTTCCGGCTTGTTGATAATGTCAAAAATCGCATCCGAAATTGCAGCAAAATCACCAATGGACAACACCTCGCCCCGAATTTTCGGGTCAAAGCCGCAGGCTGTGAGCAGATTTTCGATATCGGCCTTAGTAAGCTCATTAAAATTTGCGCTCAACGCATTCGTGAGCGTCTTGCGGCGCATGCCGAAGGCAGCACGAACGACACGGAAAAACAGCGCCTTGTCCTTGACCTTGACGGGCGGTTCGCTGTGTGTTTTTAGCCTTATTACGCTCGATGTGACCTTCGGCTGCGGGATAAAGCAGCTCGGCGGCACATCAAAGAGCAGCTCCGGCTCGGCGTACCAATTGACGAGCACCGTAAATGCGCCGTAATCCGCCGTGGCGGGCTTTGCGCAGATGCGCTTTGCGACCTCACGCTGGATCATGACCGTCACGCTGTCAAAGCATTCGGCCTCCAGAAATGCGGTTATGAGCGGGCTTGTGACATTGTACGGCAGGTTTGCGCACACAACGGGGCGCAGCCCCTGCATTTTCTCCGAGACAAGTCTCTTTATATCCTGCTTCAAAACATCGCCGAATATTATCTCAACATTATCTTTTCCCGCAAGAGTTTGCTTTAAAACAGGTCTGAGCGCATTGTCAAGCTCCACTGCGACGACCTTGCCGGCTCGCAATGCAAGCTGCTCTGTTAGGCAGCCGATGCCCGGGCCGACCTCCAAAACGCCGGTATTCTCGTCAAGCTGCGCTGCCTCGGCGATATCCTCCGGCACCCATGCGGCGGTCAGAAAGTTCTGCCCCATGGATTTGGAAAAGCGAAAGCCGTGGGAGACAAGCAGCGATTTTATATCGTTAATGTCGGTAAGTCTCATAGTTTTTTCTCAAATGCCTGCCGTGCCGGATCATGTTCGCCCTCATCAACAAGCACATTTCCTCTGTAAACATAGCCCTTGCGTTTAAATAGCTTCTGCATGGCCTTATTTTTGCGGTGGGTATCGGTGCGCACGCACTCGGCGCCCTTGGCTTTAGCCGTTTCGTCCGCAAAATCTATCAGCATATCGCTAAGCCCCGTTCCGCGAAACCGTGCTTCTATCGCCATGCGGTGCAGCGTGCAGTATTTTCCCTCGCCGTGCCATTTGCCGTCGGTAATCTTATCATACCCGCTCTCGGGCGCTTCCGTCAGGCAGAAAAATCCCGCCAAGCGTTCGCCGTAGGTCACGGCATAGCACTCGCCGTTTGCGATATCGGCGGCAAATATATCCTGCGTGGGATACTCGCCCTGCCACTGGTCGACACGGTGCTTTTTAAGATAGTTTCTCGCCTGCCGCACGATGAGCATGATATCCTCGATATCGCTCTCGACCGCCGGACGGCAGCTTATCGGCTGCGTGAGCTTCATGCGGCTGCGCTCTTTTTTAATTTGGTCGACAAGCTTAATGTCCTTTTTGTCGGTCAGCTCAAGCCGCTCGAACATATCCGGACGCTTATCCATCGTGCGCTCAAGGCTTTTTTTGCGCCGCCACTCATCAACGGCGGCATGGTTGCCCTGCAACAGCACCTCCGGCACCGCTCTCCCCTCCCAGACCTCGGGTCGGGTGTACTGCGGGTACTCCAAAACGCCGTCCCAGTGGCTCTCGCCGGTGAAGCACTCCTCATCCGACAGCACGCCCGGAACAAGGCGGCACACGGAGTCTGCCACCGCCATTGCGGCTATCTCGCCGCCGGTGAGAACATAGTCGCCGATGGATATCTCCTCGTCGACACACTGCTCTATAAAGCGCTCGTCGATGCCTTCGTAATGACCGCACACGAGCACAAGGTGGTCGTACTCGTCACGCAGCCGTCTTGCCGTCTGCTGGTCGTAGGGCTTGCCCTGCGGCGACATATAGATGACACGGCTCTTGCGGTCCTTTGCAGTTGACATAATATCATCAAGACAGGACTTTAACGGCTGCGCCATCATCACACAGCCCCAGCCGCCGCCGTAGGGGTAATCATCGACTTGGCACTGTTTATTCTCGGTATAATCCCTGATTTGGACACAATTGACCTCTATAATGCCCTTTTTGGCCGCTCTGCCCAAAATGCTCTCGTGCAGAACGGCGTTCATGGTGTCGGGAAACAGGGTCATTATATCAATTCTCATGGTTGACATAACTAATTTACATTCCTTCTATCAGTCTCACGGTCACGACCGCATTTTCCGCATCGACCTTGACAATGAATTCGTCCACCGCCGGGATGAGATGCTCGGTCTCGCCCTTGACGACATATATCTGCGAAGCGGGCGTTTCAAGGATATCCTCGAGCGTGCCGACGCTCTCGCCGTCCTCGGTGACGACGGCGGCTCCGATAATATCCTGCAAGAAGTATGCGCCCTTGGGAAGCTTTGCATCCTTACGGTCGATGAAAACCGTCTTATTTTTAAGGCTCATTGCGGCATTGACATCGTCAACACCGTCCAGTACGGCGATCAAAAAGCCCTTGTGCACTCTGCCGCTTACGAGCTTTACCGCCTTGTTATCTATATACACCGTCTTGAATTTCTTCAAAAACTCCGGGCTGTCGAGCCAAACCTGTATCTTGACCTCGCCCTTTACGCCGTGGGTATTGACTACCTTCCCGGCTTCTATGAATTGCTTCTTTTCCATGGGTAGACCTCCGTTACTTTTCAGCGTAAATACTACCATGAACCGCCTTTCTTGGCAAGCAAAACGGATGCATTTTTAAATGCATCCGTTATCATTTGTCGGGCGTAAATTTTAAAACATCCGAAATGTCGCACTCGAGCATATTACAGATGTCGTTGAGCGTGGCGGTAGAGATATTCCTATTATGCTTGAGCGAATCGAGCGTACCCTTGCTGAAGGAATAGTCCTTTATCAGCACATAAGTCGAGATGCCCTTTCTTTTCAGGGTCTCCCACAGCGGTTCATACGAGATAATAAGAATCACCCCCACATCGACTCTTATTATATTTCCCATATTCGCTCTTGAATATTCCCGAGATATTGGGTATAATCTAGAAAAGCCGCAAATATGCGGCAAAAAAATAAGGGAGGATAATAAAATGAGTAAATGCGGACTATGCGGAAGAGAGATGAGCGGAGGGGAGCTTAGCTACAATACATTCGGACTTTTGTCCCCCGAGAGCAAATTCTGCCCCGATTGCTTTGAGGATGTCAAGCGCCTTCGCAGCAAAGCGCCCAAAATGGACGATGGCGAATATCAGAGTGTGCGCAGCCGCTTCAAGGGGAAATACAACAATGCTGCGGCGGACACAATTCTGACGCAGATCGATGCAACCAGAACTTCCGCTTCGGAAAGCGAACTTATAAGTGTCGGCGGCATTTACGATAACCCCGGCCGCACGATGATAACATTGGCGAAAGCAATTTTCTTTATCATATCGGCTATCAGCTTGGTGCTTGCGATCGTCTTAGCGAACTTTTCCTATGATTTTAACTTCCTGCTGTTCCTCGTGACGGTTCTCGTCGGTGTCCTCGTTGCATACCTGACCGGTCTGTTCCTTGCAGCCTTCGGTCACCTCGTCAGCGATGTGAAGTTTATTAGAAGCCTGCTCTCGACAAGAAAATAAGCCCCGAAAACGCCAAAATCCCGAACGCAATGCGTTCGGGATTTTTCATTCAGTCCATTATATCGACTGATACCTTCTTGCCCTTTCTCTGGGCAACAGCCCGCATGAGTATACGGATCTCTTTTACGATCCTGCCCTGCCGGCCAATGACCTTGCCCATATCACCGTCGGCGACACGTACTTCAAAAACGGTCTCGCCGCCGGCTTCGCGCTCGGTCACAGAGACCTCGTCGGGATGATCGACGAGATTCTGCACGATATAGGTCAATAGTTCTTTCATGCCGGTAGATTCTCCTTATTAGGCCTCGACCTTCTTAAGCAGGCCGCGTACGGTTTCGGTAGGCTGTGCGCCGTTTGCGATCCAGTACTGTGCACGCTCCATGTCGACCTTGATCCTCTGCTCGCCCTCTGCCATGGGATCGTAAGTACCGAGTTCCTCGATGAAACGACCGTCACGGGGACAGCGGGAATCAGCTACGATGATGCGGTAGTAAGGTGCCTTCTTTGCGCCCATTCTACGAAGTCTGATCTTTACCATTTATTTTCACCTCCAAATATTTTTCTATATATTACAAACGCTCATGCGTCGGTAATCAAAGTTTAAATCCGCCGAAGCCGCCAAGCCCCGACATGCCGCCCATTCCGCCGAGCTTCTTTTGCAGCTTCTTCATATTCTTGCCGGAAAGCTGCTTCATCATGCCCTGCATGGCGTTAAACTGCTTGAGCAGTCTGTTTATCTCGACAACGCTCGTACCGCTGCCTGCGGCGATACGCTTTTTGCGGCTGGCGTTGAGTATCGACGGGTCGTCCCGCTCGGCCTGCGTCATCGCAAGGATGATGGCCTCGATGTGGCTCAGTCCCTTTTCATCTACCTTTGCGCCCTTGAGTGCCTTTGCGTCAACGCCAGGGATCATACCGGCAATGTCGTTTAAGTCGCCCATGCCTTTCAGTGAGCGCATCTGTTCGAGGTAATCGGACAGCGAGAAGCGGTTTGCCTTGAGCTTTTCCGCCATCTCCAAAGCCTTTTTCTCGTCAAAGCTCTGCTCGGCCTTTTCGATAAGCGTCAAGACATCGCCCATGCCGAGTATCCTCGACGCCATACGGTCGGGATAAAACGGCTCTATCTGGTCAAGCTTTTCGCCTACGCCGATAAACTTGATAGGCTTGCCGGTGCTGGCCTTTATAGACAATGCTGCGCCGCCTCGTGCATCGCCGTCAAGCTTTGTGAGCATAACACCCGTCACGCCGAGAGCCTCGTCAAAGGCGTTTGCGGCGTTCACGGCATCCTGGCCGGTCATTGCATCGACAACAAGCAAAATTTCCGCCGGATCGACCGCTTCTTTTATATTGCGCAGCTCGTCCATGAGCTGCTCGTCTATGTGAAGGCGGCCTGCCGTATCGAGAAACACAAGGTCGTTGCCGTGCTTTTTGGCGTGCTCGACCGCGGCCTTTGCGATATCCACAGGATTTGTCGTGCCCATCTGGAACACCGGGATATCAAGTTGCTTGCCGACGGTCTCAAGCTGCTTAATTGCAGCGGGGCGATAGATATCGCACGCCGCAAGCAGCGGGCGCTTGCCCTGCTTGCGCATATACGCCGCAAGCTTTGCGCCGTTAGTCGTTTTGCCTGCGCCCTGAAGTCCGACCAGCATAACAACGCTGGGTGACTTTGAGCCGATGGTCAGCCGTTGATTTTCGCTGCCCATGAGCTTAACGAGCTCTTCGTTTACTATCTTTACGACCATCTGTGCCGGAGACAGCGCCTCAAGCACATCTGCACCCGAGGCTCGCTCGGTAACGGACTTGGTAAACTCCTTGACGACCTTGTAGCTGACATCGGCCTCCAAAAGTGCCATACGCACTTCCTTCATGGCCTCCTTGACATCGGCGGCGGTCAGTCTGCCCTTGCCCCTGAGCTTCTTAAAGGCAGCGGACAGCTTGTCGGATAATGATTCAAATGCCATAGCGTTGCCTCCTAATCTAATTGACCGAGCTTTTCGGAAATGCTGCCGACAAGCTCCTTCGCCCTGCCCTCCGTGATGCTCTCAAGCTCATTAAGCTGCGTGCGTATCTCCGAAAGGGCGGCGGTGCGCTCTGTAAAGCGCTTTATCAGTCCCGTTTTCTCCTCGATCTCGGTCATGGCGGCTTCGGCACGGCGGATGATATCCCACACGCCCTGACGGGAAATGCCGCTCTGCTCGGCGATCTCGGCCAAGGACAGATCCTCATTATAATGGAGGTCAAAATACTCACGCTGCTTGTCCGTGAGCAGCTCGCCGTAAAAATCAAACAGCATCGAACGCATCACTCTGCTGTTTTCCACGGTGTCCGCCTCCCTGTAAATGAAATTTACTTTACAGATTATACTCTCCGTCGCCCTGCCTGTCAAGTAAAATTTCTTGTCAGTTTTGCGGAATATATTTGAGTATTTGCGGCAAAACTGTCATTTATGATGAGAAAGTGATTTTCGGAGGTCATTTTAATGAGTATGCAGGGTAGGTACATTGAAGATGACAGGCTTTCTGCGCTTGCCGGGCAATCGGCAAGGCTCTGCCGCAAGGCCGGGCCCGTGCCGGCAAAAGCGACGGTTTCAAAGCTCCGTGCCGCCATGAACGAGATAGACGCAGCCTATGAAAAGGTCGCCGAGCGCTTCGGCACGGCGGCGAGCGTGCCCGATGCGTGCCGGTGGCTTTTGGATAACCGCTACATCGCCGTGCGTGAGGCAAAGTGCGCATCATTGGCGCTTTTGCGGGAAAAGTCCCTGCGAGGCTCGGAGGCCGGCGTTATCCTGCTCGATGTGTGCCGCACGCTCGTTGATGCCGGTCTCGGCAAGGTGACCGAGGAGCGGTGCAGGCTGTTTTTAGATGGGTATCAAACCGTTTCCGTTTTGCCGAGAAAGGAGCTGTACCTGTTCCCTGCGGCGCTGCGCATGGCGCTTATCGAACGTCTTGCCGGGCTTTGCCGTGAGCTTTTGTCGACGAACACCCCCGAAACGCTGACCGACGGCTTTGCCGCCGTTTTCACCTCACTGCGGCTGGTCTCCGGGCTTGACATGCAGTGCTTGCTCGAATCTGTGGATGTCTCGGAAAAGCTTCTGCGTTCTGACCCTGCGGGAGTTTATCCCGAGATGGATGACCTCAGCCGTGCGTATTACCGTGAGCGGCTGTCCCGCCTTGCCAAGGCAAACTCCATGGAGGAGCATTACCTTGCAAAGCATCTTATCAAGCTGTGCTCGCAGTCCGATGGCGAGGCCCGCCATGTGGGGTACTACCTGTTTACAAAGCCCTTGGGCAAGGATGAAAAAGCACCCGGCGGTGCGCTGTATATAACGGCAAATGTGCTTTTGACGCTGTTTTTGACGCTTTTGTGCGGATTTTTATCGCACAGCGTCATTGCGGCGATGCTGCTGCTTCTGCCAATATCGGAGCTTACGAAAAATCTTTTGGACTATGTAATTCTGCTTTGCGTGCCGCCGAGACGGATGCCGAGGCTGGAGCTCAAAAACGGCGTGCCGGACGATGCCAAGACCGTGTGCGTTATCTCGGCGCTTTTGTCCGACAGGGAGGCGGGGCAAAAGCTTGCAGGGCGCATCGAGGAGTTTTATCTCACCAACCGCCGCTGCGGCAAAAACCTCATGTTCGGCATACTGGCAGACCTCCCAGAGGCCGCCTGTGCAGTGACCGATAATGACGCTGCGCTCATCCAAAGCGCCGTCGGTGCGGTAAACAAGCTAAATGAGCGCTACGGCGGCGGGTTTTATCTTTTCACCAGACCGAGAACGGAGGATCTCAGCCGTCACCGCTTCTGCGGCTTTGAGCGCAAAAGGGGCGCAGTGCTCTCCCTCGCTGCAATGCTCTGCGGCAAAAAGTCGGAGCTCAGTGTCTGTGCCGGCAACGCCGAAGCGCTTGTTGGCACAAAATACATCGTTACGCTCGACAGCGACACGAACCCCACGCCGGATTCTATCTGCGAGCTAATCGGTGCGATAACGCATCCGTTGAATGCCCCGAAGCTCGACCGTGACAGCGCCTGCGTCGTCTCCGGCCACGGCATCATCCACCCCCGCATGAACTACGAGCTTTCCTCCGTCGGAAAGACGGATTTTTCACGCATATTCGCAGGTGTCGGCGGCACGGAGCCGTACTCGGTGCTGTGCGGTGAGCTGTACACCGATCTGTTTGACGCAGGCGGCTTTTCGGGCAAGGGCATCATCGATGCCGAGGCCTTGTATGTCTGCTCGACCGCCCATATCCCCGACGGACTTGTCCTGTCGCACGATGCACTTGAGGGCGCGTACCTGCGCGGCGGGTACATGAGCGACACGGAGTTTACCGACAGTTTCCCCTCAACTCCCGTCGCCTATTATCGCCGCAGCCACCGTTGGACTCGCGGCGACTGGCAGAACGCAGGCTGGATATTCAGCCGTGACAGCGCCGTGACGGATATTGAGAGGTTCAAGCTCTTCGATTCGCTGCGCCGCAGTCTCGTTGCGCCCTTTAGCTTTGCGGCGATATTCTTAGGGCTGCTGCTATCCGGTCATGCACTTATGCTTGCGGCGTGGACGGCACTGCTCGCACTGGGTGCAAGACTTCTCATTGCGCTCACGGAGTTCGGAACCAGCCGCAACTGCGACAGCCATGTCAAATATCACAGCAGGCTGTTCAAGGGCGTTTCGGCGGCGCTTATCCAGACGGTGCTGCGGCTTTGGTTTCTGCCGTATGAAGCGTGGATAGTCTTAAGCGCTGCAATAGTCTCGCTCTGGCGCATGGGCGTAAGCCGGAAGAATCTGCTCGAATGGGAGACCGCCGCTCAGAGTGAGCGCAAAAAACGCAGTGTCGGTGCGTATTACCTCAATATGTGGGCAGCGCCCGCAGCCGGACTTGCGCTCGTCATTTTCTCGACCGGCATTTTCGCAAAGACCGTCGGGCTTTTGTGGATAGTCGCTCCCTTGGCGGCGCTTGCGCTGACGCTTCCGGCAAAGCCCGTGAGGGAGCTTCCGGCGGACAAAAAGGAGTATCTTTTGGAGTGCGCCGAGAGTATTTGGGCGTATTTTGATAAATTCTGCACCGCCGAGGATAACTATCTGCCGCCGGATAATTATCAGGAGCAGCCGCCGGTGGGGCTTGCGCACCGCACCTCGCCGACGAATATCGGGCTTGCGCTGGTGTCGGCTCTGTGCGCCGTTGATCTCGGCATCGACAAAACAGGCCGTGCATTTGAGCTTATAGGAAAAATGCTCACGACGCTTGAAAAAATGCCGAAGTTTTCGGGGCATCTGAGCAACTGGTACGACACGAGGACGCTGCGCTGCCTGGAGCCTAAGTATATCTCCACCGTCGACAGCGGCAACCTCTACGCCTGTCTGCTGACGCTCAAAAACGGGCTCATGGCGTATAACCGCACGGAGCTGTCCGGGCGTGTGCAAAGGCTCATGCAGCCGATGGATTTTTCTCTGCTGTTTGACCGAAACCGCAAGCTTTTTTATATCGGTCTCGACCTTGAAAAGGCTGCGCCGTCCGATAGCTACTACGACCTTATGGCGAGCGAGGCACGGCTCACAAGCTACCTTGCCGTTGCAAAGGGCGATGTCCCGAGGGCGCACTGGCGCAGACTGTCACGAGCCATGCTCTCGTATTCGGGTTATCAGGGCATGGCAAGCTGGACGGGTACAATGTTTGAGTACATCATGCCTGAGCTGTTTCTGCCGCTGGTGCGGGACAGTCTCATGTATGAGACGACAAAATATTGTATGTTCGTGCAGAAGCACCGGCAGACCCATTCAAAGCTCTGGGGCATTTCCGAAAGTGCGTTTTTCTCGCTTGACCCTGCGCTCAACTACCGCTACAAGGCACACGGCTGCGCTCATCTTGCGCTCAAGCGCGGGCAGGACAGTGAGCTTGTCATTTCGCCGTATTCGAGCTTTCTTGCGCTGAATATCGAGCCGTTTGCGGCACTTGTGAACCTGCGCCGACTTGAAGATACAGGCGCAAAGGGGCGCTTCGGCTTTATTGAGGCGATAGACTTTACTCCGTCACGCTGCCGCAGTGCCGACGGCGAGAGCGTGCGCTGCTATATGGCGCACCATTTGGGCATGAGCATGCTCTCGATAGCAAACTGTCTGCTTGACGGCATCGTCACACACAGGTTTATGGCAGATCCCAGGATGCACGCATACCGCTGCCTGCTCGAGGAGAAGCTGCCGGTCAATGCGCCGGTTCTCAAATTAGGCGAGGCGGGCTTTGAAAAGCCGCAGCGACTCACCGCTCAGCAGTGGGCAAAGCGAGGCGAGGATATCGACTTTGAAAACCCGAACTGTGCTGTCGTTTCAAATGGCGTATATAATGTTATGTTAACCGAAAGCGGCATAGCCTCCGCCACCTGCGGAGATATGCTTGTCTATAAGCCGCCGTTTCGGCAGTTAGGCGAGGGGCATGGACTTGAGATAAGGCTCGATGTCGGCGAGCGCAGCTATTCGCTGCTTCCCGAGCCGAACAGCGCAGGCTTCATTTGGGAGTTAGGTGAAATTGCGTGCAGTTGGTCGCACATGACTGACGATTTTGCACTTAAAACGAGCGCCGCCACGGCGGGCGGCGAAAACGGTGAGCTGCGCTTTGCCGAGATAAGCACAAAGCGTGATATCGACGGCGCAAGGCTCAGTTTTTCCTTTGAGCCGGTGCTGGCAGATTATATTGATTATGTCAACCATCCTGCATATTGGAGATTGGGTCTGGACGCTCACACCGATGGCAATTGTTTAATGCTGCACCGCATACCGAGAGGGCGGCAGCCCGAGGTGTGGATGTGCATTGCGTCCGACCGGAAAATGAGCTTCCAGGCCGACAGAAAAGGCGGCACCGGGCATTTATCGGCACCGTTTGTCTGCGCAACTACGGAGGTCTCGCTGAAGGCAGGGGAGCGCATGGAAGTGCGCTTTGCCATGTGCGTGGGCATGACCTCCGACGACGCATACGCCGGTGCGCAGCGAATGCTGGCGATCGGCCCCGCCGAGTTCGGTGCAATGGTCTCGGCCTGCGCATCGATAACCGGAATGGGCGCTCGTGAGGTGGATTCGGCAATGTGTATGATAAAGTCGCTGTGGTTTACAAGCGCCGAAAAGTCCTTTATTTCTAAGCAGAAATTGTGGCAATATGGTGTGTCGGGCGACATGCCGATCATCGTTTGCCCGAGTGCTGAGGTCAGCCGTGAAGCGGCAGAAAGTCTTACAAAGCAGTTTTGCCTGCTGCGTTCTTGCGGCATTTATTGCGACCTTGTTTTTTTGACCGACGAGGGCGGAGAGTACCGCCGTCCGATATACGGCTGTGTGCGGGATATTCTCGCAACTCACGGACTTGAATCGCTCATGGGAACGCACGGAGGCATACGAATTTTGCCCATCTCGGCCGAGGGGGATATGCTTGCCTGTGCAAGCGTCATTATCGGCGCCGACGCTCCCGAAAGGCGGGTAGGTATAAAATATCTGTTGCCGCATAGCGAGTCGGGGAGGCTTGACTGCATACCCAAGTTCGGCTATGAGGATGATAACAGTTTCGTGTTTTATGTAAACCGTTCGTTGCCGCCCAGGGTGTGGTCGAATATACTCACAAACGGCTCGTTCGGATTTTATGCCGCCGACTGCGGTATGGGCAATATGTGGTATAAAAATGCTCGTGAAATGCGCATTGACCGCTGGGTGAATGACCCCTATGCGGTTGTAGGTCCCGAGACGCTCGAGTATATCACCGACAGCGGCAGGTACAGCATTTTCGCCGCCTCGGACGGCATTCCCTGCCGTGTTCGCTACGGCTTCGGCTACGCCGTTTGGGAAAAAAGCTTCGGCTCAACGGGCATTCGCTGCACGGCATTTGTGCCTTCGGGGCTCGATGCAAGAGTTTTCATCATCGAGGTCTGCGGCACGGTAACAGGGCAAATTGCGTGGAAAACCGAGCTTCAGCTTGCCGATAATGAGGACGATTACCTCGCCGTTTCTGTAGATTATGTAAACTCGATGTTCACCGCACAAAGCAGCCGATTTGCCCTGCCGGAGACGAAGTTCAAGGCGCTTTGCTCTGCGCCGATACTCGGCTGGACATGTGATTTATTCTCGTTCCTGCATGGCGAATACGACGGCAAGACGGAGGCACTTTCCGCTCCCGTTTTCGCCGCAAAATTCAACTGTCAGCCCGTGAGCGTCATTGTCTGCGGCGTTTGCGATGATGATATACTGTCCAAGTTATGTAAACCCGATTCGGCATTTGCCGAGCTTGAAAAAACCGAGTCAGCGTGGAGAAAAGAGGTGCTCAAGTTAGGGTTTGGCGGCAATGTTCCGTTTGCGCATTATGTAAATGGATGGGCGGTATATCAAACGCTTGCATGCCGCCTGATGGGCAGGTGCTCTGTGTACCAGAGCGGCGGGGCTATAGGCTTCCGTGATCAGCTTCAGGATGCGGTAAACCTGCTGCTCATCTCCCCCACCCCTGCACGACGGCAAATTCTCGACTGCTGTGCACACCAATACCTCGAGGGTGATGTCATGCACTGGTGGCATGCCATGCCCGACGGCGACCGAGGTGTGCGCACACGCTGCTCGGACGACATGCTTTGGCTCGTGTGGGCACTTTGCGAATATGTCGAGAAAACCGGCGATGCGGATATATGCTCCGAGGCCGTATATTATGTTAACTCAAGTCCGCTTGAAGACAGCGAATCCGACCGATATGAAATGCCGCAGAGATCTTCCGTCTCGACAAGCGTTCTCGACCATGCAAAGGCGGCGGTCGACTGCTGCGCAAACCGTGGTGTCGGAATGCATGGACTGCTTTTATTCGGCAGCGGCGACTGGAACGACGGCATGAATAATATTGACGGTGAAAGCGTTTGGTTAAGCTGGTTTTTCGCCCACACGGTAAGGCGCTTTGCCGATCTGCTTGTGATGTTATGTAAACAAGACTCAGACCACTACCGTGCGCTTGCCGTCTCCTGCGGTACTGCCGCCGACAGGGCTTGGGACGGCAGCTGGTATCTGCGTGGCTACTGGCCGGACGGTGTGCCGATAGGCTCGAAAAATGACGGGTGCTGCCGCATTGATTCTATCGTGCAAAGCTGGGCCGCCATGTGCACAGACGCCTCAAACAGCCGTATCGACATGGCGCTCGACAGTGCCGTTTCCGAGCTGTACGACCGAGAAAACAAGCTTGTCAAGCTCTTTGACCCGCCGTTTTACGGCTGCGGGCGTGACCCGGGATATATTCAAAGCTACGGTCCTGGATTCAGAGAAAACGGCGGGCAGTACACCCACGCTGCCATATGGCTTGCGATGGCATGTCTGCGCAGAGGGCGGTCAAAAGACGGCTGCGCAATTTTGTGCGACCTTATACCCGAGACGCACGACTTAAAGCGCTATATGGCAGAGCCGTTTGTGCTCCCCGCCGATATCTATACCTGCCCCGAGCACATGGGCGAGGCAGGCTGGACATGGTACACCGGCTCGTCGGGCTGGTATTTTCGCGTCGTGTGCGAGGAGCTTTTGGGGCTCAGGCTCTGGTCGGGTGCGCTTTATATCCGTCCCGCTGTGCCCGATGATTTCCCCGAATGCCGCATAAAATGGACAAACGGCAGCGGCAAAACGCACGACATCGTCATTTCCCCCGAGCAGGTGCTGTTGGACGGAGAAAAATACGACGGAAAAGGTATACCATATAATTAAAAAGTGTGTTATAATATTTTATTATCAAACGCACCGTGAAGGAGGCTTTCGGATGGAAACCGTCAGATGCGAGCTTATCCCCGGCGTATGGCTGACCGCCCTGCGCAGCGACAAGTTTAAAACAGGCTGTCTGAGCATAAATCTGCTCACTCAGCTTAACAGAGAGACTGCGGCGCTCAACGCCGTGCTGCCGTTCGTTTTGCGCCGCGGCACGAGGTATCACCCCGACATGGAGACGATTGCCGCCGAGCTCGACTCGCTCTACGGCACAGGCATCGAGCCCATAGTCCGCAAGATAGGCGAGATCCAGTGCATCGGCTTTTACGCAAGCTTTCCGGATGAAAAGTACCTGCCCCAAGGCAGTGATGTCTTTGAAAAAGCGGCGAACTTCGCCTGCGAGCTGCTGCTTGCGCCGAGTACCCGTGGCGGGCTGCTTATTCCGGCGTATGTTGAGAGCGAGAAGGAAAAGCTTCTTGACCTCATCCGCAGTCGGGTAAACGACAAGCGCTCGTATGCAAAGCTTAGGCTCATTGAGCAGATGTGCTGCTACGAGGACTACGCCGTGTCACGCTTCGGCACGGAGGATGTCGCCGAGGGCATCTATTATCAGAAGCTCACGAAATACTACCACAGCCTCATCTCCACGAGCCCCGTTGAAATTTTCTACTGCGGAAGCATGGACGGCACAAAGGTCGGGAGTATTCTCTCGGATGCTCTTTCCGGCATGACGAGGGGCGAGATAAACTACGATATCGGCACGGATATCCGCATGAACGCCGTGGAGGACACGGTGCGCTCGTTTACAGACGAGATGGCGGTCACGCAGGGCAAGCTGGTCTTGGGCTTCAGGCTCGGCGAGTGCATGGAGGAACCCGACATTGCCGCTATCTATGTGTTCAACGCCGTCTACGGCAGCGGCGTTACCTCGAAGCTTTTTATGAATGTGCGTGAGAAGCTTTCGCTGTGCTACTACGCAAGCTCGGCGGTAGACACGCACAAGGGTGTGATGCTCGTCTCCTCCGGCGTTGACTTTGACAAAGCAGATGCCGCCAAGGCAGAGATACTTGCCCAGCTCGACGCCTTGAAAAAAGGCGAGATAACCGATGCGGAGCTGGATGCCGCAAAGTGCAGCGTTGCCTCCGACCTGCGGGCGTGCCTCGATTCACAGGGTGAGCTTGAGGGCTTTTACCTTGCAAACACGCTTGACGGGCTTGAGTTTTCGCCCGATGAGCTTGCAGAGCTCGTAAACGAGGTCGAGCGTGACGATGTTATAGCTATCGCAAACAGCGTTGTGCTTGACGCTGAGTATTTCCTGCAGGGAGGCGGCGAGGATGATGAACAGTAAGCACTTTTCCAAGATAAACGAGACGCTGTATACCGCCGAGCTTCCCAACGGCTTGCGGATAAATGTGGTCACCAAGCCCGGCTTTGAGCTTGGCTACGCCGTTTTTGCGACAAATTACGGCGGTGCGCACCGTCGGTTTTTCCTGAACGGTCAATGGCACGACACGCCTGCCGGAGTTGCGCATTTTCTTGAGCATAAGATGTTCGATATGCCCGACGGCGACAATGCACTGAGCGTGCTCTCGGCAAACGGCGCACAGCCGAATGCATTCACCTCAAGCGGCATGACGGCGTATTATTTCAGCTCCACCTCGGGCTTTGAGAAAAACCTGCGCATGCTCTTGAAATTCGTCTCCACCCCCTACTTCACCGACGAGACGGTGAGCAAGGAGCAGGGCATAATCGGGCAGGAGATCGGCATGGTCGAGGACAGTCCCGGGTATGTGATATATAACCGGCTGATGCGTATGCTCTACGAGCACAACCCCGTGCGTGACCAGGTCGCAGGCTCTGTCGAGAGCATTGCCGAGATAACCGCCGAGACGCTTTATAACTGCCACAAGGCGTTTTATGCACCGTCAAACATGGTGTTGTGCGTGGCGGCCGACTGTGATCCGGAGCGCATTTATGCCATAGCAAAGGAAATGCTCCCCGATGAGAAAGCGGAGATACCGACTTCCGACTTCGGCGAGAAGGAAACAGAGTTTCCCTCTGAGAGCTATCACGAAGAGCATATGGAGCTTTCCGCACCGCAGTTTCTCATCGGTGCAAAGGTCGCTCCCGCCGAAATGGGTGCGGCATTGCAGCGGCAGAAGATAGTTGCACAGCTTGCCATGCGCACGCTGTTCGGCTCGTCGGGCAGGTTTTATAACCGCCTGTACTCCGAGGGCGTGTTAAACCGCGACTACGACTATGAGATAGACTACACCGCAGGCGTTGCGACGATCATGATAGGCGGCGAGAGCTCCGATCCGCAGCGTGTTCTGAGCGAAGTTAACTCCGCAATAAGCGCCGTCAAGGCAAACGGCCTTGACCGTGACGCATTCGAGCGAGCGAAAAAAGCCTCGTTCGGTGCAAGACTGCGTGGGCTTGAAAGCTTCGACAGCATCTGCATCTCGATGGTGACCGGTCTTTTCGGCGGCTACTGCTCGCTGGACAGCTTTGAAGTGTTGGACAGCGTCGCCATAGATGAGTGCGAAATGTTTTTGACCGAGTTCATGGCTCCCGACAGGCTCGCCATGAGCGTACTTTCTCCCCATATGCTTAAAGGAATAATGGAATAATAAAGATATGAATATTTTGACTGCAACAATGCTCCGAGACGCAAGCATATCCTTCCCCATGCTCGGCAACTGGAGCATCGACCCGCCGTACAGCTTTACGCTGTTCGGCCTTGATATCTACTTTTACGGCGTTATAATCGCCATGGGCTTCATTTTGGCGGCACTGTACTGTGCAAAGCGTGCGCCCGAGTTCGGGCTGACCTCGGACAATCTGTACGAGCTCGTCATTTGGCTCATCCCCACCTGCATAATCGGCGCAAGACTTTACTATGTGCTGTTCAAATTCGATTATTTTGTCGCAAATCCCGACAAAATTTTTGCCCTGCGTGACGGCGGACTTGCAATTTACGGCGGAATCATTGCCGGTGTCATAACCGGCATCGTGTGGTGCAAGGTGAAAAAGCTGCGTGTCTTCGCCGTTGCGGATCTGACGGCTTTCGGTCTGCTCATCGGGCAGGCCGTAGGCCGCTGGGGCAACTTTATAAACCGTGAGGCCTTCGGCGCTCAGACCGATATTTTCTGCCGCATGGGTCTGACCGTCCCGGGCTTCGAGACGCTGTATGTGCACCCGACATTTCTCTACGAAAGTCTGTGGAACTTCGTGGGGCTCATAGCCTTGCACATATGGTCAAAGAAGGGCAAGCGCAAATACGACGGTCAGATCTTCTGGCTGTACATACTTTGGTACGGCCTCGGCAGAGCGTGGATAGAGGGACTGCGCACAGACAGTCTTTATATCGGCACAACGGATATAAGAGTGTCGCAGCTATTAGCCGCTGTCAGCGCCATTGCCGCACTCGTGGTGCTCATCATAAATGCGAAAAAGCAGCACCGTCCCGAGGATCTGTTCGTCAACCTCAAGAAGGGAGAAGACAATGGCTGATTACAAAAGCATGATAAAGGGAACGATAAGCGCCGTTGGCAAAAAGGCAAAGGAATATGTCGAAAGCGGCGCTCTCAAGGATGCCTACGACCGCAGCAGCACGACCGCAATGTGCTACGCAAACATCGCAAAGCTCAATTTGCAGATCAACGGCGAGCTTGAGGAGCAGAAAAAGGTGTTTACCGAGATAGGCCGTCAGTACTACGACCAGAATCGTGACTGTGCAGAGGGCAAGTTTGCCGTGCTGTTTCAGGAGCTTCAGGCAATTGACGACCGCATTGAGATAATGCGCACCGAGCTTGAGGCGGCGAAGGCGGCCGTTGAGGCTTCAAAGAGCTGCAAGGGCAACGCATACCCGCAGATAGCATACTATGTTGATGTGGAGGATAACGAAAATGAATGACGCTTATAAGAGCATACTCGACCGCAGGAGCGTGAGAAGCTACAAGACACAGCAGCTCGCACCCGAGACGCTCGACGCCATAATCAAGGCGGGGCTTCACGCCCCCAGTGCAATGAACCGTCAGCCTACAAAGCTGCTGGTAATTCAGGATAAGGCGGTCATAGCCGAGCTTTCAAAGCTCAATGCCGGGGTCATGGGGCGTGACATTGACCCGTTTTACGCTGCGCCGACCGTGGTAGTCGTGCTTGCCGACAAAACCGTGCCGACCTATATTGAGGACGGCAGCCTCGTCATGGGTAACCTCATGAACGCCGCAGCGGCTTTGGGAGTCGCCTCGTGTTGGATAAACCGTGCCCGTGAGGTGTTCGACACCGAGTACGGCAGAAAGCTTTTGCAGGCAAACGGCATAAGCGACAATTATGTCGGCATCGCAAACTGCATCCTCGGCTACCGTGACGGTGAGCTCCCCAAGGTGCCCGAGATAGCCCCCGACCGTGTGTACAATATAAAATAGTAAATAGATAGCAAAAAGCTGTGACCAAAAAAGGTCACAGCTTTTTACTTAAGCTGATGGGGCCGAACAACTATCGGTTTTGACAGGCAGATTTCCGCTCGTGCTGAATTGAAGCCCTTTGCGGAGCAAAAATCTGTTCCGTCAAAACTGCGCAGCATCTGTCGGTAGTGTTTTTCGAGGGATTTTCGGCTTTCTTTTCGTGCAGACGGGCTTTGTGTCCGGCAAGGCGAAAAGCACCGAAAGGGCACACTGACAGGCGATTGGAGTTTGTCTCCCGTCAGCTTACTTATAAAACATCATGTTCATGTCGCACTTATGGTTGATGCCAGGGACGCTGCTCTCAAAGCTATACTGCCACAGGGTGTGCGCATAGTAGAAAAACGGATGATCGCCGAGGCTCGTGCACCAGAAGGTGTAGTCGGTGAGCCGTGAAAGCTCATAGTCGTAGTAGCCGGTGCTGGGATAGATGTAAACTCCGGCATCAAAGCCCTCCTGCTTTACCGTCTCGCAGAATGCGGCGGCGCAGTCTGTCATGGTAGCGCCGTCCACGGCGCCGGTGCGTGCATCGGTGTCGGCAACACGCTCCCAGTCACAGAACACGGGAAGGTCAAGCTCCGTGTCGCCTATGAGATCGAGCGTATACAGCGCCTCCTCACGGGCTTCCTCGGTGTTTATCGCCTGCGAGAAGAAATACACGCCGACCTTGAGTCCCGCTGCCTTTGCTCCTGCAAGGTTTGCGGCAAAGTTATCGTCAGTGTACATTTCGCCGTTTTCACCGTAGTACCGGCCGCCCGCTCTTATTATCGCAAAGCGAACGCCGCTGTCATACACCTGCTGCCAGTCAATATCGCCTTGATACTGCGAGACATCGACGCCGAGCATGGACTTATACTGCGACCCCGTGTACACGGGTCTGCCGCTTTCGTCCATTGTAAACTCCTCGGCCTTGAGCGTGTTCACCGGAACACCGTCCTCAGGTGTTATCCAAATATAATCCTGTCCGTTAAATACCTCTACCTGCCCGTAGTGGGGGTCGTTCTGTATGCTCATATTACGCTCATATACCTTGACAACGAGCACCACTAATGCAGTGACCGCAAGGGCGAGCAGGATAAGCTGTATGGTTTTCAAACCGTTCTGTTTCTTTTTACGATTAGTTTTCACGCCATGCTCCTTTCGCCATGGCTTGAGTTTAACACAACCTCAGCTCAAAGTAAACCACTTCAATCTTCCATTGCGTCCATTAACGCCTTGCCGCCGTAGCGAAGGCAGCTTTTGAGCCTGCGGCGTCCACGCTTTATCGTGCGGCTGACGCTTGAAATGCTCAGGCCAAGCTCATCGGCGATATCCTGCATGCGCATCTGCTCAAGATAGTACATGTACACCATCTGGCGCTGGCGGCGGGTAAGCTCACGATCAATAGCACGCTTTACCGATGCCGCCATGCCCCCATCCCCGCTGTTTTCTACCATTTTAATAAAGTTGCGCAGGGCTGCATATTCTTCCTGCTTAGCAAACATATTCAGCTTTTTCCCGTTCATGTTTTTCATCTCCGTAATAGTTTTCAAGGTATCGTGAGGTCGCTATGGCATCCCGCGCCATGTTCGTGAGCATGGAGATCTTCCGGCGCAGTCGCATTTTGTCCATCTCGCACATTTTCTCCCGTTTGAGCCGTGTCTCAAGCTCCTCAGCCCGTATGCGGCAAACCTCGCCGCTTTTTCTGTATTCTCCGGACAATTCGGCTATGGTCATTTTTATCTCCTCCGGTATGTAAAATTTCTTTGCTGATTTTTGAATTTTATTGTTGACAAAACCATGTCGGTTTGCTATTATATTTGAGCCGGTATCGTGCTGGTGTAGCTCAGTTGGTAGAGCAGCTGATTTGTAATCAGCAGGTCGGGGGT
>ENA-OYXF01000150-OYXF01000150.1-human-gut-metagenome-genome-assembly--contig:-NODE-150-length-33847-cov-8.687589_pt1 | contig 33847 bp, 38 predicted proteins | sample MGYA00244842_ERZ653416 | MGnify/ENA primary metagenome ERZ653416 (study PRJEB26926, sample SAMN06164920) | human gut metagenome | biome: ENVO:00009003; feature: ENVO:2100002; material: ENVO:00002003... | reverse complement strand
CGGCAATACCAGCGGAAGTGTAAGAAATACGTCTAAAACGCCTTTGACCAGACGCGGGAATTTTGCAATGTAATACGCTGCGGCAATGCCCGCAAAGAACACGACCACCGCGCTGATGGCGGCGATGCGCAGAGAGTTAACAAGCGGATATAGATGCTCCTTACCCATGCTCAGAAGCAAGGGGATGTCTGCCTCAGTCACAACATGACCCTTGCGGAAGCGGGCGTCCTTGTACTTATCCTTGATGATCTGTGTCATATCATGGCAGAGTACCTGCCCAACTGCATCTTCTGTCCGGATCAGCTTCCTGTCCGATATGCCTCCCGCTCTCCGTTTTCGATATTTTATCATTTCGGCATGTGCCAATTCAAACCCACTGTCCGATATTGTCGGATTTTCTGTCGGCCTTATCGGATATTCTTGACGAAGAACAACGAACACGGTATGATAGACAAGAAAAGAAAGGACGATCTGACATGCTGGATGGAAACATCATTCTGTCTGTCGCCAAGGCGATGGAACGGCTGCAGCTGCTCAATCAGGCGGCAAAGCCTATGCCGCTGACGGAACTGGTACAAAAGAGCGGCTATCCCAAAAGTACCGTGTTTGGTCTGCTTGCCACAATGCGTGCCTACGACGTTGTGACACAGACGGCGGATGGGAAATATGCGCTTGGCCTGCGGCTGTTTGAATTTGGACGTCAGGTGGAACGTTCGTGGGACATTTCGATCGTGGCGCGGCCCTATATGGAACTGCTGGCACAGCAGGCCAATGCGTCCGTGATGCTGTCAATCTGTGAAGGCACGTCTGTCATCACGCTCGATCAGGTCGAGGCGCGGGACAAGCTTCGCATTGTCTCCGATGTTGGTGCGCGGCTTCCCATTTACTGCACCTCACAGGGGAAGGTCTTTCTGGCAAGCCGCCCGCCGCAGGAGGCTGAGTGCCTGCTCCGGCGTCTTTCGCTGGCGCCTTTTACGCCGTATACCGTGACGGATGTGCAGGAACTGATGCAGGAACTGGATGCGTGCCGTGCAAACGGCTACGCGATTGAAAATGGCGAGTATAAGATCGGCCTGCGCTCCGTCTCTGCACCGATCCATGACGTGACCGGCGAGGTGCGCTATGCCATCGGCGTCGTCGGCATGTTCCGGCAGGTGTATTCCGAGGATTTCCTGCTTGCCACGCGCCTGGTCTGCGAGGCGGGAAGCGCCATTTCGCGCGCCATTGGCTACCGCCCGTAAGCGTCGGATATAGCCGGGTAAATCCGAAAAAAATTTGCCGAAGCAGAAAAAAGTGCTTGACTTTTTGTAAACTATCCATTATAATCAGCCTTGCTGTTTGAGTTGCTGGTATAGCTCAGTTGGTAGAGCAGCTGATTTGTAATCAGCAGGTCGGGGGTTCGAGTCCGTCCACCAGCTCCATCGAGAGCGCACATGATACCGAAGTTGATATGGGGGAATTCCCGAGTGGCCAAAGGGGACAGACTGTAAATCTGCTGGCAATGCCTTCGATGGTTCGAATCCATCTTCCCCCACCAAAAATCCTGCACGAAAGTGCGGGATTTTTACTTATTACCTCTTCACTTTTCACTTTTCACTTTTTTTGCAGGATTTTTGAAGGTAATAAGTAACAGTGAATAGTGAAGAACTATGCAAGGCGTTGCCTTGCTTTTGTTTTTTTACGAAGGCTTTTATTCTTTAATACCATCGCTCTAATTCTATAAGCACCATAAACATCGTTTGCAGTTGTTTTATGCAGGCCCTTTTAAGCTATTGTAAAATACTTGTTCTTGTGGTATCATTACTCTAGCAATGCGTTTCTGCACGAAAGTGCGGGATTTTTACTTATTACCTCTTCACTTTTCACTCTTCACTTTTTTCGCAGGATTTTTGAAGGTAATAAGTAACAGTGAATAGTGAAGAAGTGTTTTTTAAGGTTTTTTGTTTATGAAAGACAGTCCCTTATTGATAAAATCCAAAGAGTTTGCGCTTGATGTGCTGAGAGTTTGCAGACAGCTGCGCGCAGCAAAATGTGAGTCGGCGCTTATCAATCAGTTTCTGCGCTCAGGAACAAGCATCGGTGCTAATATTCGTGAAGCGTTCTATGCCCATGGCAAGGCTGACTTCATAGCTAAGCTCCAGATCTCGCTCAAGGAATGTGCGGAGTCCGAATATTGGATTGAGCTGCTGCTTGAAGGCGGCTACTATGACGATAAGGCGCTGCTCGATAAATGCGTTGAGATCAAGCGACTTCTCATTACATCGATCAATACAGCAAAGAACAGTAACCGTTTTGCAAAGTAAGCTGTGCATCCAGCCTGCACGAAAGTGCGGGATTTTTACTTATTACCTCTTCACTTTTCACTTTTTTCGCAGGATTTTTGAACGAATGATTTAGCTGTGCTGACAAGGAGGCTGCCATGCACGATCTTAACCGTTTTATATCTGCGCAGGAACGGTCGTATGACGCTGCGCTCAGGGAGATAAAGTCCGGACACAAGGCAACGCACTGGATGTGGTACATCTTTCCGCAGATAGCCGGTCTCGGCTTTAGCTCCACCGCTCGGTTTTATGCGATAAGCTCCATGCAGGAGGCAAGGGACTACTACGCCCATCCCGTGCTCGGCAAGCGGCTCGTTGAGATATCCGAGGCGCTGCTTGCGCTTGACACCAATGACGCAGCTGCCGTCATGGGCTATCCGGACGATCTCAAGCTGCGCTCGTCGATGACGCTTTTCCTGGCGGCCAGCGGCGACGCGGTGTTCCAAAAGGTGCTTGACAAGTTCTATTCCGGCAAGCCCGACAGCAAAACGCTGAGCATTCTCGGCCTGTAAACTCAACACACTGAGCGGTTTTCACAAACCGCTCTTTTTTTCATGCGAAAATGTGAACTTTCTGTTGACTTTAGGCGGTTCGGCGTTTATAGTCTTAAGCTGGCGTGAGTCGAGTCCCTATCGTCTGTCAGTGTGCCCTTTCGGCGCTTTTCGCCTTTTTTGTCTTAATGGGCGTCAGCCCATTCTCACCAAAGAAAGCCGAAAATCCCTCGAAAAACATTACTGACAGATGCCTCGCAGTTTTGCCGGAGCAGATTTTTGCTCAGGCAAGACGAAGCGTGCAGGGAATACTTTCGTATTGGCAAGGGCTTCAACGCAGCATGAGCGGAAATCTGCCCGTCAAAACCGATAGGTGTCCGGCTCCCGTCAGCTTAATGTTGTTTTTAAATTTGTATTAGGAGAGTCGAAATGGAAAAGATCTTCAAGCTCAAGGAAAACGGCACTAATGTCCGCACCGAGCTGGTCGCCGGACTGACCACCTTTATGACGATGGCTTACATCATCGCCCTCAACCCCAACCTGCTGACAAACTTCGCAGGCGGCACACCCCTGTGGAACGCAGTGTTCATGGCGACCTGCATAGCCTCGGCTATCGGTATGCTCGTCATGGCATTTGCCGCAAACAAGCCCTTTGCTATGGCACCGGGCATGGGCCTTAACAGCTTCTTCGCCGTTGTTGTGGCAAACATCGCCGCAATGGCGCATTTAAGCTATGAGGAGGCCTTCCCCGCCGCTATCTGCATCATCCTCGTCGAGGGCGTTTTCTTCGTCGTCCTGACCCTTTTCTCCATCCGTGAGAAAATAGTTGAGGCCATCCCCGCCGGCATCCGCATCGGCATCACCCCCGCCATTGGCCTTATGCTGCTGAACATCGGCTTCGGCTCGAACGCAGGCATTTACAGTGAAAAGGGCGGCCCGTTCTATGTCCTGTCCACCTTCTTTGGAAGCCTCAGCCCCTCCGTCGTTCAGGACACCGTCGGCAGCGCATACCCCCAGATGGTCCTGTATGTCGTCACCATGCTCGTCGGCGTATTCGCCATCATCATTCTCAACCACCACAAGGTCAAGGCTTCGGTCATCCTCGGTATGCTCATCTCCTGCATAATCTACTGGACAGGCAGCTTCATATTCCTCGACACCAACCCGTTTGCCTCGCTTCAGGGTGCGTCGTTCGTTCCGCCTTTCAAGGACATGCTCGACACGACCTTCTTCAAGTTCGACTTCAAGACCTTTATCAGCATCGGTTGGTTCACCGCTCTGACGCTGGTCATAACCTTCTGCATGATCGATATGTTCGACACCATCGGCACCCTCGTCGGCACCGCTGCAAGGGCGGATATGCTCGATAAGGACGGCAAAATGCCGCAGATGAAGGAAGCCCTGCTTGCCGACGCTATCGGCACGGTTGCCGGCGCCTGCACCGGCACCTCCACCGTCACGACCTTTATCGAGTCCGGCTCCGGCGTCGAAGCCGGCGGACGCACGGGTCTTACCGCTCTGACCACCGCAGTGCTCTTCCTTGCCTGCATGTTCATTGCTCCCATTGCAGCGCTCATCCCCGCACCGGCAACGAGCGCAGCGCTTATCTATGTCGGCATTCTCATGATGAGCGGTCTGAAGAAGGTCAACTGGGACAACATTCTCGAAACCGTTCCCGTTGCACTCATGCTCATCTTCATGCCCATCACCGGCTCTATCGGTCACGGCATCGGCATGGCGCTCATCGCCTACACCGTTATCGCCGCCTGCACCGGCAAGGCAAAGCAGGTCTCTGCGCTGACATATGTGCTGTCGCTGCTGTTCCTTATAAAGTTCTTCTTTGTGGTCTGATTAAACAGTTGCCCTATCCGCCGTCTCCGGACGGCGGATTTTTTATGCTGACGAGAGCCGAACTCCTATCAACTTACGACGGCGGCAGGCTCAGCTCCTCGGGTGTCGTGACCTCGCTGCCGATGAGGCGTGCACGCTCAGGGCGGGTCAGCTCGTCAAACAGCGCATCAAAGCAGTCGCTGCACACAAATTTGCTGCATTTGCCCTCCGTCCACGAGTACATCTCCTGCCACGGCTCGATGAGTGCTCCGCATTCGCCGCAGCGATAGTTTTTTCGCCTTTTGCTATTCATCTTCGTCACTCCCTTGATGATTTTTATGCAATTGCATCTTGTGATAATGATAATACTCGCATTTGCATAATATGTCAAGCGAGAATTGTGTTAATTTTTTGCCTGTTTTTTCTACCGATTTAAAACTTTATCTTATTGTTGTGAAAAGTTGCCTAAATTGGGGGTCATTCTTTAGAACAACTCACAATTGTAAGTTTAATTAAGTAGGAATAAAATCTTTTCGATAGGGAAATGAATCCCCGAGCAAAGTATCAATTTTTTCATAGGAGAGAAAAAAGAAATGATTACTAACGAATACCTTCAGCGCGTTCTTGCGGATGTTCAGAAGAACCATCCCGGTGAGCCCGAGTTCCTTCAGGCAGTCGAAGAGATCTTCGAGAGCCTCCAGCTCGTCGTTCCTAAGCACCCCGAATGGGAAGCAGCAGGCCTTATCGAGCGTTTCGTAGAGCCTGAGCGTGTTATCATGTTCCGTGTTCCCTGGGTCGACGACAATGGCAAGGTTCAGGTCAACCGCGGCTACCGTGTACAGTTCAACTCCGCAATCGGACCTTACAAGGGCGGTCTCCGTTTCCACCCCTCGGTCAACCTTTCCATCGTTAAGTTCCTCGGCTTCGAGCAGATCCTCAAGAACTCCCTGACCACCCTCCCCATGGGCGGCGGCAAGGGCGGCTCCGACTTTGACCCCAAGGGCAAGTCCGACGCAGAGGTCATGCGTTTCTGCCAGAGCTTCATCACCGAGCTGTACCGTCACATCGGCCAGTTCACCGACACTCCCGCAGGCGACATCGGTGTTGGCGCTCGTGAGATCGGCTTCATGTACGGCCAGTACAAGAAGATCGTTGACCGCTTTGAGGGCGGCGTCCTGACCGGCAAGGGTCTTACCTATGGCGGCTCCCTCGCTCGCACCCAGGCTACCGGCTACGGCATCTGCTACTTCTCCGACGAAGTTCTGCATTACCACGGCAAGTCCTTCGAGGGTCAGACCGTTGTTATCTCCGGCTCCGGCAATGTTGCTCAGTACGCAGCAGAAAAGTGCATCGAGCTCGGCGGCAAGGTCGTTGCAATGAGCGACTCCAAGGGCTACATCTATGATCCCAACGGCATCAACCTCAAGGTTCTGTTCGACATCAAGCAGAAGAGAAGAGCTCGCATCTCCGTCTATGCCGACGAAGTCGCAGGCGCTCAGTATGTCGAGGGCTGCAAGAACATCTGGAATGTAAAGTGCGACATCGCTATGCCTTGCGCATCTCAGAACGAGATGGACGCAGAGGGCGCAAAGGCTGTTATCGCAAACGGTGCATTTGCAGTATTTGAAGGCGCAAACATGCCTCTTACTCCCGAAGCAATCGAAGCTGTCACCTCCGCAGGTCTGCTCTACACCCCGGGCAAGGCTTCCAATGCAGGCGGCGTTGCTACCTCCGGCCTCGAGATGAGCCAGAACTCCATGCGTTACAGCTGGACCTTCGAAGAAGTCGACGCAAAGCTCAAGGGCATCATGCAGAGCATCTTTCAGGAGTGCCTGAATGCTTCCATCGAGTGCGGCAAGCCCGGCGACATGATGGTCGGCGCAAATGTTGCAGGCTTCCTCAAGGTTGCCGATGCAATGATGGCACAGGGCATCGTCTGATCCTAACAACAGATTTCAAAAAAAGAGAGTGCTTCGGCACTCTCTTTTTTTACGCGTTTTAAAGCTTGAACTTGTAATTGTCCCGACAGTTATGTATAATTGTAGCAAAAGCACAAAGAATGGGGAATCCACATGAAAAAGCTACTTTTGTCGGTTTTATGCCTCGTCATGTGTCTGAGTCTTGTCGCCTGCGGCAAGGATAAGGCAGCAGACGATAATGATGACGATGTTGCAGGCAGCGATTGGCGCACGACGGGCGTGGTCGTTGCAAGCGGCACCTTGACTCTCGACCGGAAGAGCACCGATGTGCTGGTGTGCCTTGACAAGGACGGTGTCAAGCTATACTATGACGAGCCGGAGCAGCGGCTTTTCACCTCCGCCGATTTTCATCTTCCGTTTAAGTCCGATCCCCGCGACAAATTTGAGAGCATCAGCCTTGACGACACAGACGGCGACGGCTACAGCGAGATCGTCCTGATGATTAACGGAGAAAAATTTAAATGGTCATGGGATGGCTTCAGCGGCAGATTTGTGTGCTGGGAGACCGTAATTGAAGAATCCGAATACGCCCCGAGTTCTGTGGACTTCGTTGCCTACTGGTATTGCGCCGACGGCGGGTACTGGCTGCGCATTTACGGCGACGACACGTGGGACAGCGTCGAGGAAAGCGGCGACGTGATAAACTCCGGCTACCTCACCGCCACGATCGGCATTGTGAAGCTTTACATGAGTGACGGTGAGCTTGTCTCCGAGCTTGAGCTCAAAGATGGAGTGCTCGTTGATAACGATTCAAGACTTAAGCATGTGGCAGAGTTCGATGACGAGGTGCCGCAGGCCGTAAGAACGAACCTCGAGAAGGGTGGATGCAATGGATAGTGAGAAATTAAGCGAAAAAATGAGCGATGAGCAGCTTGCAAAAGCACTCGGCCGCCATCAGGCAGCGGAAAGTCTTTGCATGCTTATCGGCATTATTCTCGTTGCGGCAGGCTGCATTTCGGCGGTCTTGGTGCATAACCTTGCGCTTCTTGCGGTGCTGGTGTTTGTCGGCGTCGGCCTGCTTGTTTTCGGCGCATTGCCTGCGCAGAAAAAGAAAAAGGCTCTGCTGAAGCAGCAGATGGGCGAATTTTTCGATGCCGAGCGTGAAAAGCTCTTCGGCAAGGACCCCGAAACGCCGGAGCTTCCCATAGACCGTGAGCATCTGAAGAGCATTGACATATGCACGATCGATTGGGCGGAAATTTCCGTCGAGAATTTCCACGAGGGTGAGCATGACGGCATGCTGTTTTCGGCCGCAAATGTGAGTCTGAGCCGCACCGTTGAGGAAAAGTCGGGGCCTAATAACGACAACTGGATGACCCGCACAGAGACGCTGTTCACCGGTCTTGTCGTCCGCTGTAAGGGTGTGCGCCGTGTTCTGCCGGAGGTGACGGTCACCTCCCGCTTCCAAAAGCGCGCTGCCGATGATCTCAAGTCCCCCGCCGCATTTTTGGATAAATTCTCTGCCCGCACCGCAAGCGGTGACAGCGCCGACAGTGCCGTGACGGCGCAGCTTCTCGAATTCGTGCAGGCAATGGAGAAAGCCGGCGGCAAGCTGTTCGGCTTTGCCGTCAGGAACGGTGACCTGACCTTGGCACTTGAGACGAGGTATGTTTTCGCAAATGTTCCGCCGCAGCTCGACCTGCGTGACATTGATGGCATCCGCAAGTGGTACATCGCCTCACTCAAGGGTATGAGTGACCTTTTGAACATCATAAAGCAGACTGCATAAGGAGACAGATATGGATAACGAAAGAAAGAATTTGACCGACAAGGAGCTCGGTGCAGAGCTTAACAAGGGCAAGGCCGGCAAATTAGGCGGCAGCGTGCTCGTTATTGTCGGCATTATCGTGACGATCATCGGTCTCGTGTCGGGTCCGTCCATCATCGTTTGCATCATCGGCGTCATCATCGCCGCTATGGGCAGTTCCACTAAAGGCAAGGCCAAGGACGAAGCAGGCAAAAAGGCCTATGATGCCATCGTTCCCGAGCTTATCGCCCGCAATTTCCAGACCGTAGACTACTCACCCCGTGAGCACATCCTCGACGCTGAGTGCTCGAACATCCCGCTCATTGACCACTCTCACCTCAAGCGCAGCGGTGCCATCAGAGGCAAGTATCGTGGGCTCGATACGGAGCTTTGCAGCATTGTTCTGACCGACGAGAGTCAGTATCAGGACGAGAACAACGGCCAGTGGTACACAAACGAGCAGGAGCTCTACAGCGGCCAGTGGCTGGCGTGCAAGCTTGGCAATACCTCCCCCGTGAGCTTCACTTTTTGGCCGAGGGGAAAGCTCGATAAGCTCGTCCGCTACCCGACCGTCACGACCGATAACGAGGACTTCAACAGGCGATTTAACCTCAGCTCGAATAACGAGGCCGAGGCTCTGCGTTACCTCAGTCCGAGCCGCATGCAGCGTATTCTTACGCTTTTGGACAGCTCATTCGGCGAGGTGTCCGTCAGCCTGCACGACGACGGGCTGCTGTACATTGCCGTCAAGAGCGGCCACGGCTTTTTCGATATCTGCAAGGGCAAGGAAAATGTCGATGCCCTGCGTACACGCTACACCCGTGAGCTCAAGTGGTTCACAGATATGGTCGATATATTCAATTCATAAACAAAAAGGTATAGCTGTGGCTATACCTTTTTTGTTTTATCCAACGCTCGTGCCGTTCACGGTCAGCGAGCCGGTTATATTAACGGCGCCGGTTATATTGACGGCACCGTTATTTTTTATTGTTATAGCTGCACTGTCGGTCTTGATATAGACCTCCCCGGGCAAAAGCCCCTCAGGCGTATCGCTGCCGACAACGCCGAGCAGCACGCTTGAGCCGTCGCTGCCGCTTAATCTAAGCTGCGTCTCGCCGGTTTTTGGCAGGCGCAGAATACCGCCGGCGCAAAGCACATCGTCATCGCCGTCTGTAACGGTGCAGACGGAAGCCGTGCTCACCTCCGTCGCCAGTCTTCTTTTAGTTTCCGATAACCACATATCAAACCTCCAGTGTGATCCTTGTTCCGGCGCTGACGGCATCGCCCCAGCAGTGGGTCTTAATGACACGGCAGCTCTGGTTTATCGCAAGCGCCGTGCACTTGAGCGTCACCGTATCGTCCGGAAAGCACGGGAACTGCTCGTTAACGACGATCTCAACGCAGTGCTTGCCGGACCTTGAGCACTCGATCTGATACCGGCCGGTGAAGGTCGTGTCGACAGTCGTGCCGCCCGAGATGACATTGTCAAACTTCTCGGTGTAGAGATACCGGCGACTGCTGCCGCCACGGTTTATAAACTCCGTATTATCAAGCGTGTAGTTGCCGCCGGTAGATCGGTTTGTGACGATTATCTGCGAGATGATGCCGTAGCGCTCATCCTTGAGCTTAACGGACACCGCCTTTTCTTCAGCGTTTAAGCTTAGGCTGCTGCCTGTTCTCCTGCCCATGTACAGCTTGCCGTTTTTATCGAATCTCGGCGAAGCGTGCACGCTTTTCAGGCAATAGCGCTTGAGCACCGTCCATGCGCTGTCGCCGTCTCTGACGGAGAACATGAGCACCTGCGGCATCGTGCCGTCATTGACATTCGTGACCCCGTAGGGGGTGACATACTTTTCGAGCATTGAGCTTTTTGTCATGGAGTAGTGCATGCACTTGGGCACCTCGTTATCCATGAGCAGCGCCGCAAGTGAGCGGCCGTTTACGCTCACGGTCGAGCCGCTTTCGTCGATGCTCACCTGATACTCGTCGACAACGCCGTAGAACACCGTCGCACCGTCGTTTGTGCCCTTAAAGCGCACGGCATTGCCGAGCTTGGGCAAAAGTGCCGCCGTATAAAGCATCTTGACCTCAAAATAGTCGCAGGGCTCGCCCGTGCCGTGGCAGACATCCCACGACAGAAGCTCGGGCAGCTGATACTGCGTGCCGTCTTTGTCTATTAGATAACCTTTCATGCTTCCTCCTATGATATCCTTACTAACCGTCCATTGTCGAGAACATCTGTGCTTGCTATCTGCGGGTTGAGCGCAAGAAGCTCTTCAACCTCCTTTGAGTACCTCGCCGCAATTAGTGCAAGGGTGTCGTTGTATTCTGCTGAAACATACTTTGACTTGTTTGGGTCGAGAGAGCCGGCAGTGTAGCCTGTCTGATCCTCGCATTCCCAAAACTCAAAGGCGTAGCTCACATACTCGTCACGGGGTTCTTCTTTTAAGCTGAGCTTTGCAAAATACGCCTTCACAGGCGGCCACACGGGATGTTCGAGCCAGCCTGCTCCCGTGTAGGAAAAGCTCTTTGCGAGGCGGCGGAAGCTTTCGTAGGCATCGGGGCCTGTAAATTCGCCCTCGCCCTTGAACACACGGTGCTGCACGCCGAGGTTCTGCACCGTGAAGCCCGACAGCGGCAGCTTATAGCTGTGCAGCGTGCGCCGCAGCTCAACCTCATAGGTCGTTGGATTGTTAGGCCAAGTAAAGTCCCTGTATTTCATTGGTGCAAGCATTTTATCCCTCCTTAATAGGTCTCAAAGCCGTTGTCGTAGCGTCTTGCGTCGCGGCCGAAGTATTCCGAAAGCTCGGACATGTAGCGGCGATTCACCAAAAGCTGCGTAATATCCTCGCACAGGACATTTTTGCTGTCCTGCCGTTCGATATTTGTGTTTTCGCTCTCCATGCTCACACTTCCTTTCTGCCCTCGGCCGTCAGCGTGATCTTTTCAAGCAGAGGCTCGCCCGCTCGGCGCTCGATCTCTACGCTCTTTAGGCGGCACTTGCTATAGGTCACAACGCTGTACGCTCTTTTTACCCTGAGTGTGAACTCATCGAGCATCGGGAAGATTATCGCATCGTTAGACTCTTCCCTTGTGAGCACGACCTCGAAGCTTTTGCCGCCCGCCGTGATTGACACGGGCTGCGCCTCGCCGATGGCCTTGAGCTCGTGCAGCTCGGTTTTAACACGCTCCGTTATGCTGCGCACCAAGGCTACCCTGAGGTTATTAACATATATCGCTGCATCGCTGTCGGAGTATGCGACTGTCTGTGTAAAAGCCATCAGTCCACCTCCAGTGCAAATGCGGCATTGGGCGCACTCAGCGAGCGCACGAGATTTGCCGATGCCTCCACGGTGCACTCGCAGCGGTACATTTCGCTTTGTGCGTCGTACTGCACCTCGCCCGTTTCGAAGCCCTTTATCGTCAGTGTATCCATACCGCCGAGGCTGAGAAAAACATTCTCCTTGAGGCTTTCGCAGTTCGGCGAGGGCGAGTAGATATCCAAGCCAATTCTAAGTTCGCCGTGACTGCCGAGCATTTCCTTTACAACGCCGTTTTCAAGGCTGATGCCGATATAATTTCCGCAGCCGCAGGCCGTTATCTTTGCCGAGCGCATCGAGGCGCAGACCGTGGCCTTGCTCTTGTCGATGACCGTTTCGGGAAACGCCATGACGGCGTTTATGCCGCTTTCGGTGAGGAAGCTTATGATGTTCTCGATCACAGTGCTAAACATGCGTTCACCATCCCTTTCGTCTCAAAATGCACTCGTTGTGTGAAAACTCGCCGAATATGCGCACCTGCTCAACACGCATGATCTCGTATTTTTTGCCTGCGTATACGATGATATCTCCGACCTCGGGCTCGAGGGCGTCGGTTATGAGTCTGTAGCGCTCGCCTTGAAGCACGCCGACGGGCATGTTCGTTTTGGGGTCGGAATTGCTTTTGTTGATGACCGACAAAAATCCCTTTGCCGAGCTGCCGCCGACCGTGATGCTCTCGCCGTAGGTCGTGATGACCTGTGAAGAAAGGCTCATCCCACGACCCCCTTAAACTCAAAGCCGCCGCAGTCAAGATATGCCGACAGCATGCTCTCGGCCCGCATTCTCAGCGACTGCGCGCAGCCGGTCTTGGTGCTGTCACGCAGCGAAACGCTGAGTTCGCCGGCCTTAAACGAGTCTATCTTGTCGTTGGGTATGTCCCTCAGCTCGAGATACAGCGAAAGCGCAAGCACTGCCGCAGCGCTGACGAAAAGCTCCTCGATATCCGAGCTATTTACGCCCGAGCGCAGCTTCGATTCAAGCTCCGCCGCCGCAGTCTGGCACGCACTGCGCAGCGCCTTGCCCTCGTTTCCGAGCGGCGAGGCTGCGAGCATTTCCCTTGCCTTGCTTTCGATATCCTGATTTGTATATGCCATAGCTGTCCCTCCTTAAAGCGAAGCAGGGCAAAAGCCCTGCTTCCTGTGTGTTATCAGACCTTGAGTACCTTAGATGCCTCGGTGTAGAGCTTTGCGAAGCCGGAAATGCTGGTGATTGCGGCTCTTTCAAGCTGGCGGTCGATGAGGCGGTCGTACTCGACGCTCACATCGCCTGCGGTGACCATCTCAAGAGCGTAGCCCTTGTCAAGGCCGATGGCAGTGCCCGCCTTCATGGCAGAGCAGCGGATGAGCTTTGCGCCGAGAGGATTGCCCGGCTCGCCGGTGCCCTGGAAGTTGAGACCCGCCATGGGGTTTTTGAACTCCGAGCAGTTGAGGATCTTGAGCATCACATCGGGTGCAACGAGCATGGTGTTCATGGTATAGGGGTCAAATCGGTTCCAGAACGCCAGCAGCTCTGCGTAGCTAAGGCTGCCGGCAGTGCCGCCGATGGTGTCGTCGCCGACTGCGAGAGACTCGGCGGTGTTGCCGTTGCCGTCGCCGTTTACGATGACATCGATAGCGTCCTCAAGATGCATGCGCATGATCTGATTGCCGATCTGGCGCAGCATGACCGAAAACAGGTCAAGGCGCTGGAAGCGGATAGCCTCGTAGGATGCGACGAGCATTCTGCCGCGCTTTTTCAGGCTTACAAGGTGATCAGCGGCACGGATCTCGGTCTGCGGGATGAGTGCGCCCTCGCCGACGAAGCGCAGTGCCTTGTCGTCCTCGGAAGCGGCCGAGTAGATGGAGCGGTAGTCCATGCCCTCAAAGCGAGTGACCGAAGCTGTGATGGAAGGCAGGATATTGCCCTCCTCCATGCCGGCCTTTACGCTTCTGGAGACATACTCGGGGAACAGAACGGCAGACTCGGAGGTGGAGAAAAACTTCTCGACAACATCGCTGCCTGCGCCACGGACCTTAATATCGAAACGCTTGAGCTGGCGCTGGAATGCGTCCATACCCTCATAGGGAGTGCCCTTGTAGTTTTCGTTGGGGTCAAGGCCCTCGAGCACCTGCTCAAAGCTCTTGCCTGCCTCGGAATACATACCCTTGTCCAGTCTTATCTCATTGAAATTGTATGCCATTTTAATTTCCTCCTTACATGATGAAGCCGACGGTGGCGGCGGTGCTGTCGACCTTGATAACAAGGTACTCTCTGCCGGTGTCGGCCTTTTTGACCTTGCCGCCTACATCGGCAGCAAGCTTTGCAAAGCCTACGGCGGGAGCGGTGCCGGTGTAGCCGACCTCGATGTAGCCGTGGGTCTTGACGACGGCAAAGCCGTCTGCGGTGTCGATGCAGTAGCCTGCGAAATTATCTGCTGCGGCGCAGGCTGCGACGGTGTTGTTGGCGCTTACCTTGACAAACACGCCCTTTTCGGTACCGCTTGCCTTTTCAAAGGAGAGCACCTGCTCTCCGACGCCTTCAAAGCTAACTTTCATTTTTGTTTCCTCCTAAATCAGATGATGTACTCGTCACCGTCAAATTTGGTGACCTCTCCCTTGCCCGGGAGCTGGGTTACGGGTGGGTACAGCTCGGCTGACCTCGCCTCAAATGCGCTCTTCATCTCAAGAAGCGCCGCCTCGTCGAGTGTCGCAACGCTCTTTGACAGCGCCGAGTGCAGCGACTTATCGCATACAAGGCACAGTCTCAGGACCTCGCTCCGAAGTCCGTTAAGGTACTTTTCGCCGAGCTTGGCTGCCTTTTCGAGCCTTTCGTATTCGGGGGCAAAGCGCTTGCCCTCTTCGGTCTCGACAAAGCTTTTGATAACTCCTGCGCCACGCTGGGCAGGCACGGCGACAAAGCTCCACTCGTAAGCGTCTACTGCGCCTTCGAGTATCGCATAGCACTCCTTGCCGCCGTAGGTTCTGCCCTTAACATGGGTGCAGGTCCCGAGCTCCTCGCCGCAGACGCTGCACACGCTGCGTGCAACCGAGCAGCCCACGCTCGTTTCACGCTTGATGCCGCCGTCTATCTGAGCGATAAGCTCGGCGTTTGCCTCGGTGCGCAGCATGTACGCATAGCCCTTGAGGTAGACATAGTCTGCGCCGAGTGAGTTCTTGCGGTTTTTATCCGTGACAAGCTCCGTGCGGTAAATGCGTGCGACCTGGTTATCGCTGCGCCAGTCATGGTCGCAGATGCCGGTCACACCGACGAAAAGTTCGCCTAACTCACGCAATGTTGCCTCGGAAAACCGCTCGTGATCCCTATCGATCTCGTTGTCGCAAAGCAGCACCGAGAAGATATACACATCCTCGGCGCTTAGCTCCGCCTTCGCAAAGGCGTTGACCGCCTTGAGTTCCTCGGCGGTGCAGACGAGCTCCTTGCCCCCGCTTCCGCCTTTAATGATCTTCATTGCTTTTTCCCTCTTCCAAATAAATTTTCTCTGCCTGAGCGTTATAAAGTGCCGCCTTTGCCTCCTCGACCTGATCCTGAAGGTTTATCGCCTCCCATTCAAGCTCGCAGGAGCAGGCATAGCCGTGCATGCACAGCCACATATCGCATATGCGCAGCATCACCGGCTCAAGTGTGCGGCGTATCGCATTGAGCTCGCTCGTCATGAGATCTGCCTGCTGCGCCGACATTCGCTCGGTCGTCGACCAGTTAAGTCCGAGCAGGAATGGGGGTATGCCCGTCCTTGCGATGAGCTGTTCAAGTATCTGGCGCACGGGCACCTCGCTGTCGAGTATCTGATTATCTGCGCCGATGACCTTGACCTCGACATCTCCGACGGCGACGAAGTCACGCACACTTCCGTTTTTGCTGCTCTGCATTGCTTCCGACCACTGTTTTGCTATCTGCTCTGCTCTGTCCTGAGCCGTGGCCCTGTCGATGATATCGCCCTGCGGCTTGTACACAACGGCGAAACGGACATTGCCCGCCCGCTCCCAATTGATACCGAGAGACTGATAGATCTTCAGCAGGATGCCGCACAGGAAGGGCATACTGCGCAGCATCGAAACGCCGTAAGGCGAATCTGTCTCAGGGTTAAAGGGAGTGAACAGCAAGAGATTCTGGTACGGCATGGGTACGGTGTCGCCGTTTTCGCCCGCACAGCATAGTTCAAAATCAAGAGGGGTATCGCCCTCACGAATGAGCACATCGGCGACATTGCCGCACAGCACCGCCGCTATCTCACGGTCGCCTCGGGTGACTATCTCGCCCACGGCTCTGCCGCAGGTTATCATCGAGTCAAGGTACTGTGCCATAAACGCTTCGAGTCCACACTGCCCGCGCCCGACATTGACCGTGCGGATAAACTCGTTAAGCTCCGCCTGTGCCTTTGCATCCGAGCATCTTGCCTCAAAGCCTCCGGTCAAGCGGATGATCTTCATGATCGCCGCATCGACGACAGGCACGGCCTCTCTGATCGAACGGTAGAGCTTCGTCTCTGCGTTGCCGAGTGGCACATAGCCGTCAAGCAGTCTGAACGGGTGCGTATCGCAGGTGCGCAGCTGCACCGACGGAGCCGGTCTTTTTTGTTTTCCTGTAAAAAGTTTCATGCTTCCTCCTATCTTTCTACCCACACAGCCCCGATAGGCTCGTGGGCTTTGGATATGCCGACCGCAAAGTAACGAATATCGTCCATTGCATGGTCAAACTGCTTGAGCGGTGCGTCCTTGCCCGCCTTTTCGTCCCAGCGATACTGGTAGAACTCACGAAGTGCGTCATCGCAGCCACGGCAGATTTTAATTTTGCCGCTTTTCAAAAGGCTCGCCGTGAGCCGTATACCGGACACAACATCGTTGTCTGCCTTTTCGACCTTGAAGCCGCAGCGGGTCAGCGCCTCGATGAAGCTTGCCGCCGAGGGATCAACGATGACCCTTGACGGGCGGATATCGCCGCACAGTGCCTTGAGGTCCTCGACATACTCGCTGTCGGTTTTCTGCACCCCGACCTTGCGTGAGTCGTAATAATACTCACGAAGCCTGTACCACTCGCCGCCGCACCTGCCCCACAGCCCGAAGGAGCTGGGATTTTTCGTGCCGTAGTCGCAGGAGACGATATGCTCGGTGCAATTTTCGGGCACCTCGCACAGCATGCTCTCGTCGAAAAAGTCGTACACCCTGCCCGCCGGTATCACCCACTGACCGAGGATGAACCTTCGGTAAAAGTCGCCGCTGTACATCCGCTTATAGCGGGCGATGATACTTCGGGAAAGCGCCGGGTTATCCTCGAGCGAAAAGTGGATATACAGCGCCTTTCGTTCCGTCGCTTTGACTATCCACTCCCGATAAAACCAGTGGTGCGGACTGTCGGGGTTGCAGTTGAACCAGATCTTGCTGCCTGTGACCGAGCAGCGTGCGCAGGCCTGCTCGACAAAGGAGCGTGGCATCAAGACGACCTCATCCATGAGTATGCCTGCCAGCGTCACACCCTGTATGAGCGACTGCGAGCCCTCATCCTTTCCGCCGAAAAGATAAAAGCTGTTCGTCCTGCCCATGTAGGATATCTCGACAAGTCCCCGTGAGACCTTATCGCTCACGCAAAAGCCGATATCCCGCAGCACCGGCAGCAGCGGCTCTAACAGATTGCGGCGGATACTGGTCTTTGCCTTGCCGCAAATGCCGAAGCGTTCGCCGGAAAAGCGGCGCATCGCCCAGCACACAAACGAGATACCCATGCACATTGTCTTGCCGCTTCGCACCGCTCCGTCGCAGATGACGGCATCGTAATCACGGTAGGGCGAGCTGTCGCTCCACCACGAAAGTGCCTTGAGCTGAGTTTCGGAAAAGCTTTTAAACTTCATGTGCTTCCCCGCCCAGCCTGTCGGCCGCCTTGTCTATGGCTGCGTAAAAGTTAGATGCCGCCGCCTGTTCGCCGCTCCCGGCACGCTTCAGCTCGTTAAGCTCCCGGATGACCTCGAGCTTATCCAGAAGCTTTATCTCGACCGCACCGTTTGCGCTGCGCTTCATCTCGGTCAAAAGCGAAAGATCCAGATCGTCAAGCAGTGACAGATCCTCCTCGTCGAGGAACAGGAGCTTGACGGCATCGTTGGGCGAGGACACCGCAAGCTTTTCAAGAAGCGCGTCCGGTGAGCCGGACTTTGCTTTTTTCTTCATTCCTATCACCTCTCACCCATAGGCTGCATCAGGGCGAAAGTTGTACGTTTGCGTACAACAAAAAATTCATCCGAGCGAATTTTTTTCGATTTCGGATGAACTGTTGTATATTATGAAATTTATGGCTGCAAAAATCAAGTTGCTTCCTAAGCAGCGCATTGCGGCAGCGTTGTGATGGGATTTGTGAGATAGATTTGTGTCAGGCAAAGTGAAAAGCGCAGGGAATACTTTGTGTATTGGCGAGCATTTTCACTAAGCATGGCGCAAATATAGCCGCAAAGACCGCACATAAGATGCCGCAGTACGCTGCAAATAGAAACGCCCCCGACAGCGTGTGCTGTCGGGGGCTATCCCGCTTTTGCCGTTGGGCCCAATGGTAACCTGCACAAATAAGCAGGTGGGTCGCCTAAGTTCTGTTTCGCTGCTTCCAACTTCCGACACAAGGCCGGGAGGCCTGCAATCCGCAGATTCAAATCGGCATCCCTTATTAGAGATGTGGGTTTATTGGGCCAATGTCAATTATGACACCGCGCACAAAGCAGGAGTACATTACTACTATATAGGTATTGCCCGAGGCGTCTGATTATTCCTCGTCGTCGGCCTCGGCCTCAAAGATGGTGAGGAACATCTGATGCACTTGCTCAAGCTTCTCGTCATCGTCAATGGACTCATAAAGCTCGTCGCCGTTTTCGTCGGTGACGATGTTCAGCAGGATAAGGCCGTAGTCGGGGTCATCCTCGTCCATATCGGTGGGCAGGAATGCTGCATAGCTTTCGCCGTTATAATCAATGGTGTCGAGCAGTTCAAGCTCAAATTCGTTGCCCTCGTCATCTATAATGGTAACAAAATCGTTGCCGTAATCTTCTTTCATAAGAATGATCCTCCTTATTTTCGTTCACGATCATTCTAACCCATATCACTGCATAAATCAAGTTTAAGTTGGCGGTAGCCGAACACCTATCGGTTTTGACGGGCAGCTTTCCGCCCATGCTTCGCTAAAGCCCTGGCCCATATATCTCCATTATGCCCGTCGGGCTTTATCTTTGCCTGAACGAAAATCTGCTCCCTCAAAACTGCTTCGCATCTGTCAGTAGTGTTTTTCGAGGGATTTTCGGCTTTCTTTGGTGAAGGTGTGTCGTAACCCACCAAGGCAAAAAAGGCGAAAATAACCGAAAGGGCACACTGACAGACGATAGAGTTCAGCTTCCGTCAGCTTATATTGGGTAGTTCTAATTAAAACAGTCCCGTAACTAGCTCAGCATAAGTAGTGGGATCTTCAATTTCCACACCGGCAATAAGCTCGGCCTGTGCGTAGAGGATCTTGCTCAGCGCTGCGGCCTTGTCCTTGTCGCCTGCGTCATATGCTTCCTTAATTGCCTTGAACGCACGGTGCTCGCCGTTTAATTCAAGCACACGCTCGGCTCTGAGATTGCGCATTGCCTCGCTCGGGCCGTTGCGGAAATACTTCTCCATCTCGAGCGTCAGTCCGCCCTGCGTGGTAAGGCAGCAGGAAGAGGACACGAGCTTGCTCGACAGCGTGACCTTCTTGAGGTTTTCGTCGCCGATGCTCTCGACCATGAAGTCGAAAAGCTCCTTATTCTGCACGGTCTGCTCCTCGGCAGCCTTCTTCTCCTCCTCGGTCTGGAAGCCGAGATCGTCGGTGATGATATTGGTAAAGGGCTTGCCCTCGTACATACGAAGCTGCTGCAGAACGGTCTCGTCAATGGGGTGCGTGAGGTAGAGTATCTCATAGCCTCTTGAGCGCACATCCTCGCACTGGGGCAGGCTCATTGCGTGCTTGACGGTGTCGGCGGTGCAGTAGTAAATGGCCTTCTGGCTCTCAGGCATATTGTCGTGATACTCCTTGAGCGTCTGCTGGCTCTCCTCGGAGGTGTAGAATATCAGAAGATCCTTGAGGAAGTCGGTGTATCTGCCGTATTCGTCGCACACTCCGCACTTGATGTGGATGCCGAAGTTCTTCCAGAACTGCTCGTACTTCGGGCGGTCGTCCTTCATCATCTTCTCAAGCTCGCCCTTTATCTTCTTTTCAAGGTTCTGACCGATGACCTTGAGCTGGCGGTTGTGCTGAAGTATCTCACGGGAGATATTCAGGCTCAGGTCGGGGGAATCGACAACGCCGCGCACAAAGTCGAAGTAATCGTGCACTAACTTGTCGCAGTTTTCCTGAATAAGCACGCCGTTGCAGTAGAGCTTGATGCCCTTCTTGGTGGCGCCGCTCATCTCATTGTCGATATCCTTGCCCGGGATAAAGAGCATTGCCTTGTAGGACACGCTGCCCTCGGCATTCACACGCAAAACAACTGCGGGGTCGTTCTGGTCACGGCTTGTCTCCTTATACCACTCGGCGCATTCCTCGTCGGTTACATCGGCCTTGCTGCGCTGCCAGATGGGCACCATGGAGTTAACGGTCTCGGGCTTTGTGACATTGACCTTCTGCATGACGGGGTTGCCGTCCTTGTCGGTCTCGCCGGTGGGCTGCTCCTCCTGACGGGTAATGTCCATGACTATCGGCCAGCGGACATAGTCGGAGTATTTCTTGACCAGCGCCTTGAGCTTCCATATCTCCAAGTACGAGCCGTAGATCTCCTCGTCGGTGTCCTCCTTGACATGCATGATGACATCCGTGCCGACGGCGTATTTGTCGCAGTCGGTGACGGTGTAGCCGTCAGCGCCGGTGCTCTCCCACTGAACGCCGGTCTCCTCGCCGTACTTGCGGCTTATAACGGTGACCTTGTCGGCGATCATGAACGCCGAGTAGAAGCCCACGCCGAACTGACCGATGATGGAAAGATCCTCGCTCTCGGCCTGGTCTGCGTCCATCTCGCCCTTGAACTTATACGAGCCGGACTTTGCGATAACGCCGAGGTTTGCTTCCGCTTCGGCCTTGGTCATGCCGATGCCGTTGTCGGACACGGTGATGAGGCGCTTGTCCTTATCGACGGTGATGCGGATGCGGTAATCGGCTCTGTCAAGGCCGACCTTATCGTCGGTCAGCGACAGGTAGCACAGCTTGTCGATTGCGTCGGATGCGTTGGAGATGATCTCACGCAGGAATATCTCCTTGTTGGTGTAAATTGAGTTGATCATCAGGTCGAGCAGTCTCTTGCTCTCGGCCTTGAATTGTTTCTTTGCCATATGTTAACCCTCCAAATAAAATACAAACACTATTCCATATACTTTTGGAACATATATTATAACACATTATACCCTCGGTTGACAAGGGGATACACGCCTGACAGCGCCCCTTTTCGGCGCATTCGGGAAAGGAGAACGAATGCCACATCAGCACAATCCGCTGTCAGGTGCGAAGCAGTTTTGGGAGAGCTGATTTTCGTTCAGGCAAAGGCAAAGCCCGACGGGCATAATGGACATATATGGACTAGGGATTTGACGAAGCATGGGCGGAAAGCAGCCTGCCAAAACCGTGCATACACTTGTCAGCCGAGGGTAAAAATAATCAACAGATTGAAAGGCTTGACGAAGATGTTATAATATAATGTTGTTAAAAAGTATTTTATTTTGGAGGTAATAACCTTGACTAAGATAGACATTTTCTCCGGATTTTTAGGCGCAGGTAAGACAACGCTCATCCGCAAGCTCATTGCAGAGGGCTACAAAAACGAAAAGCTCGTCCTCATCGAGAACGAATTCGGCGAGATCGCCGTTGACGGCGGCTTCCTCAAGGACGCAGGCGTTGAGATAACCGAGATGAACTCCGGCTGCATCTGCTGCACCCTCGTCGGCGACTTCACGAAGGCGCTTAAAAAGGTCATTGAGGAGCATCACCCCGACCGCATCCTCATCGAGCCGTCGGGTGTCGGCAAGCTCAGCGATGTCGCAAAGGCAGTCGCAGGCGTCGAGGGCGCCGAGATAGGCGCAAAGGTCACCGTAGTCGATGCCGGCAAGTGCCGCATGTATATCCGCAACTTCGGCGAATTTTTCAACGACCAGGTGCAGCACGCCGATGTCATTGTCCTCAGCCGCACGGATTCGGCTTCCGACGGCAAGGTCGTCACCGCAAGCGCCATGCTCTCGCAATTAAACCCCAATGCCACCGTCATCACCACCCCATGGTCGGAATTAAGCGGCGAGCAGATAGTGCAGGTCATGGAGCGCATCGACTCCCTGTCGAGCACCATGCAGGAGATGACGCATTTCCACGAGCATGACCACGACCACGACCACGAGCATGAGCACGAGCACGAGCATGATCATGAGCATGAGCATGACCATGAGCATCACCATGACCATGACCACGACCACGGCGACCACTGCTCCTGCGGCTGCGGTCACGACCACGACCATGACCACGCAGGTCACCACCATGCCGACGAGGTGTTCACCTCCTGGGGCGTTGAGACGCCGAAGAAGTTCAGTGAAGAGGAAATCCGTGAAAAGCTCAGCGAGCTTGACGATTGCAGACACTACGGCACCATTCTTCGTGCCAAAGGCTTTGTCGATTCCCCCGACGGCGAGTGGGTGTACTTTGACTATGTTCCGGGCGAGGTCGACATTCGCCGCGGCGGCGCTGCCGTCACCGGCAGGATCTGCGTCATCGGTTCAAAGATAAACGAGCAGGCTATCAAGGAGCTGTTTAACATTGAGTGAAATTAAAGATGTACCCGTATTCCTGTTTACGGGCTTTCTGGAAAGCGGCAAGACGAAGTTTATTCAGGAGACGCTTGAGGACAAGCGCTTTAACTCCGGCGAGCGCACGCTGCTGATCGTCTGCGAGGAGGGCGAGGAGGAGTACGCCCCCGACCAGTTTTCCGGCAAAAATGTGTTCATAAAGGTCGTCGAGGAGCCCGAGGAGCTTAATCGCCCCAACCTGCGTAAGTGGCTTGAGGAGACAAACAGCGAGCGTGTCGTTATCGAGTATAACGGTATGTGGATGCTCGACGATCTGTATCAGGCGCTGCCGGAAATGTGGATGGTGTATCAGGAGTTTCTGTTCGCCGACGCCCGCACATTTGTAAGCTACAACGCCAACATGCGCAACCTCGTGTACGACAAGCTCAAAAGCGCCGAGCTCGTGGTATTCAACCGCTACGACGACTCCATCGACCGCATGACCCTGCACAAGATAGTCCGCGGCGCATCACGCAGAAGCGATATTGCCTACGAGTACGCCGACGGCAATGTGCAGTACGACGATATCGAAGACCCCCTGCCGTTCGATGTGAACGCACCCATCATCGAGATAGGCGATGACGACTACGCCATCTGGTACCGTGACCTTTCCGAGGAGCCGCAGAAGTACGAGAACAAGACCGTGCGCTTCAAGTGCCGCTACCTCAAGCGCAAAAAGGTGCCCGCAGGCAGCTTCATCGTAGGCCGCCATGTCATGACCTGCTGCGCCGAGGATATCCAGTTTGCCGGTCTCATCTGCAAATGGGACGGCTGGGAGAGCATCACCGGCGACTCGTGGCATATCCTCACGGCGAGGATAAATCACAAGTTCAGCCGTGCCTACGGCAAAAAAGGCCCCGTGCTGACCTATATCTCGGACGAGCCCTGCGAAGTCCCCGAAAACCCCGTGGCAAGCTTCTGAACGCCGAAAACGGCGAAAAATCGACCGAAAACGACAAAATCACGCAGGCAATCACATTGTTTGCGTGATTTTGTCATATTATAGTAGACATTTCCACAATATTCGTTTATAATTTAGACATATTTCGACAAAGCGTTAGTGGGCTTTGTTTGTTGGAGGCTATTTATGAAATACTGTACACACTGCGGAGCAGAAATGCTCGACGACGCCGTTGTCTGCGTAAAGTGCGGCTGCGCCGTTGATGAACCGGCAAAAGCAACGGACAACGACGGCACCATGAAGCTTCTCGTCAAGATCTTCATGATCCTCGGCTGCATCTTGGTCGGCTGGACGCTCATCCCGCTGGCATGGTGCATCCCCATGACCGTCAGCGCCTTCAGAAAGCTTGATGCCGGCGAAAAGTTCAGCACCGGCTTTAAGGTCTGCACTCTCATCTTTGTAAGCCTGGTAGCGGGCATCATCATGCTCTGCTCGGACGATATGTAAAGGAGAATAAGCTATGAAGACTTGCACAAAATGCGGCACTCAGATGGCCGACGAAGCCGTTGCCTGCCCTAACTGCGGCTGCGGCGCTGCCCCTGCGGTTCAGCTTAGCACCAACAGAAGCCTGCTCAAGTACATTCTGCTGGGCATCATCACCCTCGGCATTTACGACATCGTCGTGATGAGCAAGGTCAGCACCGACATCAACCTCATCGCAACCAAGTACGACGGCAAAAAGACCATGCACTTCTGCCTGGTGTTCTTCCTGTTCTCTTGGCTCACCCTCGGCATCGTGCCCCTCGTCTGGCACCACAAAATGTCCGCCCGTGTCGGCACCGAGCTTGCCCGCCGTGGTATCGACTACAGCTTCGGCGCAAGCACCTTCTGGCTGTGGGGCATCCTCGGCTCGATGATCGTCGTCGGCCCGTTTATCTACACCTACAAGCTGCTCAAGAGCATGAACCTGCTCGCAGCCGACTACAACGCAAAGGGCTGAAGCTTGCCGAAAGCGTCGATTACTTGACCAAAAGCAAAAAAACACGCGGATCTTTCTCCGGCGTTTCATAGGGACAATTTGTGAACCTACCCCAATAAGTAAATATTTGTTCCTGTGGAGGGAGGCTGTGTTTCGGCACAGCCTCCCTTTTCTGTTCATGCGACCTCAACGGATACCTGCTCAGCTACAGCTTCGGCCATGCTCTGTGGCAGTTCGTCCACCAGACCGATGTCACGGTAGTAGATGCGTACCTCCTGCGGTGCTGTGCGGGAATATTTCTCCGCGCGCTCTCCGACTTCCACCCGTTTGATGAAGATACGCAGGATCTCAGAGGTCAGCTCCGGAATCTCACTGTACCGTTTGGCGTTCTCGATGAACCGGGCGATGTTGGAGCTGGAATCTTTCAGTTCCTGAAGTCGTGCTTCCATAGAAGGAAGCTGCTCCTGAATTTCTTTCTGCTCGGTGGTGTACTCCTGAGAGAGGATGCGGTACTGCTCATCTGGGATACGGCCAAGGACGCTGTCCTCATAGAGCCGTTTGAACAGCTTCGTCAGTTCAGTCTGGCGCTTCTGCATGGTGTCAATCTTCTTCTGGAGCATAGCGATTTCCTGCTGTGCTTCCTTGCCCTGCTTCTTGCGGATGTGCTCTGCAAATCGAAGTTCGTTCTGGCGGGCGAAGTGTGTGATGCGGCGGATGTCATCAAGAATGATAGCGCTGAGTTCCTGTTCCCGGATGTAGTGACCGGAGCAGACGTCCTTGCCTTTCTTCTTGTAGGTGGAACACATGAAGTTGTTTTTCACCGCATCCATAGTGTGCGCCCGATGCAGTACCATCGTGCCGCCGCAGTCCAGGCAGTAGACCAATCCAGAGAAGATAGTCTGCTCTGCCATGTTTGCTCTGCGACGCTTGTGCTTGCGGATATCCTGTACGATCTCCCAAGTCTGCTGACTGACGAGTGCTTCGTGGGTATTTTCGAAGCGGAGCTGCTCAGACTCCGGACGCTCAATGCGCTTCTTGTTCTTGAAGGACAGCGTGGTGGACTTCAGGTTGATGGTGTGGCCCAGATAAGTTTCGTCCTCCAGGATACCAGCCACGGTGTTTGTCGACCAGTTGTACGGCTGGGTGATATCCACTCCGGTCAGCTCTACGCCATACTTCTGGTAGTAGAAATAACCAGGCGTAGGAATCTTGTCTTTTTTGAGCTGCTTTGCGATTTGGGCAGGACCCTTTCCGGAAACACAGAGGTCGAAGATATACCGTACCACCGGAGCTGTTTCCAGGTCAGGTACCATATGCCGTTTGGGGTCTGCCGGGTCCTTCATATACCCATAGCGGGGACGGGAGGAAACTCTGGCACCAGTCTCAGCCTTGAGACGAACTACGGAGCGACCCTTCTTGCTGCAGTCCTTGGCATAGAATTCGTTCATGAGATTCCGGAAGGGTGTGAAGTCGTTGGTAGACTCGTACAGGCTGTCCACGCCATCGTTGACGGCGATGAAGCGCACACCGTAGCTGGGGAAGATGAGTTCGGTGTACTGACCCACCTGAAGGTACTCACGGCCCAGCCGGGACATGTCCTTCACAATAAGGGCTTCCACCTGACCGTTTTCCATCAACTCCATGACCTGCTGCCAACCGGGGCGGTTGAAGTTCGTTCCCGAGTAACCGTCATCATACAGGAAGAGGGTGTTGGCGAAGCCTTTCTCAGCAGCGTACTTCTCCAGTAGAAGCTTCTGGTTTTGGATGCTGTTAGAGTCATCCGTCTTGTTTGTTTTCTGTGTGTCCTCCTGGCTCAGCCGGCCATAGAGGATGGTGTATTTTTCGTTGCTTGCCATTGTTACTCCTTTCTGGGCAAGCCGATACGGTAACAACAAACATACCGTATCTCCAGCCCAAAGTCTATTCTTAATTCGTATCTTTTTTCAAATCATTATCGATAACATGGAGCATCTGCTCTGTAGGTGTCTTTGCTTTCTCTGCGTTGGAGAGGATGGAATGAATGAGGAATCTTCTCTCACCCACGATCATCTCACGGTGCAGTTCCAAGCCCTTGTCTGTATGCCAATAGGAAGTGTCACGGAAAATAGGTGTGACCGTATTTGCATCACGGCGGGCAACAACGCGCTCAGGGATATAGCCGCCGAGGATACCTGTGTCTCGATAGATCTCGTATTCGCTTTTCATGAAGCTCCTTTCTCCCGAAACCAATTCGGGCAACAAAAATAGCAGACCGTCATATGGTCTGCTGCCAGTCATAACTCACCTCGTCCTCGCGGTCATCTGCCTTGTGACCGAGGGCAATCTTCTTTTCGCGTTCTTTTTGCAGTACCTTTCTGTCGGTGTGGTGCTGTACGGGCATCACAGGGGCAGCAGACTGGAGCTGCTCCAGACGGTGCCCAAGCCCCACCAGAGCAGAAGCAGTGCTGCCGCCGCCATCAGCAGAGAAATCAATGCCGGAATACTGACGTGTGGCAGATGCAGTCTGGGAAGTCTGATTCTGTGCAGAGAAAAAGAATTCTCTTTCGGCTTCCCAGCCTGTTTGCTCATTTGTTCCAGATGCTTCACCGCTTTCAGCAGCTCGTCCATCTGCGTCCGGGTCGGGAGCTGTTCCAGCAGTTCGCTGACCTTTTTCAGCAGATTCGTTTGCAGGTCCGTGTGATACCACAGAGTATCGAGATACTCTATCATCTCCATCCACTCCTCCTTCGTGGGATGCGTTTCGGGCGGTGCTACCTGTTCCTGTACCGGAGTCTGCGCAGTTGTCGGCTGATGGAGCTGCTTCAACTCCTCCAGAGATAATTTCTGCCCTGATCCTGAATTCACGTTCCATGACCTCCTTCTGATATCTTTTGTCGAACAATTTGATGTCTCTGGCCTTCATGCCGTTGGGATGGGTGTAGGTGATACTGCGCCGGGCATCCTCCCACCGAACTTGGTAGCCCAGCTTTTTCATGTGTCGGATGAATTCATCTTTGTCACCACTGCGCTTCATGCAGCCATCCACTGCGCAGATGATCTGCATCTTCCAACTTTCTCCCTTGGCAGCGGAGCGATACTCTCTGGCGCTCATGGCATCGGACTCCTTTTGTGTGGGTTTCAGAACGGAGAAGCCATGAGTCTCACAGAGTTCGTCCGAAAGATTGCGGAGCCGCTTTAGGGTTCCTTTCTCCTGCCGGAGCATCCGCCCAGTCTGATGGCAGACGGCGTTGACCAAAAAGTGAGAATGGATGTGCGGCTTATCGATATGCGTTGTGATCAGCACCTCGCTGTCCGGCCAGGCCCTGGCGGCGAACTCCTTTGCCAGTTCGTGTGCCTGCTGTGGAGTGATGTTCTCATCCGGATGGAAGGCCTGCGTGTAGTGATAAAACCAGACGGGACTTTCCTTGTGGTGCGATTCCCGTGTGGCGACGAATTCGTGGAAAGTCATCTGCGGCGTGCAGTTGATCCCGCTGATGAGGTGCTGACCATCATCCATCAGCGTCTTCTCATCCTGCTTCACATAGGCCACCACATTTTTGAGAACAGTAACGCTCTGCGAATCGTAGTGAACAAAATTGACCGTTGCCATATCAGCGCCGCTCTTGGTCCGCGAGTTTACACAGGCCAATATAGTTTTTCTCCAGTGCGGAGAATACGCTGTCCAAATCAACGGCTGAGATACGGCCCTCATGTGCAAGGATGGTCAGCTGATTGAGGCTGCGGCCAATGCCTTTGAGCTCGTGGGTGTGTTCTTTCAGTCCGTCCACTACCACGACCTTGTGCCGCAGAGCTGCCGCCCGGACATAGGCGCTGACGCTCATGTGAGCCTGATCTGCTTTGGCCTTGATGGTTTCGTATTCCTCCGGGGTGACCCGGAATGTGATTCGAATATCTTTATTCATTTGAATCCTCCGTTTCATAAAAATAAGGGTGTGGGCTTAGCCCATTGAAATGCGCCGACCGACAATGTCGGACAGGCGCTCTGCTTGCCCTCTCTGAAGAGAGGTTTTTTGCGCCGAATACCCGCATTTCATATTTCAGCCAAAAACGGCCCAAGACCGTACTTTATCTGTTTTTGTGTAAATTCCCGATACGGCCTGCAAAGTAGTACACATCGCTTTTAACGCGCCTGCTGGCGCGTTTGTTTCAATTCAGAGAGGAAGAATGCAAGACTGCAAAGTTCTTAGCAGCTTACATCCTTACACCCTTGATTCGGTAACAGCCAGTACCACTGTCCGCCCTGTTTTTCAGAGACGATACCGAGATTCTTCTTCGCAATCATCAGAGTGCGCTCCGATACACCCAGGCTCTCGGCACGCTTCAAGACTTCCTCTGCCGCGACACTGCCGGAGAGCATCCGCTTGAGTTCGTCCTCCATCAGCATGGTCTTGGTCTGCACTTTTCCGACGCCGCTGAGCACATCGTCCACGGTGGAGTCGCAGTATCCCTTCCACTGAAAGCCGCGCTCGGCATCTAACTCAAATGCGATGAACGCGCCTTCCGGTGCGAGACTATTTTTATCCTGAGCCATCACTCGAATGTTTGGTGCGTCCTTTAGGCGGCCAACCAGAAGAACGCTTCGAGCTGCAGCACGGAAGTCGATGGAGCCGAGACCACGGTAGTTGGCTTTCAGCCCCTGCGCCTTATTCATGTGACCGATGAGGATGACAGCACATCCTGTACGCTCGGCCATGGAGGCTACCCGCTTCAGCACCGGACGCACCTCATTGGCACGGTGCATGTCCACTTCACCGCCCAGATATGCCTGCATAGGATCAATGACGATGAGTTTCGCTCCTGTTTCGAGGATGGCCTGCTCCAACCGCTCATCGCAGAGGGTCAGTTCCTGTTTGCGCTCGTCGATGACCAGCACACGGGAGCAGTCGGCTTCTGCAGCCACCAGACGAGGCTTGATGGTCTCGGCCAGGCCATCCTCGGCAGTCTGATAGATCACATTCATCGGTTCCAGCGCCTTGTCACTTTCCGGAAGGGCTTCGCCTTTTGTCAGTGCGGCGATGACGGCCAGGATGAGTGTGGTCTTTCCCTCGCCAGGGTCACCCTGCACGATGGTCACCTTACCGAGCGGGATGTAGGGATGCCACAGCCATTTCACTTCCTCTGTTTGGATCTCACTCATGGAGATCAGTTTCAGTTCATTTTTCATCGGTTCCTTCTTTCAAAATTCATCTAAAGAGTTAAAAAGGTTAGATTACCCCCTGGGAATCTTTCTGAGTTTTTAAAATCTTTGCGGCCACGCACTGTACACCTTCCTGCTCCAAAGTCTGAATTGGCCTTGCAGCGTTTTCTTCTCCCTTGGTACGCTCTCCTCTTACGAGGGTCCTGGCGATACTTCCCTGGGGGAGTATGAACTCCGGTGGTGGGTATTCAATTGTCAAGGTACATTTGCGGATTTCTTTTTCCGTATTTTCATGGTAAAATATTTTCGAGATTCCCTACATAGTGAAGGGATCTTGACGGTTTTCGTGATTTTCAATGCAGAGGGGTGAAAGTATGCTGGAAACAAAAAGACCCGGACTCACCGTTACGGAAGAGCCGGGCGGTATGCTGCGGAAGCAGTTGATGGATTATGATGGTACGGTTCTGTTAGATGAGACGGTTCTGCCCCATGACGACCTGATCTGCTTCATACACAGACCGCTCAAAAAGTACAGCCAGCAGTTGACCGAACTTGAAAATCATCCGCTGTTTAAAGAATCTCTGGATATTTCCATTCTGGATTTTCAGGACCTGGTTGCGAAGTGCTTTGCAGTAGCGAACGACCTGAAGACGGATTTTCCCGAAGCCTATTTCCTTATGCGGATTGCACTGGAGGATATCCTTGTAGAAGAGGATGACGGCAGTGCCAGCTTCCTGCTGAACACTGGGACGAAGATGGTCCAGGCAGTACGAGCCCTATATTTTACTCGTGTGCGGATGCGGAATATCATGGAGATCTGCTTCGGCACTACTGAGAGCATGACACAGGAGAAACGTTGGACACGCACAGCCACTGTTTATCCGCAACTCTATACCTACGCCTTCTCTGTACGATGGAAAGCAGAGGGAGATGAGTGGGTACGGGAATATGAGATGCATTCTCTACTGGAGCTGTACTTCTTCGAAGTCTGCGCGGCTCTGCGATCTGAAAAACGCATTGTTCGCTGTCAGCATTGCTGGCAGTACTTTGTGCCAAAGACGAAAAAGAAAACTGACTACTGCGACCGCACTTGGGAAGACGGAAGCACCTGTAAGAAGCGCGGCCCTAATTTGAAGCGCAAAGACGGCCCTAATGAAGACATCTACCTTCTTGCGTTCAAGAAGCTGCGCGCCCGTTTCTACGAACGAGATTACCGCTTCTACGCTGGGATTCCGGGGATGAGTGTTCCTGGCGGAAATTATTTCAACTGGATCGACGATGCCAGCGCTGCCCGCGTCGAGTATTTGGAAGGCAAGATCACCGGCGAGGAGTTTTTGCAACGAATCAATCCGGATGGCGAAGGACTGGATATGGAGAGTCCGTGCCAGACTCCTGCGGAAGATATCCTGTTTACACCCTGGGAGCAACTTGTGGAGGGAAATATGTCCTTCGACCCAAAGCAACATTTCCAGACAATACAAACTCTGGACTTGAGCACAGAAGATCCGCACTGGGAAATCATTACTGTGCAGAAGCAGGAAAGCAACTCCAAGCACGGCAACGAGAGTCTATTGGAGAAATATCGGAAGTAAAAGCGGGAGCGGTTATCCATAAACGCAAAAACAGGCAGTACGGAGGATTTTCCGTACTGCCTGTTTTTCCTTATCCCATGCTGCCGATTTTATTGCCATTCTCGTACATATCTTCGGCGTACTCGCAATGGTTAGGCCCTTGGCTCTCCAGCCAACCGAAGCCTGGGACATAGACCATGTTATCGGGGACACCATCAGGTAATGCCGGGGCTGGCTCTGGCTCCTGCGGTGGTGTAGCATTCTGCTCGGTGGTAGTCTGTGCTTCACTCACCAACGGTGTCTGGGGAGGCGCTTGTCCCGGATCAGTGGCTACTTCATGAATCGGTTCCGACTGCGTTACATCGGCCTTTTTTCCTCTGGCATTATGATTTCTTTGATTTCCGGTGTCTTTGGAACTTCGGGCTGTGCGGCGATTACGGCGGGCGGTTTCGGTGGTTCGGGTGTTTCCACGGCTGGCTCGTTCTGCGGCCACACAGCGGCGCACAGGACCAGACAGGCAGCGAATGCTGCGGCAGTGATCATTCGTTTCTTCATTTTGCACCTTCCTTTCCGGATATGGAAAGAGCACCCAATCTCTTCGCTATACAGCGAGAGACTGAGTGCTCCTTTTCATATTGATTCAGTTCCATGGAGAGCTGCCATGCCAGCTCAAATCCGGAAATGAAGCTGTCGATGGATGTGTCCTCCACGATGCGGCCTTTGATGTCGATGATCTGCAGTACCAGCCGCCGTTCTGGCTTTTCCAGCACTTCAATGAGTGCCTGATGGCATTCCTCGATTTCCTGCTTTTGCTCCGGAAGTTCCAGCGGCGTGTAGAAGCAATCGTACAGGTCTTTGAGTAATTCGTTCATGTGTTGCACCTCCTGGTAGCAACACACATTACCACAGAAGAACGAGAATAGCTACTGCTTTTTAAACTTTATTTGCACCCTACCCTGATTGCATAATTTGCATCATTTGTTAAGATACCAAAAAGTTCATCGCAGATTTCAGGGGCCTTAATTTTCTTGCTTTTGCATAGATTCAGAACTTGGCTTCGCACGTAGTGGGACGGATCGATTGCTGCTTCGCAAAGTTTCCGCTCCGCTAAATCTCTGTATTTTGTATCAAGCAATAGTGCGAAACAGTTGCAGGCCCTCCGTCGAACAATATAGTGCTCGTCATCAAAGCATTGCATAACGATTGACAAAATAGTAGCGTCAATTTGACCGGCGGGTAATTCTTGAACTATAAATTGCTCAATACACTCCGCCAACGCGATTCGCTCATTGATTTCCTTTTTACCATATCCGACGCACCATTCCAAAAGCTCTTCTTTGTCAGCAGCACCAGAAATAATTTTGACCATGAGGGTCCTGCAAACAAAAGCGCCTTTGGAATGTCTTAGAATTGTTCCTGTTTTTGCAACTCCAATTGCGGCAATAGCATCAGATAATTCTTGCGGCATCTTAGTTTTCAATGCAGTGTTGAAAACTAAAACATCACAAAGACAGTCGAGACAATCATTTTTAACTTTTGCTACGGCTTGGCTGGTTAATACCTCTGCGCACAAAGGAAAGAATTTTTGCTCAATCACTCCGTCCATGGATGAAGCATAGTGTTCTCGGATAACTTTCTTTATCATTGCATACGGCAATTCGAAAAAGCCCGTGTAGGTACCCGGATCCCTATTGACCTCAAACTGTTTCCTTGCAATTTCAATTTCGTGGGTCAATACTTCACCCCAATTTCCTGCGCCCATGTTTATGTCGTAAAAAACCTTTTCTACTCCGGTAAGGCCGTTTTCGGGAATTGTAGATAGTACGGAGAATATTTCAGGACTTTGACTCGCCAATGCAGCGATGATTTGCGGTGTTCCGCCGTTCTTTGCAATAAAAGATATTTTCTCCTTAAGGGCATCGCAAAACGAACTCTGCACTTCGGTATCCACATCATCAATTTTCATTTGCAGAATAATATTTGCCAGCTTTCCTCCAAGGTGGAAACGCTGCTCCTTTATTATTCCGGTAAGCATGAGCATTACTCTTGTGCAATTTAAGCGACACATATTCTGATTGATGCTTTCAAAATAATCTTGTGAAGTTCCCCAATTTCGAACGATTTTTTCGATGTTATCGAAGGTGTCCATATCACGGTAAGTGCAATAATCTACCGCTTGCACTGCTCTCCGTAGTTGGGTAACTTCCAGAGAGGGGTTCTCGTCTTTTAAGAAATACACCAACAATGGCTTATTTTGTTTTGTGGCTGTTGCAAATTCAGTAGATGTGCCGGGGCGCACTTCGCCCTTGATCAGCATAACAACAATATCTGCCTTCAAAACCTCATACTGAAAAAGCTGAGTTGAGGATATTTCTGAAGCAACAACATCAATTATGAACGGAACAATATACGGACATTCTTCAAGCTGTTCTTTGACCTTACGACGAACTTCACTCCATCGAAACCCGTTTTCGTCCCTTTGCGCGGAACTGATAAACACATTTAGTCGTGTTGCCGGATTAATCGGATTGAACGGGCAGGGCATTATTACACCTCCCAAACAGTCTCATCTCCGCAGATGTTACGAATCTTCAATTTAAGCGGTTTCTTTTCGCTGCGGATAGCTCCGTCCCAGAACTCCTTGGTTTTCTCGCCGTTGCGGACGACATAGCCCAGCTTGTCGATCTTGATCTCGCTATCGGAGTGCCACACGCCGTCAGCGGCGGTGCAGTCAAGGCTCAGATACTCGATCAGTTCCAGCCCCTC
>ENA-OYXF01000148-OYXF01000148.1-human-gut-metagenome-genome-assembly--contig:-NODE-148-length-33911-cov-25.469459_pt1 | contig 33911 bp, 40 predicted proteins | sample MGYA00244842_ERZ653416 | MGnify/ENA primary metagenome ERZ653416 (study PRJEB26926, sample SAMN06164920) | human gut metagenome | biome: ENVO:00009003; feature: ENVO:2100002; material: ENVO:00002003... | reverse complement strand
CGGCGGTGCTGGATGTGCTGTGTAAGCGGTTCGGCTGCACCGTCCGGCCGCAGGTGCGGATCGTCGGCATCGGCCCCGGCAGCCGGGAGGCTATGACCCGCGAGGTCAGTGAAGCCATCGAGACGGCGGACTGTCTCATTGGCGCAAAACGGATGTTGGATGCTGTGGCGCGGCCGGGACAGCCTACCTATGACGCCATTGCGCCGCAGGATATTGCGGACTTTATCCGCGCCCACCGGGAATACCGCCGCTTTGCGGTGGTCATGTCCGGCGACACCGGCTTTTTCAGCGGCACCAAAAAGCTGCTTCCTCTGCTGGAGGGCTGCGACACAGCGGTGCTGCCAGGTTTGAGCTCGCTGTCCTATCTGTGCGCCCGGCTGCAAACCTCCTACGAGGATGTGCGGGTGGTGAGCCTTCATGGACGGCAGCACAACATCCTGCCGGAGGTGCGGGCAACCAGCCGTCTCTTTGCGCTGGTGGGCGGTGAGCGCGGCATCAACGACCTGTGCCGCACACTGACAGCAGGCGGTCTGGGCGGCGTCACCGTGTCTGTGGGACAGCGGCTGGGCTACCCGGATGAGCGCATTGTGTGCGGCACGGCAGCAGAGCTGGCAGAAGGTGCCTACGAGCCCTTGAGCGTGGCGCTCATCGAAAATCCCCACCCCGACGCGGTGGTCACGCCGGGTCTGCCGGATGACGTCTTCCTCCGCAGCGCGGAGGGAATGCCGGTGGTGCCTATGACGAAAAGCGAGGTGCGGGCGGTGTGCCTTTCCAAGCTGCGGCTGACGGAGCGGAGCGTCTGCTGGGACATCGGCGCCGGTACCGGCTCGGTGTCGGTGGAGATGGCCTTACAGGCAAAGCGGGGACAGGTCTGTGCCGTGGAGCGGCGGGAGGACGCCGCGGCGCTGCTGGGGCAGAACCGGGAGCGGTTTTCGTTGGAGAACCTACAGGTGGTCTGCGGCAGTGCGCCGGAGGCCTGCGCCGGTTTGCCCGCGCCTACCCACGCATTCATCGGCGGCAGCGCCGGGAATATGCGGGAGATCGTGGCGCTGCTGCTGGCAAGAAACCCCCGTGTCCGCATCGTGGCCACGGCCGTTTCACTGGAGTCCGTGGCTGAGCTGACGGAGTGCCTGACGGCGTTTCCCTTTACGGAGACGGAGGTGGTGTCGCTGCAGGCGGCGCGGGACAGAAGGGCCGGAGGCTATCACCTGATGAGCGGGCAGAATCCCATTTATATTTTTACGATGCAGGGCGGAGGAGAAACGGCATGATGTGGTCGCTTGCGGCACTTGTTATCGGCTTTTGCATAGACCTTCTGGTGGGCGACCCCCACAGTTTTCCCCATCCGGTAGTTCTGATTGGAAAATGTATCAGCGTGTTGGAGCGGGTGCTGCGGTGCGTATGCCCCAAAACGCCGTCCGGCGAGCGGGCGGCGGGTGCCATTCTGTGGGGCGCGGTGGTCATCATATCCACCGCCGTCCCGGCTCTGCTGCTGTGGCTGTGCGGTCTGGTCAGCCCGTGGCTGCGTCTGGCGCTGGAGAGTGTGATGTGCTGGCAGATCTTGGCGGTCAAGTCCCTGCGGGACGAGACCATGAAGGTCTATGACGCGCTGGAGAGCGGCGATCTGGCCGCCTCCCGCCATGCTATTTCCATGATCGTGGGGCGGGACACCGACCGGCTTGACGATGCCGCCGTGACCCGCGCCGCCGTAGAGACGGTGGCGGAGAACACCTCCGACGGCGTGGTGGCGCCGCTGCTGTTCCTGGCCATCGGCGGCGCGCCGCTGGGCTTTTTCTACAAGGCGGTGAACACCATGGACTCCATGCTGGGGTATGTGGAGCCGCCCTATAAGAACATTGGTCTGGTACCCGCCAAGGCCGACGATGTGGTGAATTACATCCCGGCGCGGCTGTCAGCACTTTTGATGCTGGCGGCGGGCGGCCTGATGGGGCTGGATACGGCGGCAGGCTGGCGGATCTTCCGCCGCGACCGCCGGAAGCACGCCAGTCCCAACTCAGCCCAGACGGAATCCGTCTGCGCGGGGCTGCTGGGCGTGCGTCTGGCGGGGGATGCATGGTACCACGGCGTGCTGCACAAAAAGGAGTATATCGGCGACGCAGCGCGGGAGATCACCCACGAGGACATCCCCCGTGTGTGTCGCCTGATGACGGTCACAGCGCTTCTCACCCTGCTTTTGAGCTGCGGGGTCAAGCTGCCCTTTGCGCTGTAAAGGAGACGTAGATGCTGTATCAAATGGAAAATCAACATGGCGGTGACGTGTACGGCGGCGGTATCACACTGGATTTTTCCGCCAACACCAACCCGCTTGGCACGCCCCCCGGCGTTTTGGAGGCGGTGTGCCGGGCTCTGCCCCAGCTGCACCGCTACTCCGACCCCTACTGCCGCCGGCTGGTGCAGGCTATCGCGGGCCATGAGCAGGTGCCGGCGTCCTATATTCTCTGCGGAAACGGCGCGGCAGACCTGATCTACACATACTGCGCCGCCCTGCGGCCCCGGACAGCTGTGGAGCCTGCGCCTACCTTTGCCGAGTACGGGCTGGGTCTGGCGCAGGTGGGCTGCCGCGTGACGCCGTATTTTCTGCATCAGGCGGAGAATTTCGATGTGGATGAGGGCTTTCTGCCCTTCTTAGAGGAAAAAAAACCGGAGGTGGTATTCCTCTGTAACCCCAACAACCCCACCGGACGGCTGCTGCCGCTGCCGCTGCTGGAGTGGATCCTGCAAGGCTGTGCGGCGTGGGGTGCGCGGGTGTTTCTGGATGAGTGCTTCCTCGACCTTACGGAGGACGGTGTCAGCGCCAAAGCCCTTTTGGCGGCGCACCCGGAGCTGCTGATCCTGAAGGCCTTTACCAAGAGCTACGGCATGGCGGGCATCCGGCTGGGGTACTGCCTGTGCGCCGACAGCGCGCTGCTGCACCGCATGGCGAGTGCATCCCAGCCGTGGAACGTATCCTCGCTGGCGCAGAGCGCCGGTGTGGCGGCGCTGACGGAGCAGGGCTTTCTCCGGAGGACGCGGGAACTGATCCGCACGGAGCGGCGTTGGCTCACGGATAACCTGACGGCGCTGGGCTTCTGGGTGTGTCCGTCCCAAGCCAACTACCTGCTGTTCCGCGGGCCGCGGGGCTTGCGGGAGGGGCTTCTGCGGCAGGGCATCGCCATCCGGAGCTGCGGGAATTACAGCGGGCTGGACGACGGGTGGTATCGCATCGCCGTGCGGCCCCATGAGGAAAACGAAGCGTTGATAACGGCCATCCGGCAATTCTGCAAGGAGAAATCGCTATGGCTATGAATATTATGATACAGGGAACCATGTCCAACGCCGGAAAGAGCCTGCTGGCGGCGGGACTCTGCCGCGTTCTGAAGCAGGACGGCTACCGCGTGGCACCGTTCAAGAGCCAGAATATGGCGCTAAACTCCTTCATCACCAGGGACGGCGGTGAGATGGGCCGGGCGCAGGTGGTGCAGGCAGAGGCCGCCGGGATCGAGCCGGATACCCGCATGAATCCCATCCTGCTCAAGCCCACCACCGACGTGGGCAGTCAGGTCATCGTAAACGGCCAAGTGCGGGGCAATATGCAGGCCATGGAGTATTTCCGCCGCAAGCGGGACTACATCCCTGCCGTGCTGGAGGCCTACAACAGTCTGGCCTCAGAGTACGACGTGATCGTTATCGAGGGGGCGGGCAGCCCCGCGGAGATCAATCTCAAGCAGGATGACATTGTGAACATGGGTCTTGCCAAGCTGGTGGACGCGCCGGTGCTGCTGGTAGGCGACATCGACCGGGGCGGCGTATTCGCCCAGCTCTATGGCACGGTGGCGCTGCTGGAGGAGGACGAGCGCCGCCGCATCAAGGGCGTGGTGGTCAACAAATTCCGGGGCGACCGGGCCATTCTGGAACCGGGGCTGAAGACGCTGGAGGAGCTGTGCGGCATCCCGGTGGCGGGGGTCATCCCCTACACCCATGTGGACATCGACGATGAAGACAGCCTGACCGAGCGGTTCGGCCGCTCCACGGAGCGGAAACTCTTGGATATCGCGGTGATCCGTGTGCCGCGTATCTCCAATTTCACGGATTTCAGTCCCTTTGAACATTACGAGAACGTGTCGCTGCGCTATGTGGATCAGGTGAGCGACCTGCATCGGCCGGACATGATCCTGCTGCCGGGTACCAAGAGCACCATCGCCGACCTACGGTGGCTGCGGCAGTCCGGTCTGGAGGCGGCCATCCTGAAAGCGGCAGACGCCGGTACGCTGATCTTCGGCGTCTGCGGCGGCTACCAGATGCTGGGGCACACCGTGTCCGACCCCGAGCAGGTGGAGGCCGCCGGGGTCACGGAGATCAGCGGCTTGGGGCTGCTGGACATGGACACCGAGTTCCGTGGTGAGAAGGTGCAGACCCAGACGCAGGGCGTCTTTCACGGTGTGGAGGGGCTGCTCTCCACCCTGAACGGCCTGGCCTACGAGGGGTACGAGATCCACATGGGGCGCAGCCGGCAGGAGATGCCCGCCCTCAGCGGCGGCGGAAACGTGTACGGCAGCTACGTCCACGGTATCTTTGACGCGCCGGGCATCGCCGATACGATCCTGCGGACGCTGTGCGCCAGAAAAGGCGTGTCCTTTGACGCGCTGGCGACCTTCGACACCCGCGGCTACAAGGAGCGGCAGTATGACCTGCTGGCAGACGTGGTGCGCGGCGGACTGGATATGTCCTTCGTCTACCGTGTGCTGCGCCGGGAAGTATAACGAAACAAACTCCACGGTCTACCACCGGAAACGCTGCACTGCGTGCTGCGCCTGTTGGGGGTAACAGATCTGCCGGCACATCTGCGGGGCTATGTAGAGGCACTGGGGGCTGGAATCCCCGCCCGGCCCGACGACCTGCTGCTGCGCGCTCCAGAACGGCGTGGACGTGAAAACGGTGTCATCAATGCTGGGCCACTACTCTGCGGGCTTCACGCTGGACACCTACGCCCACGTCACCACCGACGCACAGCTCAAGGCGGCGCAAACAATGGGGAGCATCCTCTCCCGTGCTGTCTGACGGTTTCCGCTGCCCACTCCCGTTGGGGTCAGCGTTTGGGTCAGAAAAAAGCAGCGGGAGAAAACAACAACTTATGCAAACAAAAAGACCCGAAGCCTTACGGTTTCGGGTCTTTTTGGCACGCCGTGAGGGATTCGAACCCCCGGCCTTCTGGTCCGTAGGTTGTCTCAAAGCAAAATCGGAGTCGTTTCGGCTCCGATTTGTGCTTTTTACCGCCATTCGTTCGGTGAGTTTTCCATTGTTTCCGTCCAGCCCTGCCAGCTTTTTTCGTGTTCTGGGTCAAAAATGGGTCAGAGAAAATTTTGAAATTACAAAACAAAAGTTGTCAAGCGTTTGTCCAATATAATTTTTATCACGTTGACACACGTAACTTAGAGTGTGGGTGTCGATTGTCCATACTACGTTTCAGAGCACCCTAAGATCATACTTTTTGAGTTCGCTTCCCAGTGTTTTCCGAGCCACGCACTTCCTCATGGTAAAAGTAATCCACAATGACCGGGTGCCCAGGCTCTGCTCGTCCGTAGGGTAGCTCGTTGTCCACGAAGGGACAGCTGTTTTCTTTCGCCAGCCGTTCCGCTTGATCCTCCAAACCACGGAAGTAGCTTCTGTCCCTCTTGTTGTAGATAGCGTCGTACAGCGGAACCAAGTCAGGATGTTTTTTACGTATATAGTCAAGGATGTCTTTTTTGAATCCGCCTCGCAGGTTTAGATTTTCCAGCCACACCAGGTCGCACTGATTTCTGACCTGATGGAAGATAGCCTCGAAATCCGTGATACCGGGAAAAACCGGAGCGATAAAGCACACGGTGCGGATACCTGCGTCATAAACCTGCTTCATGGCATCCAGCCGCCGCTTGATGCTGACGGCATTGTCCATATCGTTTTTAAAATCCTCGTCCAGCGTATTGATCGACCAGGAAACCGTGACCTTTCCCAGTTCTTTCAGAAGGTCGATATCACGGATCACCAAGTCTGACTTGGTACAGATGAGAATTTCCGCCTCGCTGCCCCGAAGCTGCTCAAGAAGCTTTCGGGTGTTCTGAAACTGAGCCTCCTGGGGCAGATAGCCATCGGTCACCGAGCCGATGACTACGCGCTGTCCGGCGTACTTCCGGGGGTTTTTGATTGCCGGCCAATATTTCACATCCAGAAAAGTACCCCAAGGCTCAGTATGGCCGGTGAACCGCTTCATGAACGAAGCGTAGCAGTATTTGCAACCATGGGTACAGCCTACATAAGGATTGACGGAATAGCCGCCCACCGGCAGGGTGGATTTTGTCATAATATTTTTGGTTTCGACATCCTGAATCAGAATGCTGCTCTCTTTCACTTCTGCCATGTCTTCTGTTCCTCCAATACCCGGTAAAAGGCCGGGGGAAATTCCTGTACCATTTGTGCCTCTCCCATGATAGGAAGTAGATCTTCCTTCATGAATACAGGGATGCCCAGTGTGTGAGCTTGATCGGTCAAATTCCGTACCCACTCCGGTTTGGATACGGTTTTACCCTTCCTGCGTCCGGTCTCAGTACCGATGACGATCCATTCGATGCCGGTAAGATCTACCATGCCAACATCATCAAACATAGGTTCAAAGGTCACATGATAGTGTCCGCCATGGATATGCTCCCGTAAAGCCTGGATGCGGTCCTTTTCCTTGCTGGAGGTAACAGTTACACCAAACCAAGCATTCTCCAGGGTAGTGGAAAACACAATATCCTCCGGTCGCTTGGTCAAAAACAGATACTGATGCTGTGGGTTTTCAGCCATTTTAGAAAATATCTGATTCCGCCATTCCGGATTCCAGTGGGCAAAATCACTCATGCCGGTGAGCAGAAAATTCTGTGGGCGCTTTTTCTCCATCAGCCGCAGCTTATTGGGAAAAAACTCCGGCTTTTCAAAGTCGTCGATCATGTGAAACCGACGAACATTGTTTCTAGCGTAGCAGTAGCTGCAACCAATAGTACAGCCAATCACCAGATTCATGTTCTGAATACAGTCTTTGATACAAACAGCCACCGCTGACACCTCCTTACCATTTTAAGATTTAGCCTTCTACCGCAGGTGCAACTTTCCCGAAGCCGTTCCAGGCATACAGGCCCTTCTTGTCCTCATCGCCCAGGAACTTGTCCACCTGACAGATGTGCAGGATATGGTCGCCCACCTCCACCGACTGCTGCAAGGTAGCCACCATCGCCAGCCGGGTGTCCGCCGGAATCTGGATGTTGCTGCCCTCCACAGTCATCATCTCGATGTTGTTGGCGGCCACCTTGTCGGTCTCGGCACCGGTAGATGCTCCGCAGGCCATTACTGCGCCTGCCAGACTCTCACCGGGAACAGTGACGATGACTTTGCCGGTCTCCCGTACCTGCTTACCGGTGTGGGACTGTTTGCCAGTGGCGAAACCCACCATGGGCGGATTGAAGGAGAGGTAAGACACAAAGCAAATGGGAGCCAGGTTCGTAGAACCATCCTCCTTTTTAGAGCAGATCAGTGTCAGCGGATTGGGGGAGGTCAGAACAGTAGCCTCCATAATGTTCAGTTCTTTCATGTCATTCAGACCTTTCTGAGAAATTTCAGTCGTTGACTGCATGGCCAACCAGTGATATATTTATTATACTTGACAGCAATTTTTGTTCAAGTACGCAAATTGTTTGTACCTGGTATCAAAAAGTATACTGCAAAAGACGAGGAAAGATCCAATCATGACTTATGAAGAATTCAAAGAAAAGGTTGGCAGTGTCATTCTAACCGATGATGGAAACTGCCCGGTCACGCCGGTGGTTCAAATGCTGCAGGGCAAATGGAAACTCCAAATTCTCTATGAACTATGCATCAAGTGTCCCATGCGGTTTGGGGAACTGAAAAAGATGCTAAAGCCAATTACAAATACGGCGCTGACAAATGCCCTCAAAGAGTTGGAAGCCGATGATTTGATACAACGAATCCAGTACAATGAGATGCCGTTGCGAGTAGAATACTCCCTAACACTGAAAGGGCAAGATTTGTTGCCGGTATTTTATGCCATTATGCAGTGGGGAATAAAATATATCCCTTGAATTTCTAAAACAAATGATTTCAATAAATTACTGGTGTAATTTACCCTTGACAAATCTCATCACAATGCTCCTTTGACTTCGACCACCAACTTTTTCATCAGTTTTGCGTTCCTTCTTCATCAGATGGGCAAAGTTGGTTGTAGTCATAACAAAGATCCTTTGTCCGAGCCAGATCATCTGATAGCTCTTTAGATCATTCGCGTCATGAAGCATTTGCTTCAGCATTTTTTCCTTTTCTGTCATTCTGGCTCACCCTCATCTCCGAAAGGTCCGAATTTGGGACTTATCGTACCATAACGCAAAAGTGTTTGCTACTGAAATTGCCGACAGGGATATCTGCGTATTAGCAGAAAAAGTGACCGCGCAGGGAGTGCTGCTCGGCAACCTCAGAAAATGACAAATTAGCCACTTTGACAAGCGGCCGTCCGGCGTTTCAGCAGCACGTAAAGCGCGCTGAGGGTAGTGATACCACCCCTGCCCCATACATGCGGAAAGCACTGAACGCAGGGCGTACAAGCCGCAATTTCGACAAAAGTAAAAAGATCACGCGGCCCAGCGGGGCCGCGACGCCTCGGGACAGCGACGCGCATAAGCGCATCGCTGTCCCGCAGGCTCTCTGCGTTCTTTGGGAGCACCCACGACCAAGCCCCAAAAGCGGCAAAGCACGCCGTTCTGATACCCGGCCCGGGGATGTTCGTGAACGTGCAGTACGTGTCGAGGGTAATGATAGCGCCCCATCCGAAATGCCTCCTGTTTCGGCGTGTAAGCCGTTGTGTGCAATCTTTCTCCGTAAGCCGAGTGTGTATCCACTTTCAGGTGTGAAAGCGAACGTGGGCCGTTTGTGCTGTAGGTGTTGAAGTCCGTGTGGACAATGTGCTGGAAACGTTGGTATGACTGCGTTTCCTGCGCTTTTCACGGCTTTTTCGAGGGCGAAAAAGAAAGCAGGAGAAAGGCATTGGCGCTTTTCGCGCCAATGCCTATTCACAGCAGCCCGCAGTGCGAGCTGCCGCAAGGGTTTGCGGGGTTTGGAAATTGACGCTTTTTTCGAGGTTCCCAGAACGGTTTGACGCTAAATTTGAGAAAAGTCGCCGCAAAGCCACGTGTCACAACGGTTTGCGGCGGCGCTTTGATAGAAAATCGGTACGCTTTATACCGTTGTAGTCGGCGGAAGTCTCCGTAGCAGCTCAAATCTTGCTACGCCATAAACAAAGATAAGCGGCGGTTGAGAATTGATAACTTTCTGATAATAGTGTGGCTTCCCCATAGCTTTTCTCTGCCTTTTACGGTATTGTGTACCGTTACAAAGGAGGTCGATTTTATGCCAAAGCGACGAGCAAACGGCGAGGGCAATATCCGAAAGCGAAAGGACGGACGCTGGGAGGGCCGGTACACAGTCGGTCACGATCCGGAAACCGGAAAAGCCATCATCAAAAATGTTCTCGGAAAGACGCAGACCGGGGACAGCGTAAAGGGCGAATTGATTTATAATCAAGCGAGGAACTCAGGGCAGAAAGCTGTCCGGACTTTTCTTATATCTCACAAAAGTTGCGGTAGAATTGTTTACAGGTTTGTGGTATCATTTGAACGTAAAAAGAGAGAGGCAGATCATCACTTGAGGAGGCAGCTATGGCTTTTGATTTCAAGAAAGAATACAAAGAGTTCTATATGCCGAAGAACAAGCCGGAGATCGTAATTGTTCCGAAAGCAAATTATATTGCGGTCAGAGGAAAAGGGGATCCTAACGAAGAAGATGGGGCATATCAGCAGGCGATCAGCGTGTTATATGCTGTTGCATACACCTTAAAAATGAGCTATAAAACGGATCATAAAATTGCTGGTTTCTTTGAATATGTGGTTCCTCCGCTGGAAGGCTTCTGGTGGCAGGAGCATATAGATGGCGTGGATTACACCGATAAGTCCGCGTTCAACTGGATCTCCGTTATCCGCTTGCCTGATTTCATAACGAAAGAGGACTTTGAATGGGCGGTCGATACTGCGGCGAAAAAGAAAAAGCTGGATTACTCCTCGGCGGAGTTTTTGACGATTGATGAAGGTTTGTGCGTTCAAATCATGCACTTGGGAGCGTTTGATGATGAGCCTGCGACCGTCGCGCTTATGGACGCGTATTTGGAGCGGAATGGATATGCGAATGATTTGAATAAGGAACGACTACATCATGAGATCTATCTGTCCGACGCGAGAAAGGTCGCTCCAGAAAAACGGAAAACGGTTATTCGGCATCCGATAAAAAAGATTTAGATACGCTGTTTGCCGAACGGACAAAAACCTTCAGGAACGAGAGGGCATGTTCGTTCGACACCTTGGGCCATGCGCGTATCCATCCTATTGGGACATGGGTCAAATTCCTGTGTCCGCTTTATGGGGTATAGTTTAACGCCCGTTTGGGTCAGCGTTTGGGTCAGGGAAAAGCGGCGTCCGAAAATAGCAACTTATGCAAACAAAAAGACCCGAAACCGTAAGGTTTCGGGTCTTTTTGGCACGCCGTGAGGGATTCGAACCCCCGGCCTTCTGGTCCGTAGCCAGACGCTCTATCCAGCTGAGCTAACGGCGCATGTCTTTCAGACAGCTTACTTATACTAGCACATCCTACCGCAAAATGCAAGAGGATTTTTCATTTTTCTTTGACTTTTTATAAAGCCGGGCCCCGCCAAAAGGCAGAGCCCGGCTTTGCTCACGATAGGGGAGACGGATAGGTCTCAGTCGGCATCCTTGCTGGTGCCCTTATCGAAGATCTCTACAGCCTTTGCGTTGGGTGCGGCGGTGCACTTAGCGACTATGACTGCGATGATGAAGCTGGCGATGAAGCCAGGTACGATCTCAAAAATGCCGGTGGAGGCGGTCAAGCCGGTCAGCAGCCAGCCCAAGTCTACCACAAAGCCAGAGACAACGCCGGCCACAGCACCCTTGTAGTTGAAGCGCCGCCAGAACAGGGACAGCAGGATGGTGGGGCCGAAGGAGGCACCGAATGCGCCCCATGCGTTTTCCACCATATCCATAATGGCCTGTGCACCGCTGCCCTTGGAGTTGGCGATCAGGAAGGCGATAGCGGACAGTATCAGCACCAGAATGCGGCCCACCATCAGCGTTTCTTTTTCTGTGGCATTCTTGCGGAAGAAGGGCTTGTATAGGTCAGCGGTAAAGGAGCTGGACGCTACTAACAGCTGGGAGTCGGCGGTAGAGATGGAGGCCGCGATGATGGCCGCCAGCAGCAGACCACAGATAGCGGCTGGGAAGAACTTGCGGGACATGGCAATGAACACCAACTTCTGGCTGCCGTCGGCCAACAACTCAGCGCCCATGATCATGCGGCCGAAATAGGCGATCAGCACGGCGGAGAACAGGGAAATGATGACCCAAATGATGGCGACGGTGGAGGACTTCTTGATCATAGAGGGCTTCTCAATGGACATGAAGCGCACCAGAATGTGAGGCATACCGAAGTAGCCCAGACCCCAGCCAAGGCCGCTGACGATATCCTGCCAGCTGGCGCTGAAGATGCCACCGCCGAAATCACAGGAGACGACCGCACCGGAGGCGGCGTCGGTATATTCGTATACCGTGGTCAACGCCGTGGGATCCAGCAGCTCGCGGTGACCAAAATAGACTACGATAGGTACCAGCATCAGTGCTAACATCATCAGCATACCCTGGAAGAAGTCCGTCCAGCATACGGCGGTAAAGCCGCCGAAGAAGGTATAGGCTACGATGATCAGCAGGAACACCAGCATGGCGACCTTGGGGGAGATCTCCGGAAACAGCGTATTGAACACGGAGGTGCCGGCAACCAGGGCAGAGGCCACATAGATGGTATAGGCAAACAGGAAAATCAGCGCGCACACCAGCTGGAGTGTGCGGGAGTCCACGCCGAACCGGTTGGTCAGATACTGGGGCACGGTGATGGCGTCATCCGCGGCCTTGGAGAAGGTACGCAGCCGCTTGGCGCATAGGATCCAGTTAGCGGCGGTGCCTAGCGCCAAACCGATGCCGATCCACATCTGTCCGAAGCCAAAAGCCAGGATAGAGCCGGGCAGACCCATCAGCAGCCATGCAGACATATCGGAGGCCTGTGCCGACAGGGCCGTGACCCAAGGACCCATGGACCGGCCGCCCAGGAAAAAGTCCTCGCTGTTTTTGTTGGAGCCGTTGAAATAGAAGATCAACGCAACGCCCAACAGGATCACAAAGTAACCCAAAAATGTAATGATTTCCCAATTCATAGTTTCTCCGTCCTTTTGCTAAGTTCTGTCTTGCTTTTCTTAAAAATACACCAAATCATAGTATACAACACCGAGAGGCGTTTGTAAATCTTGATTTTGGACTTTTTTGCTTTAATTTGATATATGGCGGCATTTTTGCGTGCATTCTCTTGTCAGAGGGCAGAATTTGTGGTATGCTGAAGACAAGAAATCGAGAGAGAAGGTACTTGCCCATGGATGCCAGCTTCAAGACGTGTATGTTCGGCGGCTTCGACCGTCAGGATGTGGTCACGTTTATCGAAAAAACCGCCGAGGAGCACCGTACGGCGCTGGAGACGCTGCAGACGGAAAATGATATGCTGCGCCGTGAGCGCGACGATGCGGTGGCTGAGAACGACACACTGCGTCTCCTGGCGGAGGAGGATGCCCGACTTCGGGACGATAATACCCATCTGGAGCAGCAGGTACAGGCCCTGCAGCAGCAGCTCGCCGCCGTACAGGCGGAAAACGATGCGCTGCGCGGCCCGGCAGGGGAGTACCAGTCTCTGAAGGAGCACGTGGCGGACATCGAGATCAGCGCGCATCGCCGTACAGAGGAATTTCGTGCCCGTGCCATGGAGCGTCTGGGACAGTGTATTGCCCAGCAGCGCCTGTGGTGCAGCCAGCGCCGCAGCACCTATCTGAACATGAATACCGCGTTGGCCGAGCAATTGTGCGCTGCCCAGGAGGCGGTGGACAGCGCCGACTTCACCGCCTTTGATGATATGATCGCTGAGCTGCAGCGGTTGGAGGCTGAACTGAAAAAGCCAGACCCGCAGATGTAAGAGAGCAAAAGCGCCCCGCAAAGCGGGGCGCTTTTATGATAAAAGGACCGCCTTGCGGCGGTCCTTTTTTGCTGTGATTTGCGTTCCGGGTTTACAGGATCATGACGCCGGCCTTTTCGCAGGCTTCCATGGTCTCCTTGTCCCACAGGCTGGCCTGCACTTCGCCGATGTGGCAAGTGCCGATCATCAGCATACACAGACGGCTCTGGCCGATGCCGCCGCCAATGGTCAGGGGCAGCTGGCCCGCCAGCAGCATCTTGTGGAAGGGCAAATCGCGGCGGTCATCGCAGCCGCGCTTGTGCAGCTGGTAGTCCATAGCGGCCTCGTCCACACGGATGCCCATGGAGGAGATCTCAAAGGCGCGGTCCAGCACGGGGTTGTACATCAGGATGTCGCCGTTCAGGGACCAGTCGTCGTAGTCGGGGGCGCGGCCGTCGTGAGGCTTGCCGCTGCGCTTCAGGTCATCGCCGATCTGCATCAGGAACACGGTGTGGTGCTCCTTACAGATCGCATCCTCACGTTGCTTAGGCGTATAGTCGGGCCAGCGGTCCTCCAACTCCTGGGTGGTGACAAAGAACACCTCGCGGTCCAGCTTGGTGTGCAGGCTGGGGAAGGCGATCTGCAGGGCGTCGTTGGTCTCCACCACAGCGCCCACGATGGCGCGCACGGTCTGCTCCAGATAGGCCACGTTGCGGTCGCGGCGCTCGATGACCTTCTCCCAGTCCCACTGGTCCACATACACGGAGTGGAGGTTGTCCACTTCCTCATCGCGGCGGATAGCGTTCATATCGGTGAACAGGCCCTTGCCGGGCTTGAAGTCGTAGCGCTTCAGCGCCAGACGCTTCCACTTGGCCAGGGAATGCACCACCTGGCCCTGTGCGCCCACATCAGGGATATCGAAGGACACAGGGCGCTCCACGCCATTGAGGTTATCGTTCAGACCCGAATTCTCCTCCACGAACAGGGGAGCCGAAACGCGCCGCAGATTGAGCGCCTGCCCCAGATTCACTTGGAAATTGCTCTTGATGAACTCGATTGCGCGCTGCATCTCATAGGTGGACAGCGGCGTCTTGTACCCAGCAGGGATCGTCACTTTGCTCATGCGTGAAACACCTCTCTTATAAAAAATATGTTGCCATTATAGGCGAACCCTCCGCAAAATGCAAGAGGAATAACCGCAAAAATTTACAGGATATCCATCGTATGTTTGTGAACTATATTACAAAAAGCGTCCGCAGCTCATGCTGCGGACGCTTCTGATGATGGTAGGAATTATTCAGCTTATTTATAGCTTTCGATCATGGCCTTGAAGGCGGGCAGGCTGCGCTGGATCATGTCATTGGCCACGCAGTAGCTCAGGCGGAAATAGCCGGGGCAGCCGAAACCGTCCGCGGGCACTACCAGCAGGTTGTGCTCCAGCTTGGCCTTCTCGGAGAAAGCGTTGGCATCGCCGTTGGGGGCCTTGACGAACAGGTAGAACGCGCCGTCGGGCTTGGCGCACTCATAGCCCATCTCACGCAGGTTGCTGTACAGCAGGTTGCGGTTCTCGTCGTAAGCCACCAGATCGGGGCGCTCCTCGGCGCAGTACTCGATGACCTTCTGCATCAGCGTGGGCGGGCAGACGTGGCCCATGATACGGGCGGCACCGGAGATAGCGGCGTACACCGCATCGGCATCCTCGGCGAAGCCGGGGACGTACACATAGCCGATACGTTCGCCGGGCAGAGACAGGGACTTGGAATAGGAGTAGCATACGATGGTGTTCTTGTACAGGCAGGGGATGAAGGGGACCTTCACGCCGCCGTAGACCAGCTCACGGTAGGGCTCATCGGCAATGATGTAGATGGGATGGCCGTATTCCTTGCTCTTGCGCTCCAGCAGGGCAGCCAGACCCTTCAGGGTCTCCTCGGTATACACAACGCCGGAGGGATTATTGGGGGAGTTGATGATAATACCCTGGGTGTTCTTCGTGATGCGCTTTTCCACCTCGTCCAGATGGATCTGGAATGCCTTGGTGTCGGCGGGGACCACCACCAGCTTGCCGCCGTTGGCGTTGACGAAGGGGCGATACTCGGGGAAGAAGGGTGCCACTGCCATGATCTCGCTGTCGGCGTCCACGATCAGGGCCTTGATGATGGAGATCAGCGCGGGGGCAGCGCCGCAGGTGAAGAACAGCTCGCTGGCTTTCACATCCAGGCCGAAGCGCTCGGCCAGATCCTTGGCCACGGCGGCACGGGCGGTATCGAAGCCGGCAGCCATGGAATAGCCGTGCAGCTTGATGGAATCCATCTCGTCCACGATCTTCTTGATGGACTCGTTGACCTTCTTGGGGGCGGGAATGCTGGGATTGCCCAGAGAATAGTCATACACCTTGTCCGCGCCGACCTTGGCGGCCTGCTCCAGACCGTAGGCGAACAGCTGGCGGATCACAGAGGGCGCCGTACCCAGATTGTAGTATTCCTGATTGACCATAACATAATCTCCTCTTTTACGTTATTGTACTATGTCCATGCCGCGGCGCGGCAGATGAACCATCTCCATGATAGGCTTCACCGTGCAAATTGTCAAGCAATTGTCAATCTGACGAGATAATTTTGTAAAAAATGTAGTCAGACGAAACAAATTCTTGTGCAATACGACTTTACGCAAGCTTCATCCGACTGGACAACACACTGCCCAGTGCGATGGAGGCAAGCTTAGAATACGCGCTGTCAGCGCGGCTGACCAACACGATGGGCACCTTGGCGCCCAGAATGATACCGGCGTTCTTGGCGTTGCCGAACAGATTGGCGGCTTTGCCGATGCCGTTGCCTACCTCATAGTTGGGGACCAGCAGGATATCCGCCTTGCCGGCACCGGGGGCGATATAGTGCTTGTGATGGCATGCCTCTTCGCTGACGGCCAGATCCAGCGCTACGGGGCCGCACACGTCCATATTGTACTTGGCCCAGCGGTCAGTCATGTGGGCCAGCGTGTCGGCATCCACGGTGGACTGTACCTTGGGATTTACCTGCTCTGCGCCGCACACGCAGGAGGCGTTGATGTGCTCATAGCCCAGCGCCTGCAGGACCATGGCTGCGTTCTCCAGAATATCTGCCTTCTTCTCCAGATCGGGGAAGGTGTTGACGCCGCCGTCGGTCAGCACCAGCATACGGCCCAGAGCGGGGATCTCATACAGCATACAGTGGGTGGTAAGATGATCAGTACGCAGGCCGTGCTCCTTGTTAAACACCGCGCGCATCAGATCGGCAGTGCCCAGGATGCCCTTCATCAGGAAGTTGGCTTTTCCCTCGGCACACAGGGCCACGGCCTTGGCCGCGCAGTCCTGGTCGGTATCGCCGGCGATGATCTTGTAGTCGGCAGGGGCTTCACCCAGGCCGGTCAGCATCGCCTTGATCTCTTCCTCATGTCCCACAAGAATGGGCGTGGCAATACCCTCCCTGCGGGCCTCGACCACAGCCTCGATAACAGGCTGGTCGTGGGCCGCCGCCACGGCGATAACACCGGTCTTTCCGCCTTTGGCCGCCGCGATGATGCCGTCGATCGTGTTTATCATATACGCTCCTCCTGTACGATTTCTTTTGCCGTTTAAAGCAATATCTCTGCCAAAACGGGCACAATTTCCGGTAATAGTATACAACATATTGCGCCCATCGTCAACGAAAAACCGAAGCATTCAGTGAAAAAATTTTTTATAGCCTATCCAATTTTCCCGCAGGGTCGGCGGGGGTTGACGCGGCGGGGGAAATAAGCTATATTGGTAGAGCAAATTCGACATGAGGTGTGGTATGAAGCAGATCAAGACCTTTTCGCTGGCGTTTACCTACGTCGGCTGTTTTTTGGGCGCGGGGTTTATTTCCGGCCAGGAGCTGTGGCAGTTCTTTGGCGCCTTCGGCAACTGGGGCTATGTGGGCTTTGTCCTGGCGGCGCTGCTGTTTACGGTCATCGGCATTCTGTTCGTCCGGCTGACGCAGATGACGAAATGCGCCGAAATGGACAAGCTGCTGGTACCGTGGGACGTTAAGTGGCTCCGTGCCGCCACCGGTGTCATTGGGGCGCTGTTCCTCTTCTTTGTGGTGGTGAGTATGTCCGCCGGTGTGGGCGCCATGCTGACCCAGCTGTTTCGTGTGCCCACCTGGCTGGGCAGCGCCGTGTTCATGCTGGCGGTGTTCCTGGTGGCGCTTCTTGGCGTCAGCGGTATGGTCAATGCCTTCTCTGCCATGATCCCCATTTTGGTGCTGGCCACGGTTGGTTTTGCCGTGGGCGCCTGGTGCACCTTTGGCACGGAGGGCATCTTGCAGCTGCAATATACCAATACCAATCCTCTGATGCCCAACTGGTTTATCGCCACGCTGACCTTCGTGGCCTATAACATTCTTGGCGGTATCGGCATCATGTCCCCGGTGGGGCAGTATGTGCGGGAGAAAAAGCACGTCTATGTGGGTATTGCTCTCTCCGGCGTTATGCTGTTGGCGGTGGCGGGCAGTATCCTCACCAGTCTGGGTACCTATCCCGAGGCGGTGCAGGCGGAGCTGCCCATGGTGGCGTTGGCCTCCCGGCTCAACGGTACGCTGGGTACGATCTACGGCATTATGCTGCTGGTGGCCATGTTCTGCAACGCTCTGGCCAGTCTGGTGGGCATGAGTGCCTATGTGGAGCAGAAGTCCGCCTTTGTCCGTACCCACAAAAACCCGGTGCTGCTGGCAGTTTCCGTGCTGGCCTGGGCGGCGAGCCTGCTGGGGTTTGCCGAGATCATCGGCACTGTCTATCCCATCTTTGGCTATATCAGTATTGCGTTCCTGGTATTTCTGGTCATTCATTTCTTCCGTGCCAAAAAGACGGAGCAGCCGCAGCAGGCATAACATAAGATATAACAAAAGCGTCTATCAAGCGCCCTCTGCCGCAGGCAGGGGGCGCTTTTCAGCAGAAGCCCGCCTTGCCCGGCGGGCTTTTGTGCATATTCCGGGACGAGCTTTCATACGTTGGGGTCAAGACCAACAAAGGAGGGCGTCATCATGGAGATCGGAGAGGCGGTCGGACGCTATGAGCAGGCGGCTGCATTGCTGCCCAGCCGCTGGCAGCAGGCTGCCCGGCGTGTGCCGGAGCACCGCAAGGCCCAGGCGGAGGAGTTCCGCCTGCGGGCAGGACGACCGATGACACTACTAACATGTGAAGGGGAACTACTTGTCAGCGATGAACTGCCGCGCCAAAGTGTTACTCAGGCGGACTTGGAACAGCTGTGCGACGCGGTAACGGGCTATTCCCGCTACGCGGCGGCGGAGACGATGGGCAAGGGCTATCTCATCGGCCGGGGCGGCTTCCGCATCGGCCTGTGCGGCACCGTAGCGGTCAGGGGGGACGGCGGCACAGCCCTGCGGGATATCTCCTCCGCCGTGGTACGGATCAGCCGCCAGGTCCGTGGGTTGTGGCAGGAGGTCCCGGGATGGTCAGCAGGCGGCTTTGACAGTACGCTGATCGCAGCACCACCCGGTGGCGGCAAGACCACGCTCCTGCGCGACATGATCGCCACACTGTCCAACGGCACAGAGGATCGCTGTCCTCTGCGGGTAGGCGTGGTGGACGAGCGCGGTGAGTTGGCCGGGATGTACCGCGGTGTACCGCAGTTGGACGTAGGCTGTCATACCGACGTGCTGGACGGCTGTCCCAAGGCACTGGGCATCCCCATGCTGCTGCGGAGCGCCAATCCCCAGGTCATTGCCGTGGACGAGATCACTGAGGCGGCGGATATTCTGGCAATGACAGCGGCGGCTAACTGCGGCGTTAAGCTGCTGGCCACGATCCACGCCGAGGACGGGGAAGAGCTGCGCCGCAAGCCGCTGTTCCGGCAGCTGGCGGAGGCCGGTGTCTTTCGCCACCTCATCACCATCAGCGCATCGAATGGTCGGCGGCACTACCGCACGGAGGCCCTGTGACCACGGCGGCCGGTGCGGTACTGGTACTGAGCGCCGCCATTCTGGCCCTGCGGCGCTATTACGCACGCCAGCGCCGGTGCCGCGACCTGCTGTGGTCTTTTGCCGCCGCCCTGGGGGAGATGGAGAGTGCCATCCGCTGGCAGCGCACGCCGGTCCTGGCGCTGTTGGAGGCACTGCAGACCCGGGAGCACTGCGGTGTCTGGTTCCGTCAGATACGGGACAAAGTTCAAAGCGATATGACTTTACAGCTTGCTTGGGAGAATACCTTTCACCAGCTTTCAGACGCAGAACTCCGTGACCTGCTTTGCCGCATTTCCTGGAGTGGCGATGCCCAGCGCCTGGAGAGCACCATCGCCCGCGCCCGGGCGGAGGCTGAGCAGCTCTACGAAAAGCGCCGCGAGGCGGATCGGCACAGCCGTAGCGTGACCACCACGGCCACGCTGTGCGGTGCAGGACTGATGATCATTTTACTTCTGTGAGGGACAGACAATGGATGTTGACCTGATTTTCAAAATAGCGGCCATCGGTATCCTGGTGGCGGTGCTGAATTTGCTGCTGGTGCGAAGCGGCCGGGAGGAGCAGGCCATGATGACCACGCTGGCGGGCCTGGTCGTGGTGCTGATGATGCTGGTGCAGCAGATCAGTGACCTGTTCGACCTGGTAAAGACCCTGTTCTCCCTGTGACGCATGGATACGGTACTGCGATTGGCGGCGCTGTGCCTGCTGGGGGCCCTGCTGGCGGTGCTGCTGCGCCGCGGCGGGGGAGAGCTGGCGCTGCTGCTTGTCCTGGCTGTCTGCGGCGTGGCGGTCGCCCTGCTGCTGGAGCCGCTGGGTCAGCTCCGGGATTTCTGGGAAGAGGCCTCGGCCTGGGGTCAGCTGCCGGAGCAGCTGTTTCAGCCGCTGCTGAAAACGGTCTGCATCGCCCTGATCTGCCGGACAGGCTCCGACCTGTGCCGGGATGCCGGCGAGGGCGCCCTCGCTTCCGTGCTGGAGACTGCCGGTGCCGTGGCGGCCATCGTGGTGTCCCTGCCGCTGTTCCGCGCTGTCTGGGACCTGTTGGAGTCACTGCTATGAAAAAAGTCCTGTTCTGTCTGACACTGCTTCTTCTGTGTCTGGACTGTGCCTGGGCTGCCGAACTGCCCGACTCCGTGAAGGACGCCGTCCCGCCGGAGGCGGCGGATATCCTGCCGGAAATGGACGCCTCCGCCTCCCACGAGACACTGTGGCAGGGTCTGGGCGATCTGTGGCACAGCGCCTGCGCCTATGTCCGCACAGCGCTGGAGACCCAGGCCTCCGGTGCGGCCCTGCTGCTGGGCGTGGTGCTGCTGTGCAGTCTGGCGGAGAGCTGCCTTGCGGCGGCAGACAGTCCCTGCGTTCCCCGCTATGTCTCCGTGGCGGGAGCGCTGGCCATCACCCTTGTGGCGGCGGGCGACTTCCGCCGGATGATGGGCCTGGGTGTGGAGACTATGTCCCAGCTGGAGGTGTTCTCCAAGGCACTGCTGCCCACCCTGTCCGCCGCCGTGGCCGCCGGCGGCGGCTATATCACCGCCGGTGCCAGGCAGGTGGCCACGGTGTTCTTCACCGATCTGCTCATCAGCCTTATCCGTCAGGTACTGCTGCCGCTGCTGTACGCCTGCATTGCTGCTGCCGCCGCGGACGCCGTGGTTCCCGGCCACAGTCTGCAAAAGATCGGTCAGGGCCTTCGCAAGTGCGCCGCCTGGGCACTGACGGCCCTGATGCTGGTCTTTACCGGCTTCCTGTCGGTGACCGGTGCGACCACCTCCGCGGCGGACGCCCTGTCTACCCAGTTGACGCGCACCGCCATCGCCACAGCGGTGCCGGTGGTGGGCTCCATCATCTCCGATGCCGCCGGCACGGTGCTGGCCGGTGCCGGGATGCTGAAGGGCGCCATCGGCGTATTCGGCCTGCTGGCAGTGCTGGCCATCTGCCTGACGCCCTTTATCACCATGGCCGTGCAGTACCTGCTGTATAAGCTGGCGGCGTTTCTGGCGGGCACCGTGACCCAGGAGCCCCTGGCGGACCTGATCGACGCGCTGGGCTCCGCCTTCGGCCTGATGCTGGGCATGACCGGCAGCTGTGCGCTGGCCCTGCTGATCTCCATAATCTCTTCTGTATCGGTGGTGAGTACATGATCGCGGAAACCCTGCGTACCTGGCTTCTCGGCGTCATCGCGGCGGGCATGATCGTTGGGATACTCTACGCCCTGCTGCCCCGTGGGCGTATGAAGGCGGTGGCCCACACCGTGGGCGGCATGGCACTGCTGCTGGTCATCGTCCGGCCGCTGCTGGGCCTGGACCTGACCGAGCTGGCCCTCCGCTATGAGGACTATCGGCAGCAGATCCAGGCGTTGACAGAGGAATATCGCCGATCCGGCGACGCGGAATTCGCCGCGCTCATAGCGGACAAGACCGCCGCATATATTGCCAGCAAGGGAGATGACCTGGGCATCACATGTACCCCGCGGGTAGAGATGGAGGACCGCGATGGCGTGCCCTGGCCCAGCGCCGTGACGCTGGACATTCCCAAGGACGAGGCGCTGTCCGCGTGGCTCAGCACGGAACTGGCCATTGACGATGCGCACCAGTATTGGCGTGAGGCAGACGAATGATGGAAAAGCTGAAAGATATACTGAATAAATACCGCTTCGCGGTGCTGGTGGCTCTGGCCGGCGTGGTGTTGATGCTGCTGCCCGCCGGTAAGCAGGAGATCGAAGCCGCCGACACGGCAGGGGAGGAGATGTCCTTCTCTTTGGAGGCGACGGAGCGCCGTATGGCGGAGGTGCTGTCCGCCATGGACGGCGTGGGTCGGGTGCAGGTGATGCTGACGCTGCACAGCGGTGAAACGTTGTCGCTGGCGGAGGATAGCAGCGCCACTCTGGGCAGCGGCGGCGATGTGCGGCAGGACAGTCAGGTCCTGACGGTGAACCGCGGCAGCGGCAAGCAGGAGGTCGTGGTCACCCGGCGGCTGTACCCCACCTATCAGGGGGCGGTGGTGGTCTGTCAGGGGGCAGGCGACAGCCGTGTGCGCCTGCGGGTGCTGGAGACGGTGTCTGTGCTGACAGGACTCAGCAGCGATAAGATATCGGTAGTCCAATGGAAACAGTAACAATAAATGGGAGGAACGACAGTATGAAGCAGGTATGGAAGCGCCGCGCCGTAGCGGCGGCCGTGGTGGTGCTGGTGGGTACATCGGTGTATTTGAACTGGCGCTATGCCGGGGATGTGGCGGATACCTCCAAGGTGCTTGGCCAGTCCACGCTGGTCAATGGCGAGACTGCGGAGGCACAGGCGGATACTGCGGATACCGCTGGAGACGACTATTTCTCCACTGCCCGGCTCAGCCGCAAGCAGGCCCGCGATACCGCCATCAGTATGCTGGAGGAGGCCAAGGGCGAGGAGAACGCCTCAGAGGAGGTAGCCAACGAGGCATCCGAGACGCTTCAGGTGCTGGCGGGCTACACCGTGGCGGAGACACAGATCGAGAACCTGGTGGTGGCAAAAGGCTATGCCGACTGCGTGGCCTTTATGGGCGCGGACTCCATCAGCGTGGTGGTATCGGCGCCCGACGGTCTGGAGGCGGAGGACGTAGCGAAGATCAAGGATATCGTCATCGCGGAGACATCCTACACTCCCGGCCAGATCAAGATCATGGAAGCGGGAACGTCCGGTGCAAAATAGGTGTTGTATTTCCCCGTAAAAAATGGTATAATCCTATACTGCAATTAGCTGAGTACCAATGACAACTGTGAGGAGACAAACAGACCATGGCTGAAAATAAGGAATATATGATCCACCAGGAGGATGACGGTAGCATCCAGATCTCAGAGGATGTGCTGGCCTCCATTGCCAGTACCACAGCCTTGGAGGTGGACGGCGTCAGCGCTCTGATGAGCGCCAACGTATCCGACCTGATGGGCGGTAAAAAAATGACCTGCAAGGGCGTCCGTGTTGAACTGGACGGCGAGCAGATCGTTGTGGGCATTTTTGTTGCGGTGCGTTACGGCTGCGCCATCAGCGATGTGGCCAAAAAGGTCCAGAAGAATGTGCATACCGCGCTGGAGGGTATGACCGGCTTCAAGGTGGCGGCGGTGAACGTCCACGTGGGCGGCATCAGCTTCAACTGAACAACAGACGAGAGAGAAAAGGACGAACGCTTATGACACGCAGCACCGCACGGGAGATCGCCATACACTTGGCGTACCAGCTGAGCTTCACCGAACTGCCGGTGGAGGAGTTTCTGGACCAGCAGCTCAGCGATGAACGCTTTGCCGAGCTGGCGGCAGAGGATGACCTCTACGCCGACCGGCCCAACACCAAGCAGGAGGCGTATATCCGCCGCCTGGTCTCCGGTGTGGCGGAGCACGCCGCTGAGCTGGACGCCGACATTGAAAAGTACGCCCGGGGCTGGCGATTTGAGCGCATTTCACTGGTAGCATCCGCCATCATGCGTGTGGCCATGTACGAGATACTCTACATGGCGGACATTCCGCAGGGCGCCGCCATCAGCGAGGCGGTGACGATCGCCAAGAAGTACGAAACGCCCGAGGTTGCCAAATTCATCAACGGTATTCTGGGCAGCTTCGCCCGGGGCGAGGTCAAGGAAAAGGACTGAAAACCGCATACGAAAGGCAGAGCGTGAGGGCTCTGCCTTTTCAGGTCGCATACAGAAAGGAGTGATCGCCACGTCGGGCCAGTATATTTTCACGGTGTCCGAGGTCAACCAGTTTATCAAGGACCTGCTGGATAACGTGCCGCCATTGCAGGAGGTCCTGCTGCGGGGCGAGCTCTCCAACTATAAGGTATACCCCTCCGGCCATCACTACTTTACGCTGAAGGACAGCCAGTGCAGTCTGAAGTGCGTTATGTTCAGGGGCAGCGCCGCGCGCCTGCGCTTCCGCCCGGAAAACGGTATGCAGGTCATCGCCTCCGGCCGTATTAGCGTCTATCCCCGCGACGGCGCCTACCAGCTGTACTGCACCAGCCTGACGCCCGAGGGCGCCGGCGACCTGAGTGTGGCCTTTGAGCAGCTGAAGGAAAAGCTGCGGAAGGAGGGCCTGTTTGACGAGACCCATAAAAAGCCCCTGCCGCCATATCCCCGGCGCATCGCCATCGTCACCTCCCCGGCAGGCGCGGCGGTCCACGACATGATCCGCATCCTCCGCCGCCGCTATCCCATCGCCAAGGTCCTTCTGCTGCCCGTTCGCGTGCAGGGAACTGAGGCCCCGGTGGAGATCGCCGGCGCCATCCGTTACGCCAACGCCCACGGCTTGGCCGACGTGCTTATCACCGGCCGCGGCGGCGGTTCGCTGGAGGACCTGTGGGCCTTCAACGACGAGCGCGTGGCCCGCGCCATCTACGACTCGGATATTCCCGTCATCTCGGCGGTAGGCCACGAGCCGGACGTGGCCATCAGCGACTTTGTGGCGGACCGGCGGGCCTCCACGCCCTCCAACGCCGCCGAGATCGCCGTGCCGGACATGGCCGAACTGCTGCGGACGCTGGATGCCGCCCATTCCCGCATGACACAGTCGATACGCCGCGATATCGTCGCCCATTCCCGCCGTTTAGAGTCCCTGTCGAAAAAGCGCGTCCTCACGGACCCGACCGCTTACCTGGCGGACCGCCGCCAGGATGTGGACCATATGACCCACCGGCTCTGCGCCGCCATGCGCGGATCGACGGACGATCAACGCCGCCGCTTCGGCGCGCTGGCCGCGTCGCTGGATGCCCTCAGCCCATTGAAGGTCCTGGGCCGCGGCTACGCACTGGCTCAGCGGCCGGACGGCACAGTGCTCCGCAGCGCCGATCAGGCGCGGATAGGGGAGACCCTGCGCCTGCGGCTGGCCGACGGCGCCCTGCGGTGCCAAGTAAAGGAAAAGGAGAACGAACATGGCAGCAAAAAAGACGTTTGAAGAGAATATGTCCCGGCTGGAGGAGATCGTCTCCCTGCTGGAAAGGGGTGACGCCACGCTGGGCGACAGCATGGCGCTGTTCGAGGAGGGCACCAAGCTGGTGAACGCCTGCCGCAAGGAGCTGGACACCGCCGAGCAGAAGGTGGTCAAGCTGTCCAAGGGCCCCGATGACGCGCCGGTGGAGCATGATTTTGCTGCGGAGGATTGAGCCATGGACTACGAAAGACACTACGAGCAGTACCGCGCGGCGGTGGAGGACTACCTTTCCGCCCTCTTTGCCGGCAGCGCACCCTATGACCGTCTCTACGATGCCATGCGGTACAGCGTGCTCTCCGGCGGCAAACGTATCCGCCCGGTGCTGACGCTGGAATTTGCCCGTCTGGGCGGTATCGACTGGCACCTGGCGCTGCCCTATGCCTGCGCGCTGGAGCTGGTGCACAACTATTCCCTTATCCACGACGACCTGCCCTGCATGGACGACGACGACCTGCGCCGTGGCAAGCCCACCAACCATAAGGTCTACGGCGAAACGCTGGCCATACTGGCCGGCGACGCCCTCCAGCCCGAGGCCTTCCGTCTCATTGCCCAGGCGCCCGGTCTTTCCGCCGATAGCCGCGTCGCGGCGGTCGAGGTCCTGGCCCGGGCCGCCGGTGCCGACGGCATGGTGGCCGGACAGGTGCTGGACACCCTTTGCGATGTCCGAGATGAAGCCGGCCTGACCCAGCTGGACCGTCTCAAGACCTGCGCCATGATCTCCGCCGCAGCGGAGCTGGGCTGTGTGGCCGCCGGAATGGACGCCGACAAGCGCCGTCAGGCCCGTGAATTCGGCGATGGCCTTGGTCTGGCCTTCCAGCTCCGTGACGATATCCTGGATGTGACAGGCGCACAGGAGGTGTTCGGCAAGCCCATCGGCTCTGACAAGGCGGAGGGCAAGGTCACGCTGGTGGATGTGAAGGGCCTGGAGCAGTGCCAGCGCGACGTGGAGCAATACACCGCGCGAGCCAAGGCCGCTATTGCCGCCTGGCCTGATAATTCGTTTTTGCTGGAGCTTGCCGACCACATGGTAAATCGTGTAAAGTAATATCGCATTACAGTTAATGCAGATAAATGCCCCGCGCCGTTTGGCGCGGGGCGCCTTCTGTCATCTATCGTTCTGCGGTGCTGCCATAGTCACACAGCGCCCGCAGGGCGCAATTTTCACAGTCCGGCTTCCGTGCCATACACAGCGCGCGGCCATGGAGCACCATCCGGTGGCAGAAGTTGTTGGCCTCCTCCGGGGGAATGACCTTTCGCAGCTGCTGCTCCACCTTCAGTGGGTCCTTGCTGCCGTCCGTCAGTCCCAGCCGCCCGGTGATGCGGATGCAGTGGGTGTCGCAGACATAGCCGTCCTTTCCGTAGATATCGCCCAGGATCAGATTGGCGGTCTTGCGCCCCACACCGGGCAGTGAGAGCAGGTCCTCCATGTTGTCCGGGACCTTTCCGCCGAAGCGCTCCACCAGCATTTTTGCGGAGCCAACGATGTCCCGGGCCTTGGCCCGCCAGAAGCCGCAGGACTGGATATATGTACCTACCTCGTCCACATCGGCGGCGGCAAAGGCCTCCAGTGTGGGATAGCGGGCAAACAGCGCCGGCGTCACCAGATTGACACGCGCGTCGGTGCACTGCGCCGCCAGACGCACGGAGAACAGCAGCTCATAGTCCTTCTCATAGTCCAGCGAACACAGCGCGTCCGGGTACAGCGTCTTCAGCGCCGCGATAATGGTGCTGACCTGTTCCTTCGACTTCATGTGACATCACCTCATCCCAATTGTAACAGAGGTTGCAGAAAAAGGCAATCTGTGCTATACTGTTTCATAAGATTTTCCACAGAAGGGAGGCGGTGCCGCTATGCGTCCGCTGGCAGACGAGATACGGCCCCAGACTCTTGACGATGTGGCCGGACAGAAGCACCTGCTGGGCGAGGGGGCGCTGCTGCGCCGCCTGATCGAGAACGGCACCGATGCCAACCTCATTTTCTACGGTCCCTCCGGCACCGGAAAGACCACCGTGGCCAACATTATCGCCAGGCAGGCGAAAAAGGCGCTGTACACCCTAAACGCCACCACCGCATCCCTCCAGGATGTGAAGAATGTCATGGCGGATGTGGACACCATGATGGCGCCAAACGGTATCCTGCTGTACCTGGATGAGATACAGTATTTCAACAAGAAGCAGCAGCAGAGCCTGCTGGAATTTCTGGAAAACGGCAAGATCACCCTGATCGCCTCTACCACAGAGAACCCGTATTTCTATATCTACAACGCACTCCTGTCCCGCAGCACGGTTTTTGAATTTAAGCCTCTGTCGGTGGAGGATACCATCCCCGCCGTGGAACGGGGCCTGCGTATCGAGCAGGAGAGGAGCCAGCTGCCCTTTACCTGGGAAGAGGATGTGCCCCGCACAGTGGCCGCCGGCTGCGGCGGCGATGTCCGAAAGGCCATCAACGCCGTGGAGCTGCTGTACCGTTCCGCCAAGCCGAAGGATGGCGGATTATATGTGACAAGGGATGATGCTTTACAGCTAAGCCAGTGCAGCGCCATGCGGTATGACAGGGAGGGGGATGACCACTATGACCTGCTCTCCGCCCTGCACAAATCCATCCGCGGCTCCGACCCGGACGCGGCGGTGTACTACCTGGGCCGTCTGCTGGTGGCGGGCGACGTGATCTCTCCCTGCCGTCGTCTGCTGTGCATCGCGGCGGAGGATATCGGCCTTGCGTACCCGCAGGCCATCACCGTCACAAAAAGCTGCGTGGACGCGGCACTGCAGCTGGGCCTGCCGGAGGCGCGGCTGCCCCTGGCCGAGGCGGCGGTGCTGCTGGCCACCGCACCCAAATCCAACAGCGCCCACAACGCTATCATCGCCGCTATGGAGGATATTCAGCGCGGCGCGGTGGGTGACATCCCCCGGCACCTGAAAAACGTCCACGCTGACAGTGCCGGCGCGGACAAAGCCCCCGCCTATAAGTACCCCCACAATTACCCGGACCACTATGTGCAGCAGCGCTATCTGCCGGAGTCCTTGGGGGATACGCATTACTATGCGTACGGCGAAAACAAGACCGAGCAGGCCGCCAAGCGGTACTGGGACGACATTAAGGGGAAGAACGGAAATGGACCTGCGGTTACATGATGTTTTAGAGCTGAAAAAGGAGCACCCCTGCGGCAGTAAACGCTGGCAGGTGCTCCGTGTGGGCATGGATATCAAGCTCCGGTGCCTCGGCTGCGGCCACGAGGTCATGCAGCCCCGGCGTAAGATCGAAAAAATGATACGGCGCATCGTGCCGAAGGAGGAATTGCAATGAGACCGAAATGGACAAGATACTTCGCCATGGGCATCGCCCTGCTGCTGGCCATCGTCATGGCCGTAACGCTGGTCCTGCCGTACCTGGGACTGTGAGGCTGCCATGAAGCACTGTATTCTGGCAAAATTCACTCCGGAGGCCAAGGCGCAGCGCGCCGCGCTGCTGCCGCGTATCCGGGAGATATTCTCCGCCGCGGCGGATATTCCCGGCGTTCACGGCGCGGAGGTCATCCCCAACTGTGTGGACCGGGACAACCGTTACGACGTGCTCATTCGTCTGGATATGGACCGCGAGGCCCTTTCCCTGTACGATGTGTCCGCTATGCACCACCGGTGGAAGGACGAGTTTATGCCCCTGCTGGAGAAGAAGGCCATCTTTGATCATGAATCATAACCACCAGTTTACTGGTGGTTGTGATTTTCTATTAGCGGGAGAGCCGCCATACAGACAGCTGGTATGCTGCATGGTTTCTGTGCTGTCCTCCGCGCTGGCCCATACCATTCTTTACAGCCCGTGGGTCATCTATTTCCTCTGTATTGCTTTGGACAAAAGCTTTAAAGAATTATTCTATTTTTGGGAGGCCGCTATGGATAATGTATTGCTTTTGATTTTTGGTATATTTTTGTCGGTGCTCGGCATCTTGAATATCAAAGGGAATATCAGCACCATACATTCCTATAACCGCAGAAAAGTGAAAGAAGAGGACATCCCCAAATACGGTAAGGCGGTGGGGACGGGAACGGTCATTATGGGGGCGTCCCTGATCTTGGCGTATTTCGCCACATTCTGGAATGAGGCGGCAATAGATTATATCATCTTTCCGGCGATAACTATTGGCCTGGCCTTTATCCTATATGGGCAGATCAAATACAATCACGGTATTTTTTGACCCGTAAAAAACGCACCCTCGTGAGGTTGATCCTCATGAGGTATAGAAAAGGTGCCAATAAGGTGTCAACAACAGCCATAAAAGAGCAACAAAAGCTATAGCAAAAAGTATACCAAAATGACGCGGAATGTCAATGAAAAGCGGTGACGGATGGATTATAAAGCGGTAACGAACCGGTTACAAATGCTGCGGTGCCCGCCTGGTTGCGACGTTTTTTTTCGTCCCGCCGCTCTATAATAGTGGCAGCGAGGTGAGGCAATGACTGTGGTGTATCTGGACCGCGTTTTCCTGCTCAACAGCGTGGTAGACTATCTGCTTTTCCTATGTGCCGCAAGGCTTTGCGGCTTTCCGCTGCGTCGAAGGCGGCTGATTTTTTGCGCGGTGCTGGGCGGCGTTTACGCGGCTGCGGTCTTTATTTCCGAGCTTGCATTTTTGGCTCACCCGGCGATCCGATTGGCCTTTGGAGGCTTGCTGGCGCTTGCCGCGTTTCGCCGTTTCCGCCCGGTCCTCACATTTTTTTTGCTTTCGGCCGCCCTCGCCGGCACCCTGCTGGCCCTCGGCCTGGCCTTTGGCTCGGTGGCGGGACTGGCACAGCGGTTGTATTACGCCGATGTTAGCTGGCAAGCGCTTATATTGGTCAGTATATTGTTTTACGTGCTTCTCCGGCTTTTTGCCGGTCAGGCAGCACGTCATGGAGGGGGAGAATTGTTGCAGATCAAAGTATCTGTCGGCGGAAGGATACAAACCGTTACCGCCCTGCACGACACGGGTAATACACTGAGGGATCCGGTCACCGGGTGTCCGGCGCTGGTAATGGAGCGCCGTTCCGCAGACGCATTATGGACACCGGCGGTGGCCGATGTTTTGGCAGAGCAGCTGTCTCCGGAAGAGAAAATGGCAAAGCTACACCGAATAGGTTGTCCGGTACGGTTTACACTGCTGCCTTTTCGCGCGGTGGGGACGGCTGCAGGCCTGCTGTTGGCAGCCTGTAGCGATTACATAGAAGTGAATGGCAAACGCTATCCACGGACACCCGTCGCGCTGTCGGAGCAAGCTGTCAGTGATGGCGGCGGGTATCACGCCCTGTGGGGGGCAATGGAAGGGGGAATAGGGCATGGCAAAGCTTCTGATTTGGCTGAAACGCCTGTGGCACAGCGTATACAGGCCGGATAAGGTCATGTACATCGGCGGGAGCGATACGCTGCCGCCGCCCTTACCGAGAGATGAGGAGTCTGTTCTGCTGGAAAAGCTGAATACCGGCGATTTTCAGGTGCGGCAGACGCTGATCGAACACAACCTGCGGTTGGTGGTTTACATAGCCAGACGTTTTGAAAATACCGGTATCCATATAGAGGATCTGATCTCCATTGGCACTATCGGATTGATCAAGGCGGTCAATACGTTCCGGACAGATAAGAATATCAAGCTGGCTACCTACGCCTCACGGTGTATTGAGAATGAAATTCTCATGTACTTGCGGAAGAACGGCGCACAACGGACAGAAGTCAGCTTCGATGAGCCGCTGAATACCGACTGGGACGGAAAAGAACTGCTGCTCAGCGACGTACTGGGGACTGACAGCGATGTGGTCATGCGGCCCATTGAAGCGGATGTGGACCGGCAGCTGCTGCAAACGGCGGTATCGCACCTCAGTCCGAGAGAGAGGGATATCATCACCATGCGGTTTGGCCTGGGCGGTATCAAGGAGCTCACCCAAAAGGAGGTGGCGGATCGATTGGGGATCTCGCAGAGCTACATATCACGGCTGGAGAAGCGTATCATCCTGCGACTGCGGCGAGAATTGCAGAAAATGAACTAAAGGCTGTGAAGGAGTATACCTTCACAGCCTTTGCGCGGTCAAATATTATTGTAAGGATAGGGCGGCCGGACGGTTGACCACCATCATATTGTAGTAACGCAGCAAATGATAATCATCTTTATCCAGTTTGATGGTGCCCAGCAGGCGGTCGTTTTCCTCCAGCGGCTCATTAGAGATCAGCGCCTTCAATGCAATGGGTGCAAAGAACGGGGAGGAGCCGATACCGGATACCAGTCCCACGGCGGGCATACGGTTCTGCATGGGATTGAGCATACAGATATACATCTTTTCCGCCTCGTTGATCTGATTGGTCAACACCATGTGGGTGATGGTGTCGTAAGCCTTCATCTCTCCGGTGAACAGATGCTGGCAACGGTCCGGGTCGGAGAAGGACGCCACGCCCATATACAACGTGACCTCGACACTCTCATGGTCCACTGACTGAGAAAACCGAAGAAGTGAGCGTACCATCTGGCGAATACGGCCATCATAGTAGTACATATAGGCCAATGTCTGATTGAAGTAGCTATTCTTAGGTAGCGCCGGCTCCGCATGGAACATGGGGGGCTGATAATCGATGAAGCATTTTAGATCAATATCCAGTGCCTGCGCAATCTCGTACAGTGTTTCGATGTCGATGGTAATGGCACCGTTTTCGTACTTGGATAGCGTCGCTTTGCTCTTATTGATCATGGCGGAGAATTGCTCGATGGTATAGCCGCGGCTCTTGCGGTATTTTTTGATGCGCTGTCCCACAAAATAAGAAAAAGAGCTCAAAAGCGACACCTCCTTATAATGGAGTAATGATACCAAACGTTTGGTAGGAAGTCAATAGTTTTTTTCTGTGAAGGAAACCTTTTTCGCTGGCCTTTTCTTTTTAATAAACCATTCGGTGAAAATAGTAGTAAACAAAAGAAAGCCCCCGGCAACCATGCGGATGCCGGGGGCCAAAATGATGTAAGAATGTATGAACGACTTACTTAGCGGCTTCCATGCCGGCCAGCAGAGCCTTCTTGTTGCCCTCCAGGAAGCGGGCCTTCTTCTCACCCAGCTCGATGCGGATAGCTTCCATCATGCTTTCCACGGAGGTGACGGGAGCCTTGGCCAGGGTCGCGCCCAGGATGGCCACGTTGGCACCCTTGGGGTTGCCGATGGATTCGGCAATGCCGTTGGCATCGCAGTACACCACGGTGATATCATCGCGAACCGCTTTGCGGTCGATGATGGAGCTGTTGATGACCAGAACGCCGCCGGGCTTCACGTGTGCTTCAAACTTGTCCAGAGAGGGACGGTTCATGGCCACGATCACGTCGGCCTTGTCCACCAGAGGGGAGGCAACGGGGTCATCGGAGACGATGACGGAGCAATTGGCGGTACCGCCGCGCATCTCGGGGCCATAAGAGGGCAGCCAGGAAACGTGCTTACCGTCCAGCATGCAAGCCATGGCGACGAACTTACCGATCAGGAGCATACCCTGACCGCCGAAACCGGCGAAAATAAAGGTTTTTTCCATGTTACTTCGCCTCCTTGTCTTTGTAAACGCCCAGAGGATAGTAGGGGATCATGTTCTGCTCCAGCCAGTTCATAGCTTCCACGGGAGACAGGCCCCAGTTGGTGGGGCAGGTGGACAGCACTTCGATCATGGTGAAGCCCTTACCCTCCATCTGCAGACGGAAGGCCTTGGCAATGGCCTTCTTCGCCTTGGCGATGTTGGCGGTATTGTTGACCGCCACGCGCTCAATGTAGTAAGAACTGGGAACAGCGGCCAGCATCTCGCACATCTTGATAGGCAGACCACTCCACTCCTCGCTGCGGCCAGCAGGGCAGGTAGTTGCCTTTTGGCCGATCAGGGTGGTGGGGGCCATCTGACCGCCGGTCATGCCATAGATCGCGTTGTTGACAAAGATGGTGGTGATCTTCTCGCCGCGGTGGGCGGCGTGAACGATCTCCGCGGTACCGATAGACGCCAGGTCACCGTCGCCCTGATAGGTGAATACCAGAGTGTCCTTGCCGACGGAGCGCTTGATACCGGTGGCAACAGCGGGTGCGCGGCCGTGGGCAGCCTCGTACATATCGCAGTTGAAATAGTCGTAGGCAAACACGGAGCAGCCGACAGGGGCCACACCGATCACCTTGCCGTCTAATTTCATCTCGTCGATGACCTCGGCTACCAGACGGTGGATGATGCCGTGGTTGCAGCCGGGGCAATAGTGGAACTGCTTGTCAGTCAGCAGCTTAGTCTTTTCGAACAGTACAGCCATCTTATTTACCCTCCTTCATGCTCAGGATCTTGGTGACGATCTCGTCGGTAGAGGGCATCTGGCTGCCGCAATGACCGAAGAAGTCAACGTGCTTGGCGCCATTGATGGCCAGCTTTACGTCCTCCAGCATCTGGCCTTCGTTCAGTTCAACGTCCAGAACGGCCTTCACGCCGGGCTGGCAGCAGGCTTCACGCACAGCGTCATAGGGGAAGGGCCACACAGTGATGGGGCGGACCAGGCCGACGTTAATGCCTTTTTCCTTCAGCTCGGCGATAGCGCTCTTGGCGATACGCGCCACGGTGCCGAAGGCAGTAATGATGTACTCAGCGCCTTCGCAGTTGTAGCTTTCCCACATCTGCTCGTTGGCAACGACTTCCTTGTACATGGCCTGCAGCTCGTCATTGTGGACAGCCAGGCTCTCGGTATCGATGTAGATAGAATTGATAATGCCGCGCTTAGCGGGATCATCGCCGGGCTTCCAGCCGGTGCAGGCCCAGGGCTTCTTCTCCGGGTCTACCTTGTAATCCACCATCTCGGGCAGCTCCACGGGCTCCATCATCTGGGCGATGATGCCGTCCG
>ENA-OYXF01000134-OYXF01000134.1-human-gut-metagenome-genome-assembly--contig:-NODE-134-length-35411-cov-46.068192_pt1 | contig 35411 bp, 52 predicted proteins | sample MGYA00244842_ERZ653416 | MGnify/ENA primary metagenome ERZ653416 (study PRJEB26926, sample SAMN06164920) | human gut metagenome | biome: ENVO:00009003; feature: ENVO:2100002; material: ENVO:00002003... | reverse complement strand
GATAGGAGTCCGTCTCGTGGGCTCGGAGATGTGTATAAGAGACAGGATATATATTTATTATTATAGATTATAAAATATAGATTTATAATCGATTGTATAGTAGATATATATTTATTAAAAAAAAACTGTATATAAAAAATAATCTTTGTATACGTTATAATTAAACATAAATCTTTATATACATTTAATTAATTATTGATTAGTCAATTAAATATCTTTATATACTTATTACAACATAATATCAACTAAAATGCAAGCGAGGCGCGAATTTCAAGGAAATTGTAAAGAATTGTAACAAATTAAATCAAAATACTTGACAAAATATAAAAAAATAGTTTATAATAAAAATATAGAGATTAATTGGAGGATAAGCAAATGAAAAAATTAACATTTACAATAGGTACACAAGACGCATACACAAAAGAATTTTGCAATATTGCTAAAATGATTGATACATTTTTATCATTTTTAGATTACGTAACAATAACAAAGTGTCAAGGTTGTTACAAATATAAAGATGGTTCTATATGTAAAGAACCTAGTTTTAAAATTGAAATTATTCTATTTGATGATGATTACAAAAAACAAGTACAAATATGCAAAGTCATTGAAAGTGCTTGTAACTTCTATAATCAAGAAAGCTACTTATATGAAATTCAAACATCAAACAGTTATAATGCAACACTAATTTATTGTTAACTTTTGTAAATAAATGATTAATATATGTTATAAATAGAATTAATTGGGCATAATATAAATATAAGGAGGATTAAGTTATGGCATATAAAAAATATTATGAAACAATCGAGTTAGAGCGCAACGGTTACAAAGTTATAGCAAGAGTATTTTCACAAGGCACACAATACGGATTTCGTCACGTATGTACAGATTTAAAAATTATAGAATTACAAGCTAAAAGAAGCTTAGTTGATTTATGTAATACTAATATTGCATGCAGATATTACAATAGAACATGGGAGCGTTGGTGCTTTCAATCAGTTTTACTAAAAGCTGCAAGTATTCTCCAGCCTGAAACTTATCAATTTATAAAAGAAAAGATATTATATTAATGAGGTAATTATGGAACAACTAACTAAATATCAAATAACTAATCAGATTAATAGAGTTTTGGGTTATGACTTTTTATTATGCGATAGTATGTACTCAAAATCAGAATTATTTGAGATGTATAATGAGATAGTTATCAAGGGTAAAATTCCTGTATGGTCGGAGGTTGATAACAGTGATGTTATGTTTATCTATCCAATGGGATGTCACAAGAGGAATTAAATGCACTTGAATATACGATAAACACGACAAAAAGCTATAAAGATAGTATTGATGTAATAATGGACTTGGAGGGATAACAAATATGAATATTTACGACAAAATAGTAATGGTAACAGATGAGGAACTATGTTGTAAATCAATAACAGATTTAATAGATAGACATAATTGCTTATTTGAATATGTTGTAAGTGATGGATACGGTCGCTGCAAATTTAATAATACTGATGATGTGGACAACTTTTGTAGTGATTTATGTGAATTAAAAGATAAATTATTCTGGTTACAATGTTGTTATGATAAAGATTAAGTAATGTAAAGAACAAATAAAGATTATGTTATAAACTTTCATAAACTGGGTATAATATAAATGTAGTACAAATATAGGAGTATTTATTATGGCAAACGAAAAAGCAAAACAAGCAAGCTCAGGATTAAAAAAACTAACAGAAGCTCAAAAAGAAGCAATCAAAGCACTTTATGAAGCAGGCGACAAAAGATTTTCAGAGGTTGAAAAGTTGGTTAACAAGTCTGAACTATACAAAATTACTGGTGATACAAAATATGCACCAAAAGCTAACAGAAATGAAAAAGCAAATTTATTAAACTCAATTTTATTTAAATAATCCTCCAACCCCGATATTAATTAGAGTATAGCTGTATAATTAATATTTATGTATTTTATCAAGTTGAAGTTATACAATACACTTGATTTTCTTTAATCATATAGGAGTTAACCGTGATTAAAATGTACTTTGATAAAGTTCATAAAAAGTCATTCACTTGTCTAACAGATACACAACTAATGCGATACATGATACGCAATAATATATGGATTACAGATATTGAATTACTATGGGATAATGGAGAACTCAACAATGCAGCGATACTTAACTAGTTACTCAAAAAATTATATAAAAGTTCGTGATAGAAAACTTAATCTTGAAACAGAAATATATACGACAGACAGAGAATTGGCTGATACTGTTCAGGACGCAATCAAAAGCACTAATTATCACTTAACCAATCGAAAAAATGGTAAAGTACAAGTTAGGTCTATCAACGAGTTACCTCTTAAATTATCTGAACATAAGCCTAATTGGGGAGATATATTACCAGAAAACATAACGTGGGAGAGTGAGATTATAGAACAAAAGGAAAAAGAAGCAAATAAACAACTTAATAAAATATTGTTTGGAGGTAATTAAGAATGGAACTAACATGTCTTTATTGTGGTTTTACATCAGATGAACAGAAATATTTGATAGTAGTAAAAAATAAGATATTTGCAACTAATTTAACATTAAAACAATGTATGAAACTATCTGTATATTTAGGTAAAAAAGGTATTAATCATAGCGAGAAGAGAATTTACGACAGATGAACAGGACTTTCTAGATTTATTCTATGGTGATTATGATGTGACTTATGAAATGAAAAAACAATTTAAATTGTTAACAGCCTTGCAAGAATTAGGGTATAATATCGTAACTTGTGGAGATTGTGGACGAGTATTTATACAAGACATATAGGAGATTAAAATATGAACATAGATGCAAATTTAATTGTAAGTAACGACACAAAAGATGAAGCACTTCAAAAAATTGATGAACGTATGAAAGCTTTAAAGCTAGATTACGAAGTCACTGAAAAAGAAGTTACATTTACACAGTTAACAGTAACATTAAAACTATCAAAACTAAGTATGATTAAACATATGTTTAATTTGGTGGCAGCGCCAGAAAATGAAATTAAATACTTATGTAAAGTAAAATCAGTAGTTATGGCTACAGCTCGCGACATTTTAAATAATGTATTACAATCAATAAAAGGATAGAATATGAACAAAGTTACATACATTGGTGGAGTACCAGTAACTTACGAAGACATAGAGGAATTTACAAATGATAAACAAATTGAAACAAATAATTAAAGACTTTACCGTAATGAGATGTATTATGCTTGATAAAAATGATACACAGCAATTCTCGAACAAAGCATTATCTAATTTCTTTAATCAAGCACTAAAAAACTATATAAAATTTAGATTATCATTAATGCAAAATGAAACTGTTCAAAACATTGAAAAAGAAATTCTTGAAGCAGGAGTAAAAGCAGGAATTAGATATGCTGAAAGTAAGCTTGGAGTTGATATACCAGATAAATCAGAGGATTACATAAAGCGAGTGGCAGTTGATGTTGCTAGAGCAATTAATGAACGTAGAATAGGTTTTTTCCTTTATGGTCTTGAATTTGCTACTCATATGATTGAAGAGGATGGTTCATCAAATGAAACAAATTCTTAAAATATCCAAAGATTTATTTGAAGATTGTATATCACATATTGTCGAAAATAGTGATAATTTCTTCAACTTATACAAACCAAAAGATATATTATATGTAGATGAACTAAACTTCATAGATTGTTCAGGTTATACAGTGATAAATGGTGTATATAAATTCTACAATCGTAAAACTATGTTTATATATATGCATGACTACGGTATAACTTGTGGATGTGAACGCAGATTAATTAATGGCAGAGTAAAGTTCTATTACAATGGTCAACCAATGACAGAAGAGCAATACAATTTCTTATCTAAGCGAGTAAACATGTTAGAATATACAAAGTACAATAAAGGATGTGGATGTGCCAAAAACAAAAGATAAAAATAACTTTATAAATATAATACTCAATAAGATAGAATTAGCTAAGAACTTTCATCAAAGAGTAGCACTATCAATTACTTCAAAAGTAATAATGAATTGTATAACTCTAAAGTTTTATCTTAGACGTAGGTATCAAAAGCTATTTTTATACACACGCTTACAGAAATGTTCACTTGGTAATGTATCTAACAGACACCAACTCATAAATGATATTAAAACTCTAGTACCAGAGTTATCTATCGAAAGCACAAAAGGGCACCATCTAGGATTTATACTCGAATTAAATAATGATACCAAAGACGCACTAATTCAGTTCTTAAAAATAATAGCAGTATTAGCTAGTCCAAAAGACTTTTATGTAAAAGATACACAAGTATACAAATCTTTTTGGAACTATCAACACACTTCATCAATACCAATTCATTTACAAATAACACAATCGTTATTCAGAACACTAAAGAGCGCAGATTTAATATATTATTTATCAGAGGTACAACAGTATGACAAAAATCTTGATTTACATAATGCTAATACCAATAGCATTAATGATACTACTAAGTAATACTGCATGTAGTTTAACACTTGGTGAGGAAGTAAAACTAAAGCGTAAACTAGAGAAAACTTGCATAGATTATAATAAAACATGTGAAGTTATTTTTAGCACTAGCAGTAATGTACAAGCTTTTACAACTCCATATAATAGAATAATAATCACATCTGGACTATCAAACAAGTTAAACTATGATGAAGTACAAGCAATAGGTCTTCATGAGGTAGGACATGTCGTACTAGAACATTGTAAAAGACATTTTGAGGCAACATATAAATTATATCCAATATCTAAACAGCAAAAAATAATTTTATATCACACACATGAAATTGAAGCTGACTTATTTGCAACTATGATTGCTAGAAAAGAAAATACAAAAAATTATTTACCAATTGCATTAGAGAAAATAGTACCTAAGTATTATAGAAACAAAGCATCATCTACGCATCCAAGTGTTAATCAACGAATTAAGATAATGAAAAGCTACTAAGGAGGTAACTAATGAAGCGTATAATAATACACCATACAGCAGGAGCATATAAACCTAACAGTACAGATTTAAAAGCATATCATTTCTTAGTAGATAACTTAGGTACAGTGCATTCAGGTGTATATAAACCAGAGGATAACGAGAATTGTAAAGATGGTAAATATGCAGCTCACACATACTTAGGCAATACAGGTTCAATAGGAGTATCAGCTTGCTGCAACTACGGATTTAATCTCAAACATAAGCAATCTTTATATCCATTCACGCCTAAACAGTTTAATGCGATATGTAAATTATGCGTTTATTTAAGCTATAAATATGATATTCGAATATCAAATATTTATACACACTACGGTTTTGATAAATCTAAAGGAATTTATCAAGGAAAAATTGACATTACTTATTTGCCTTGGAAACCAGATTTAAATCCAGACGAAGTTCAAGATTATTTTAGGCAGGAGATACGTAAACTTTTGTAAACAAAGTGTTAAAAATTTATAAAATATGGGTATAATATATTATATATATATATTTTTTATTTTAGTATTACTTTAAAATTAAGGAGTTCAAAATGTCAGAAAAGAAACAAGTTCGTAAAAATCCAAGTCCACTAGTAGTAAAAGGAGTATTCTATGTAACTGCTACTTTTGAAGATAAGCAATATGTAGTATCCAATGGTTTATCATTCTTAAGATTTAAAAAAGAAAATGATGATATTAACAAAGGCGATTACGTTGAAATTCATGGCCCAGTTTATCAGAAAAAAGAAGCATCTCATCCAATTATTACAGGTGAAGCAGCAGTACGTAAGTTAACAGAAGCAGAAGTTGATGAGTACAAAGCAAAGCTTACAAAAGCTACAGGTAAAACAGCAGACATGCTAAAGAAAGAAAAGAAAACAAAGACAACAAAAGCTACAGAACAAAAAATGCCTTGGGAGTAAATGAATGACTGATTGGATTGAGTTAATACGACCTTATACTAAACATATAGTTATGAATAAACATGAAAAGAAGATAATTTTAGTTCATCCACATTTTCAAACAGGAAAACAAGGATATAAGAGTTTAATTAAAGCGCTTGTTAATAATAAATATAATGGCTATGAGGTAACTGCAACGGGATTTGTAAGTTTAGAAGGCTTGATAATAATAAGAACATTAATGAAGCACCTACAAAAACTAAAGGTAATTGAAAAATATAGTCTATCTCATAGATTACCTAATCCACTTTATACATTAGTAGTAACTTTAAAATAGGAGTAAGACAATAATGTCAATGAATGTACCAGAAAATAATATGACTAATCAACAACCAGAAATAGTAGACACAACAGCAACAGAAGTAGTAAGTCCAGATACTACTACCATAGATGAAACTACAGTAGCAGAAACAGCACCACAGGAACAAGCTACAAATGATACTCAAGTCGTAGAAACTGTAGCGCAAGGCTTAGCTAATGATGAAGTAACAGCAGAAGATATATTTGTGGCAATGCTAAGTGAACAGTTTGGAATATCACCAAGTAGTGCAGTAACTTTATTACAATTATTACTTCAAGATATGATGGACGATGCTACAGAAGTAGAAGAAGAAACAGAAGTAATAGACACACAGCAGTAATTTAGTGAGGTAAACATGCAGACAGTAACATTTACATTTTTATACTTACCTATTGGTTTAGTTAATGATATAATATTCCATATTAGCTTAGTTGCAAGTGAGATAGTATCGATTAAGTATGCTGGAGCATCAACATACATTACTTATCTCAAATCACTAGATGAAATAGAAGAAGACTTAGTCAATATGGAAGTTATTTACACTGTAGAAGATGGTATGGAGCATAGTTTCCCTATTTATATTGAAAAGTTAATTACAAAGTTAGTGGAGCAAACAAAGACACTGAATAAATGCTGGAGTTTAACAAATGACTAACGTATTAGATATTTATAAATCATTAGCAGTAAGAATTAATTATCCAATAGAACCAACATATAGATGCTTACAAAAAATAATAGGATACTTAAACTTATTAATATCTTTAACAAATACACCTCAAGTAACTATTGAAGTAGAATTATCTGGAGAACCAGGAAAAAGATACTATAATAAGGTAGGAGAAAAGGTAGCCTATCTAAAAAGTGGTAAACCATGTAAATTAAATCCTGATGGAACTATTAACACATCTGAAAAAACTGGATATGTTATTAGAACTGGATTATTTCAAGATTTCAATTCAGGAGCATCAAAGAAATTTGTTACATCCGAAACTGATGTACTATCAGATGATTACTATTTACAACCAATTTTGACTGCATTATTCTTAGCAATAAGTGGAGTTAGTCCAGGTGAAGCAGTAATGTATATTAATGATGCTTGTACTAAGTCAGTTTCAAGTGTTGATACATCAATGATAGATGTAAACAAAGCTAAACGGAGACTGTAGCTTGGAACTTTACAATATCAGAAGCTTAAAAATTCATATCGGACAAGTGATAACTACTCCATGTGGAAATAGATTTAGACTAAGTTCGAAATTTTTAGATACAAGTATTCAAGATTGTAAGTACATATGTTTAATATACAGTGGTAAACAAAGATTTGTTGAAATTGGATTTAACCACACAGGTGTATATAAAGTTTTAAAAACAGTTTTAAAGCTTAAAGATATTAATAAGATTGTTATAAAGATACAGGAGTTTATTAATGGAATTAACAAATAATGAGCTACTCAAATTAGCATCAAAAGATATTGAAGGAGTAGACCTATTACAATACATCCAGAATAAACATAAAGACTGGCATCCGATTAAATGTATAAACTTCATTGATGAGTTGTTTAAATACAAAGAATATAATAAACTTGTAGCATCATTATTGACTGTTAAATTTCAGCGCATAAGAAGTAATTTATTAAAACAAGTAGATACTTTAATGCAAGATGGTGATACTGATATACTTAAACAAATCGATAAACTACTTGCAATTGTTGTAAAGTTTTCTCAACTTGATGATGATGAAACATCTGATAACAAATTAATAATTAAGACAGCAGATAACAATGAAGAAAAATTCAGACCAGAAATATCGCAGTAAATTTGAAGCACGATTAGCAGGGCATTTAAAGCACTTAGGTTTTGAGTATGAACCATTTAATATAAGTTATACAGTACCTGAAAGTAAACATAAATATAAACCTGATTTCGTACGAGGTAAACTAATATATGAGCTTAAAGGTAAATGGACTTCACAAGACCGCAAGAAGATGAAACTATTAGTTGAACAACATCCAGAGTATGAGATAGTAATGGTATTCCAAAATCCTAACGTTAAGATTTACAAAGGTAGCAATACAACATACTCAGATTACTGTGATAAAAACAATATTAAGTGGATGCACTATAAGGAGCTACTAAAAGAACCATAATAAAAACAATTGTAATTGATGAGGAATGATAAATGCCAATCGAGCACTTTAAAATAGTAAATGAAGATGGTACAACTAATCAAGCCGAGTATAATCGTTGTATTGAATTTCTAAATAATTACATCAATGGAACTATTCCAGTATATCCAGAAACAACATGGACAAATCCATTCGAGATTGATTTATCACAACAAAAATCAGCGTATACACTAATAAAAGAAATAGTAGAACAACCAACAAATAGATTGCTTAATAAGACAGCATTTGAAAGCTTAAAAAAGTTATTTAATGGGTTACTAAGTAGATATGGTTCTACTATTCATACATACGGTAGATACTTAGAGCAATCAAAATACTTTCTTGATGGACCAGGATACATGTATGATGTACTTTCACAGCGTGAAACTCCAGTACTAAAAGAAGTAATAAATGATGATATTACTATATATTATCTTGATGACGAAAATCATACTGTATTAGAGTACAATGACACAGCATATTCACAGACAAATAATAGTAACTTACCAACATTAAACTTTCCAGAATTATCATATAATAGTAACTTCTTAAATTCAAACATTGAAAATTATCCAGGTGTATATAAAGGTAATCTATGTGGAGTTTATTCAGATTTCCAAAGACTATCAGGACAATACGTAGGTTCATCAACATTATTTTATTTTAGTGAATGTAATGATACTTTATACACATCCGGTGCAAATAGTGTATCGAAATCTGGTATAGGTGTAATAAACTTTAACTATAATGCAGTTGTATCTAACAAATCAAAACCAACACGCGGTGTAGATTTATCATTAGTTAAAGCATCTCAAGAAGCAATAGTTAATCCAGGTGAAGTAAACGCATATATACCTACATCTACAATTAATCCAAGTGTAAACTATTTATCGCCTACTTTCTTTACAGCTCAAGATAAAACAGAATGGTTAATATAAAATGGTAAAATCAAATCAACGAATAACAAAGATAAAACGTGACCCAATTGAAGAACTATTAAAAAAAGCAGAAGCTACTCCTGTAGAAAATGCTTGTACAATTCAACCACAAGGTATGGATTTAACTCCATATCCAGACATGAATAATCTTAGATTGTGGACAAATAATTATCTACTAAACGGATTAAATGCAACTTACATAAATAATATTGATACATCTGGTCAAACATATTTAACAACTATTGTAGACGGACTACCACTATTTACAAAACTAACAAAATCATTATATCTTAGAGCAGGACTCGTTGATTTCAATCAACCAACTTTAGATAGTAATGGAGAAATAGGCGGAGCATCTTTTGCAGTAACAGCAGATAGTGAAGTTGTAACATATGCACTTAATACTGATAAACTTACAACACATGGCTCTCCACAATTTAATCCATCAACAGGCGTAGCCTTAGGTTTTAGTAATTCAAATTATTATACACTTCCAGCTTCTACTCAATCAACAGATGGAACTACATACGTATTTGAATTTACTCCAACTGAAACAGCAAATGACCTTCAACGTATTGCTCACTATGAACATATCTTTGCTCTTGAAATTCAAGCTAATGGTGGACCTTTAACTTCTTATTGTTGGATAACTGGCAATTTTGATGTGATTTTAGATAGTGTAACTCCTAATACTACTTATCGTGTTAAAATTCAAATTACATCTAATAAAGATAGAATTGTATCAGTATGGCAAAATAACGAATGGGTTGAAAAGATAAATCAACACGACAGAGATATAGACTTTAATACTGATTGTCCTTTTGCTATTGGGATAAGTTCTTGGGATTGGACCTTGCCACTAACAGATGGTACTATTAATATGTATAGTAGTTATTATTATATTGATACAGAACCAGATACTATCTATAGATTTGCTGAGGTATCAACCGGCTCTCTAGCTTATATGGCTACTAATCCTGATACTGGATATTGGCAATCAAATAGTGATACTACAAATCATTATCTTACATACTACAATCCAGAAGCAATTAGATTATCAAGTATTGAATTTAATAACTATTTATGTACAGACAGTAACTATATTCCTACGAACTTCGTAATTCAAGGAAGTAATACAGGAGATGCATCAGATTGGATTAATATTCAAACTATTGAAAATAGTAATACTACTGTAGGTACTAACTCTCCATATTCATTTGATGTATCTACTCAATACTCATATAAGTACTTTAGAATATATATTAATTCACCTCAATCAACAGTTCAAATAGGATACATGAAACTAGTAGGAACTGTAGAAAGTTCTCAAATACCAGTTGAAATAACCAAACCAGGATTATGGTTATCTAACTTATGTAAACCTTATCAAGTATCATATGCAGGAGGTTGGTTAAGACAAAATTTAATAAACCATTCCAACAAAGAGTTTGATACTATAAATAGTGATACAATAGGTAACTATTCTTTTTCATTCTTTCAACGTGGTATAATACACAGAGATGCAGGTTCAACTCATGCAGACAACGATAGCTACTGTCAACATTGGTCACCAAGTGCTCTAGGTTGTATATCTCATGATAGTATTATTATTCCAACAAACAATCTAAGAAACACATATACATCATATCAAACTTTAGCAGTACCAAGTGATGTTAACATGCAGTACTATTCTGAAACGCCAAGTAAAGATGTTGAATTTACTTTTGTAGATAACAACGATAATATACCTTTAACTACTACATCATTTAATGGTCGAGTAGTTGGTGATGGATGGACTTTTGAATATTTAGTATCAGGAAATCATCAAGGCTCAGGAACATGGACACCTGATGCAGGATGTGATTGTGATGCTGAAACTGTTAATTGTGAAGAATGTCCACATTGTTGGTCCTGCGTAAGTGAAGATATAAGAAATTCTGGATTATGTATTACTGGAGAAATAAAATATCAGAATGCAGATGGTACAGTTTGTATTCAGGCAGTAAACGAATGTTTTCAAACAATACAAGCTTCACTACAACCTGATAATCCTAATAAAGGTAATAATACTCTTTCAACTTATGAAGTTGTAGGTTATACAGTTACAAATGGATGTAGACGATATAGACCTAATCATTCGGGTGCTTCGCAAGAGATTATTTGTGATTATGGTTTACCATATTGCTCTCAAGACAAAGGATGTTCATCTGTTGTTATAGGCTGTCCTAATGGAACATTTGGAGCCAACTGGGCAGAGTGGGAAACAACTGGTAGTCAGACTGGATATTTCATAGTTGGTATTAATGGTAATTTTAGTCCTGAAAACTACATTGAAAATGCTGGAAATTATTGTACTTATGCAGTAAAACCAGGTGGTGGGATTGGAGGAGGCTATGTACAAGTTGCAGTTCGCTACTATGGTGTATCAGAAGAACAGTTGAAACAACCACAATCTAATGTTAATATATATTTTTGTGTAACTGATGAAAAGAAAAAACAAGAAGCTCAAGGAATACCTTGGAACTATACATGTGGTTTGGTAGATAGATTTTCATTCTCATTCAGTACTACACAATGTGAAGATGACTATACTAAATCTTACTTAGTTGCAGAAAATGTATCAATCTCAGCACTAGGTGATATAACAGGATTTAATGAGAATTAATTTATAGGAAATTAATAATGAACTTACTGGAATTACAACAACGAGCAAACATATTAGTTGATAAAGTTAATCAATATGAAGCTAGTCTAACAGGAACAGAACTTGATGAAAATCAAGTATTAAATCAACACACATACGTTGATATATTTTGTTTAAGACCAGTTCTTAAACTATTGTTTGGAAAAGATGTATCCGATAAACTATCTAGAACTTTAGAAAATGACATTGAACTACCACTTGTATCATCTACAGCTCCAGCATGGAATACATTCTTTAATTTCTTTAATCAAGAAGTAACATCTAATCAACATGAGTTTATTCAAAACATAGATACATATAACTCAAGCAACATGTTAATGTTAGATACTCAACAATACACTTTAACAGATAGAGATACAGCAATATCACTAGGTATAAGATATTCATATGGAGCTAACATTGGTGATGCATTAGTAACTGAAAGTCAAGTATCTAATTTATTTAATTGGAATACTACAAATGATACAACAGTACTTAATAACACTAAAACAACTAATAGACAAGTACCAGGAATAGTACTTTATTATCTTGGTAATGACTATAATGGAGTTTACACTGCAACTATTCCGTATAGTAGAGTTCAATCAAACATCAATACAGTAAATGATAATAATCCACCACTTTATGGAGCTTATTATGATAGTTCAGATGTTACTAAAAGTCAAGTAGGACTTGACATGGGAGCTGAAAGTTGTAGAATATTTATACCAGGATGTAATTATCTTGGTGGAAAATTAATATCACCACAACAAATTTGGCAACCAGATAGAAAAGTAGGAGATGATAATATAGGCTATGGATATAACTGGCAAGGTAAAGCTGTTTATCATGAATTAGTATTTAAGAATAGACGTAGTGGATGTAGCGATAATGGTGTTGATTTTATACCAGGATTAGATAGTGTACCAGATAACGATGTTCAAGGACTAGCTACAAGAGTAGTATTAGCACAAATGAAAAACTACTATTACAATAGACCTTGGTTTAATGAACTAAATAGCTTGCATGGAGTTGATACATCTAAACTTGTTAACAGCATAAAAAATACAAGTATTACAGAAGCTACTAAGTTTTACAGTTTTAATTTAAATGGTTATCAACAATTAGTTAACGGAAGAACAGATAATAATTCAGGAATATTAGATAATTCTACTGGATTATATACTATTACTAATAAAGGTTCTGTAGAGGAGGCACAAAACAGTATAGCTATTAATTTAAGTAGCTTTTCAAGCATGCACTATATATTTAAATACAAGAAAAATACAACTTTTGATTGTGATTTAACAGCACTTGATAATATTTTTCATTTTTACATTGGTAGAAATGGAGAGTTTCATCTAAGCAATAACGGTTCATGGTTTACTAGTACTAATGTAGGAGCAACAAATGATAAATGGGTTACATTAGACATAAATGTAACTAAACAATCAGGCAGTACTTATAACTTTGTTGTAAAGTCAATTATAGATACTGTAACTACTGAAATATATAATACTACAACAGAAATATCTAGTTTTCCAGTAAAGCTAATTGTAGGTACATTCTTTCGCGCTGGCACATTAGATATAGATTTACCTAATTCAAGTATTGCAATTGACGATAATCCAGAAGTACCAATAGCATCACTTGTAACAACAGCAAATTTACCAATAGAAACATATAACGTAACTATAAATGAAGATAATACAATTACTGATTATGGTACTAATGGATTAGTTTATAACCATTTTAAAACTACAGAAAACACAAAACGTGTCATAAAGTCACACTTTACATTAGTCGAATATGATGATTCAATTCATTCACAGACTATTACATCTACAGATACATTTAATTGTTTTATTACACAAACTACGGGAAAAATAGGAATTAGTAATAATAGTACAGACTATGTTGTATATCCAGAAACTATAACATTTAATCCTGGAGATACAATAGATAGTACTGTAGAAGTTGAACATGGAAAATTAAAATGGACAGTAGTACATAATAAAATACATGTTTACGTTTTATCATATGATACAACTGATTTGTATAATTTCACAAATACATATTTCAATTGTAGAAGTGATGGAGCTACAAAAACTAAAGCTATTATTGATTTAAGTAAAACTTCAACGGTGCAACAAGCATCTAATATAACAATGACTGATGATGAATTTTATAATAGTTACAAGCTAGATTACAATACTTTTGCTGATGCATTTGGGTTTTCTAAATAGGAGTGTATATAAAGAATGAAAATTGATGATGATGATATATACATATACATGTTAGTCAGATACAATAGAAAGACAGAAGAATATGCAAAATATCGCATGTTTTATAATGAAGAATGGGCTAACAAGGTATGTATACGGTATAATAATAAGAATAAATTTCCAGAAAAATACTCATTTCATGTTATAAAGTATTTATTAGTAAAGGTATAAAATATGGAATTTAGTAACGAAACAAGAATTAATCCAGAAGTAGTAGCTAAGAGTATACCAGTTATACATGGACAAGACTACTATATCGATGACCAAGGATATGTATGTACATATACAAGAGAAACAGAACATGTATTTGGTGTAGGTACTGATAATTTAGAAGTTCAATCTATTAATCAGATAACAGAATTTATATACACTGTTAATAATCAACTAGCATTTAAAACATCTAACGGAATACTAGTTACAGATTTACAAGCATCAAAGCAAAAATATCAAGGTGGATTTCAAGGTATAGTAGGTTTCAATGAAACAGAAACAACATATGAGTATATCAACAACAATAATCCACCTCAATCAACAGTTACTTTTATAGGTCGTATAAATAATAATAAACAACTTGAATTATATATTGAATGTTTAGATACTTGGATTGTTCCTCTTGGTGAATTTAGATGCTTTATTTCTGGAACATTCTATAACATAAATTATGATACAGTATTACCTAACACATTTGGTGATACATTTAATGTTACTCTTGCAGGATGGACTACTGTTAATTTAAAAAGTGCAACAAATTACATAAGAGATATTATTGTTTCAGGAAATACATTATATCTTTCTTGTAGATTAAATATAATAGGCAGTGAGCCATATAATTGGTCAAACGTAGATACTAGCAGTGAAGCTGTAATTTGGTCAGAAGATACCAGATTGAATGGATGTTATTTCGCAGGAAATCCATCAGCATCATACTTTTTTCTAGTAAACTATAATACATCTAGTATCTATTACGTAGATAGCTTAGATTTATCAATCAAACAAGAATATCAACATAGAACTCCAATTACAGGAGTTGGTATTATAGATAAGTTTATGTTAGCAGTAGTTGATAAAGAAGCATTAACACTTCTACAAGCATATGTATCTTTAAATACTTGGCTTATAAGAAGTAAAGCCTACTTGAAACTTAATCAATTAAGTGCATATGAAGACATGACAAGCAACTGCATAAGAGAGAACGTAGTATTTGTACAAGACCTGGACAGTTTAATAGTTGTATCTAATCAACGTGCAAATATGATGTTTTTTATAGTTGGTGATAAGATACTATCAGGATGTCATACTGTACAAGATATTAATCCAGGTTTATTCCAAGCTTATTGGATTAACGATAAAAAACTATATAAGTATCAAAGAGTAGAAGATAATGGAGATTACAATGAGATTAACAAAGAACTAGGTATTGTTGATTATAATAGTTGGATTTATATTGGTTCAGATTTAGAACCAGATGTAGGAGGTTCAACACTACAAGATACAGAAATAGTATTTGAAGGTAAAATAGCTATTGTTGAAGGTGATGATGTTTGTGTTGAAAGTTCAGGAGATGTACCAGTAAGTGAAGATTTACCAGTAAGAACGGACCAGGTTAATCCTAATAATTGGTGGTTTTTATACACTAAAACATTGAGATACCCAGTTAGTTACACAGATTGGTTAAAAATTAGTATGATGCCAACAACTAAAATATTTAACATAAGCTTAGTACAAAAATCTAATATAAAAGGAGGTGATAAGTAATGGGATGTCGTGGTAAAAGGGGAAAGAAATAGATAGGAGTTTAATATGATACACATATTATATGATGGTGATATATTACTTAGGTCTATGTTTGCAACAAAGCTACCACCACACATAGCAGTTCAAACAATGCTAAAGATAAAAGACCGAGAAATAAGAGAAGCAAAGAGATACTTTAAAGAGTTCAATAGATTAGACCCAAAGTTCTATTTTTGCATCAGCTTAAACAGAGGATTTAGAACTGTTCTATTTCCATACTACAAAGCTCAAAGAATAAATAGCTACGCTAAGAACTGGATTGAGTTTAAGAATGAGTGCATTAGAATACTACAAGCTTTTCACGTAAATATTGTATCATCAATGGTCTTTGAATGTGACGATTTGATTTCAATCATAGCTTCTAATCTGGTTGAAGATAAACGAAACAAAGTAATGATTATCTCATGTGATAAAGACTTCTTACAAATTCCAAAACTAACTATCAAATCTAAAAAGAAAAACGGTATTAAAACATTTGAAACTACTATTGAAAGTAGTATGCATGAACTAGCAAAGCAATTTTTACTTGGAGATAGAATAGATAATATTCCTGGTGTACCAAAAGTAGGAGTAGTAACAGCAGAGAAAATACTTGAAGGTAAGAAACTAACAAAATTATATGATGTTTATGAATTTGTTAAAGGTATATATAAAGAACATGGATTAATGTTCTATTTTCCAAGTAATCTTGTTTTGTTACGAATGCTAACAAAGTATAATGTACCACTAAAAGAACTGGCTAAAGTACTAGAGTTTGATTGCTTACATCCACAAAACACAATCAATGACCATACTAAAATACCATTCTTACGTAAGATATTTAAACTCATAAATAACATTAATCAATTTAGAAGCGAGGGCTATGCCCGGAAAGGAAAGTTACCATAATGAAAGTAAGAGTTACAGTTTATTTTGATATAAATTATGATAATGCTAATACATTTGAAAGTGTAAAAAATCAATTTTCATTAATGCTTGATAACGTACCAACTAAAGTAATACTAAGAGAATTTATAAATGCAGATGTAGACGACGTGCCAAGTATCACTATTAATAAAAATTTAGAAGAACTTAAAGATGCTTAGGAGTAGATATGATTAAACATTTTTGTGACCTATGCGGTAAAGAGTTAAGATACGTGCACATATGTATTATAAACTCGGGCTTACGCGCACCCGAAAGACAGTATGAGTGTTGTGAAGATTGCTCAAATAGAATTAAAAGCTATATAGATAGGATATTGAAGCATGAAACTTAAACATTGTACAGATTTATTTATACTCTCAAAGGATAAACGACCAGTTGATTGTCAAGGAAGGTATTCAACGATTGATAATGCAGTACATGTACCATATCAGCAATTTAAGAAAGCTAAAGAACGCGGATACACTGTATCAATCAAACTTGGACCTATAGGTGATACTGGTTATTCTATTTTCTGTATTGATTGTGACCACTGTGATTTCAAGCATCCAGTATATAAATGGATGCAATCTATGATAGATACTCCGCAGCTTGTAGAATTATCTCAATCTGAACTTGGAGCACATATATTTATAATAAAGAAAACAGACATTGAACTAGAAACTAGATTTATGGATTTCACAGGTCAACAATTAGAAGTATGGACTAGAGTAAGACACATTGTAAGTCCTTGTATTGATAGAATAGTTGATGTTGAACTTAAAGAATGTAACGTTCAATTATTTGATAAACTTATAGAACTTAGTGATGAACAGGAACGCTTAAAAGCAGAACAATACGAACGTGACAGACAGAAGATTGAAAAAGAGCATCAAAAGAAAAACTATAACTTTGTTGCTCCAGAAACAGATATAAGTGTATTCAGTAAATCAGATAAACGACTTTACGAAATATTAAATGCAGAACCAGAAGATGTGGATAATAGTGCAAATGACTTAGGACTTGTCAGAAAGATAGTCTATTACTATGACACAAAGGATAAAGACGTTGTACAAAATGTTTTTGAAAGGACTGATTGGTTTGCTAAAAAAGATGAATACCACATAAAGAAATTTTATAGACCAGGATATTTAGGCAAGCTTATATCACTTAGTTAACAGGAGGTGTACATTTGAGATTTACAGTTCGATTAGGGAACGATAACTACTTAGACTTAGAGTTTAGATTAGACACTGGAACTCTTTACATACACTCTCCAATACCAGAAATAACTAAGGATGAAATTCACAAACTAGCAGCGATACTTGGTTACAAAATTCATCTGGTTATAACTAATGAAGTAGTACTTCCGAAAGATTATAAACGAAAGAAAATGAGTAACTATTCAAGACTTCAAATTGTCTGCAAGATGCTAGAAATGATAGTAACGGATAAATAACATGTACAAATATAAATTAATGTCAACTAAAAATGTAAACTTTGATAGTTTAATCTTTAGAGATTACTCAGATAAGAAATATTTACAATCACTACATAGATTGAATAGACCTGTAATTTGTGTATTTGATAAGAAACACGATAGTCTATTAATTGGATGTGCAGTATTAAGTCAGTGTAAACGTGCACTAAAGATATGTTTATTTACAGTGCTAGATAACTATAGACATAAGCACTTTGGTTCAAGCCTAATGAAACTAGTTTTAAATTACGTTAATGATGATTTTTCTGATGTAGATTATTGTTACACAGTATGTCCATGTAATATAGATACTAATGAATACGAAGGATTTATATTACGACATGGATTTAGTTTATCAACAATTAGAGCTAATGGAGATTTAGTATATACTTATGCGAGAACAATTTAAAAAGGCAATAGAAAGAATTAAATCAGGTGAGCAGACAATTCATCTGATGCCAGTATACAAATTTAACTTTCAACTCGGTAGATTAAATCTATTACTTGGTTCACCAGGTGCAGGTAAATCACTAATGACTATGCATGTTATGTTAGAAGCTATGAAGCACTCAAAGAAAATATTACTTCTATCATCAGAAATGTCAATCTATCAATACACAATTAGAATTTTGAAACATGAACTTGCTATACGTGGTAATGATGAACTTGTAATAAAACAACTCAATAGTCCTCTTTGTCAAAACATATTAGATAAGCTAATAACTCAACTTGATAATAACATTGATTACAGGAATGTGTTTAAAGAAAATCTTGAAGAACTACTATCTGATACAGACTTACCGAACAAATATGATTTAATATGCTTGGACTATATTCAAAATACTCCATGGAAAGCAGCTACAGATGAATATAGTAGATTAACTTCAATATGCGGAGCAATAAAAGCATTTACGCTTACAGGACTAGATAAAACAGGAGTTATTTGTAGTCAAGTATCAAAGGCTCAATTCAACGAAAAAGGTAAAGTTAATGAAGATGTTATACTAATGCCAAAAGGCAGTAACGCTATATTTGAAAGTTCAGACTATGTAGTACAATTATTACGTGACCCAGATACAGGTATCGTAATTGTATCTAACACAAAGAACAAAGATTGTATAGTAGACCCAAAACAAGTCTACAAGATAAACGCAGATTTAAGATTTACGGAGGTTAAGTAATTGACACTTTTAAAATTTGGTAAATATAAAGGTCAGCATGTTGAATACCTTATGTCATCTAATATACCGAATGAATTTAACTATGCTTGTTGGCTATATGCAAATAAGATAGCAAAAGGATATTTACGTGGGTGTATGGATAAACATGCTAAAAGACTAGGTTATGATACTTTAAAAGATTGGTGGCTTGATACACATAAAGAATGGACTTTTGATACATCTTATGAAAATGCTTTTTATGGACATGCATTTGATTATCCAGAAGTATATTAATGTGTACTTTAAACAAAAGATAAATAGTTTATTAAATAATTAAAGTGAGATGAAGTAATTATGAATTGGTTTGAGCTAATCGGTATATCAGTTTGGATGGCTATTACTGTTTTAATGATTATTGGAGTTGGTGAAAGTGAAGAATAAGAAAACACTTGATGAATATAGATTTGAATTAAGATGTTACTTGGTAAATGCAGGAGTAGAGAACGTGGATAATTTTATAGATAACTACGAGAAACTTCTTAAGCTAAGTGAGCCAATTAAATATAAACATATAGGTCTATTAAGAGTACCGCAAGATATTTATGATGCATGTAAAGCAGTAGTACCTAAAGAAGTTCTAAGTAGATTTGAAAACAGATTACAACACTATCTTAATACTGAAAAAGATTTAAATAAGATTTATAAATTTCGTAACAACATAACAGGACAGTTTATAGATTTATATAATGAGTGGTCAAATGTCACAACAGAAGAAGCAAAAAGTAAATATAACTAACAGAAAATTACTTAATCGACTACTACGGTTAGCTATTGTAAAAGCGCTACCAGTTGAAAAAGTAATAGCATACATAGGATTATTACTAGTCAATAAAGGAAACATAATCACAGTACCTCAAGCACTAAGAATAATTGAACATAGTAAACTACATCTAAAGATTAAAGCCAACAGTGCAATTCCTTGTGGTAACATATTAGATGCATTGATACATCTAGTAGTATACAAACGAAAACTTCTCAAGTTTTTCTTTACAAACCAGAATTTACCAGTATGGAACTACGAGCATTCAGGACCTTTGTTTGATATAATGTATAACATCAGTAAGATTTACAAAATATAAAGAAAGGAGATTTAATTATGAACCAAAATGAATTACTACGTCAAATGCAAGAGTATACGTATCGAAAAGAGAATAGAAAATGTCCGTTCTGTGGTAAAGATATGAGTAATCCACAAGGACAATTCAGAGATGCACTAAGCTATAAAGAATTTCAAATATCAGGACTATGTCAAGATTGTCAAGATAAGGTTTTCAAATAATGAGAATATATGAAATAGAACATAAACTAACAGATGATGACCGCAATACTTTATTATTCTTAACAGGTGGATTAAAACTTATTAAGAGTAAAGATTGTACTAAGGAAGAGATATGGAACTTACAAGAGTTCTTTGGATTTAACCATACTAATAAACATATTATAAAAATAATTATATTCAGGGATAAAGTTGTTACTAAAATAAAGGAGATTACTTAACAGTGAAATTAGAAGATTTACTATCACGTGCTATTAATGAAGAAGAACTAGATAAATTAGAAATTCTACTAGCAGCAGTATCAGTTTATGCATCAGGAATTAGTAGGATTTCAACAGATGCACTAGCTAATGTTATTTCTGAAATACAGCCAAGAATAGATACACTTTTAGAGTATGAATTTGATGATGACTTTTACCAGAGATTATAGACATGCAAACAATATTTGATATAGAAACAAATGGATTTTACCAAGATTGTACAACTATACACTGTATAGCTTTAAAAAGAATTGGAATAGATAATGATGTTCAACTATATACGCAATCAAATATCAATGATGCATTAGATATTCTTGAAAATTCAGAAGTATTGATTGGACATAACATAATTCAATTTGATATACCAGTTCTTGAAAAGTTTTATCCATCACGAAAGTTTACACATAATGTTCTTGATACATTCAATTTATCTTGTATTGTTTTTCCTCAACGTCAAAAGCATGGTTTAGAAGACTGGGGAAAAGACCTTGGATTTGAAAAATTTAATCCAATGACTGGTAAAGAGTATACTGATGAAGAATGGAAAGAACGTAAAAAGACTAAGAATGAAGCTTGGGATAGGTACACTTCTGAAATGGGCGCTTACTGTCAACAAGATGTAAGAGTAACTGAATTAGTTTTATGGCAGTGTAACGTAGATGAAATACCAAAATCAGTAATTGAACTTTCTAATAAATTCTCTTGGTGTATATCACAACAAGTAATAAATGGTCATAAAATAGATACTGAAAATTTGCTTAAATTAAATGCACAGATTGAACAAGATGAAGTAGTAGCTGCAAATGAACTATTAAGTAAATTACCTTCATTCACTGATTATACATTTAAAGTATACAAACGAGCTAACAAGAATAAGAATATCAAAGCAGGTGATATTGAATGCATAGAAGTTATAACTCCATTTAATCTAAGTTCTACTTATCATTGGATGCGATATTTAAAAGAAAAATACGACTTTAATCCACCATTAGTACGTAGAAAAGGTAAAGATGAACCAACTCCAAGTTTAGATGATGACGTACTAGCATCAATTGAAGATAAGTATCCAGAAATAAAAGATTTATTGTTGTGGAAAACAGCAAATAAAATACGTAAAATGATTTATAATTCTGATAATAGCTTGTACAACTTACTTGATAAAGATGGTATTATTCATGGTAAAGTATACACAGATGGTACTGTGTCTGGTAGATGCTCACATAACAAACCTAATCTATCAACAATGCCAAGTGTAAGAACGGATGATAATGGTCCAATCAAAGGTATTAAAGGTAAATATGCATACGAAGTAAGAAACTTATTTGTACCTCATGATGGATATGTACAAGTTGGTTTTGATGCTAAAGGACTTGAGTATATGTGCTTAGCTCATTATATCAACGATAAACATTTCAGTGAAGATGTAATTGAAAATGGTGATATACACACTTGGACAAAACAAACACTAGGATTTGAAACACGTAGACAAGCAAAAACTTTTGAGTATGCTTATTTATATGGAGCAGGAAAGAAGAAACTAGCGGAAGGATTGTCAGCAGGTACAGGAGTAAAATATACAGTTGATGATGTAAATAAAGCAATATCAAAGTTTGTTGAAGCACTTCCAGGATTAGGTACACTACAAGATAATCTAAAAAATCAATATCAACAAAAAGGTACAATCACAGGACTTGATGGTAGAGAACTACAAGCTAGAAGTGAGCATAGTTTATTAAATCTTCTACTTCAATCTTCTGGTGCAGTTGTAATGAAAAACTGTTTAGTATATCTCAAGGAAGAATTAGATAAGACTGATGTAGATTATAAATTTACTCTTAATGTTCATGATGAAATTCAAGCATCAGTTAGACCTGAACATGTTGAAAAATACAAAGAGTGTGTATATAAAGCAGTAGATAGAACTAATAAAGACTTAGGGTTAAATTGTAAACTACAAGTTGATATTAAAGTTGGGAGGTCTTGGGCTGAATGTCACTAAAGTATTTATGGAATAAACTTGAAAAGATGAATAGCTTGGAACAACAAGCGTACATTGAAAATATATTTAAGCAGTTTGATATAACTCCATATTATCCAATAGAAGAAAACTTTAAAAACACTCCAGGAAAACAAAGTCAATCTAAAAATCCACTTGGATACATGGTTATGCATCTACAACTTGACCAATTAATACAACTTATACCAGAATACTACAGAGAGTTACTACCAGCTACATCATTTAAAACAGTAAGACAACTTGATATTCTTGGAATAATACAAGACACAGTTAGTGCTATAAAGAAATATGATACTGATAGCTTACCAGGATTAAGAGTACAAGATATTGAAGAAATGTTAGAAGTATTTGAATTTGGTGTAGGCAAGTATCACCCATGGGCATTTCTAGATTTAAATCCATACACACTTGTACCTGCATTATTTAGACACTTGTACAAATATCACTACGTTTCAAAGACTGATGAAGAAACTCATGTATCACACTTAGCTCACGCAGCTTGCAATATAAGAATGATACAACTAATACTTGAAAGAGGTAAACAAAATGCATAAATTAGAAGTAGTATTCATACAAGGAACATCATTAATTTCAAAAGCTATATCAAAAGTATCGAACATGATGTATCGTGGTAATCAAACATCTGATTTTGTACCAAGTCATGTATTACTAATGCTCGATAATAAAATTATCTTTGAGAGCTCAACATACAAAACTGATGATACAAAAACAAAAACATTTGAAAAAGGTACAAGAATATTACTACTAAATGACATTGATGATAAACATAAGAATAGTCTAATTAAACGTACTACTATTTCTGATGACTGTGATGTTTATTTGGCACTAAAATATGTTGCGAAAGCAAGTAACTACCACTACAGCTACAAATCAATATTTAAGTTCTTAACAAACGGACATTTAAAGAAAGATAACAATAAATCTAAAGATGAGTATATTTGTTCTGGTCTAGTACTTGATGCACTTAGAGAACCAGTATTTAATGACAATAAATCTATTCAATATATAGTCTCTAAGTTTAAGGATATAAATAGTAACTCTGTTACTCCACTCGATTTATTTATGGCATTCAATGAAGCAGGATTTAACTTTAAAGAAACAAGAGGTTATAGTTTTGTTAATAATATTTGACCTTGATAAAACATCAATATATTGTCCGATAGCTAATTTTATGGATAGATTTATACCACAGAACAAAGCGCTTAAACAAATATACTATAAGATTTATCCATTTATACACACACTTGAGATGAAGTTTGGTCTATGTAAAATCAACGAAAAGATATACAATCGTGTTAAAGCAATTGAAACTATTAATAGTGGAAATATATCATACTTAGTTCTAACTGCTAGACATGAAACTTATGAAACATATAAACATGTAGAATTAATATTTAAAGAGTATGCAGACTTTATTAACGTAGAGTGTGTCACTCAAGGCATTACTGGACTTTCTAAAGCAGAATTCTTAGAAAACAACTTTTTTATATATGATGATGAAGAAATAGTAATGTTTGATGATAACTATAAAGAACTACTAGGAATGAAAAATAAATTTGGTTCAAGATTTACAGGTTTCAAGGTTAAGATTGATAAAAATGGTAATGAGGTATATGCACTAAAATGTTAATAGAGTTACTTCCAACACAAACAAAAGTGCTAAATGATGTTAGATACGCACGACCTAAAAGTACAAATATTATAAATTATGTAGGTGGACTTGGTTCAGGTAAGACATTTCTAGGAGCACTGATAACAGCATGCTATATATATGCTTATCCTATGTCGAAAGTATGTATGGCAGGTCCAACAATTCCACTTGTTAAAGATAATACATTTGCATATACTGTAAAGTTTTTAAAGATACTAGGACAAGAACCAGTATCTCTTAACAAAGAGAAAACTATGTGGTTATGCCCGAACGGTACAACTATAATGGTTACTCATGGTGCTAGTTATAAACAGATATTGACGTATGAGTTTAACTTTATAGACATTGAGGAAGCTAGTAAAATATCAAACAGTGTATTGAAACAATTTCAAGGTAGATTAAGATATGTTAATGGTAATGCACCTCTAATATTACTAACACATACCAATCCACCAAGTTCAACTAATCACTATTGTTTAACTTCTGGAAAAGTCTATATTGGAAGCTCATATGAAAACACTAATTTGCCAGAAGGATATATCGATGGTTTATCTAAGAATATGACAGCAGAAGAAAAGGAGAAGTTCATCAATGGTAAAATAACTCCAGCACTTGATGATGCACTAATATCTAACTTTGACCCATTGTCAGTAAAGTGTATTCCAACTGAAATTCCAACAGATAATTATTCTGTATTTATTACATGTGACTTTAACTACTCACCTCAATGTTGGTTATCTGGATTAATTTCTAGTGATGGTCGCTTCTTCTTTCTACATGAGCACTTTAATCTTAAAACACATACAGAAGTACAAGCTCAATCAGTATTAGAGTTTTTAATAGATACTTATAACTGTAATAAGATTGTCATATACGGTGATAGTGCAGGAGCATACAATCAAAGACTAGATAATGATTATGTTCTAATAGAAAGAGTAGCTGATAGCTTAGGACTTCTTACTGAACTAAGAGTATTACCAAGTAATCCAAGAATTACACAGCGATTATCAGTATTTAGAACACATGTATTAAAAGATAAATATAAGTTCAATCTTGATAATATGAAAAAAACTAACTATGTATTTGAAAATACACGTATCGATATAACTACTGGTAAAATTTTAAATCCAACAAAACAAGAACTGGATATAGAACCAGATTTAATTTATACACCTCATGCGATTGATGCAATAAGCTATTTAATGTATTTTGAAGAAACAACAAAAGGATATTGATAATGACACAAGTAAAAACATTTAATGGACTACCATTCTTCATTGGTACAGGAACAAAAATATCTACAGAGCGAGATTTAGCGTTAGTACAATCAGCGCTATATAGAAGACTTAGAAATGTTCAAGAATGGTACACTAGATATAAAAAGGGTCGTGAAATTAGAGATGCAATAAATAGTAAAGAGCAAGGAGTAATAAAGAATGTTAATATGACCTATGCATATAACGCATACTTTAAATTCCTTCATCAATCTCTATTATCTCTAAGAGATAGTTTTAGACTTACATCTAGTAACTATAAAGATGATTTAGATAGACCAACAGAAGTTCTAAAAGGATACCTTGATGCACTTCAATCACAAAATGATTTACTAATTGATGATGCTATAAAATACGGATGCGCTACGTTAGTATTAGATGTGAACATGGAAACTGGTACACCATTACCAGATATTCTATTAAATAGAGTTAAATCAGCTAAAATAGTTTATGATTATGAACAACCAGGTCCAGGATTTTTTACTATACGAGTAACACCAGAACTAGCATTTAGTTACACGTTTTTAAGTGACTATCGTAGAATGGAACTATTTAATCACGCTACAGCAGATGCAGAGGCAGCAGCAGAAATAAGAGTATTCATAGGTGATTTAGTTGTAAACAACAAACTTGATAACTACTTAATTATTGTATTTAGACGTCAAGTTATTTACGCAGAAAAAGGTAGAGATTTAACTACTATACGTTCGATTAGTATCAACGATAAAAATGATGATTGTTCACCAATTTATCCAGTTTTAACAGCATCAGAATTATCAAGGGATGTGTATAAAATACTATTTGATTATTCGGATAAGAATGTAAATCCAATTAGAACTGGACCTTATTCACTAGATGCAAAAGCTTTTAAAGAAGCTGAAATAACTAAGTATCTTAAACTACCTTCTACATATACATCTCAATTAGGAGCATTATTACCAGGTCAATTAGATGTAAACGGATTAATATCAATTCAGACTAGTACTCAACTACTATCACAGCAAGCAACAGGACTTAATGAATATACTCTAGGAGAAAGCGGAGGTTCAGTTAGAACTTTAGGCGAAGCTATGATGTTAGCTGATAGTGCATCTGGTATATTAAACATCTTATCAAACAAAATAAAACAACAATTAATTCTTCCAGCACTATCTGATATACTTGAAATTATGAAATTTGCACTAAAAGGAATATCTGATATATTTCCAGAAAGTTTGCAAATTGACGTAGATATAGCAAAAGACCAACAAGAAAGTAACGTACTGCTATCTTTAATTAATATGCCAATGTTTGGTGCAGTTATTCAAGGATTACAACCAGTACAAGCATTAATGTTATTTAGATGGATACTCGAAAAATTACATGTATCAGGTATTAATTCAGTGTTTGATGATATGATAACAAATACAATAAATAGTAACAATAATAACAATCAATAGGAGTAAATTATGACACATTTTAATGAAAGTAAATTATCAAGTATTCTATCAAGAGCAGTTATAGCACCTGCTGATAGAAGTCAACTACTACCGTTTTCAACTCCAATATATTGTCCTAGTAACAATGGAGTTAGAGCATCAAGAGTAACTATTATAGTACCTAATCCAGTTGTATCAGGTGATGTATTAAAACAAATAGGTACAAATAGTAGTGGTGGACTTGTTCCACCTATTGAAAAAACTTCAACAACTAATTTTACAATAGGTGGAAAAAAGACACAAACTGATACTTTAGCAAACGGAGAAATCACTGCATCAACATATAAGATTGATAATATTGATAATACTGTTGACATCGACTTAACTCAATCTCTAAAACTATCTTATACAATTCCTAATGAAGTAGATTTAGAAACAAATGTTGATTTACAAAATATGATAAAATCAGACTTTGCAGTTCGATTTAAAAATGCTATATCTCATGCTATTCAAGCTGATATTGTAACTAATATTGCTGAAATATCTAAAATTACTGCGCAACCTACTCTTGCTGAAACTCTTGGACATGTGATTGCTGATAATCAATACAACGGAACTGGACAAAAATACTCAATTTATAGATATGATAATGGCGCTCCAGTTACATATAATATTTCTTCTGACCAACCAGACTATGATGAAAAAGTTATTGGAGAAACAGCAGAAAATTATTATGCATCTGAGAATGATGTAGCATATCCAGCTCTTTACTATATGAATTTACCTACAGTTTTACTACCATACACAACATATCAAGAATATCAAGTATCATTAGTAAACGGAGATATAAAACCTTATGTTGAAACAAGAATACATGTAGATACTACTGCTGAAAGCTTTAGTAGTATTGGTGAAGGTGTAGTTGGTAGTAATGACAGTTATGCAGTAGCATTTACAGAACCAAAAGTAGTTCTTGCAAAAGATGTAAATACGTTCTCTGATGTATTATGTATAACAGCATTCTATGGTATTAAGTTAATTAATACAGCAAATTTAAGAATTATTAATTCATAGTATAATAAACTATAGTTATTTATATACACTTGGTAAAATTGTTAGTTATATACTAAGTGTAAGTGTTAGAACTAACATTAATTTAAGGAGTTAAAATGACAGCATTTACAACCGAACGTTGGGCAGAGCAAATGTTATTCACTTTGAAAGAAAGTACTGGTGGTTTTGCAGCTAGAATAGTTAATCATAACTTTCACAATCCTGGTGGAGATAAAGCCGATGCAGTAAAAATTATTAAACCTGATTTATCTGTAGTTGGTACAGCTACTACCGCAGGTATGACTATGCCAAGTGGATACGGTGATGCTAATTCAACAACAATAACTTTAAACCTTGATACTCCAATTCGATATGCAGTTGGTTTACCTTGGGAAATGCAACTAAAAACTTATCATGACATTGAAAAAGGTTATAGACTTGCATGTGAAGATAAAGTAGTTCAACAGCGTAACACAGCAGTTATGGCTGCTATTAATGCAGAAAGTACTATTCCTGTTATTGGTGGTGGTACAGCAGCATCTCCAGTATATCTAAATGTTGATAATGTTCTAAGTTACTTAACTAAATTTAGAATACAACTTATGAAAACTGGTGCTATTATGGAATATGGTAAATATCGATTTGTAGATGAAGAAACACAGGACAACGTATCAGAACTATCAGGCGAACAAACTGCGTTTGATGGTGAAGGTGGTGAAGTACCAGGTGTTCTAGGCGTACAAGTTCGTGAAGCATTACCAGTATTAGCAGTGCCAGGTGATTTGTATGAACTAATTATCGAAGCAGATACAAAAGCAGGTTCAAGAACAGAGGCTAAAGAATTCTATGGTAATGTACCAGTTATCAGAGGTTTCGAAATAGTACTCGATGAAAGCTTAAACCACATGTCAGATGCTTCAAATAACCACTTACAAATTATTTGTGGTACTAGAAACTTGGTAACAGAAGCATTTACTCAAAGTAGAGCAGAAGTTATACCAGACCCAGATAGTTATAGAGATATTCTTAGAGGTTTAATCGTTTATGGTGCTAAGGTAACTAATCCATTATGTGGAGCTCGTGGTTACTTTACATTAACAGCGCCATCAGGAGGTTAATCAAAGCAGGACAGCTAACGCTGTCTTGCAAATTGAATATTTTTAAATTGATATTTAATTTACAGGGCAGTGTATACAAAGAATAAGGACGAATATATGGCATTAAAGAAGAATCAAAAAAACTACAACAAACAAGTAATGCAATCAGGACTTAAATCAAATGAGTACATCAACACTAACTTAGGTTTAATTCAAGATTACGTAACTGATTACTCTGGTCGAACTGATTATTGGACTGATAAACTTAATAACAGACAGCTAGATTTACTATCTGATAAGTATCTTGCGCAGAATGCAAATATGTTAAGAGGTCAAGCTGCGTTTGGTAGTAACAGTGAAACTAATAGACAAATAGATGAAAATGCTTATAGTCAACAAAATTATCTAGCTAATGTGTTAAACCAGAATGTAGCGCAAGCTAATCAACTTCAACAAAATGAATTAGCTGCACTATCAGGAGCTACACAACTAAATTACGCTAATAGAAACTACGGAGCTACAGCAGCAGAAAAAGTAGATGAGGCTAATAATGCTTGGCTTGGCTCATTAGGTAAAGTAACATCAAGTGTAGGTGGTTTAGTGAGTATTATACCAGGAGGTCAAGCTATAGGTGGAGTACTAACAGGAGTAGGAGGTACATTATCTGGATTAGCAGATACTTCATCTTCTAGTTTTAATAATGACCAACAAAAATATATTGACCAATCATGGACTAAATTTGTTCAAGCTCCACAAACTCAAGGATTTTTTAACAACTTAAATCAAGCGGTTAATAGATGGAGTGTAAATAGAAGATATGGTAATACTGGTGATTTTGGTGGACGAAACACAATTGCATAAAGGAGATTACTATGGTAAATAAAAAAGTAATAGAAGTGCTATACGGTGGATTTAAAAATTCTACACAGGCACAAAAGTTCTTACAACAAGCTGGTAATAAACTACAAAAAGGAAAAAAAGAAACAAATAAGTTTATAAATTCTATATTTACAGAAGGATTACGAGGTACATTAGATGGTACTAAGAAGTTTCTACCAATAGCAGGTCTGTCATTAGTAGCTGGACAACCAGCAAATGCTAAAGATAATAATTATTCAAATTTACATAGAAAGTCACTTGAATTTTTCAATCAATTAGCATTAGCTCCAGCTCAAGTAGCCAATAAAACAATAGAAAATCCAGACATATTAATTGATACTTTAGTATCATTTTTACCAGTTGGACTAGCTATGAAAGCTCCACAAATAGCAACAAAAGCACTTAATGTATTCAAGGATAAAGGAGCTAAAGTAGCTGCAAAATATATTACTGATATAGCTGGTAAATTTAGACAACAGGTTGTTAAAAAACTTCCGACTGTTACAGAAAAAGTTAAACAAGGTAGCACATTACTAAAAGGTTCTATTGACGATGCCATATCAAAATCTAAAACATTTAGAGCATCAGGTAAAACAGTTGAAGAAGTTAAACTTGCAAAAAGAATTGTTGAAAATGGTAAAAAGTTAAAACAATTATCAGATGAATTAGGAATAAAAAGCGCAAAAGAAATTCCTAATCTACTAAAATTTGTAGACCAATTAGGAAGTATCATTAAGAATTCACCACGATATATTAAAGCAAAAGCTAAAGGTAGTAATGGAATACTAGGTGCTATAGGTAATGTAGGATTGTCTACCTATGATTTATGGCAAGCATTTAAAGAAAATGATGATAGTTTAATTCCTAAAACAGTTGCAAATACAGCTAGAATTGGTGCAAGCCTTATTCCAGGAAATTCGTTATTAAAACTATTATATGGTGGACTAGGATATGTTGCAGGTGGTAATCTAACTAAGGCAGCACTAAATAAACTAGGTATAAAAAGAAATACTACTCCAGAACAGGAAAATGAATACGAAACTGGAATGGCTTATCCAGATTTAGAAAGTTATGTACCAGAGTATCTTACAGGAGTATCAGGAAGAAAATATCATGTAGTTGGTGAAAAGATATATGATTTTTCAACTGGTAAACCAGTTAATGTAAATGAAGCTTTAACAGATGCAGATAATTATTTAACAATGCAAACTCAAAAAAATAATGATATGCTTGCAAATGTTAATAATCAGATTGCAGAGATGGAGAAATTAGAACAACGCGGTTACAACATTCCTCCAGAAACAAAAGCTCAATTGTATCAAGAAAAGGATAGCTTGTTAGCTGCGGTTCAAAATAACCAGCAAAGCTACTTAGGTAGTCTAAATGAATATGATGCAGATGGAGATTTAGTAGAGCAGTATCGACAAAAATATGTAGTACCTCAAGAAATTGAACAACAGCAAATTCAACAACAAAATCAACAAAACTATATCAATGCATATCAAGAGATGTTTAACAAAATAGCTAATGACACATTTAATGATTTAGATAACTACTATACTCCAGAAAATCAAGCTATCGAATACTATCAATATATGACAGGAGTACCATCAGGTTCTGTACCATATTTATCTCCAGAAGAATTTAGTAGAATTCAAAAAGTTAAAGCTATGCAGCAAATAGCTCCAGTTATGCGAGAAAAAGCTCTATCACAGTTAAATAGTATTATTGCTACACAACAATCATCAGATAAAGATATTAGAGATTACAACTTAAACGTACGCAAACAAAATGCTACTGAAAAACAAAATTATGTTGACAACTTAATTAATGCTTACAAAGCAGAAGAAACAGCTCGACATAATAGAGTTGGTGAACAAGTTGGTATGTATGAAGCAGAAACTGGTAGACAAAATGCTCAATCTAGTTCTATGAATGCAGTAACAAATAGAATGGAAATACCAATTAAGCAAGGTCAGTTACAAATTAATCAAGGTGAATATGAGCGTAAACAACAATTACTTCCTTATCAACAAGCAAACTATGCAGGTCAGGCAGTAATGAACGCAGGTATGTCAGGATTAACTATGGACCAATTTTTAAATAGTAATCAATCAGTTATGTCACAAGTATTTCCAGGTACTCAACAAGGTAACAATCAACAGTATAAAAACTTTAATTTAGGACAATAATTATGGCACTATCATTTGACAATAACAATAGTAATTCACAATCATTCAACTCATCATCAGGACTATCATTTGGTACACCTAGTACTAGTAATAGACCGCAAAGTAATAAATCCGATATAAAGTTTGAAGGCTCACTATATACTAATGCAAAAAATGACTTAAACGAAATAGGAGCTGGAATAACAACTTTACTTGGTGGAATATTTGGATATGACCAAGATGCAAGAAAAGCTATGATTGATACTTTTGATGCAGTAGCAAAAGACCCAACTCAACTAAAACAATTTGGAGATGCACTTCTATCAACATATAATCTTGCAATTGACGATATAGGTAAAATGCCGTTAGGAGAGATGGTAGGAAATGTACTAACAGGAGCTTGGAAGCATCCAATAACAGCATTAATAGATGTAACATCACTAACAGGAGCAATAGGACTAAAACTACCAAAATCAATCAAGAAAAAAATAAAAGTCATTGATGATAATTCAACAAGAATAAAGTTAGCTGAACAAGTAGCAAAAGATAATATTAATTTAACTAATGTTGGTAATGACTTCTTAAAACAAATTCAAGCTATTGAAAGTAAATATTCTCCAGAAGCTATAAGTAAAGGAATGCAAGCAATTGAAACAGTAGGTTTTAAAAAAGCACCAAAAGAATTACTACCAGTAATGCAAGATTTATCAAAAGCTAATGATACTTATAAACAATTTACATCAATGGCTGGTGCAGAAATATTCGATGATGCAGACTTTGCAGCTAAAGAAATGTTAAGTAAAGAATACGGAGTACCATTTAGTGACTTGAATAACTCTGATTTTATGAAGTCACAAGCATACAAAGAAGCAGTACAGTATGTTAAAGATAATGATGTTCAACCGCTATTCCACCTTAAACCTAAAGTACATACAGTAGATGATTTGGCTGCTGATAAAATTGAAACAAATCTTTTGGAAAGAAAGTACGGTACTATTGATTATGTGGATGCTCCTAAGAACTTAGCAAAGAAAGCAGGAGATTTTGTAGATAAAGTAGTTAGAAGTAATACATTAGATAGTGCATCAAACTTAAATAAAAAGATACGTGAGTACAATAAGTTAAATAAAACAAATGTTAAAGAACTAGATACACAATCAAGCGTATTTAATAATAAATTCTTAAATGAACTAAATAGTGAACTAAAGAAAACTATGTTAGCAGGTGGTACATACTTAGGAGCTAACGTATTATCTACTACTCTATCAATACTTAATAACTTTGATGTTAATGCAGTAGCTAAAACATTTAAAAATTTACCAAAGTTTAGAATGGTCGAACTAACAGAAGCTACTACACCTATACTTAATTATATATCTAAAATAAATAATTTCTTGTATCGACCAGTAGCATCAGTAGATAAGTACATCGAAAATATTGCACTTGAGTATATTAATAACTATGGAATTGATAAAGCTAAGTTTTTACAATCTACAATACCATCAAGAGTAGTAGCTACTAATCCAGTAGAAGCAGCAGTAAAAAGCTTTGTACCATTTGGTAACTATCCACTAGCAGCTATCAAAGAAACAGCTGCACATATAAAAGGAAGACCAGTTAGAAGTTTTGTTTATAATCAATTACCAAAATTAGGTACATCAGTAAATGAAACTGTACAACAGCAAACTCCAGGATTAACAGAAGCAGATACAACTAAAGCTATTAGATTTGACCCAAGAGAAAATAAGTTAATTCAACGGTCAACTGTTGTAACTCCTATACAAGCAGCAAATATGTTTTTACTAGGTCAACAAGGTGATGCAATTCAAATACCATTGTATACATTCCTTAATAAGTTGATTAGTGGTAAAGGTGACCCGAATGTTTTTGAAGTTGAAGGTAAAACATATAGAGTTAATAATGGAGAGATAACAACAGAACAAGGTAGTTTTAGTTTATTACCAAGTTTATCATATATTGGTAGACAGTTATTAGGACCAGTTCAATTTTATAATCAAGTAGTAGTACCACTTATGACTGATAAATATGTTAAAGATGAACAACAACTATTTAACAGACTTGTAAATGATAGCCAATATTCAAACATGAATGCTCAAGCTCAAAATAAAGTTACTACTGCTGCAAGAGAAAAGTTAGGTAAAAGAGTAGCTGGTACTTATGAATTCAATTATTATAAACCTTATATACCACGGAGAATTAGACGAAAAATTCTTCAAAGACAAATGACCAAAAGAAATATTAATGATATTTTAAATAATTAATCTCCTTTGTACACACACGTGGTTTATTAATTAAATCACGTGTTTTCTTATTTTAAGTTTTGTAAACTTTCTGTAAATCTATGTTAGAAAAACATGAAAAACGGGTATATTATTATTATAGAACATTGACAAGTGTATATAAAGAAAGCGAGGTCGAACACCTAAACTAGTTGATATTTAGTTAATCACAAGTATCAACAGTAGATTAATCTTATTTCTGTCTCTTATACACATCTCCGAGCCCACGAGACGGACTCCTATCTC
>ENA-OYXF01000097-OYXF01000097.1-human-gut-metagenome-genome-assembly--contig:-NODE-97-length-39881-cov-25.387712_pt1 | contig 39881 bp, 36 predicted proteins | sample MGYA00244842_ERZ653416 | MGnify/ENA primary metagenome ERZ653416 (study PRJEB26926, sample SAMN06164920) | human gut metagenome | biome: ENVO:00009003; feature: ENVO:2100002; material: ENVO:00002003... | reverse complement strand
ATCTGGAACGGCACCACCATGGAGAACACGCACAGGTAGTACACGATCTTGCTGAACAGACTGCCCACACGGGCCACATACCACGCGGCCATAGAGGTGCAGATCAGGATCAGCGCCGAGGAGACCAGGGTGATGAACAGACTGTAGAACACCGCCTTGATAAACGGATAGTTGCCGAAGGTCATGCCCTTGATATAGTTCTGCCAGCCCACAAAGGTGTCCTCATTGGGCAGGGCGAACGTATCGGTATTGACAGCGGCATTGGTCTTGAAGGAGTTGATCAGAACGATGACGATGGGCAGCACATACACGATGCAGATCACCGTGAACGCTATGGTCAACACCATTTTGCTGCGGTCATGCTTTTTGGCAAGGCTCGTCTGCATTACTGCTGCACCTCCTTTTTACGGGTAGCCCGGAGTTGGATCAGTCCGATAGCCGCCACCAGTATGAAGAACAGCACGGCTTTGGCCTGGGCCACGCCGCGGTTGTTGCCGCTGCCGGAGTAGAAGGAGTTGTAGATGTTCAGGGCCAGCATTTCCGTGGTCTTGACAACGCTGCCGTCCGCCTGCTGCAGGAAGGGGCGGCCGCCGGTCAGGGCCAGGTTCTGGTCAAACAGCTTGAAGCCGTTGGTCAGCGTCAGGAAAATGCAGATGGTGAAGGAGCTCATCATGTTGGGGATAGTGACCTTCCACAGGGTCTGCCAGTTGGTGGCGCCGTCGATGCGGGCCGCCTCCAGCATATCCTCCGGCACGGACTGCAATCCGGCGATGTAGATGATCATCATATAGCCCACCTGCTGCCAGCACAGCAGGATGATCAACCCCCAGAAACCGAAGTGGCTGTTCAGTACCACGGACTGGCCGTAAGCGACCAGAAAGCCGTCGAAGATCATGGACCAGATGTAGCCCAGCACGATGCCGCCGATCAGGTTCGGCATGAAGAACACCGTCCGGAACAGATTGGAGCCCTTGATGCCCCGCGTCAGCGCATAGGCCACCGCGAAGGCCAGCGCGTTGATGAACAGCACCGACACAAAGGCAAACAGCGCCGTGAACAAGAAGGCATGGCGGAAGCTGCTGTCGGCAAAGGCCTTCAGATAGTTGTCAAAGCCTACCCATGTCCACTTGCTGGTCAGCTTGAATTTGCAGAAGGACAGGAACGCGCCCTTCAGGAACGGGTAGATGAACCCGATGCAGAAGGCGGCAAAGGTGGGCAGCAGAAACAGCCACACCATGCGCTGAATTGGCCGTCGGACCAGTCGGCTGTTCAGCGCAGCCGCGTCCCGTTTCGCTTGAAATCGTTTCATTAGACCACTCCTGTTCTCCGTAGTTTTGTCACAGCGAAAGCTCTCCTCCGAAGTGCGTTCGAAGGACAGCGCACGCCGTCACAGAGTAAGAAAGAGGGGGCGGGCGAAAAGCCCGCCCCCTGTGCGTATGTGGTTGAAACCGTAGCTTAGCCGTTGGCGATATCGTTGTTGTACTGGGTAGCCCAGCCTTCCACGAAGGCGGTCTTCACATCGTCCCAGCTGCCGCCGTCGGCGGTATACTTGCCCAGAGCGTCGACCACAGCGGCACGCCAGTCATTGACAGCGGGGGTGTAGTTGAAGGCCCAGGTGACAGGATAGCAGCCATTGGCAACATACTCGTTGGCCAGAGCGCTGAACGGATTGGAGGGAGCCTTGGAGGCCTGAAACGGGCAGGCGCCGAACTGCTCAGCCATCATGGCAGTGCCTTCCTCGGAGGTAACGACCCAGTTCAGGAAGTCCAGAGTGGCCTTGATGTCCTCCTCGGAGGCGTTCTTGTTGACGGACCAGTAGTTCTCGGTACCGGTGCACAGGCCGGCCTTCTCCTCGCCCTCAATACCGCAGTAGATGGGGATCATGGTCAGGTCGTCAGCGTTCATGCCGAACTTCTCGCCAGTCAGGTTGCTGTACTCCCAAGTGCCGTTCTGATAGAACACAGCCTTGCCCTCGCCGAACTCGGCCTCAGCCTGGTCGCCGGTGGCGGACAGCAGGGCGGCACCGGTGGTGGCGGAGTCAGTGATGTACAGATCCCAGATAGCCTTGTAGTTGTCCAGATAAGTGCCCTTGATGGTGGCGGGCTTGCTGGTCACGCCTTCATCGCGGAACTCATAGAACAGAGGCATATTGGCCAGATGGCCGGAGAAACGCCAAGCGGAGGAGCCGTCCAGACCGGCGGAGGTGAAGGCGTCGAAGCCCAGCTCGGCAGCGCGGCTGTGGATGTCGTCAGCGATCTTCTTCAGGGACTCGAAGTTGGTGATGTCGGTGACCTCATAGCCGGCTTCCTTCAGCAGCGCCTTGTTCACGATGATACCGTAGGTCTCCAGGCAGTAGCCGATGGAGATGACCTCACCGTCGGCGTTCTTCAGGGCATAATCCTTGGAGGTCAGCTGGTTGTACACGTCGCTGCTGCTCAGGTCGTAGCAGAACTCGCCCCAGGTAGCCACGCCGCCCTCGTTGCACTGGAACAGGGTGGGCGCGTCTTCCTTGTCCATCTCGGACACCAGGGTGGACTCATACTCGCCGGAGGCGGCGGTGAGGATCTTGACGGGCACGCCGGTCTTCTCGGTGTAGGTGGCGGCCAGAGCCTTCCACGCGTCGTCGGACTCAGGCTTAAAGTTCAGGTAGTACACGCTGCCGGTGGCGGTGTCGCCGCCCTCGGTCTTGGCGTCGTCCTTCTTCTCACCGCAGGCCACCAGAGACAGGGCCATCACGAGAGCAAGAAGCATTGCAAGAAACTTCTTCATGGTAATTACTCCTTTTTTGTTTTTATTTTCACATCACAAGGATGTAAAAAACAGATCATTAGGGTACAAAAAACAAATTATTGGGATGCAGGAAACGGATCCTTAGGATACACAAAATAGATCACAAAGATATACAAAAGTATCACCTGGGCGCGGCCACGCTGCGGCCCTGGCGCAGGGTGGTGGGCAGCAGCTCACAGGCGTGGGAGCCCTTGTGCCGCACCATGTCCAGCAAAATCTCGGCGCTGCGGCGGCCCATTTCTTCCATAGGCTGGCACAGGGTGGTCAGCGGCGGCTCAATATAGGCAGACAATTCTAACCCATCTATCGCTATAACGGAACAATCCTCGGGGATACGCCTGCCGGCGTCCATCAAAGCCCGCATGGCACCAATGGCCATAGAGTCGGCAATGGCAAATAGAGCAGTAAAATCCGCGCCCCGGTCCAGGGCAGCCTTTACGGCGGAATAGGCGTCGCGGACGTCGAAGCCGCCGGTGGAGATCACCAGCTCCGGGTCCACAGGGATGCCGTGACTCTCCAGCGCCTGCACATAGCCCTCATAGCGCAGCTGGCTGATGGACTGATCGTTGGAGCGGGAGATCAGCGCGGCGATGCGCCGGTGCCCGTGGCGGTACAACTCCTCCACCGCCTGCTGTGCGGTGTCACCGTCGGCGATGGACACAGAGGAATACTCGCCCTCAATCAGCGTGCCATAGCGGTTGGAGTAGGAACAGCACACAAAGGGAACGTTCAGCATCGCCAGATCAGCGGGGGTGTAATCAAACCGACCGCCCAGGAACACGATGCCCTGCAGGCGCTTTTCGCGCTCCATGACCGCACCGCATTTGACCTCGTCGTCGCAAGTACCGATCTGCTGCATGACCATTGTAAAACCGGCATCGGTGATGGTGCGTTCAATGGCGCGGATAATGTCGGTGTAGAACGGATTGGACACACCGCGGACTACCAGACCCACAGCGTCGGACTTGGTGCGTACCAGATCGCGGGCACTGTTGTTGGGAATGTAGTTGCTATTCTTGATAGCGGAAAGCACCTTACGCCGGACATCCTCACTGACATCCGGCCGGTCATTCAGCACACGGGAGACGGTACTGACGCTGACGCTGCACTGTTTGGCTATATCCTTGATCGTCATGTCCCGGTGTGCCTCCTACTATACCAAATGGAACGGACGCAACCGCCCGGAATTTGTCGGTAACATTTCCGGTAACGTTTCCGTTCAGCGTAGTTATCCTATCAGTATTCGGGGGAAATGTCAATCACCCGCCCGCATTTTTGCCGAAACGCACAGAAAAGACGGTGGTTTTCTTGTGAAAATCACAAGAAAACCGCCGCCCGACTGAACGGGCGGCGGCGAAGTATCGAATGTACGGCGCAAAATGGCGGAATTACCGGCGAAGGAGGGCGCGGCGCGCCCTCCAGTCGGGCAGATAGGCTTCCACCTCGCGGTAGAAGGCGGGGGAGTGGTCGTGATGGCGAATGTGTGCCAGCTCATGGACCACCACGTATTCAATGGAGGTCTCGGGATAGGCCATCAGGTAGAGGGAGAAGCTGAGACGGTTTTTGCCGGAGCAGCTGCCGAAGCGGGTGCGGGCGGCGGTGACAGTGATACCGGCGGGCTGCACGCCCATGCGCTGGGCCCAGTGGGCCACCAGAGGCGGCAGTGTCTCTTTTGCCTGCTGCCGCCATGCGTCCGCTTGTGCCGCAGACGGCTCCGGGTGGGCGGCCAGAAAGGCCTGCCTTGCGGCAAGGTGCTTTTCCAGCCAGCCGCGGTGGTTGTCTACAAAGCGGGCGATGTCCGCATCGGTGGCCCGCAGAGGTGCCCGGACCAGGGCAGTGCCCTGCCGGGAGACCTCCAGCGCCAGGGTGCGCCGGCGGGAGCGTATCACAGTATAGTCGATCATTGGCCGTCCTCCGGGATGAAACGCGGGCCGCGATAGCCGTCGCGGTCCACGATCTCGGACCACATGGCGGCGGGGCGCACCCACAGACCGCCATTATCATACAGGGCACGGTAGACCACCAGTTCCTCCAGTGTTTCAGAGTGGCGGGCGGTGCCGATGACCTCATATTCATTACCCTTAAAGTGGCGGTAGCGGCCTGGTTTTATCGTTGTCATACTATATACTCTCCTGACAGGTAACAGTTGTGTTGATGATACGAATAGTATATACTATTGGCAGTGATTTGTAAATCGGAGGTGCAAAGATGAAAAACACCACGCTGTGCTATATCGAAAACGAACGGGGCGAATACCTGATGTTGCATCGGGTGAAGAAGCAGAACGACCTGAACCACGACAAGTGGATCGGCGTGGGCGGCAAGTGCGAGGAGGGCGAGAGCCCGGAGGAGTGCGTTTGCCGCGAGACGCTGGAGGAGACGGGCCTGACCTTGACCGACTATCGGTACCGGGGGGTCATCACCTTTGTGTCGGATATCTGGGAGGGGGAATATATGCACCTGTTCACGGCCACCGGCTGGACGGGAACGCTGCGGGAGTGCAGCGAGGGCGTGCTGGAATGGCTGCACAAGGATGCGCTGGCGGCGCTGCCCCAATGGGAGGGGGACAAGCTGTTTCTGGCGCTGATCCACGAGCCGGACACGCCGTTTTTCTCCATGAAGCTGCAATACGCGGACGATACGCTGGTGTATGCCGCTCTGAACGGAAAGGAGCTGGCGGTATGATCCTGGTGAGCGCGTGCCTGCTGGGCTGTGCCTGTCGCTACGACGGGCAGAGCAAGCCCCATCCACTGGCGCAGGAGCTGGCCCGGCGCGGGCTGGCGGTGCCGGCGTGTCCGGAGCAGCTGGGCGGTCTGCCCACGCCCCGGAAGCCCTCCGAGCGGCGGGGGGACCGGGTGGTGATGAACGATGGCCGGGACGTGACGGCGGAATACCATCGGGGTGCGGAGGAGACGCTGCGTCTGGCGCGGCTGTACGGCTGTACCGCCGCCGTGCTGAAGGAGCGAAGCCCCTCCTGCGGCTGCGGGCGCATCTATGATGGAACGTTCACCGGCACGCTGACGGACGGCGACGGCGTCACGGCGGAAGTGCTGAAAGAGAACGGAGTCACCGTGTACGGCGAGAGCGAATTGGAAAAGCTGCTGTGAGCCGTCCCCTCCCACTTTATTTTCCGCCAAAAGCGCACAAATTTTGAATTTACATTCGGCGGAAAAGCAGGTATAATATGACCAGCAGCGTTGATATGTGCGGCGACGGGAGCTCCCGTCATTCCGTGGGTACCCACGGAATGATGCCGCCTGTATGCTATGGGAGAATAAAAGGAGGAGTGTACAATGAAGAAGCGCGTAGTGGGTATATTTTTTGCGTTGGTGCTGTGTTTGGCGATGGTGCCCATTTCTGCTTTTGCGGTGGAAAAGACAGCCATTAGAACTGTTGATGAGCTTTTGCAATTTGCAAAAGCTGTGGACAATGGCGAATATGATGGCAACAAAGATGCGGTCGTATCGCTTGAAGAAAATTTGGATTTAACAGGTGTTGCGTGGAAACCGATTGGTAGCGTCTTTGACGGCGACGGAAATCTGCTGCACTACTTCAGCGGCAAATTTTATGGAAACGGGTATACGATTTCCAATTTGGATTTTTCCGAAAACTATGGAAAGACAGAGTATCCGTCTTTCGGATTTTTCAGTGAGGTTTACGGCGCTGAAATTTCCGGTTTGACAATTCAAGGCAAGCTGGATGTGTCCAATTCAGGGTATGTCTATTTTGGAACGGTAGCGGGCGTTGCAGCAGGCAGTAAAATTACTGACTGCGTCTCAGATGTGTCGTTCACGGATACAGACAAATATATCAACGGCACTGTGGCTTTGTGCGGATATGCGATAGATAGCACAATTGAATACTGCCAAAACAAGGGGAATTTTTCAATAACGAAGGATACAACCCGATTTTGGATGGGCGGTATCGTAGGTCTTGCTCAAAACAGTACCGTACAGTATTGTGCTAATACAGGCGATATGACCTCTTGGACACCCTGTACCGGCGGAATTGTTGGGGAGTTGTATCAAGACTCAAAGATTATCAATTGTTATTCCACGGGGAAAATGGTTCCTCTTGGCAATGGAACTACGGATTTCGGCGGCATTGCAGGCATAGTTGGTGCAGGTACAGAAATCAGACATTGCTATTTCGCTGGGGAAATGGATTTATCTCAATATACTGCCACTACACCTTATAAGCGTTTAGGCGGTATTGCAGGCGGTGTTTCTTCTGATACACCTGTTTTTAAAAACAATTATTTCGTGAAAACTGAAAATGTCCCGGCTTGCTTTAAGTACCAGGATGCTGGAACAGAAAAGACCCTTGACTTTATGAAAACGGAAGATTTCTTTTATGAAATCATTGCTGCCGGCGGCAAGTATCGATTTAACTCAAATGGCACACCGCTTCTGCCGGAGCACAAGTATCCGACAGTAGAGGAAACGCCGCGTTACTACTACAGCTCTGCGACTACCGCGAAGGACGAGGGCAAGACCGGCTCCCCCAAGACCATAGATGCGGGCGTGGGAATGTACGCCGTGAGTGCGGCGCTGTCTCTGACCGGGATGGTATATGTGAGTAAGAAGAAATCTTGAGAACGCAAAAAAGAAATCCCGAAAGGGATTTCTTTTTTGTCGGGGGACGAAGCCCCACGCCAGCGTGAGCGCTGGCTCGCAATGACAGGGAAGGGACGTCGTACCCCAAGGGCATTTGTTCCATGCGCTCCACGGCAGGACACCGGCCCCTACAAACGAAAGGACAGCGCCCCATGCGGGGCGCTGTCCTTCTATATGAGGGTGTTACCACTCCAGGTTCTTTTCCGTCTCCTTGCTGAACACATGGGCCACGTTGCCGCCGAAGATCATGTTGACCTCGCTGCCCATGGGGAAGTGGGCGGCGTTGCCGTTGGTGGGGACGATGACCACCACGTCATGGCCGTGGGTAGAGATATGCAGATGCACAGAGGAGCCCATCAGCTCGCTGACATCCACGGTGCCCTTGACGCCGTCGGCGCAGAGCATGATGTGATCGGGACGAACGCCCAGCGTCACGTCCTGTTCCGGTACATTTTTAGCGCTGAGCCGGGCCTGCTTATCCTCGGCCAGTTCCACGTTGATGCCGTCGATAGCCACGGCGTATTTGCCGTCGCTGTTCTTCACCAGCTTCGCGTCAAAGAGGTTCATCTGGGGCGTGCCGATAAAGCCGGCCACGAACAGATTGGCCGGGTGGTCAAAGACCTCCTGGGGCGTGCCGATCTGCTGGATGAAGCCATCCTTCATGATGACGATGCGGTCGCCCAGGGTCATGGCCTCGGTCTGGTCATGGGTGACGTAGATAAACGTGGTGTTGATCCGCTGGCGCAGCTTGATGATCTCGGCGCGCATCTGGTTGCGGAGCTTGGCGTCCAGGTTGGACAGGGGCTCGTCCATCAGGAACACGGCGGGGTCGCGGACGATGGCGCGGCCGATGGCCACACGCTGGCGCTGGCCGCCGGACAGGGCCTTGGGCTTGCGGTCCAGATACTGGGTGATGTCCAGGATCTCCGCGGCCTGACGGACCTTCTTGTCGATCTCGTCTTTGGGGACCTTCTTCAGCTTCAGGGAGAAGGCCATGTTCTCATACACGGTCATGTGGGGGTACAGGGCATAGTTCTGGAACACCATGGCGATGTCCCGGTCCTTGGGCTCCACGTCGTTCATCAGCTTGTCGCCGATCCACAGCTCGCCGGAGGTGATATCCTCCAAACCGGCGATCATACGCAGGGTGGTGGACTTGCCGCAGCCGGAGGGGCCTACCAGCACGATGAATTCCTTGTCGGCGATCTCCAGACTGAACTGCTGGACGGCCACCACGCCCTCGTCGGTGATCTGAAGATTGCTCTTCTTTTCCTGGGGTTCCTCGCCCTTCTTTGCTTTCTTTTTCTTCTCGGTGTTGGGGTAGACCTTCTTCAGGTCCTTCAGAATGACCTTTGCCATACATTTTTGACTGTAACCGTCCTGCCTCCGCAAAAGACGGCCTCGCACGGGCATTGCCCTCGGTGCCTTACGACAGGTCTCCACACTGCCGCACCGCCAGCCACAGCGGGTATTCCTCCTTATCTTTTGCCGTCCGGCGGCATGAAGTGGAGTGCCGCCTGACGGTGGGAATACGGTAAGTATAACCGAAAACGTTTCCAAGCGCAAGGGCTTTTTGTGATATATATGAAAAAATACTGCCTGCTGGGAAGGGCAGGCAGTATTTCTCACAAATCAACGATAACAGGCGTGTGGCCGGTGTGGGGCAGCAGCTTTTCCAGCACGTCGGCGGTCTTCAGCTTCAGTGTACTGGTGCAGATGCACGGGTGGCAGGAGAAAAAGGGCGCGTCATAGACCTCGCGGTCGATGAGCAGCCGGACACGGTGCTCCGTATCGTTGGCCAGCCCCAGAATGGTGGCGGAGCCCGGGTGGCAGCGCAGCAGCTCCCACAGGATCTCCTCCGGGGCGAAGCTCAGGCGGGAGGAGCCGATCTGCGCGCTGAGGTCCTTAGTGTGGAAGGGCTTGTCCGGCGGCATACACAGCAGATAGAACGCGGTTTTCTGCCGGTTGCACAGGAACAGATTTTTGCACACGGACACGTCCAGTGCGCGGCTGACCTCGGCGCACAGCTCCATGTTGAAGGCGGCGTCATGGCTGACGCGGTCGTATTCGATACCCAGCTTGTCTAGCAGGTCGAAGGCTGCGGCCTCCTGTGGCAGTAGCTGGCTCTCCGGACGGGTGTTATGGGATACGGGGGAGATGGTCATTGTGCGTCACCTCGTTTCAGCAGCAGCTCTCCGGCGCGGTAGATGTCGCCTGCGCCCACGGTGATAATCATATCGCCGGGCTGGGCCAGCTTTTCCAGCTCGTCCGCCGTCTGCTCCAGCGTGGCGCAGTAGACGGCGCCGGGGATGCGGGCGGCCAGGTCCCGGGAAGAGATGCCGATGTCGTTCTTTTCCCGGGCGGCGTAGATCTCCGCCAGCACTACGCGGTCCGGCAGGCGCAGTACCTCCACAAAATCGTCGAACAGCGCGGCGGTGCGGGTGTAGGTGTGGGGCTGGAAGGCCAGGATGAGCCGTTTGTGGGGCAGCGCCTGCGCGGCACTCAGCAGTGCCCGCACCTCGTCGGGATGGTGGGCATAATCGTCATAGACCTCCGCGCCGCGGAAGGCGCCCTTGTGCTCGAAGCGCCGTCCTGCGCCGGTGAAGGACGCCAGGCCCGCCGTTACCGCCTCGCCGGGAAGGCCGAGAACATAGGCGGCGCTGGCCGCCGCCAGGGCGTTGGAAATATTGTGGGCGCCGGGGACGTGCAGGGACACATGGGCGTAGGTCAGGCCGTTGATGACCACGTCGAAGTCGCCGTAGCCGTCAAAGAAAGAGACGTTGTCGGCATAGCAGTCGGCGCTACGGTCTTTGACACTGAAGGTGAACACCGGATGCGTCAGGCCCTTGACGGCCTCGCGGGCACCCTCGTCATCGGCGTTGGCGATGATAAAGCCGCGCTCCGGCACCAGGGCGGCAAAGTCGTGGAAGGAGTGCTCGATATCGGCCAGGTCCTTGAAGAAGTCCAGATGATCGGCGTGGACGTTAAGGATCACTGCCACGGTGGGAAAGAAGTTCAGGAAGGAATTGCAGTATTCACAGCTCTCCAGAATGATGGTGTCGCCCCTGCCCACCCGATAGCCGGAGTGCAGCAGCGGCAGCGTGCCGCCGATCATCACCGTGGGGTCTGCCTGGGCCGCCATGAAGATGTGGGTGGCCATGGAGGTGGTGGTGGTCTTCCCGTGGGTTCCGGAGACGCACAGGGCGTTGCGATAGCCCTGCATGATGGCGCCCCAGGCCTGGGCGCGCTCGTAAACCGGGATGCCCCGGGCCACGGCGCCGGCGATCTCGGGATTGCTGTCGTGAATGGCGGCGGTACGGATGACCGCGTCGCAGTTTTTCAGGTTCTCCGCCGAGTGGCCGATGGCCACGGGGATCCCCACAGAGCGCAGGTGCTTCACCGTGTCGCTCTCGCTCATGTCCGAGCCCTGCACCGTCACGCCCATGCCCTGCAATACCTCCGCCAGCGCGCACATACTCACGCCGCCGATGCCCGCCAGGTGTACGCGCTTGCCGGGGTGGATATACTTGTGAAAGTCCTCAGTAGGATGAAACATATTTGCTGCCTCCTTGACAGGAACAGAAAAATTACTGTACTATTATAATACAACGACTCCGCCCATGCAACCGGCTTTTTTGCCGGTATTTGGCGGCGGAGGATGAAAAAACGTGAGGGGAGGCGAAGCCATGCTGCCGCAGGCGGTGCAATATGTGCTGGAACGGCTGGAGGCTGCGGGCTTCGCCGCCTATGCCGTGGGCGGCTGCGTGCGGGACACGCTGCTGGGCCGCACGCCGGGAGATTGGGACGTGACCACCGCCGCGCGGCCGGAGCAGGTGCTTACACTGTTTGACGGCTATGCCATCCCAACCGGGCTGAAGCACGGGACGGTCACGGTCCGGGCGGGGGAGATGAACATTGAAGTGACCACCTTCCGGGCGGATGGGACCTATACGGACCATCGCCGGCCGGATCAGGTGTTTTTCTCCGACAGGCTGGAGGAGGATCTCTGCCGCCGTGACCTGACGGTGAATGCCATGGCGATGGACCTGCGCGGGCATATCACCGATCTGTATGGCGGGCGGGAGGATCTGGAGGCGGGTATCCTGCGGTGTGTGGGAGAGCCGGAACGACGCTTTGAGGAGGATGCGCTGCGTATCCTGCGGACGCTGCGCTTTGCCGCCGTACTGGGATTTTCGGTCGAGCCGCGGACCGATGCGGCGCTGCGGGTGAAGGCGCCGCTGCTGCGCTGTATCGCGCCGGAGCGTATCCTGACAGAGATGGATAAACTGCTGTGCGGCAGTCACGTGCTGCCGGTGCTGTTGAACTGGCCGGACGTGCTGGCGATGTTCCTGCCGGAGATCGCGCCCTGCGTGGGCTTCGAGCAGCACAATCGCCATCATATCTACGACGTGTGGGGGCACAGCGCCCACGCAGTGGCCGCCGTCCCGGCGGAGGTGGTCCTGCGCTGGACTATGCTGCTCCATGATATCGGCAAGCCGGCGTGCTTTACCCGGGACGAGCAGGGCGTGGGGCATTTTTATGGTCACTCGGCCATCTCGGCGGACCTGGCGGCGGATATCTGCCGCCGTCTGCGGATGGACAACCGTACCGCCGAACGCATCGTGACACTGGTGCGCTGGCACGACCGGGATATTGCCCGGACGGAGAAGGCTATTGCCCGCGCCGTGTCGCAGCTGGGAGAGGAGACGTTTCGGCAGCTGCTGGAGGTGAAGCGGGCCGACAACGCCGCCCAAAGCCCGGAAGATCGCTGCCGTCTGGCGGATATACAGCAGGCGGAGGACCTTCTGAACACGCTGCTGGCGAAGCGGCAGTGCTTTTCACTGAAGGACCTGACGGTGAAGGGCGGCGACCTGATGGCACTGGGGCTGCGGGGGCGAGAGGTCGGTGATGCGCTGCAGTATCTGCTGAACGCCGTGCTGGATGGAACGCCTAACGATAAAGAGACCCTGCTGAAGCTGGCGGCGGAGAGAAAATAGCCCCGCGGCGCTTTCTGCGGGAAGGAGGTATAAACTTCGACTCCCCGGAGGCAAGACAGCAAAAGAGAAAGATACCAAAAGGTATCTTTCTCTTTTGGTGCCTCGTCGGGGATTCGAACCCCGGACACCCTGCTTAAAAGGCAGGTGCTCTACCTACTGAGCTAACGAAGCATATGCAGTTATCGTAAGGACGGTGTCGTCCGGAAAGAACTGGCAGGGATGGCTGGACTCGAACCAGCGGATGAGGGAGTCAAAGTCCCTTGCCTTACCACTTGGCGACACCCCTGTGTGGAAAGGGATGAGGGACCGGGACACTCCCGATCCCTCATTTCTTTTTGTGGGGTGGGTAAAGGGACTCGAACCCTCGACACCCGGAACCACAATCCGGTGCTCTAACCAACTGAGCTACACCCACCATATACATCCGCACGGGAAGCGCTGACGCCCGCAAGGGGAAATGGCACGCCAGAAGGGACTCGAACCCCTGGCCTACTGCTTAGAAGGCAGTTGCTCTATCCAACTGAGCTACTGGCGCGTATCTGTCAAGTTGGAGCGGGTGACGGGAATCGAACCCGCATCCCCAGCTTGGAAGGCTGGTGCCCTGGCCATTGTGCTACACCCGCGTGCGCCCTCCACTCAAATCGTCAGCTTGTACATATTACCATAGGCCACCGTCCGTGTCAAGAAAAAAATCGGAGAACGGGGCACTTTTCCGTGGAAACAGCCTTGTCTACGCTCCGTAGACAAAGTCAGCGGGTGGGGGATGGACAAAAATCCGCCGTATGCTATACTGGGTACAACAAGAAAAAAGGAGGCCGCGACAATGGATATGGAAAAGACAGGCACCTATCTGGCATCACTCCGCAGGGGGCGGGACATGACACAGCAGCAGGTGGCGGATATATTAGGTGTGTCCAACAAAACTGTCAGCAAATGGGAGTCCGGCGCGGGGCTGCCGGACATTGCCGCCCTGCCGGCGCTGGCGGCGCTGTACGGCGTGACGGCGGACGACATCCTGGCCGGTGAGACGCGCCCCCGAGCCTGTGCCGATACACCAGCGGAGGTGGAGGCCTATCTGGAGCGCCGGGGAAGCCTGCGCTTCCGCATCGGGTACAGTCTGGCAGTAATGGCGTTGGCAGTGTGGGTGGCATTCCCTTATAACAACTGGTCGTGGCTGTGCCTGCTGGCGTCGCCCCTGTGCCTGTGGCTGGGCTGGGGCGTGTGCCGCAGCCGAGAGACGCTGCGTCGCCGCATCCTGCTGCTGATACCGCTGTGCGCCCTGTGGCTGTTCGCGGCCATACAGCTGCTGGGGGTGTGGCGCCTACTGGTGTCCGCCTATGCGCTGCACGGCGGTGTGGTGCGGCAGTTTTCCTGGGCAGCGTTGACTGTGCGGCAGGAGGCGGTATGGCTGCTGCTGCCGCTGCTGCTGGCGGCGGCGCTGGTAGTCGGCGGCGCGGTGCTGAAAGAGCCGCTGGTGCGGGATAGGGGATTCCGTTTTGCACTGTATGGCGGCTGCGGACTGCTCTTTGCCGTGGAGATCGTGCGGATCCTGGTGTGCTGGAAGCCGGCCGCTGCCTATGCGGCCACGGTCAGTACGGCGGAAAGCGTTATGATCAGCCGCTATGCAGACCTGTCCGCGGTGGCCTGGCCCTTGGAGACGGTGCGTTGGATCGCCCTGGCGGCGGTGGTAGCGGCCTGGCTGGTGTGGGGCATGCAGGCATATCGGCACGCAAAGAAAAATTAAACTTGCCTAACCTACGGGATTGGTGGTATACTATACACGGGTCATCTTATGGCCCGTGTATTTTCTGACAGGAGGAAGACCTATGATCTCCACGAAAGGTCGCTATTCCATCCGAGTTCTGCTGGATCTGGCGGAGCACCGCAGCGGGGACTTTATACCCATGAAGGAGGTGGCCGCCCGGCAGGACATCTCCCTGAAATACATCGAACGGCTTATGCCTGCGCTGAAGTCCGCCGGCCTGGTGGAGAGCGTCCACGGCATCGGCGGAGGCTACCGTCTGACGCGAGAGCCGGAGGACTACACCCTCTGGGAGATACTGGAGCTGGCGGAGGGCGATCTGGCACCGGTCACCTGCCTGCAGCCGGACGCGCCGGTGTGCCAGCGGGCCGGGGAGTGCCGGACGCTGGGCGTGTGGCAGGGATACTACAAGCTGACACGGGACTACTTCGCCCACATTACACTGGCGGATCTGATGAACGCCCCGACGGGGGACAACTACGTGATATGAGCAAAAAAAGAGACCGCAGGGCGGTCTCTTTTTTGCGTTTCGCGGTCAGGGCTGATAGGTGAGGGTGAAGGTGTCGTCAGCGGCGCTATCGGTGTGCTGGTGTCCCTCCAGCGTGACGGAGGCCACGGCGTCCACGTCCACCAGACGGTCAAACACGTAGGTGTTGTCGGCGAAGGGGACGTCGTCGCTGCCGCGCATACAGCCCACCACCCAGTTCATCAGGCTGCGGCTGCTGCTCTCCACGGTGAACTCACTGCCGTCCTGATAGCGGAGGGTCAGCTCGTCCACAAGGGGCTCGCGGTCGGGATGGGCGTTGCGGATGCTCATGCCCAGCGGGGAGAGAGTCAGGGTCTCGCTGCCGGAGGTCAGGGTGGCGACGGGCACGTAGGTGCGGGGCTGCACGGCGATGGAGTAGGGCTGCCCCAGCTCGTCCTGCATAGTGACGTACAGCAGGTCGCCCTGCCGGAAGGACGTGCCGGCGGCGAAGTACAGCACCACGTTCAGGCAGGTGTCGGTGCTGGTCCCCTTGTCCACGTAGCACTTGGCGAACAGGGCATTGTCCTCGTCGGGGCTGCGGAAGTGCAGGGTGGGCTGGAGGGGCAGGTCGATACCCTCGCCGTAGCCCACGTCTGTGTAGCCGACGCCGGAGGGATTCTCCACGGAGTAGGTCAGCAGGCCCAGGCCGTTCTCGTCGATCAGGAAGGTACCCAGCTTGATGGTATTGCCGTCCACGGTCATCTCTGCGTCCAGCTTGCTGAGGTACTGGCCCACCAGACGCTGGGTGGTCTGGACGTCGCCGGGGATGCGCTCCATATCCGGGACGGGGACAAGGCCGCCCTTGCCGTCGTCCACCACAGGGGTGGCAGCGTCGATGTCATCAGTGAAGGCGTGGTGGGTGGTGTCGTCCACATGGTCGGCGGGGGTGACATTGGCCTTGATCAAGGTCACGACACCGGCGGCCACAGCCACGGTCAGCGTCAGCGCGGCGGCAATGGCGATCACAGCGCCCTTGCCCAGTGCGCGGCGGGTCTTTTTCTCGTTCTGCATGGTTTTTCTTACCTCCGTCAGTGTGTCCGGGGAGGCGTGCAGCGGGGAAAAGGCTTTTTCAAATAATTCTCTGTCATGCATACTGCGGCACCTCCGATAAAATGTGTTTCAGTTTCTCTCTGGCGCGGGCGAGCCGGGTGCGCACCGTTTCCTCCGGCACGCCCAGCAAAGCGGCGATCTCCCTCTGGCGATAGCCCTCGTAGTAGTACAGCAGCACCGGCAGGCGGTACCGCCTGTCCAGCGACATCACCGCATCGAACAGCTCCCGGCACTCCGGGGCCTCGAAGGTGAGGCTGTTCTCGTAGTCGGCGATGTCCTCCGCCTTGTGCCACGGGGCGCGGAGCACGTTCTTGCAGCGATTGACCGTGACGCGAATGAGCCAATTCTTGACGTGGGCGTCACTTTCGAACGCCTTATCCTCTTTGTACAGCTGTATCAGCACGTCCTGGGTCACATCGTCGGCGTCGTCCCGGCAGCGCAGATAGCTGTACGCCACCCGGAACACCGTGTCCATATACCGCTCCGCCAGCGGGGTGAACTGTTCGTCCGTCATAGGGGTTCTCCTTTTGTTGAGGTGAAAGGCCTTTCATCTATCATACACCTGCGGAACGAAAAATGTTTCAAAGAAAACAGAAAAAAGCAGAAAGAAAATGAAAAGGTGAGAAGGGAAAACAGAACAAAAGCGGAACATGACGAACGGACCTTTTTTGAGGTCCGTTCGTCATGTTTGTGAGGAGAAAATGGAAGGAAGAAAAACGCAGTATCAGTCCGCAAACAGCGGGGTGGAGAGATAGCGGTCGCCGGTGTCGGGCAGCAGGACCACGATGGTCTTGCCGGCGTTCTCCGGACGCTTGGCCAGCTCGATGGCGGCCCACAGTGCCGCGCCGGAGGAGATACCCACCAGCACGCCCTCGCGGTGACCCATTTCCTTGCCTACGGCAAAGGCGTCGTCGTTGTCCACAGGGATGATCTCGTCGTAGATCTTAGTGTCCAGCACATCGGGGACGAAGCCCGCGCCGATGCCCTGAATCTTGTGGGAGCCGGCGATGCCGGTGGACAGCACGGCGGAGGTCTTGGGCTCCACGGCGACTACCTTGACGGCGGGGTTCTTTTCCTTCAGGAACTTACCGGTGCCGGTGATGGTACCGCCGGTGCCCACGCCGGCCACGAAGAAGTCCACCTTGCCGTCGGTGTCGGCCCAGATCTCGGGGCCGGTGGTCTCGTAGTGGGCCTTGGGGTTGGCGGGATTGACGAACTGGCCTGCCACGAAGCTGTTGGGGATCTCCTTGGCCAGCTCGTCGGCCTTGGCAATGGCGCCCTTCATGCCCTTGGCACCCTCGGTGAGCACCAGCTCGGCGCCGTAAGCCTTCATCAGCTGGCGGCGCTCCACGGACATGGTCTCGGGCATAACGATGATGATGCGGTAGCCCCGGGCGGCGGCCACGGAGGCCAGGCCGATACCGGTGTTGCCGGAGGTGGGTTCAATGATGACGCTGCCGGCCTTCAGCAGGCCCTTGGCCTCGGCGTCGTCGATCATGGCCTTGGCAATACGGTCCTTGACGCTGCCGGCGGGGTTGAAGTACTCCAGCTTGGCGACGATCTTCGCCTTGAGGTCATGGGCTTTTTCGATATGGGTCAGCTCCAGCAGGGGAGTCTTGCCGATCAGCTGGTCAGCGGAAGTGTAAATGTTAGACATAGTGTTTATCTCCTTTATCGTTTATAGTCAGATGTTGTTGTGTGGAATGAAAGGAAAAGGAGTCAACATCGTCCGGTCAGGAGAACAAGAGTGCGGGTCATGTGATCGCCTCATTTCTGAAATACAACTACCAACTCGGTAGGTTGGTACAGTTATAACACGGCGGCGCGGATTTGTCAACCCTGTTTTTGAAAAAATCCGGTAAGCGAATGTGACAATATTGAAAGAGTAAGAGGGCTTGCGGGACAGAGGCGAGGGAGGGTATAATGAAGAGCGTAAAGGATGTGAGCGTATGTACCGTATATTTATTGTGGAGGACGACAGGACCATCGCCCAGGCGGTGGCGCATCTGGCGGAGAGCTGGGGACTGGAGGTCCGGTGCGTCCGGGACTTTCGGGCGGTGACGGCGGAGGCGGCGGAGTTTCAGCCGCACCTCATTATATTGGATATCGCCCTGCCGTGCTTTGACGGCTATCACTGGTGCCGGGAGCTGCGGAAGCAGACCAGTGCGCCCATCCTGTTTTTGTCCTCGGCCGGTGATAACATGAATGTCATCATGGCCATGAACTTCGGCGCGGACGATTTTATCGCCAAGCCCTTTGACGGCGGTGTTCTGATGGCCAAGGTACAGGCCATGCTGCGGCGCAGCTATGACATGGCGGCGCCGGCGGTGCTGCGGGAGAGACGGGGCGCGCAGCTGTCCGCCGACGACCAGAAGCTGACCTATCAGGGGCAGACGGTGGAGCTGACCAAGAATGAGTACCGTATCCTGTCCTGCCTGATGGAGAGCGCCGGGAAGGTGGTCAGCCGGGAGAAGCTGATGCAGCGGCTGTGGGAGACGGACAGCTTTGTGGATGAGAACACGCTGACCGTCAATGTGAACCGCCTGCGGCGGAAGCTGGCGGGCGTGGGGCTTGTGGAATTTATCGCCACCCGGCACGGGGTGGGGTACATCGTGGAGTGAGAGATATGGAGCTGCTCAAAGCATATCTGAAGGAGCGTCGGCTGACGCTGGCGGCATTTCTGCTGTTTGTCGGGGTGTTTGCCGTGTCCTTTGCCCTGTACGGCCTGCCGCTGGCGGCGGTGGGCTATCCGGCAGGGCTGTGCGTTCTGCTGGGGGCGTGCCTTGCGGCGTGGGATTACGGCCGCGCGGCACGGCGGCACAAGGCGCTGAAGCGTCTGCGGGAGGCGGGCGAGACGGTGCTGCTGGACCTGCCGGCCATGATCACCGTAGAGGGGGCGGACTGCGCCGCCGTGGTGGAGACGCTGCGGCGGGAGCTGCGCCGGCAGGAGACGGCGCGCGCCGCCCGGTGGGAGGATATGACGGCCTATTACACCGCATGGGTGCACCAGATCAAGACGCCCATCGCCGCCATGCGCCTGACCCTGCAGGGTGAGGACACCCCGGCCGCCCGGCGGCTGATGACGGAGCTGGGCCGGGTGGAGCAGTATGTGGATATGGCACTGACCTATCTGCGGCTGGAGGAGGGCGGCAGCGACTACGTGATACGAACGTGCGCCGTGGATGATGTGGTGCGCGCCGCTGTGCGGCGGTTTGCCGGGGAGTTCATTGACCGGCGCATCGCGCTGGATTACACGCCGGTGGAATGGGAGACGGTGACGGACGGCAAGTGGCTGACCTTTGTGGTGGAGCAGCTGCTGAGCAATGCCCTGAAGTACACCGGGCAGGACGGGACCGTCCGGATCTACCGGGAGGGAGACGATCTGTGCATCCGGGACAGCGGCATGGGAATCGCGCCGGAGGACCTGCCCCGGGTATTTGACATGGGCTATACCGGGCAGAACGGGCGGCTGGACCGGCGGTCCAGCGGCATCGGGCTGTACCTGTGCCGGCGGATATGCCGCAATCTGCGGCATGAGATACGGATCGAGTCCGTGCCCGGCGTGGGTACCACGGTGAGGCTGACGCTGGGCCGCCCGGCGTTTGTGGCGGAGTGAGGGGAGTGGGTGGACAGAGTCATCCACCCCTACAATGGTTCACCGGGAGGTTCTGCAAACGGGCCGTCGAGGACGCCGGCCCCTACGACATTTTATTATCGCCCTTGCAAAGGGTGGGAAATGTGACAATTGTGTTCGGGAAGGGTAAGGGAAAGCGATGGAAGGGGGGCGGGGGACGCGGTATACTGACCGTGTTGGGAGACGGGGCGATGGGCCGGAGGCTCCCGAAGGAAAAGGAGGTCATGCTATGAGCATTTTGGAAGTCAGTGGGCTGCGGAAGGTATACACCTCGCGGCTGGGCGGCAGCCGTGTAGAGGCGCTGCGGAATGTCAGCTTCACCGTGGAGCAGGGCGAGTATGTCGCTATCATGGGTGAGTCCGGCAGCGGCAAGACCACGCTGTTGAACATTCTGGCGGCGCTGGACGAGCCCACGGCGGGTACGGTGCGGCTGGACGGCCATGAGCTGGGCAAGATACGGGAGAGGGACGCGGCGGCCTTCCGCCGGGACAACCTGGGGTTCGTGTTCCAGGAGTTCAATCTGCTGGACACATTTACGCTGGAGGACAATATCTATCTGCCGCTGGTGCTGATGGGAATGTCTTACGAGGATATGCGGGCGCGGCTGCTGCCTATTGCCCGGGAGCTGGGACTGACGGAGCTTTTGAAGAAGTACCCCTATGAGGTCTCCGGCGGGCAGAAGCAGCGGGCGGCAGTGGCCCGGGCCATCATCACCGAGCCAAAGCTGCTGCTGGCGGATGAGCCTACCGGCGCACTGGACAGCGGCTCCACCGACGAGCTGCTGCGGCTGTTCGCCGCCATCAACCGGGCAGGGCAGACCATACTGATGGTGACACACTCCGTGAAGGCCGCCAGCCGGGCGGGCCGGGTGCTGTTCATCAAGGACGGCCAGGTGTTCCACCAGCTGTACCGGGGCGAGGACGACGACACCCGGTTCTATCAGCGCATCTCCGACACGCTGACCATGCTGCAGTCGGGCGGTGAACCGGCATGAGGGAAAAGACATTATACGCCCGGCTGGCCTGGACGGGCATGAGAAAAAACAGGCGGCTATACCTGCCGTATCTGCTCAGCTGCGCCGGGATGGTGCTGATGTTCTACATTCTTACGGGGCTGTCCGGATCGCCGGTGCTGGAGCACATGTCCGGCGGCGGCAGCAGCGCCATCATACTGCGGCTGGGCACGGTGGTCATCGCCGTGTTTGCGCTGATATTTTTGTTCTATACCCACTCGTTCCTCATTCGCCGCCGGGAGAGGGAGTTTGGCCTGTACAATGTGCTGGGTATGGGCAAGGGCAACATCGCCCGCATTCTGCTGTGGGAGACGGTCATCACCTATGGCCTGACCACGGGGACGGGACTGCTTCTGGGCGTGGTACTGTATAAGCTGGCGGAGCTGGGTATGGTGCGGCTTTTGCAGGTGCCCGTGACCTATACCCTGACGGTGTCCGTATCGTCTCTGCTGGCTGCGGCGGCGTTGTTTGCGGTCATCCACACGCTGATATTGCTGAACAGCCTGCGGCAGCTGCACGGCGTCAGTGCCGTGGCGCTGCTGCGCAGCGAGAGCGTGGGCGAGAAGCCGCCCAAGGCGCAGTGGGTGCTGACGGCGGCGGGCATGGTTCTGCTGGGTGCCGCTTACGCGCTGGCATTGTCCATCAAGGAGCCGCTGGCGGCGCTGCTGTGGTTCTTTGCGGCGGTCATCATGGTGATACTGGCCACCTATCTGCTGTTTATCAGCGGGTCGGTGACGCTGTGCCGCGGCTTGCAAAGGAACAAAAAATACTACTACCGTCCCCAGCACTTCGTGTCCGTGTCCTCCATGGCCTACCGCATGAAGCGCAACGGCGCGGGGCTGGCTTCGGTGTGCATCCTGGCCACCATGGTGCTGGTGATGATCTCGTCCACCACCTGCCTGTATGTGGGGCAGGAGGACGCGGTGAATGCCCGGTATCCCCGCGACATGGACGTGGCGGTATACGGCAGAAGCGATCATCCGCTGGACGAGGCGGAGGCGGAGCAGCTGCGTCAGGGTGTGGAGAGCACCGTTTTCAACTTCGGCGGGCAGACCAGTAATGTGGCGACATACCGTGAGATCAGCGTCAGCGGTCTGCCAGACGGCGGGGATCTGCGGTTGGGCAACGCCGGTGCGTCCGCAGCGGACAGCACCCGTGTGACGCAGCTGCATTTCCTGCCGCTGGAGGACTACAACGCCGCCACGGGGCAGAGCCTGACGCTGGAGGACGGGCAGGTGTATGTGGCGGCTCTGCGGACGGATTTTCCTTACGACACCCTGACCGTCGATGGGGAATGGACGTTCCGGGTCATGGATCGGGACATTCCGCCGCTGAGCGGCCCCTTCACGGCGGATATCACCCCGACCCTGATGGTGGTCATGCCGCACTTCACGCAGTTCGTGCAGGAGCTGGAGGACGGACTGAGCGAAAAATACGGCTGGTATCTCACGGCCACGTGGCACTACGCCTTCGACACCGATCTGCCGGAAAACCAGCAGGGGAACATCGATGGCGCAACGCCCAATCTGGAGGACGCGCTGAACGGCTATCTGGCGGGCGTCAGCAGTGACTGGGGCGTGGGCGTCAGCGTGGAGTCCAAGGCCGCCAACCGGGCAGACTTCTACGGCATGTACGGCGGATTGTTCTTCCTGGGCATCATGCTGAGTATCGTGTTCATCTTCGCGGCGGTGGCTATCCTTTACTATAAGCAGCTCTCCGAGGGCTATGAGGATCAGTCCCGCTTTGACATCATGCAGAAGGTGGGCATGACCAAGGTGGACATCCGCCGCAGCATCAACAGCCAGCTGCTGACGGTGTTCTATCTGCCGCTGGTGCTGGCGGGCGTGCACCTGTGCTTCGCGTTCCCGTTCATCCACAAGCTGCTGATCCTGTTCAATCTGGACAACCGGGGGCTGCTGATCGGCACAACGGCGGTGAGCTTTGCGGTGTTCGCGGTGCTGTATGCCATCGTGTACAAGCTGACGGGGAATACCTACTACCGCATCGTGGCGGAGGATACAGAAAAAGAGTAGAACGAAAGAGACGGCGGAAGCCGTCTCTTTTCTGTTTTTTGGGCAAAAAACGGGTTTTGTGTGGACAAATCATGGCGGCTTTCTGTATAATACATACTGATACACTATTGTTAACGACAGCTTTATATACAGCGCGGCGTGCCGCGCGTAAGGAGGCAGTATGCGTAATATCTGGACGGTGTTCAAAACCGATATACGGACGCTGAGCAAGTGCTTTTTCGCCTGCGTGGTGGTGGTCGCCATCGCCCTGCTGCCCAGCCTGTACGCCTGGCTGAATATCTACTCCAACTGGGACCCCTACGGCAACACCGGGGGGATATCCATCGCGGTGGCGTCGCTGGACGAGGGCTATACCAATGAGGACGGCACCTACGAGAACAAGGGCGACGACGTGGTGGCCGACCTGCGGGAGGCTACGTCCATCAACTGGGTCATCGTGGACACCGAGGAGGAGGCCAAGGGCGGCGTGGAGTCCGGGGACTACTACGCGGCGGTGGTCATCGACAAGCAGTTCAGCCGGAATATGTACCGGATGCTGACGGACTGGACCGGTAAGCCGGCCATCACCTACTACGAAAACGCCAAGAAGAACGCCGTGGCCACCAAGATCACCGACACGGCGGTGGAGACGCTGAAGCGCTCCATCAGTGAAAACTATCTGGAGGTGGTCATCGGCGGCATCATGGAGCAGAGCAATCTGCTGGCGGCGGACCTGACCGCCGACGACCCGGAGGCCGCCGTGAAGGGCGTGCTGTACCAGGCCCAGGACCTGCTGCACGCCTGCGGACGGATGATGGACGCCTTTGAGACGGCGGGCGGCAGCGGCGTGTCGGAGAGCAGCGCGGCGGCACTGGAGGCAGCCGTGGCCAATATCAACAAGAACCTGCCGGACGGCGCACAGCTGCAGCAGACGGCGGCGGAGATACAGATGCAGCTGAACACGGCCCTGGCCCGGGTGGAACGGGTGCTGGACCGGATGAACAGTGCCATTGAGAATGCACCGGATCAGAAGGAGACGCAGCAGAAGCTGCTGGATGCGGCGGATACCATGGACAAGACCGCCGACGCGCTGGAAACGTGGGCGGCGGGACTGGAGGCCTCCGGCACAGAGGCGGGTAAGACCCAGGCGGAGGCGGCGCGGCAGACGGCGGCGGAGTGCCGCAAAACGGCAAAGCAGCTGCGGGCATTGGCGGAGAGTCCGGATTCTGCCGACCTGCTGGCGGACTGCGACGCGCTGGTGAAGTCCCTGCGGACGATGGCGGATAAGATCCCCGTGACTTCAAAGGCGCTGCAAAAGGAACTGGACACCGTGGCCGGTCAGGTGGCGGACACCATGGAGGGCATGGCCGCGCTGGCCGGGGACGCCAAGGCCATGAAGACCGCACTGGCGGAGACTACTGACGCCGTGGGCGACACCATGACGCTGCTGCGGCCGGCTACGGAGAAGCTGCTGACCTCGCTGGAGAGCACCATAGACGACCTGGAGGGGCTGACCACAGACGAATACATGGATACGCTGGTGAATATCCTGGGCGGCGACCCGGCGGTGTACGGCCAGTATTTTCCGGAAATGGTGCAGACCAGCGTGAATGCGGTGTATCCCATCGCCAACTACGGCTCGGCCATGACGCCGTTCTACACGGTGCTGGCCATCTGGGTGGGCGGCGTGATCCTGTCATCCCTTATCAAGATACACGCCCGGACGGAGGGGCTGATCGACCCGAAGCCGGCGGAGCTGTACTTCGGGCGGTACCTGTTCTTTTTCGTGCTGAGCCAGATACAGGCGGCGGTCATCGTTACCGGCGACCTGTACATACTGAAGGTCCAGTGCCTGCACCCGGGGATGCTGTATCTCACGGGCGCGCTGACGGCCTTTACCTTCAGCCTGCTGATCTATTCGCTGGCGCTGTCCTTCGGCGATGTGGGCAAGGCCATCGTGGTGGTCATCATGGTCATGCAGATCGCAGGCTCCTCCGGCACGTTCCCCATCGAGCTGCTGCCGGCCATCTACCAGAAGATCTATCGCTTCTTCCCCTTCCCCTATGCCATCGACGCCATGCGCGAGTGCATCTGCGGGATGTACGGGAATTACTACTGGCAGCAGATCGGCTTCCTGCTGCTGTTTGCCGCGGCGGCGCTGGTGATCGGCCTGCTGGTGCGGCGGCCCTTCATGGGACTGAACCGCTTTATGGAGGAGAAGCTGGAGGAGACGGAGCTGCTGTGAAAGGAGGTGTTGACCGATGACAAGAGAACGGGACTATCAGGAGCTGTATGACCGCCTGCTGAAGGAGGTCAGCACCCTGCACCGGAACAACCGGCGGCGCATACGCGTCGGTATGCGGATGCTGCTGGCGGTGACGCTGGGTCTGATGCTGCTGATGTTTCTGGCGGAGGGGAACAAGGTGTTCACCCTGATGCTGTGGATACTGTCCATGTTCGCAGTGGCGGCATATCTGATCGCCGTGGAGTACACGGACTATGAGCTGCAAAAGAAGCTGGAGAGCATCACCCAGATGGAGCAGGAGAGCCTGGGCACACTGCTGGAGCTGCCGGAGCTGCCCAAGGTGCCCCGGGTGGGTCTGCTGCTGCGCCACGGCACCCGGGAGGAACAGGAGACGCCGGAGACGGAGGCAACGGCGGCGGAAGCGGCACCTGCGCCGGAGGAGACGCCGGCGGCAGAGGAGATATCCCCGGCACCTGCGGAGGAGACGCCGGTCACAAAGACACCGGCAGCGCCGGAGCCGGAGGCATATTCCGTGGACGAGATACTGCGGGAGGTGCACGGCGGAGCGCCGCAGGCAGACAGCGCGCCGACGCCTGCCGCGCCGGTATACAGCGGCGCGCGGGTGCTGGAACGGCTGCTGGACGACCCGGAGAAGCTGGCGTCCGATCTGGACGCGCTGACCCGGGCGATACAGGGGCTGTCCGATGACCTGCGGCGCGGTGCGGCGGAGAGCCGGGAAGGGCAGGTGGACCGATGAAGAACATCTGGAATATCTTTCGCGCCGACTGGCGGCGGCTGACGGCCAGTGTGGTGGCGGTGGTGGTGCTGCTGGGGTTGTGCCTGGTGCCGTGTCTGTATGCCTGGTTCAACATCCTGTCCAACTGGGACCCCTACGGCACGGCGTCCACCAGCCGCATCAGCGTGGCGGTGGCCAGCGAGGACGCGGGCTGCGAGGTGCTGGGCCTGGAGGTGAACATCGGCGCGCTGGTGCTGCAGGGACTGGAGAGCAACGACCAGATGGGCTGGGTGTTCGTGGACAGCCGGGCGGAGGCCCTGGACGGGGTGGAGTCCGGCGACTACTACGCGGCGCTGATCGTGCCGGAGGAATTTACCGAGGACTTTGTGAGCATCCTGTCCGGCGATCTGCGTCACCCGCAGATACAGTATTACGAGAACGAGAAGAAGAACGCCATCGCGCCCAAGATCACCAGCAAGGCCAAGACCGCCGTGCAGGAGCAGATCAACACCACGGTCATCGGCAAGGCCGCCGAGGCGCTGACCACGGCGGGCTCCGTGTTCAAGGCCATGGGGCTGGACTCGGAGGCGCTGGCGGACGGCATTATGGATAAGCTGACCGGTGCGCGGCAGGAGATGGCGCAGCTGCAGAAGGTGCTGCTGTCGCTGAAGGACGTGATGAACGGGGCGGACGGGCTGCTGACCGCGGCGTCCGTGACCATCGCGGACGCCCGGGGAACGGTGGAGGACGCTGATGCGGCGGCGGGCAGCACGGTGCAGCTCATCAGCACGGGCCTGAGCGCGGCGGACACGGCGTACAGCGACCTGCTGACGGTGCTGAACAACACGGATAAGGTACTGGGCGACATCGAGGATGCCCTGCGGAGTATGGATACCTCTGCCGCCGACGAAGCGCTGAAGGCGGACCTGCACCGGAAGATCCAGGCGGCCATCGACGCGCTGGAGGACCAGCTGGCGGCCGCTGAGGACGAGGCCGTGAAGGCGCAGCTGGAGACGGCTATCGCCGATCTGGAGGCGCTGGACGCACTGGTGGATACGCTGGAACCGTCGGCTCTGCAGGGACCGGTGCTGGATATGCTGCATCAGGTGCGGCAGGAGCTGCTGGCTGCGGCGGTGCGGACCAATAAGGAGGTCAACGAATACCTGCACACCACCGGGGCCCAGGCCCAGACCACGCTGCGGTCCGTCCAGCAGCTGCTGGGGGCCGTGGGCGGCAGCCTGGGGGAGGTGTCCGGCACGCTGGACAGCTACGCCGACGCCATGACCACCGTACAGCCTACGCTGGACGCGGGTATCACCCTGGCCAACACGGTGGAGACGTATCTGGCGGATATCGAGGACGATGTGCGCCGGGTAACGGAGAGCGAAGCCTTCAAGCGCTTTACGGAGCTGATGGAGAGCAGCGACGCCGACAGCATGGCGGACTACCTCAGCTCGCCGGTGCAGCTGAACACGGAGATCATCTATGAGATCAAGGACTACGGCGCGGCCATGTCGCCCTACTACGTCATGCTGGCGCTGTTTGTGGGCAGCCTGCTGACCGCCGTGATGCTGAAGGTGCCGGTGACCCAGCCGGAGTTTGCCGGGTGCCGGGCCGTGGAGCGGTATTTCGGGCGGTTTCTCACCTTCTTCCTGATGGCCATGGCCCAGGCGCTGGTGACGGCCTTCGGCTGCCTGTACTTTGTGGGGATGGAGACGGCGGAGCCGGCGCTGTTCGTGTTGGCCTGCTGCCTGTGCTCACTGAACTTTGCCAGCATGAACTACGCGCTGGTGTACGCCCTGGACAACGTGGGTATGGCGCTGTCAGTCGTTATCATGGTCATTCAGGTGGCCGGGTCCGGCGGTTCGTACCCAGTGCACGTGCTGCCGCAGCTGTTCCAGACCCTGTATCCCTTCATGCCCTTCCACTACGGCATGGATATGATCCGGGAGACGGTGGGCGGTATGTACGGCGACACATACCTGCGCTGCGCGCTGGTGCTGCTGGGCATGTGCGCGCTGTTCACGGTGTTCGGCCTGCTGGTATATTACCCGGCCCGAAGACTGAACGCGGCTATCGCTGCCAGCAAGGAAAAGTCCGGTATCATGTAAACAGAGAGTGCCCCCCGCAGGCCCATGGGCCTGCGGGGGGCACTTATGCTGTCGAAGCCATGAAAAAAAGTTATGCCCCCTTGCTTTTTGCCGTTTAAGGCAAAAAAGCGGGGACGTTTTTGTGCAGGGTGGAGAAAAGTTCGCACGGCGAGAATTTCCCCTCTTTTGCTGTTGCAAGGCGGGCGGGCCTATGGTACAGTACGGGTGGAGTGTTAGAAAATTAACAGGCTAAGCGACACGGCGTTCAACACGTTTTAGGAGGAGAGAGCATGAGATCGGAACAGGAGAAAACGGCGGCCATCGTCCGGGCCCATGACTGCGACAGCGCGAAGCTCATCGCCATCTTGCAGGAGATACAGGCGTCGGAGAACTACCTGAGCCAAGAGAATATGGAACTGGTGGCGGATATGCTGCACATCAGCGTCTCACGGGTGTACAGCGTGGCCACGTTTTATGAGAATTTCTCGCTGGAACCCAAAGGAAAGCACATCATCAAGGTCTGTGACGGCACAGCCTGTCATGTGCGGAAGTCCGGGCCTATCTACGACGCGATCTATGAGTACCTGGAGCTGGACGGCAAGCGCAGGACCAGCGCCGACGGCGTATTTACGCTGGAGACGGTGGCCTGTCTGGGTGCCTGCGGTCTGGCGCCGGTGATGACGGTTGACGGCGAGGTGTACGCCAAGATGACGCCGGAGACGGCGCTGGCGGAGTTGGAGGCCATTCGCGGAAAGGAGGCGGCGGAATGAGCAAGCTGACACGGGAGGGCTTCCGCGCCATGCACGAACAGGCGGCGGAGGCGCTGGAACGGAGCAGATCATCCCTGAACGTGCTGATCTGTGCCGGTACGGGCTGTATCGCCAGCGGGTCCATGAAGGTGTATGAGAACCTGCGGGAGGAGTGTGCCCAGCGGGGACTGCAGGTGTATGTGGGCCTGACCCACCACGGTGACGCGGAGAAGAGCCTGCACATCAAGATGAGTGGCTGCCACGGCTTCTGCGAGATGGGACCGCTGGTGCATATCGAGCCGCTGGGTGTGATGTATGTCCGCGTGAAGCCGGAGGATTGCCGCGAGATCGTGGAGAGAACGCTGCTGGGCGGCGAGGTCATCGAACGGCTGACCTATCACCAGGACGGCGTGTCCTATCCCCGGCAGGAGGATATCCCCTTTTACAAGAAGCAGCACCGGGTGGTGCTGGCCAGCTGCGGCGCCAGTGACGCGGAAAATCTGGAGGAATACATCGCCAAGGGCGGGTACATCGCCTTTGAAAAGGCACTGTTCACCATGACCGGTGAGGAGATATGCAGGGAGATCGCCAATTCCGGACTGCGTGGGCGCGGCGGCGGCGGCTTCCCGGCGGGACACAAGTGGGAGAGTGTGCGCCGGCACATAGAGGAACCGGTGAAGTACATCGTCTGCAACGGCGACGAGGGTGACCCGGGCGCTTTCATGGACCGCTCCATCATGGAGGGCAATCCCCATTCCGTGCTGGAGGGCATGATGATCGCCGGCGCAGCCACCGGGGCCACGGAGGGCTACATCTACGTCCGCGCCGAGTATCCGCTGGCGGTGAAGCGTTTGCAGGTGGCCATCGACAAGGCTGCGGCGGCCGGACTGCTGGGCGACGACATCCTGGGCAGCGGGTTCAGCTTCCATATCCACATCAACCGCGGCGCCGGCGCCTTCGTCTGCGGTGAGGGCAGCGCCCTGACCGCCTCTATCGAAGGTAAGCGGGGTATGCCCCGGGTAAAGCCGCCCCGGACGGTGGATCACGGCCTGTGGGGCAAGCCTACGGTGCTGAACAATGTGGAGACGTTCGCCAACGTGCCGAACATCATCAACAAGGGTGCGGCGTGGTACCGGAGCATCGGCACCGAGGGCAGCGCCGGCACCAAGACCTTCGCCCTGACGGGCAACGTGGTGAACACAGGACTGGTGGAGGTGCCTATGGGCGCCACCCTGCGGGAGATCATCTACGACATCGGCGGCGGCATACCGAACGGAAAGAAGTTCAAGGCCGTGCAGATCGGCGGGCCTTCCGGCGGATGTCTGACCGAGGAGCATCTGGACTACCCTATGGACTTCGACTCGCTGAAGAAGCTGGGGGCCATTATCGGCTCCGGCGGCCTGGTGGTCATGGACGAGGACACCTGCATGGTGGAGGTGGCCCGGTTCTTTATGCACTTTACCCAGAACGAGAGCTGCGGCAAGTGCACCCCCTGCCGGGAGGGCACAAAGCGTATGCTGGAGACGCTGGAGCGCATCATCAATAACGAGGGGAGTCTGGCCGACCTGGATCTGCTGGAGTCTCTTAGCGATACCATCACGGACACGGCCCTGTGCGGCCTGGGGCAGACAGCCTGCAAGCCGGTGATGTCCACCCTGCGGAACTTCCGGCAGGATTATCTGCGCCATGTGGTGGATCACCACTGTCCCATCTGCAACGGGCGCAAACGCCGGTTGGAGATCAAACCGGAGCTGTGCAAGGGCTGCGGTAAGTGCGCGCGGAACTGTCCCATGGAGGCCATCTCCGGGCAGCCCCGTATGCCCTACATCATTGACAACGAGAAGTGCATCCACTGCGGCGCTTGCTGGGGCGCGTGCCCCTTCGGCGCGATCGACGCCATTGAGGAGGAGTGAGCCATGGCAAAGGGAATTATGGTCATCGACGGGCAGCGGGTGCCCTTTGACGGCGAGCGCAACGTGCTGGCGGTCATCCGCAAGGCGGGTATCGACATCCCCACGTTCTGCTATTACTCCGACCTGTCCGTTCACGGCGCGTGCCGTATGTGCATCGTGGAGGACGTAAAGACCGGGAAGATCGACGCCTCCTGCTCCATGGAGCCCCGGGACGGCATGGAGATCAGGACCAACACCGCCCGGCTGCTGAGGCACCGGCGGATGATACTGGAGCTGCTGCTGGCGGCCCATGACTGCTCCTGCACTACCTGTGCCAAAAGCGGCAACTGCCGATTGCAGGAGCTGGCCCAGCGCTTTGGCGTGCGGCATATCCGTTTCCCCAACAATAAGCCCCGGTACGAGAAGGATTACACCAGCTACGCGGTGTTCCGGGACCCCAACAAGTGCATCCTGTGCGGCGACTGCGTGCGGGTGTGCGAGGAGCTGCAGGGACAGGGCATTCTGAACTTTGCCTTCCGGGGCAGCGAGCTGCAGGTGATGCCGGCCTTTGACAAAAAGCTGGGCGAGACGAAGTGCGTGGGCTGCGGCCAGTGCGCCGCCGTGTGCACCACCGGCGCTATCACCGTTAACGATCAGATCGGCACCGCGTGGGCGGCCATCCATGACCCGAAGAAGCGTGTGGTGGTGCAGATCGCGCCGGCCGTCCGTGTGGCGGTGGGTGAGGCCTTTGGCATTCCGGCAGGCGTGAACGTCATTGACAAGATGACCACGGCGCTGAAGCTCATGGGTGTGGACGAGGTGTACGACACCAACTTCGGCGCGGATATGACCACCATACTGGAGGCGGAGGAGTTTTTGCAGCGGCTGAAAAACGGCGGGCCGTTCCCCATGTTCACCAGCTGCTGTCCCGCCTGGGTGCGGTATCTGGAGTTCAACGCCCCCAAGTATCTGAAGCATATCTCCACCTGCAAATCGCCCATGGAGATGTTCGCGGCGGTCATCCGTGACAAATACGCCGAAAAAGATGCCGCCGACGGGCGGACTACCTACAACATCGCCATTATGCCCTGCACTGCCAAGAAGATGGAGGCGGCGCGGCCGGAGTTCGTCCATAACGGTCGGCCGGATGTGGATCTGGTGCTGACTACCCGGGAGCTGGTGGACATGATGCGTGAGACGGGCGTGCAGCTGGACGAGCTGGAGCTGGAGTCCCCGGACCTGCCCTTCGGTTTGGGCAGCGGCGCGGCGGTGATTTACGGCGTCACCGGCGGTGTGGCCGAGGCGGTGGTGCGTCACTGCCTGCCAGACAAGAGCAAGAATGCGCTGCGGGCCGTCCGTGTCACCGATCTGCGGGGAGACGGATCCATCCGCCATGTGGAACTGAACGTGGACGGGCAGGAGCTGCGTATCGCCGTGGTCAACGGGCTGATTCACGCCAAGGAGCTGATCGCGGATATCGAAGCGGGTAAGTGCTTCTACCACCTGATAGAGGTCATGACCTGTCAGGGCGGCTGCGTGGGCGGCGCGGGACAGCCCTATGGGCTGAGCAACGTGAAGAAGAAGCGGGGCGAGGGACTGTATGCCGCCGATGCCTCCGCTATGTTCAAGCGGGCGGAGAAAAACCCCATCGTCACGTCTTTACTCAGGGAGTACGGCGAGGAAAAGTGTCACGCGCTGCTGCACGTGCACTACGGAGAATAAAAAAGCAGCCCCCCGGCTCACACCGGGGGCTGCGGGTAAAGAAAGAGCATGGCCCCGCCGGGGCCATGCTCTTAGCTTGCCTTTTTATCCAGAATATACACGGTGACGTTTCGGCGGCCCCAGGAGTAGCAGTCCGCCTTGGTGGGGAACCACAGGTCCACGATGTTGCCCTTGATGGCGCCGCCGCAGTCCAAGGCGGTGCCCATGCCGTAGACACGGCGGCCGTTGGTGGTCTGGATGAACATTTTGGTGTAGTAGGGGATCACCTTGGGGTCTACGGCCACGGTGCCCACGCCTACGGAGGCTCCCACCGCCGTGGTCCAGGCCGCGCCGCCGTCGCCGCCGCTGTAGTAGGCGGTGGAGGAGCAGAGCATCACCTTGTTATAGGTCATGGTGTCGCCGGAGGCGAACAGCAGGTAGCCGCCCTCACCCACCTCGTTGGGGAAGTCTTTTTCGATGGTGTCGCCCTCCTCCACCTCGTAGACGCGGGTGCCGTAGCGCACCAGCTCCGCGTGTGAGGTATCGTGGCTGGCACCGATATACTTGGTAGATACTACCTCACCGCTGACCACAGTGTCCTCATACGTCTCCACGATCTGGCCGGGGATACCCTTGCGGATGATCTCCTCGGTGCCCTTGTCCATCAGGGGATCCGGTGAGCGAAGGATCTTGTAGTCCGTCTCCACAGTGACATAGTGCTGGTAGGTCAGCGTATCGCTGATGCGGATGGCGGGGTCCTCGCCGGCGACATTCAGCTCCACCATCTCGTCCTCACCCAGACGGATGCCGCTGCGCCGCAGCAGGGAGGACAGGCGCTCGGCCTCGGTGGTGAGGGTGTGTGTGTCGTCGCCGTGGGTGATGGTGACGGTGCGGCCCGGCTCCAGCAGCAGCTGCATGGACTTGTCGCCCAGGCTGCGGCGCAGCAGCAGATCGTCATAGGTGCGCTCCTCGCTGCGCTCGTCCAGTACGTGGGGACCGTCGCCGTCCACCACGATGCAGATGGCGTCCATGGTGCGTACCGGCTCCGCCATAACGGCGGCGGCGAAGATCACCGCCGTGACGGCGATCATGGTGATGGCGCGGATAGAGGGATGATCGCGCATGATGTGGTGCACCTCCCGCAGGGCCGGGGAACGCAGGGCGTCACGGCAGCCGGTCACCAGCCGTCCGCGGCAGAAGGCGCGCCAGTTGGCCCTGACGTCGGAAGCGATGGCGTCCCAGGTCCAGGCAAAGCAGTGGCCCACTGCGCGCACGGCGCGGATCAGGGCCCGAGCCACGATGTAGGGCACATCGTGGATTGCCTGGCACACCGTGGCCGGCGTGATGCGGCGCCGCGGCTTTTTCGGCTGCAAGCGCTTCGGTTGTGTGACGACTGTTTGTTCCATAGTACCTCGCAGTATAGCCGCCCCGGGAGGTGTTCAAACAGGGCGGACAATAAAAATTGAAACAATTTGTAACTTTTGTTACCGATTAGCAATACCCGTGGAGTATAGCACTATCTTCCAATTTTGTCAAGTTTTGGGGGACGCGGCACGGAAAAAGACAAACTTTTTCCGGCTTTTCGTTGCGCGGGTGGGGAAAAGGTGGTACAATGGCGGCAGTATGCAGTGAAGGAGAAACACGATGGATCTGTGCGATCGGAACGATATACAGGCACTGCTGGCGCGGCACGGCTTCCACTTTGCCAAGGCGCTGGGACAGAACTTTCTCATCCGGGGTGACGTGGCGGAGGATATCGCCGCGGCGGGCTGCGTTCCCGGCTGCGGCGTGCTGGAGGTAGGCCCCGGCATCGGCGCACTGACGGTGCAGCTGGCCCGGCGGGCGGAAAAGGTGGTGTCGGTGGAGCTGGACAAGCGCCTGCCGCCGGTGCTGGCGGAGACTATGGCGGACTATGACAACTTCACCCTGATCGAGGGCGACGTGATGGCGCTGGATCTGGCGGCGGTGACGGCGGAGAAGTTTCCGGGCTTGCCGGCGGTGCTGTGCGCCAATCTGCCCTACAACATCACCACACCGTTTCTCACGGCCTGTGTCCGGGCCGGGTGCTTCCGGCAACTAACGGTGCTCGTTCAAAAAGAGGTAGCCCTGCGGATCTGCGCGAAGCCGGGCACGGCGGATTACGGCGCGTTTTCCCTGCTGATGCAGTACTACACCGTGCCGGAACTGCTGTTCGAGGTGCCCAACAGCTGCTTCATGCCGCCGCCCAAGGTGACATCCGCCGTGGTGCGCTGCGTTACAAGAAAGGACCCGCCGGTACAGGTGCGGAGCGAGGAGGCCTTCTGGCGGACGGTGCGCGCGGGCTTTGCCCTGCGGCGCAAGACGCTGGTGAACAGCCTGCAGACCGGCTGGCAGCTGCCTAAGGAGCAGCTGGCGGCCATCGTCGCCGGCTGCGGCCTGTCCCCCACCGTGCGGGGCGAGGCCCTGGGCCTGGAGGAGTACGCGAGGCTGTCCGATGCGCTGCTGGCGGCAGCGGGTGAATAAAAAGCTTCCCGGCATTTGCCGGGAAGCTTTTTATTCGCCTTTTTCTATCTTTGCCTCCGTCTCCCGCCGGATGGCGGCGCGAAGCGCCGTGAGGTATGGGGAGAACGCCACGTTCTCGTCGGCGTAGGTCAGGTTCAGGTCGTACTCCCGGGGCAGCCAGGAGGAGATAGGGGACTCGTTGTGGGCGATGACGGCCTCCAGCTTGTCCAGCGCCTTATAGAGCTTGGCCTCCGGCGTCTCCAGCGCGTCCATCTCCGCGTACAGGGCGGCCATCTCCGTGCGGTAAGGCTGGGGCAGCGTCCCTACCCATTGGATCAGGAGGGCGTCCTCCTTCGCTGTGTCGGCGTCGGTCTTGAGAAAGCTGGGGATATCGCCGGTAAAGCACTCGCCCAGGTCGTGGATCAGGCACATTTTAATGACCTTGTCCATATCCGTATCCGGGAACTCGTCCCGAAGAAAGAAGGCCGCCAGCGCCAGCCGCCAGCTGTGGTCGGCCACGCTCTCGTGACGGTTCCCAGGCGTCCAGCAGTGGCGGGTGGTGTCCTTCAGACGGTTGGCGGTGTGCAGGACGGAGAGCAGCTCTTCAGGCTTCATGGCGGGGCCTCCTTGCGTTTTTCCACAGTATAGCATGGTGCCGCGGTGCCGTCAACGCTTGCACTTGCACGGCGGAGAAAAGTGTAGTAGAATAGCGGAAGAACATAAAGGAGGGAGACTTTATGGGAGTTTTGTACGCGCTGGAGAGCATCCGCACGCCTGCGCTGGATAAGATCATGTCGGTCATCACGCTGCTGGGCGGCGAGCTGTTCTTCATGGTCATCGCCGTGACGGTGTTCTGGTGCGTCAGCAAGCGCGAGGGCTATTACCTGATGATCGTGGGCTTCTTTGGCACGGTCATCAATCAATTCCTGAAAATACTCTGCTGCGTGCCCCGGCCGTGGATAAAGGACCCGGATTTCACCATTGTGGAGTCTGCCCGGGCGGAGGCCATGGGGTATTCCTTCCCCAGCGGTCACACACAGAACGCCGTGGCCACCTATGGCGGCATCGCCCGGTATACTCGCCGCGGCTGGCTGCGGGTGGTGCTGGTCGTGCTGACGGTGCTCATCGCGTTCAGCCGGATGTATCTGGGTGTCCACACGCCGCTGGATGTGGGGGTGTCGTTCCTGATCGCGGCGGCGCTGGTGCTGCTGGTGTATCCGTTGATGGAGGAGTCCGACCGCCGTCCGGTGGTGCTGACGTACACCATCCTGGTCATGGTGCTGTGCAGTGCTGCGTTCGTGGGGTATCTGTACCTGCGGGGGGACACCGGTGCCACTGCCGAGGACACCGCCAACTACGTCAGCGCGCTGGAGAACGGCTGGAAGCTGCTGGGCGCCACGGTGGGTATGCTGATATCCAACATCGCCGACCGGAAGCACATACGGTTCGAGACACAGGCGGTGTGGTGGGCGCAGCTCATCAAGCTGGCAGTGGGCTTTGGCTGTCTGCTGGCCATACGCTCCGGGCTGAAAGCGCCGCTGATCGCCCTGCTGGGCGGCAACGCCGCCATCGCCGGGGGCATCCGCTACCTGCTGGTGGTGCTGTTCGCCGGGTGCGTGTGGCCCCTGACGTTCTGGTGGTTCAGCCGCCTGGGGAGAAGGTAAAAAGATATAAAACCGCCCCTGCTCCAATGGCCTTGGAGCGGGGGCGGTGCTTTACTGCATGATGGCCAGTGTGCGGGCGGCGTCTATGTCGCCGATGGCGACATACGAGAAGTCCTCTGCATCCCAGCGGCCGGAGATATGGTTGTTGGTGACGGTGTGCTCCGTCCAAAGTCGGATGACCGTGCAGGAGCGGTCGGACGCCGCGGAGATGCTGTGGAGGGGGGCGGTCACCCAGCAGCCGGAGTCGTCTATGACAAAGAGGGAGCTGGCGGTGTTGCCGTCAAACTGGGCGCGTAGGGCGGCGCATTGCAGAATGCCGGGGATGTCGCAGCTGCCGGTGTATGTACTGCGGCGGAACGTGCCGTGGAAGGACACGGGAACCTCCTCTGCCGTGCCGTCGTTGGGGACAGTGCAGAGATAGCCGTTGCCGTCGTAGTCGATGGACACGCCCCTGTCCCAGCAGGCGAAAATGAATACGGCGGTGAACAGCAGCAGAATGGGAAGCCAGACCTTGCGGGATGTACATATCTGTCGCATGGGGAGCCCTCCTTTACGGTGTTGTACCTACTGTAAGTATACCAAAAACGGGGAGAAAAGCAACAAGAAAACCGTGCGCGGCTGTACGGCGCACGGTTTTTGTATGTACGGGAGGTCAGGCGGTCTCCTTGGGCTTCTTCAACGCCACGATGACGCCCACGGTGATCAGCACCGCACCGATGACACTCATCACCGTGATCTGCTCGTCCAGCAGCAGGTAGCCCACCACCAGCGTCACGAAGGGGGAGGCGTACAGATAGTTGTTGGTGATGACCACGCCCAGCCGCTGGAAGGCGATGTTCCAGATGGCGAAGCACACGGCGTTGCCGAACACGCCCAGGAACAGCCAGCTCAGCAGGACGTTGGTCTGGGTGAACAGGGGGTGCAGGTCGGGCATACCGTCCGTCAGCAGCATCAGCGGTACGGCGGTGATGAAGGCCCATAGCATGACCCGGCGGGTGACCAGGAAGTTGTCATACTGCTCGGTGTATTTCTTGATAAGGATGGAGTACACGGCCCACATAAGGGCGGCGGCCAGGGCGATCAGATCGCCCAGAGGGTTCAGGTGGAAGGTCAGCTGGCCGTTGAGCACCACCAGCACCACACCGGCGATGGCGATGACCGCGCCGATGTACACGAATTTACCCAGGCGTTCGCCATTGCGGGAGAACAACTGGGCCAAAATGACCGTCAGGATGGGGGACAGGGCGATGATGATGCTGACATTGGCGGCGAAGGTGTAGGTCAGCGCTGTATTCTGCAGGAAGAAGTAGAAGCTGCCGCCGGTAACGCCGATGAGGATGAACATCAGCTCGTCCCTCCAGGGGAGCTTCAGAGTCTTGGGCCGCAGCGCCCACAGCGTGATATAGGCCAGGCCCATCCGCAGGGGGATGATCTGGATAGCGGTATAGGCGGTGAGCATCTGCTTGGTCAGCACGAAGCAGCTGCCCCACACCAGAATGGTGAAAATGGCGTACACATGGCCCATGACTTTTTGGGTGGCGGACATGGCGGTTCTCTCCTTATGACTCTATTTCTCTCATCTCACGCGGCAGCTGGCCGCAAAAAATCATTATACACGGCGGAAAAGGAAAAATCCAGTAGTTCCCGGGTATTTTCTTCCAAATGCCTTAACTTTCTATTAAGACGCTTGAAATGCGCTTGTTTTTTTTGCCATCCGTGGTATGATGGTAGCTATGAAAAATCAAGGAGGAAAGACTATGCACGCAGCGCTGGTCATCATGGCGGCGGGGATCGGTTCCCGCTACGGCGGCAGCAAGCAGACCGACGGCGTGGGGCCCCACGGAGAGATACTGATGGAGTACGGTGTGTACGACGCGGTGCGGGCGGGCTTTGACAAGGTCGTGTTCATCATCAAGCCGGATATGCGGGAGCTGATGGAGCGCCTGTGCGGCAATATGGCGTCCCGGCTGCACACGGCGGACGGGCGGCCCGTGGAGGTCCGTTACGCCTATCAGGACGACACGACACTGCCGGCGTGGTATACAAAGCCGGCGGGGCGGACAAAGCCCTTCGGCACGGCCCACGCGGTGCTGTGTACCCGCGATATCGTACACGAGCCCTTCTGCGTCATCAACGCCGACGATTTCTACGGCGCGGACGCTTACCGCACCATATATGCGGAGCTGCAGCGCCTGCCGAAGGCGGGTGCTGCCGCCATGGTGGGCTATCTGCTGAAGAACACCGTCACTGCCCATGGCACCGTGTCCCGGGGTGTGTGCCATGTGAAGGACGGGTATCTCAGCGACATCCGCGAGACGCTGAAGATCGCCCTGCTGCAGGACGGCGTCATCCGGGACGAGGATACCGGAGCGGTGCTGGACGGCGACACGGTGGTGTCCATGAACTTCTGGGGCTTTGCCCCCTCCGTCTTCGACGCGTTGGAGACGTATTTCCACGACTTTCTCCGCAGCGAGGCGGGGCAGTCGGTGAAAGCCGAGTGCCTGCTGCCCACCATGGTGGGCGACCTGCTGGCGGCGGGAGAGCTGCGTGTCAGCGTGCTGAAGTCGGCGGACCGCTGGTTCGGCATGACGTATCATGAGGACCGCGCCCGGGTGGCGCAGGCGCTCAGCAAACTGCACGAGACGGGGGCATACCCCGAGAAATTGAGGTAACAGAATGGATTACGAAAGAGAACGCCGCCGGCAGAAGCGCTACCGGGAGGCCATGCGGAACCGCATCATCGCCGCCGTGTTGCTGGCCGGCATCATCGTGGGTGCGATATTCATCATCAAGGGCTGCAAAAAGGACGATGCTCCGGCGGACGACGCCCAGAACACGAATCAGTCCGTGGACAATGTAGGCGACACTACGACACCGGATAACGTCATCGTGGACGACGAGCTGCTGACACTGGTGAACCCCTGGAACCCCCTGCCCGATGACTGGACGGTGGACCTGGTGACACTGGATGACGGCCACCGGGTGGACAGCCGCTGCTATGAGGCGTATATGGAGATGATCAACGCCTGCAAGGCGGCGGGCTACAGCCCGGTCAACTGCTCCAGTTACCGCACGCAGGAGACGCAGCAGAGCCTGTACGACAACAAGGTGCAGCGGCTCATCAGCAGCGGCATGAGTGAAGAGGAGGCCAAAACCGAGGCGGCCAAGGCCGTGGCCATCCCCGGCACCAGCGAGCATCAGCTGGGCCTGGCGGTGGACCTGGTGGACGCCAATATGCAGGACCTGACCTCTGCTCAGGAGAGCACGGAGACCCAGAAGTGGCTCATGGCCAATTCCTGGCGGTACGGCTTCATCCACCGCTACCCCAACGGAAAGACCGATATCACCGGTATCATCTATGAGCCGTGGCACTACCGCTATGTGGGCAAGGACGCGGCACAGGAGATCTTCAACCGGGATATCACACTGGAGGAGTATCTGGGCAAGACGGAGCATTGATGGATATAAAGGGAGAGGCCGTCCGGCCCCTCCCTTTATACGAAGACATGAAGAAGTTATTTGCAGTTTTTCGCGTTCTTGGCGTTCTTGGTATTGGTGTTTTCCGTGTTGTCGGTGGTGTTGGTGTTCTTGGTGTTTTTGGTGTTCTTCGTGTTATCCATGAGATATACCTCCATTTTCTGTACCCTTTGTACCTCAGGTACAACCATAGTTTCACCGCCGCCGCAGAAAATATGTAAAAAAATTCTGGAAAAAGCCGTTGACAAACACGCAGGGATAGTATAAAATATCCGAGAAAACAAAGAAGGTCGGTGCATCCGCCTCACCTCCAGCAACGGCAAAGAGGTCAACAGCGTCATACAAGCGCCCGAAAGGGCTGTTTGTGTTGTTTCGCGGATGCCCGGAGCGTCCGCGTTTTTATTTTGGATTGGAGGTGCTTCGGTATTAGCAAGGTACAGCATCAAC
>ENA-OYXF01000094-OYXF01000094.1-human-gut-metagenome-genome-assembly--contig:-NODE-94-length-40135-cov-7.800050_pt1 | contig 40135 bp, 31 predicted proteins | sample MGYA00244842_ERZ653416 | MGnify/ENA primary metagenome ERZ653416 (study PRJEB26926, sample SAMN06164920) | human gut metagenome | biome: ENVO:00009003; feature: ENVO:2100002; material: ENVO:00002003... | reverse complement strand
TTCTACTGTTGTAGATAACATATAAAATATTATGAAAGGAGTGGATTAATAATCCCTAATAATTTCTACTGTTGTAGATACGACACCACGCTCTTTTTTTGCGTAGGGATTAATAATCCCTTATAATTTCTACTGTTGTAGATCGGTGTAGGGTGTAGGGCAAACGCCCGAGATTAATAATCCCTAATAATTTCTACTGTTGTAGATAGACCAAACTTACGGACAACCTTAAGAGGATTAATAGTCCCTAATAATTTCTACTGTTGTAAATTTTCGAAATATTCACAACGCTATTCATTATTTTATAACATACCAAAAGCGTCGGAGGAAGCTAATCTCCGACGCTTTTTCTTTTATTCTGTGTCACGGCAAAATTTCGAGCCAATAGCCGTCCGGGTCCTCAATAAAATAGATACCCATTTCAGGATTTTCAAAGCAGATACAGCCCATTTCTTCGTGCTTTTTATGTGCCGAATCAAAATCATCTGCCTTAAATGCCAAATGGAACTCACATTCACCCAAATCGTACGGCTGCGGATGTTCTTTAAGCCAAGTAAGTTCAAGTTCAAAATCGCTTGAATCATTGCTCAAATAAACGATAATAAAATCGTCGGTGGTTTTTCGTCTGACCTCGTGCAAATCAAGCGCGTCGCCATAAAACTTAATCGACCTATCCAAATCGGAAACATTATAGTTTTCATGAACCATTCTAAAGCTCATATTTCTTCTCCTTTTGCTGATTCTGTATTTTTTATTCGTGATTTATACTGCGGATATTCAGTTATAAACCTATCAATCACGCTCGGCTCGTTCCAATAATGCATAGGGAAAACGGCGTTGCAATCGACATGTTTCAAAAAATAAAGCATACCGTCGGCATAGTGTTCCTCCTGCCGTGGGTCAAGTGGAACGAATGCTGCATCAAAATGAGCGTCCTTGATTTTGTCAATCTCGGCACGGTACATAGAGGTCATGTGGCGGTTGTCATCTTCCGACTCACCTTCCCAATGCCAATCGTTCAAATCACCTGCGTGGTAAATTAAGCCCTCGCTTGTTTTGACGATAAAAGCAACACCGCTGTCGGTTGAAAGAAGCGTACTAACCTGTGTGCCGTTGTCAAGAATATAGGTTTGATCGTGATAAGCAGTCGTGACTTTTACACCGGCAGGATACTTCTTTTTGCTTATGTCCTTTGCCAAAACAGCCTGATAATTCATACCCATATCATCAAGAATTTCAAAGATTTTCGGATTGAAATGATCTTGATGAAAATGGCTGCAAAAGACTATGGCTTCCTTGCTTTTGTCAGGCCTCGGCATCTCGCCTTTGTAATAATCAAAAACATAGTAGCAGTTCTCGGTTTCAACCAAAAATCCGCTGTGGTTAATGTATGTTATTTTCATAATCCACCTCTATTACTCTCATCTTATTATATCAAAGCGATAAATCGGAATCAATACCGCACAACATTTTCGATACGGAGCAAAATGCTTGAAACGGTCTACTTGAGCCTCTTTGCTTTTTTAACAAAAAACAGTTCTAATTGCCGTATAAAATATATAAACAGCAAAAGACTTGAAACAAAATTCGTGAGTATGGTATAATTTTAAAAAATGACGGAGGATTTTCTATGAACAGAAAAAATGCAGGTGCGGTTTTCGGCACTCTCTGCGGACTGACGGCATTGACCGCAATGTCGGCTGAAATATTCTATGATTTCTCGATAAACACAAAATCACCTATACATATGAGTAAGCTCAACAATCTCGTTCAAAAGGTCACGAACACATCCGGCAGCGAAGAAGACGCGAGCGAAAAATACAGCGGACTTACCGGTACGCCCGAAATGAAAAAATGGTACAATGAGCACGGTGAGGATGTTTACATTATGTCCGACTCTCTTCGTCTGCACGGTAAGATATTTAAAAACAACAGTTCAAAATATGTACTTGTCTGCCACGGATACACAAGCAAGGCCAAGCATATGGCCGGTTTTGTAAACAAATTTTACTCACTCGGGTATAATGTTCTGGCAGCAGACGCACGTGCACACGGCGACAGCGAGGGCACGAAAATTGGTATGGGCTGGCCTGAGCGATTTGACGTTATCGAATGGATAAAGCTTATTATTTCTTGGGAGCCAAATGCGCAAATAATACTACACGGCGTATCCATGGGAGCGGCGACGGTGCTTATGGCCTCCGGAGAAGAGCTGCCCGAAAATGTCAAGGGTATAATCGCAGATTGCGGCTACACCTCGGAATGGGATGAATTCAAATGCGAAGCAAACGCTCTGCATATCCCGTGGTTCCCCGTACTCAACGCCGCGTCTGTGATGTCAAGACTTCGCGACGGGTATGATTTCAAGCAAGCGAGCGCTCTTGAGAAGGTCAAACAAAGCCGTATTCCGACTCTGTTTATTCACGGCTCCGATGACGAGCTTGTTCCATACAGTATGCTCGATAAGCTGTATTCGGCGGCGGCCTGCGAAAAGGAATGTTTGACCGTCAATGGTGCCGGACACGCGCTTTCATCCTCGGTTGAGCCGGAGCTTTATTGGAACACGGTTGAGAGCTTCATTGATAAATATTTAGAAAAATAAAATTTGAGCCGTGCCGTTCGGCGGAAATAAACATATATATTTTAAAGACTATTGCGAATAATGTGCAGAATGGATTGTATCTTCGATGGTAAATACGGAATATGGTAAGGTCAAATTGTCGTTGACCTTGCACTTTAACGAGTATAATAAATTTCGGTTTCTGTTAGACGGGAAAGAACCTATGGACTTTGAAAATACGGGAAAAGCAATCAATTATGTATTTGAAACAGAAGTCGGAAATCATATTTTAACATTTGAAAGCATTCCTTTTGAGAAAAATCAATTAGGAAAATTGAAATTTTCGTTTTTATCCAAATCATTTCAAAAGAGAATATTGAATCATTTGTTTGCTTTCAGATATGATTTAGCCTGTTTCAAAGTAATATACATGCTGCATATTCATCGTAATGCAAAATTGGAAATTGCCATTAAAACAAGCTGCTATAATAATTTCCTTTATATAAGGGCTAAATGTTTGCATCCCGTAATTGTTCAAAGCTCAAATATAAAAGTTAGAAAAGAAGAATTTTCTGTATTATATAATAAGCTTTTGAAGAAGAAATTTTATTTTTCTCAGATGGTTATTTGGACAATTTATTTTATTTTGTTAATAACGGTTTTTGGCGGACTTGCTATCGATGATATTATACATTGGGAAGCAGACACCTACATAGCAGGGTTTAATAAAACTTCAGCATTGTTTTTGGGCGTTTTTCCGCCGCTTATTATGATTTTATTTTCTTATTTTTTCTGTATTGTAAATCTCGTTAAACAATACAACAATAATTATTTATGCGAATAAATGATTATATGTTTTTGTAAAGTAGGAGGCTTTTTATGAAAAAGTTAATCTGTATTATAATGTCTGCAATTATTATAATTATGTTATTTATGCCCTCATTTACGATTTGTGCAGCAGATACAAATGAATCAAAAAAGATAACTGAATTTACAAACGGGATTGCAGACTTGGCAAGGAAATATGATTCGGAGAAAGAGTTTGTTGCCCCCGAAGAGGATGAAACGGCACAAATTCAAGCTTTTTCTGCTCAAAATTCAGAAGAAGACACAGACAGCACTGAAACTGAATATACCTTACAGGATTTTCAGACCGCAAGATTGATTGTCCGTGCCGATGGTAAATTTGACGAGTTCGGTGCAAAAGAACATGTCAGCGGCTTTGAGGACTTTCATATTTTGCAATATGAAAGTCCGGAAACGGCTATGGATGCATATAATGAATTGCTTACAAGGCAGAATGTTATAGAGGTTGAGCCTGATTTGATTCAGAAAATGGGATCGTTTGAATCCGAAAAATCTAATAAACCAATTGCTTATTCTCGATCGCCAAAGCATCTTACCCCCTGGAGTTTACAAAGAACACAAGCTGATCGGTTACTTAATTACCTTGAAACAAACAATGTTTCAATGAGAAACATTACTGTTGCCGTAATCGATTCGGGACTAGATTATAATCATGAATTTTTAAAGGAGCGTGTTGATAGGACATATTTTAATTCATCACCTGACGGATTATCTGATGATGAAATGGACATAGAAATATATCACGGTACAGCTGTGTCAAGCGTAATTGTTGATAATACGCCTGAAAATATACGAATTAAGGGATATAAAGCGCTGAGCAATGATGTTTATGGAAGCACTTCCGGGGTAGCTGCAGCAATTTTGCAAGCTGTGAATGATAAAGTTGATGTTATAAATTTAAGCATTACTTTTACAAGCAATATATCTTTAAGTGTTTCAGCTCTTGAAACTGCCTTTGCATCAAACATTTCAGTTGTATGCGCATCAGGAAACAGTGGAATGATAGAAACACTTTTTGCTCCGATGAATATTGTCAAGGCGGTTTTTCAAATGGAACTGTAAACACTTTACGAACGATGCGGATTTGCGAGGATCTTCAGGAAAAACGGGCTTGAAATCAGGTGAGAAAAATCAATGCTTACCGGATTCGTGAAGTATCTGCCGTCTATGCGTATGGATTGCACCGTTCCGCGATTTACGGTATCGTGCAGCCGGTACGCGGCTTCGCGTGACATTTTGCGGTTTTGCTGGTTATCGTCCGATTCCGTGAAGTGCAAAGGGGTGTCCTGCGTACAGGACATCGAGCGCGGCGCTCAAAATCGCCAGAAACGGAAAAATCCCTGCGCCGCGCTCAATACGCAGTACAGGGTCATAGCTACAGCAAATGTTTACCATAAGCGGTGGATTTGTTCACGTTGATGTGATATATATAAGGCGCTTAGCAGATCGAAATATTCAGATTTTTTTGATATAATTTTCTTGGAAAGTGTAACCTCGAAGATCTAAACGGTGCTTATTGTAGTGAAGGCCTTTTAAGACCATGAGGAAGGAGATGAAAGCCTTGGACGATAACCAAATTATTGAATTGTACCTGCTGCGCAACGAAGAAGCAATTAGGAGAACAACCGAGAAATATGGTAGTCGTTTACATTCTCTGACTTACGGAATTGTTCGTGACCGGCAAACCGCTGAAGAATGTGAGAACGACACCTACATGGAAGCGTGGAATACCATTCCGCCTCATGAGCCGAGAAGCTACTTTTATGCTTTCCTTGCACGGATTATTCGTCACATATCGCTCAATTGCTGCCGTGACCGTAGCCGACTAAAACGCAGCGCATTTATATGTGAGTTGAGCGCAGAAATGGAGCAATGTATTCCGGCTCCTGACGATATTTCGTGCCGCATTGATGATATGGCATTGCGTGATGCAATCAACGGATTTCTCGGAAAGCTGGATGTAGAAAAGAGAAATATCTTTATTCGCCGATATTGGTATCTGGATTCCATCGCGGACATCTCCACCCGCTTTGCCTTATCAGAAAGTAAAGTAAAAACCACGCTTTTCCGATGCCGTAATAGGCTTCGGGAGTATCTCGAAAAGGAGGGTTACACTTTATGAGAGGAAATGAACTTTTAGACAAGATGGAGATGATCAACCCCGCCTATGTCGAAGCGGCTGATGTCAAGCCAAAAAAGAAACGCGCATGGCTCAGATGGGGGGCGATGGCCGCTTGCCTTGGCTTGATTGTCTTTGGAACTGTAAGAATTTCAATGCGTAATCAAGAACCGAACTCCAACGATTATCCCTATAATGACCATGAAGTGTTGGACTATATCGGAAAATCACTTGGCAATATACAGACGGATGCCGACGAGATCGTATTCAACGAAATTACCGATATTGACGCATATCGGAAATTCAATACTTTGTACGAATATGAGAATAAACCCTATTACTCTACACGCACAACTGCTTTTGATCTTTTGACCTCGTATCCGGTAGCAGACGAAAATGATCTGCTCAATATTGCTATTTTTGAGCGCGATGGCAGTATCGAAAATTGTCCCAATTATGATGATTTTTTGAAATTCACGGAAAAGGCACCGATTGCCGCAAACCTTATTATGCGAGTTTTTGAGAGAGGTGATACTTCCCATGCGGATGCGTACTATAATGGCGACGCTGATGCCGCCGGAATTTCTTTCAGACCGACAAGTACAGGTAACAGCATCGCTACTGTGGTAATCGGAAAAGACCTCTCCGCGATTGACGCTCGCTTCTCCAATATCCTCCCCATTTTACAGGATACGCTTGGAACTGAAAACAGTTCTTATATCGGTGCGCAAGAAGTATCTGTTCACTATTTCTATCAAAACCGGTCGTTCCGGGGGCAGAAAACTGAGGAGGCGTATCAGTATTATGCATATTATGAACGCGATGGACTGCAATATCTGTATCAGTTTTCGTCGAACTGGTCTTTGCCCGGTCAAAATGTCAGCGCAATGCATAATCCCCCCTCCACGCTTCACTATGTAGAAACACAGGACGAATGCCGCGAACAGTTTGTAGACTATCTGTTGACTTTGTTGTCATAAAGACGAGGCTCTAAGAGGTAATCGTATGAAGAATAAGAAAGTTATTATAACGATAATTGGCATCCTTGCGGTATGGGTTACTGCTGGTATTATTGATTTTAGCAGAGTTAACAGGCTTGAAAGACCTCTCTTTTGCATTTGCACGGAATCAATGGATGACGGTGGTTCTGGCAAATATACTGGACTTGGGTATTCCTTTGACATTGAGGGAAACTTTATGCCAGACACAGAAAATTCGGGGGTTACCGCATACAAAGGATACATCCTCGGCGTTGAGGTTTGCAGCAGTTCCCCTATATAATAATAAATTCCTCTGTGCAGGAATATGTGGCAGGACAGGGCAACATAAAGGGTAATGTTCCTGTTGAAGAATATGTCTCCATCAGTGAAGATTTTGCCATCGGGGCAGACAAGAACGGTTATGCAGTTTTCAAAGACCCAGTGAAAGCATTGGACAAGCTGATGGAATTGTATTCGGACGGGATAAACCTAATCCAGAAATCGTTACGCTGGATTTTCGGGTACATCTTATTCGGCTCCGTGCGCCGCTGCTTTGGGTGCGATTTTAAAATCAACTAACCCGGAAATAACAGTTGACGAGATAGATACCCGATTAAAAGGAACCTCCTTTGATGTTAAACGGTATAACGAAAGCCAATCTTCACAGGGCAGTTTTATGAATAATTACCATTCTCTGTGGGACGGTGTTGGGATGATTCAGTTTTGTAATGCTCTCGGTCTGGAAAAACTCGCCGCACCTAATGAGATTAATTTAAAGGATAAAGTCTATGTCGGTGAGCAGACCTGCACAATCACTTGTCCGGATGAAGATGCAATTATTTTGTATACAACAGACGGCATGTACCCTGCTTTAGAGAATGCCAATGTATATACAGAACCGTTTCAAATCACACAGTGCACACGCATCCGAGCAGTTGCATATTATGCAGATGGTGGATATTACAGCGATGAAATCGAGGCAACACCCCGCATTCAATATACAGACAGCGATGATAATTTTGAAATCACTAATGACGGTATCGTTACAAAATATAATGGGAATATCTCCGATTTATATGTCCCTGAAACAATAAACGGAATTGAAGTTACAGGATTTTCTAAAGGTGCGTTTAACACTGTGATTGGACTAACGCTTCCTGAAAGTGTAACAGAAATCCCTGTAAGTGCTTTCGCAAAAAACTCAACAATAGAATTTGTTCGTGGTGAAGGTATAGTTACTGTCAAATCAGGTGCTTTTTCACAGTCCAATATTATGTATGTCGAATTTCCTGTCGCCGAATGTATTCAAGATCAGGCTTTTAATCTTGCTGCAAAGTTTTGCGTAGGCTATTTCCCAAATGTTAAAATCATTGAAGGGGACGCCTTTTCGTATTCACGAATCATATCCTTCTACGGTCCAGAGGTACAAGAAATTGATGATAGTGCTTTCGGACAATGTTCAAGATTGGAAAAGGTATATTTCCCGCAATGCACAATAATCAATGAAATTTGGGGAAATAATGGTGTATTCGACTCCTGTTCTCGATTAGTAAGTGTAGAAATGCCGCTTATTACAAATTTAACCGCTTATGCACTTAATGATACAGCAATATTAAAAGCTGATTTTCCTTATACAAAAACAATAGAAGAAAAAGCATTTTATAATTGTTTTGAATTGAAGTATGTAAATATGCCGGCACTTCTTACTGTTCCCAAACAGGCTTTTGGTTCATACGGAGTAAATCCAATTGCCAAACCTCGTTTTTTCCGTTTTGACAGTGTAACTCAAATTGAAAAGGATGCTTTTGGAAAATATCTGACTGCTCGCATAGAGCTTTCACACCTTGAAACCGCACAGAGCCTGCCACAGACGGAAGGCTGTATAATTTCTATGCCCTCAACATTTAGAGAATGTACCGAAGACACAAAGGGCAGGAATTACAAGGTTTACGGCACTAAAGAAACATATGCGGAGCAGTGGGCAAATGAAAACGGACACACATTTATTGAAGTCTCACAGGACACTGCCGTGCTTACTCAACTGCCCGAAAAATATACCGATGCGGACGCAGTTTTAACCGCAGATGTAATCGGCTTCAACCGCACTTATCAGTGGTACGCAAATGATACGAATGATAACACCACAGGTACTCCAATACCAAACGCAACAGGCAAAGAGTTTAACCCTGCCGATTATCCTGCTTATCCGTATTACTATTGTGTAGTTACCAGCACAGATGTAGGTTACGACCCCATTGAAATCCGTACAAATGTAACGGAGAACACCACATATCAGTCAGCCGATTACACCGAGTACAACAAAGCAGTTGAACAGGCAAAGGCACTTGACCGCAGCTTGTACACCGATTTGGCCGAGCTTGACGAAGCCCTTTCGGCTGACATAAGCGGATTGTCAAACTCACAGCAAAACATCGTTGACGAGCAGACGGCAAAAATCAAAGCCGCTTTGGATAACCTTGTTTTGAAGCCTGCCGATTATTCACGGGTTAATGAGCAAATCAATACCGTTCCCGAGCATTTGGAATATTACACAGATGAAACCGTGAACGCCCTGAACAAAATACTAAACGGCATTGACTACGGCTTGGATATTACAAAGCAGGAGGTAGTAGACTCCTACGCCGAGCAGCTGCAAAACGCAATTTCCGCACTTAAATACAAGTCTGCGGATTACGCCGAATATGACAAAGCGGTTGCCAAAGCCAAAGGACTTGACAAAGAGAAATATGTTGATTTCTCGCAGGTTGAAAAGGAATTGGCTGTTGATGTCAGCGGCAGAAATATCACACAACAGGAGGAGGTAGACCTCCAAACAAAGGCAATACTTGCGGCGATAGATGCACTTGAAGAAAAGACGCCGAAACAACCGATTATCAATCTCGAACAAGATAAAACAAACGGCAACACAACACCGGATAAACCAAGCAAAAACGAAAGCGTTATTTCGCCCATAACAGGCAGTGAAACCTACACAGGTGTTTTCACAGCCTTGGCGGCTCTTTCCTTTGCAACGGTATTGCTTGTTCGGAAGAAAAAAGATAATTAAATATATTTTCGGCAGAAAATTGATAGAAATATAATTTTACCTTTCTATTTTTGATGGATAAACAATATAAAAGGGCAAACTTAAAGTGAGGGCATAAAGTTTTATTACTTTATGCCCTCTTTATTTTTTGAAATGTCTCTCAAATTTTTTGCTCATTTCAATTCGTGTTACGATTTTGATTTGAGCGATGTCTCTCAAAAGTCTCAGTCCTAAATGCCCTAAATCGCACTAAAATGACTTTGGAATTTTGAAATTAGCTGTCTCTTAAAATCTCTCAAAGACTATCACGATATTTTAAAGCAAAGAAAAAATGCCCTAATGCCGCCGTAAAAAGCGGTATTCGGGCATAAAAAAGCCTCGGAACAAATTGTTCCGAGGTATTGGCAGAGGTATAACAACCTGTCAAGTCACGGTAGTATTTGCTTTGCAAATCTCCACCTTAAAGACTTGACAGAACGTTTTTACGGGTTTAATTGCATTATAAACCCGTAATAAGAACATCACCCATTTACAAAATCACAGATTTTGAATGGATCCCGATAACCTTGTTACTCGCTTCGCTCGTAATAAGGATTCAAACCTAAAATGGCGGAGTCAGAGGCTCGCAATCTTTTTTCAAAACCGCCTATTTAAGCCGTTTTTCAGCCTTTGCGTCTCTCAAAAATCTCTCAGAATTTTATTTTTGCTTAGAACAGCAAATTCGTATGAGAAATTGCGAACCTTACAATGAGGTGTATTAAGAAACTCTAAATCCGCATTATTATTTACAGCAGGATACTGCGCAATTTGATGACGAAGAATATAAAAGCTCTTTATTCAATCAGATTTAAACTGAATGCCGGTCTCATATATTCTATTGCTTCCTGTTATATATATTCATTGATAATATTTGATATGTTGTCATTTATACAGATGGATTTATGCCGTATTTCGGGCGGACAAACGGGCGTTTCGATAATTTCTTGGCATTAAAAATCCCTCCTGATGTATATTCTACATCAAGAGGGCTCTTTTTCTATTGTCCATTTTTTACGGACTTGTTCAAAATCTAATTCCATCCTTTTTGTGTGTCTTATCACTTTTAGGCTTGTATGAGAATTTTAAGAAATGTTTTTTAAAATCTTTGATTTCTTAACAGTGCTTACGGTTGCCTGAATTATCGGACCGGAGAGCAAAACGGTGGCAATTGTGCAAATTCCGAATTTACCGCCGAGCAAAACGCCGATAATTACCATTATAATATCAAGAACCATTCGTACGATTTTGATTTTCCACCCGTTTTTTTCGGCAAGCGAAAATGTGACTGCTTCATATGATCCCCTGCCGAAATCAGCGGCGGAGTAAAGCCCCGTTCCGAACGAAAATATAGCAATGCCAAGCAGCATTATAACAAAATTAACCGCTTTAATATCTGTATAATGCTGAATTTTTGTGAATACATCCACGAAAAAACTGTAAATGATTTGGTAAAGAATTGTGCCGACATTGATTTGCTTTCTGTCATAGAAAAAGGCAAAAATTATCATTGCCACAGCCACAACAAGCGACGATGTGCCGATTGACATACCTGTCACATTCGTCAGCCCTTGCCACAATATCGCAAGTGTTGCGCCGCCGAAACCTGCGCCTATTGCAAGCGTAATTCCGTATGCGGATATTATTGATCCGATAACAATCATCAGCGTTTTTGTTGCATATTTTTTAAATTTCATATTATCGCCTACAAAAAAATAAGACTGTAAACTCTGCTGTTGTGTTCAGAAACAGCAAAATTTATAGTCTTCATCAGCCGAGACAGCTTTATTTTTTTGATTATACACCCGAGATTTTATAAAGTCAACGGTTATAAATATGATTTTCTGTATTCGCTCGGAGTTTTTGTTCATTTCAATTCGTGTTACGATTTTGATTTGAACGTTGTCTCTCAAAAATCTCTGCCAATTGTGTATCACAAGTTTTCAACAAATTCGTATGAGGAATTGCAAACCTTACAATGAGGTGTCGTTCGAACACAAAGTCTACTACTTTATTTTTCTATTTTGCAATCTCTATTGAAAAAGTACCATTGTTATTAAGCGCCGGCTTAAAGCAAAGCAGCTCCACAGCCTTTGTGTATACTCCGTATTTCAGCACTTTATTCGCCTGCGATTTAGATAATTTTCGTTCGGTTACAGTATGTATTCCATCATTCTTTTCTTTGTTTTCAGCCCCATTTTTTCATAGAATTTTTCTGCCGGAGTGTTCCCTGTCCATACATTCAGTGTTACTTCGTAGCAGTCCATCCTTTTTGCCTCTTTTTTGACATAATCAAACAGAGCCTCGCCGATATGCTTTCCTCTTTGTTCCTTGTCTACGCACAAATCGTCAATATACAGTGACTTAAACGGTACTGTATTGTTAGAAACAGACTGTTCCTGTAACTGACAAAAGGCATAGCCCACACAGATGCCACTGCCGTTTACGGCAACATAAATCGGCTTTTTGTCATCATTTATCATTTTCACCAACTCGTCAGTCGTGTATTTGGTGGTGCCGGATATAAAAATATCAGGGCGTATGTCGGCGTGTATTTGGAGCACCTGCTTCAATAACTCGATAATCCTCGGTATATCCTTTTCTTCCGCTCTTCTGATATTCATACAGTATTAGCTCCTAATGAATAAATTTTAGAAATCCATTATATAAAAATTATTCTTGTCAGTCAATTTAAAAGTTAATACCTGAATATACTCCGTAGTGGTCGGACACATACCCGTTGTTCAGGTCGTTCAGCACGGTATAATCTACTGCTTTTCCGTCGGTAAATATAAAATCGATAGGCTCATTACCGGTAGAGCGATAGCCCCACTCTTGATATGTGGCTGTCTTTTTTGCTTGGTTCGTGCAGTCGTTCAGCTTGGACGCAACGAGCTTATAAGCCGTTCCGTCTTGGGTTTCGTTGAAATCACCGGTCAAAACGGTGCCGTCGGTATTGTTGTATTTTTCTTTTAGCTCATTGAGTTTGTTCATAACTACATTTGCACCGAAATCAGCTGCCTGCTCCGATGCGTTATCCAGATGAGTGTTCAAAAAAATGATGTTTTTGCCGTTCTGCTTATTCAGCAGAACAACATAGCTGCAAATTCGGTAGCATCCGGCTTCACAGTGATTACCGTCTTTGTCGGTGTAGGTGTATTTACTTTCCTTTTCGGGAGTTTCGCTGAGCCAGATTGTGTTCTTTTCCACAGCGGAAAACTTGGTTTTGTTCCAAAATATAGCATTCATTTCGCTGTTCTTTTCTTCGCTGTCGCCGCCTCGCTTTACTCCGTAGCTTTCATAATCCGGCATAGTAGATTCAAGCTTTTTCAGCCAAATAGAATTCATTTCCTGCGTGCCGATTATGTCCGGTTTTATACTGTTCATATAGCTTGCAAATCGGTCGCAGCGTTCTGCACTTGAAGTGCCGTCTAATTTTTCACCAAAAGCAGCAGCAACATTGAATGTTACTGCGCTTATGTCGCAGTCAGCGTTTTTCGGAGGTGTATATGTCACTTTAGGTGAGCGATAAATGAAGCAAGAAGAAGCGATAACAGCGCCGACAATTATAAGAGCCACTACGGTATTGTAGGTATTGACTCCTTTTTTGTGAACTGCGTTCTGCAAAATGAATCTAATGAAATATATCAAAAGAGTCAAAATCAATCCTGCCTTTGCCCTTGCGCCAAATCCGACAGAGCAAAATGACATCAGTACCGTCACACCGAAATTTACGCTGAATGCAATAATATCACGCTTGTATCCGCTTTTGGCAGAAGTGAAGAAGGAGCAAATTATTTCTGCAATACCAAAAATCACAGCGCAGAGTATTGCCGACACAGCAAACAGATATGCCCTGTCGCTCAATATGGCGGTTAGGTCTATTCCGTGGTTGCGTATGCTTGCCGCAAAAGTGATTAGCGAAACATTTTTGTGACCTGCATAAAACATCGGCAGGCACAACACAGCAAGAGATGCTAAAAAAGAGAACAGCCGCATTATGTGCCACGGGGTTTTAGCCTCAGAATCTTTTAATATACTTCCGAATTTTTTGTTTGTTTTTGAATGATTATCCATTTTTATTCTCCAAAATAAACAGTAGCGTTTCTGTCGCTGTCCGCACCTCTGTTTACCAGCGGCAAAACAGCCTCACTAATACTTGATAGGCCGATTGAATTGAGCTTTTTACCGAACGGTTTTGCAAGACGGTCGGCTTTCTTCAACACTGAACATGTCATTTTGTATTCTGCGGAGGAAGTAGGTATGTTTCCGTCGCCTCTGTAAAGATTTGCCGCAATGTTGATAACAAAGGGGACTACTTTTTTTGAGCTGATTTTGCTTATTTCGCTCTTGCTTACACCACTCGAAAAACGAACGAAGTGCCATACCTTTCCGAATGTAAGATGATTTAGAAATTTAGCAAAACGGTGAATAATGGGCTTGTATTTTTTACTCGTTTCCTTAGAGATACTCATGCCTACGGCAAAGTCGGCAAAATTGTCGTAGTCATATTCGGCATCGTACAGTGCTTTTGATACAACGCCCAAAAACAAGTCTTTTGTGTACTCCTCGAGGGCAAGCCCGTTTGTATCGATGCTGTCTGCGCAGTCTGCACAAATGGTTTTTATTTCTGCTTTTTTCTGTTCTTTGTTCAGCACTATTTGGCGATAATACGGCGGAAATCCCGTTAATGCCGCTGTAGAAATGTCATAAAACTTTTTGTTTCCTATTTTGCAATAAGAAATGTTGTGCATATGCGTGTGACCGGTAAGCACAAAATCAAAGCCTAAGTCGGAAAGCTGCTTCCTGCGCAGCTCATATTCATTCAGCATATCACCCTTTGCAACAGCCGTATATATAGGCGACGGCGGCACAAGAGGGTGATGTGTCATTGCTATAATGTATTGACCGTCTCTTTTTGCATTGTTCGCTTCTGTTTTTACCCAGTTCATCAGTTCGTCGCTGAATCCGCAATCGGGATCGCCGTAGTCATCGTTGAGTGCAAACAGGCGGTATCCGTCTGCAAGCTGTGCCACATACGACATTGTGCTTTTGTGCTTTGCGATGGCGTTGTTATAGCCAAAATCGCCGTAGTATTTCAAAAGTTGTGTTCGTTTTACTGACTCAACCTCTATATACTTGTCGTTTTTGTCTATGCCGTATGTGGGCATACGAGGAGTGGTATAGTCGTGGGTTGCGGTTATAACATACACTCTCTTGCCATTTTGCTGCAGCTTTTTCAGAGCGGCTTTCATCTCGTCGTGAGAGGTCCTTTCGCCGTTATATGTAAGGTCACCGCTTATGAGAACAATGTCCGGCGTATCATTTTTGCACAAGCAGTCAAAGGTGTGCTCAACGATTTCTTCGCTCCTGCTGAAAAAGAGCTGGCCCGGCTTTGGCTTTTTGTTTTTGTCAAAGCCGTCCACAAAATTCTTTTTTGAATAGTAATGGATGTCGCTGATAACCGTGAATTTCAGTTCATCATTCATTCTTCTTTACCTCTGCTATTGGCTTTTATGAACTCGTCTTTGTCGTTTAGATTCCATACACATTTACCTAAGATGTATTCAGCCTTTTCTTTCTTGCTCATTTTGAATGTAAAAGGTCTGTTGTTTCGGATTTCGTCATAGACAGGAGCGGCGAGAGTTGCTTTTCCGTCGTGCAGAGAGCAAGCCGCCAAAATTACAATGTCGCTGTCATTAGGCAAAATGACGGTGCTGTTTTTAGGCACATCAAATTCGACAATGTAAAAGTACATACTTTTTGCAATTTCATCATTGCCGTTTTTGTGACAATGGGTTGCTTCATATGCGATTTTGCCTTTTTTGATATATGCGGTTTCACCGAAGTCGTACAAATCCCATCTTGCAAAACGCTCAAAGCAGGAATTTACCTTTACCTTTACTTCTCTGCCGTTTATGACAAATTCGGCGTCTTTATCCCCGACCAATGAGGCACAAAGAAGTGCAATTTTGCTGTCTTTACTGCCCGTATTTATCTTTTGTGCAGAGGCAGTAAGAGCGTTGTTTCCATTCTTGTTAATGATAAATTTGTATCCGTTTGAATTGATTTCATCAGGCACAATTTCAAACGGAACAGTATAGTCATAGTCGCCGAATTTGCCTTGCTTTGTGATAATATTTTTGTCGAGAGGCAGTTCAATCGGTACAGCCTTTTCCGCTTTTACCTTTTCACCGCTCTTTAGCTTGAGTGCAAAACTTTTGATTTCGTATGGTTTAAAGCTTGTAATAAGTTTTCCGTCCTTTATTTCAGCCTTGCCCTTGTATTCTTCACTTGCAAAAACTTCTTTTGCATCCTCTATGCCGTTTCCGAGTGTGAGCGAAAATTTGTTTATGGTTTTGTTTGCACCCTCATTGAGCCTTACGATAATTTCATCGCTGTTTTCGGCTTTTTTGATAGCACGAACAATGACATCATTGGAAGAAACACTGCCGAAAGAATAATTTGTACCCAAAGCCCCGTTGTGCTTTTTGCAAATATATGCAGTCATAGGAGTAATGAATTTTCGTGCCTCAAGCTGTGTGTCTGTGCCTACATCTCCCTTGTGGCTGAAAATTGCGAATGAATATCTGTTGAGCCCCAAGTCCATCATTGACTGCATAGAGTCAATTCGATAGTTGTGCTTAGGCGTGTGCAGAACGGTAAATCTCAGCGTGCTGTCGTTGAATTTGTCCCAGCCGTATTTACATTCGCTGATTACGGATACACCGCTTTTTCCGTTTTTGTCTGTAATGTCTGCCCAGTTTTGAGCAGGTACCTCATAGAGTTTGTCGCACATATTCTGCCTTTTTATTGCACCGAGTCCCAGGTCAAATGTGGCTGTGCCGTTGCTTACATTAAAGCTGAATTGCTCTTTTGCCAATGTGCGCAGAGACTGCCATTCTATTTCGGAATATACCTCTACACATTTTCCGCCGTCCGAAAGTGCAATAATGTTTGTGAAGGTACTCTTTTTGTCACGCTGTGTAACCTTGAATGCAACACGGCATGGGCCGTTTTCGATTATTTGCATTTTAGATTTAACGGGGATTCTGTCTGCCGCATTTTTGTTTTCGTTATAATCCATTTCCCACGCAGGCCAAACGCGTGAGCCGTTGTACTTGAGCAGCCCGAGAGAAACAGGCTCTTTCAGAATTTGGAAATTGTTTTGTTCCTTGTCAATAATTGACTCAATATCGCCGTTTGGATTTAGGGTGACGATATACTTTTGATTTTCCATTCTGTTCTTTGAGATGAAAACAGCACTTTCTGCGTCGCATGGTATATCGCTTACTCTCGCATCATAAATTCTTGTACCGAGACTCTTTACATCTGCAATGAACAGAATTTCGGTATAAGTGTTGGTTCGGTTTATAACTTGACTCTTAATCTCGTTTCCGTCATCATCGAACACTCTCACATTTTTATTGCCTATACCGCTCAGTCGGGCAGTTACGGTCTGCTGCCTTTGGGACTCAATCGGGTTGTATACCATAATAGGTGTACCCTTGCAAAAATCTGTTTTCATATTCAGTGCCAGTGCCGATGCAGAAGCTTCCAGCTCGTTTGCAAATTGATTCATTGACACGGCATAGTCGTTCCATGAACGCCTGTAAACTCTTTGGCAGCTTGTACCCGGAATATCATCGTGGAATTGGTGAGCAATGAATCTTTTCCAGGCTATGTCGATAGCACTCTTGTTATATTCTTTGATGCCGAGATAAGATGCTGTTACACTTGCTCTTTCTGCAATGTCAGCCAGTTCCTGACATCTTCTGTTCCAGCGTTTTCCCACCGCTCTGGAAGTGTAACCGCCTACTGCGTGGTCTTTCATGACCAGCTCATTGTTCCAGACAGGGAGCTTCGCCTTTTGCTCCGGTGTGAAATTTTCGTCAATATCGTGATAAATTCGGTCGGCTGAAGATGCCAAAACCTCAATATCACTGCTGTTGTTTTTGCTTATTTCTTCTTCAACAAATTTTACGCTTTTTTCCTTGGGTGCGCCGCCACGGTCACCGATTCCGTGGAAAATATAAGTCATATCGAGATCGTATTTTTCATTCTCTTTCAGTTTGTTTTGGACAAAATCCCAGTCACGCAATTTTTTGAGCGTAAAGTAGTAGTCGTGAGGATTTACACTCGCATATATCTCGTTGCCGTCTACGCCTCTCCATCGACCTATGTCAAACGGCACTCCGTAGGCACTGCCCCAAGCGAGCTTTTGGGTGGTGAATCCCATCAGATTGGCGTGACTTGCGATGCTCGGCAATGCCCAGCCGAAGCCAAAGCAGTCCGGCAAATATATATCAACGCTTCTTTTTCCGAATTTTTTGTCAAAATATGAGTTGCCGAAAAGAATGTTTCTAAACAAAGCCTCAGGTGACGGAATGTTTACGTCTCCGTTTTCAAATGATGAACCGCAAACATTCCATCTTCCTTGTTTTATATATTCTTTCATTTTGTCAAAAAGTTCCGGATAATACTCCTCCATCAGCTCGTATCTGTATGAGCCTTCAAATGAAAAAGTGTATGTAGGATATTTTTTGAACAACTTGAAGTTGTCAACAAGTGTGTTGTAGATATATTTGCTTACGGTAGTTTCAAAGTCCCAGCTCCAAACGGTGTCGAGATGTGCGGTTGCGACTGTATAGATTTTCTTTTTATTGCTCATTGTTTTTATTTTCCTCGATACTTTTTTTATGCTTTTTGTGTAGGTACAATGTGAGTATTTGGAGCAGAATTACTGCTGCCGCCCCTGCAAAAATGCTTGCCCCGTTTATAACAGCGGCTGTGCTTAAAGCTATAAATGTGCAGATTTGTATGCCCGACAAGATTATATTTCGCTTATATCCGTTTTTTGTATAAGAAAACAGGGATATAACCGCACAAACCAGCGAAGTCAAAATAACTGCCGCAAATGATATAAAGCAAAGCAGCATCGCTTTGTTTTGGAACACCGATGCGGAATCCGAAATGATACTTTTAATTATTGATATAAGATTTATGCCTGCACCGTTCACTTTATATACAGGTATCAGCAGTGCGACTATCGGCAGAAAAAACGATATGAGTCTGACGATTGCTATGGGCGAGCCGATGGAGGACTTCTTGAGGCCGTTCAAAAAATTATCGAATCGTTCCCATTCTTTTTCTGCCCTTATTTTGTCGCTTTCGAGCCTTTCCTCAAAGCCGTATTGCACGATATTCACGCCGCAACTCGGACAGTTTGGCTTGAGATAAAACGGGCTTAACTTGGCACCGCATTTAGGACATTTGTCACTCATTTTCGTTGCCTCCCATCGCCTGAACTTTTGCTTTTTCTTCTCGTCTGTTTTTTAAGTCTTCACGAATTTGCTTTAGCTTTTCGCCATTCAGATTGTAGAATGCGTACGGAATAAGAGTAATGAGACCTAACAGCTTAGGTATCAGAATAAACAGCGCCCATATCCACAAGTCAGTGTGTTCTCCTTTTACGGCTACCGAATTACCGACTGTGTCTTTAGTGAAAGTTAAACCTATCAGAGGCAGCAGTGCAGTACCGATAGAGGTGGACAGAGAACCGGTCAGCTTGCCTACAAAGGTGAGTACGGAAAAGCTGACTCCCTCATTTCTTTTTCCCGTTTTCCATTCCATATAGTCTACCGTGTCGCCTATCATCTCAGTAGGAATGACATTGTTGACAGTTTGGAAAAAGGCAAAGAAAAAGTTTTGGAGCATAAGCAGAACAGAGATGGCAACAACATTTGTTTTATAAAATCCGAGGCCGCAGAAGAATACTGCCGTGCCCAAAACAGCGTTGAAAATAATATTCATCATAACTATATGCTTGTTGTCCATTTTTTCTTTCAGCTTTGGTATCAGCAAATATGATATAAAGCCAAGCAGAGTACCCGGCAGTGTTATCCACAAAACAGCAGAGTTCAGGTCGAGTACCTCCGAATAGTAGTATGTCTGAAAAACATTTGATATACCGCCGAGACTTCCGAGCACATTCGCAACAATAATCAGGAGCAGCGGCTTGTTTTTAATGAGAACTTTGAAGTTATCAAGCAGTGACGGCTCCTTTACGCTTTGACTTACTCTTTCTCTTATTTTCAGTCCTGCAAGAGAGAACAGCCCCATACCGAACACACCTGCTATACAAGCGAGAATCAAAAAGTCCTGTGCAAGTGTGATATTCCAAACACCTTTGTTACTGAAATCCATCATAACCACAAGCATTGTTGTCGAAAGGCCGCCGATAAGGCCTGACAAAAATCTTGCAGTTGAAATAACCCTTGTTCTGTCACTCGTCGACGGCGAAATAGCCGCACTCATACTCCAAAACGGAACATCGCCGAGAGTATAAAACAGTTCCCATATAAAATAGGAAACATACATATAAATGATTTTTACGGTCGTCGATTTTGCATCTGCCAATATTTCGGGACCGGCAAACAACATAATCGTAGTTATTGCAAGAGGCAGCGGCACAAACAAAAGATAAGGCCTCAGTTTGCCGTATCTCGTTCTCGTTTTGTCAATTATTCCGCCCATAAGCGGATCGTTTACTGTGTCCCAAATGCCCAGGAATAAAATCATTGTAGACACTGCAGCAGGAGGAATTTCAAAAACCTTTGTAAAAAACAGCGAAAGGTATCCGCCGGCTATCAGATTGTATCCGAACACCTGACCTGCATTTGCAAGACCGTATGACAGCGTTTCTTTTACGCCTACATACCTTGTTTCTTTTTCCATAAAAATTAGCTCCGTTCAATAATTTTTATCTGGTTTTTTATTTCCATCCGCCGCAATAGTTTTTATTGTGCTCTATAAATTCATCTACAAGTTTTACCGCTATCGAGTAGCTGTTTACGAGAGGGTGGAGTGTAAGCGCCTGAATTGCGGCAGAGCGGCTCCGCTCCCTTATTGCTTTGGAGGAGAGTCTTTCATAGTTTTTGACTCTGCGTATCAGCTCGAGATTTTGCTCGTCTACCTTGCCGATACGGTGCGGTGTACAACCGTTTTTATCGACATCACAGGTGATTTCGACCACATCGTCGTTCCTTAAACCGTCAATAGAGCCGTCGTTTGGAATACACATAATCATAGTACCCTTTGTTCCGCTTTGAGCGGTTTCGATAAACTTGAGTGCAACGCCGGCATATCCGCCGTCATCTTCTTCGTAAATGTCAAAGTGCCATGGCTGAGTACGCTTTTCACCTGTTTCACTTGCCATATAACTGCCCTCACGCATACCGTACCATTTGCTGAAAATCTTTAAGCAGTTTTCAAAATCGTTTTCTATATCCATTTGCGAAAGTTCCGTCGTCATGGATTTATTTATATCTCGTATTTGTTCGCCACGGGTTTGGGCGGCTTTGAGTATGTTTTCAACAGCTTTTTCACGATAGTAAAAATAATAGAGATATTCGTTCAAAACGCAGCCTCTGTCTCTTAGAAGCTCCTTTTCGAAATAACGCATATCACTCTTTTTGTATGCCTCGTCATTTTCGATCAGTTCCGGCATTATTTCTCTGCCCTTTAGCTTTATACTCTTGAAATATGACAGATGATTAAGGCCGTAACATTCGCCCGTTATGTCTTTAGGACTTTCGCCGTACATGAGTGCAAAGGAGCGAAGCATTCCCGATGGAGCGTCGCATATTCCGTATGTAAAATCATATCCCATATCACGCAGGGTTTGGCTCACTACACCGGCAGGATTTGTAAAATTAAAAACTTTTACATTGGGTTTTGAAAATTTTTTGATAAGCTCGCAATATTCGGCAAGAGCCGGTACGCTCCTCATTGCAAAAGAAAGTCCGCTCGCTCCCGTTGTTTCTTGACCGAGGACACCTTGATTGAGTGCGATTCTTTCGTCCTTTGCTCTCATTTCATCTTCGCCTACACGGATTGTGGTTATAACATAGTCGGCATCCTTTACTGCCTCAATGCTGTCCGTCGTCAGCATAAATTTCATTTTAGGACAAAGGAGATTTGCAACATGACTCGCCATACCGCCGTAAATTCTTAATTTTTCTTTGTTGTTATCCATAAAGCAAAGTTCGTCTATCCGCAGCTTTTCTGCTTTTTGTGCTATGCTTTTTGCGAGGAACATTGAGCGGACTCCGCCCCCTCCGATGACTGTTATTTTCATATACATATACCTCCGGCTGCTGTTCTATATACATAATTATAGTATTGTTGTGCCGCCAATAAAAGAATATAATACGACAATAAATTAAATAGTGTGTCGTATTATATAAAGTTTTTATTGAAATAAATTTCGATTTGTATTATATTGTTTGTATAGACAGAGAGGACTTTAATATGATTTTATCATTTAATTATAACGGCTGCCGAATTCAGCTTTTCAAAATATTTTCCGATACGCTCGATTCCGTGGTTCCGATGCATTCTCACGCAAAAAACGGGTACGAGATTCATTATATTGCCGGAGGCAAAGGTGTACTCGAAACAGAAAAAGACCGGTATGACATAAAGAAAGATTCTCTCTATGTTACCGGTCCCAATGTGCTCCACAAACAACTTTCCAGCAAGGATGCCCCGGTGTTTGAAATCAGTGTTTATCTGAAAATTCTCGGCAATACCGATGATGCGGCAATACGATTTTTTGCCTCCAAGTTTTTTTGGATAGGAAAATGCAGTCCTCAGCTGCGTAGGATATTTAATCAGCTCGTCTCCGAAAATTCAAAAACAGGTCTGTGGAGAGAAAGCATTCTGTCCGCCCTTACCCTACAGATGATTACGGAGATGACTCGCCTCTACTATCCCGACAATGCCAGCTCTCTGCTCCCTCCTGAAGATTGCGACCTGAATGAAAATCGCTCATGGATACTTGATACTCTTTTGCTGGAGGATTGCAGTGATGTAACCCTTAATGACTTTGCCAGAGGTATGGGTGTGTCACCCCGCCAGGCAGAAAGAATTATCAAAGATTATTACGGTTCATCTTTCAGAAAGCTGCGCTATGAATCAAAGATGGCTATGGCAGCATCGCTCCTTGAGAGCGAAAACATTACTATAAATGAATGTGCCGCAAAATGCGGCTATACAAGCCTAAGTTCCTTTGCCGCTGCGTTTAGACGAAAATTCAATATCAGCCCAAACGAGTATAAAAAATCTATAATTGCCAAACGAGACAGTTCAAAATTATAGCTCTCCGCCGATTTTTCTTCTTATTCCCGGCTTGTCGGCAATGAGCATCAAATTGTTCACGTCTCTCTAGACGAGCCTGCCGTTTTTGTTCGGAGGCAGATTTATTGCCATAAGATTATTTGTCTTTTCGAGAATACGGTAGTTGTTGGCTATTTCGTCTGCGTCCTACAAAGTTTTGCTGTCGTATTCGTCCGAATAGAACCAAACTCCCTCCTTGCGTGAACATATTGTTTGTTCAAACGGCATGATTGTTTTGAGACTAATTAACTGTAATTTGATAGGAAAAACTAAAACATTTATATTAGTTGACCTAATATGAATTGCAGGTAAAAAGCGGTCTGTAATAAACAGGTCGCTTTAGTTTTTTGATGGCTACCTTTGCATTTTTGATGGATAAACAATATAAAAGGGCAAACTTAAAGTGAGGGTTTAAAGTTTTATTACTTTAAGCCCTCATCATTTTTTGAAATGTCTCACAAATTTTTTGCTCATTTGAATTCGTGTTACGATTTTGATTTAAGCGATGTCTCTCAAAAGTCTCAGTCATAAATGCCCTAAATCGCACTAAAATGACTTTGGAATTTTGAAATTTGCTGTCTCTTAGAATCTCTCAAAGACTCTCACGATATTTTAAAGCAAAGAAAAAGCGCCCGAATACTGCCGTAAAAAGCAGTATTCGGGCATAAAAAAGCCTCGGAACAAATTGTTCCGAGGTATTGGCTGGGGAATAGGGATTCGAACCCCAACAAACAGAGTCAGAGTCTGTCGTGCTACCGTTACACAATTCCCCAATAGCGACAACTTCTTTTTCGTTGCGAATGATATTATACTATGAGGCACAGACAAAGTCAACATTTTTTTACGGTAATTTTAAAAAATCCAAATTGTCTAAATTGCAAGATTAAATAGGACACATCGGAAAATATAAGCAGAGGGCGGCAGCCGTGAAATCCAAGAGGAAAATGGCAGGCTTAATCAATCTTGGTACTGCTGTGCCGCGCCGAAACAATATTAAGTACAGGCAACCGCCGCATCATAAAATACCGTTAATCGCACTTTATGTTGGGATGATAAAGCTTAGCCATACCGCCGGTGCTTGTTTCGCGGTACTTAGCGGAGAGGTCTCTGCCTGTTTCATACATTGTTTCTATTATGAGGTCAAGCGAAATCTTTCGCGTTGCGGTAAGGAAATTGGCAAGGTTAATGGCATTTATGGAACGCATTGCGGCTACGGCATTCCGCTCTATACACGGAATTTGCACGAGGCCGTATATCGGGTCGCACGTAAGTCCCAAATGATGCTCTATGGCGTTTTCGGCGGCATACTCTATCTGCTCAAGGCTCATTCCGAAAAGCTCGCCGAGAGCCGCTGCGGTCATGGCACACGCCGTTCCGATTTCTGCCTGACAGCCGCACTCTGCACCGCTTATCGATGCATTTGTTTTTACCAAAAGCCCGATAATCGCCGCCGTAGCGAGTGCTTGTTCTATTTCTCTGTCGCTGTATCCCCTCTTTTTTTGGAAATACAGCATTACGGCAGGCAAGACTCCGCTTGCACCGCACGTGGGCGCGGTAACTATGCGGCCGCCCGCGGCATTTTGTTCACCCACAGCGTAAGCATACGCGCAAACAATGCGGTTTTCACGAGTTTCGGGAGATTCGTCAATATGGTTCTGCCTGAATAAAAATCCCGCTTTTCTTGACACGCCGAGTCCTCCAGGCAAAATTCCCTCAGTATTTAGTCCATCTTTTATGCAATCACGCATACAATCCCAGACTTCGCCGAGAAAATCCCATATATCGCTCCCCTCGGTCTTTTCGACATACTCCCATATACGTATATCGTTTTTGCGGCAATGCTCCGCAATATCCTTAAATGTGCTGAATTCGTATATCGGCTTGCTCTCAGCCATTTTCATACCCTTGATTGTGACTTCGCCGCCACCTATGCTACAGGCGAGCATACTGTCGCAAAGCTTATCATCCTTATAGGCAAAAAGCTCCATAGTATTCGGATGCGGAAGGTCGGTTTTTGCAAAATCAAATTCAACGGTTGTGTCAATCGGAGACAATGTTTCCTTGACTATTCGGTCGGTGCCGTGACCTCTGCCTGTTAAGGCAAGAGAGCCGTATAATATCACCTTGAATTTATCGACATCAGTGTTTTTCTTCTTAAAAATACGGCAGATTTTTTCCGGTCCCATAGTATGCGAGCTTGAGGGTCCTCTGCCTATTTTATACATCTGCCTAATTGACTGAAGCCCCTTTGGCAGCTCTTTTTCGGCTTTTTGTGTACCCGAACCGAATGCAAAATCATCAAGTGACAGATGGAATGCGCTGCAAAGATTGCATATTGCATCAAACGATGGGGATGTCTCACCCTTTTCCCAACTTGAGAGGGTATTCACGCTGACGCCGAGAATATCAGCCAAAGCGGTTTTGGTTATGCCATGCTGCTTCTGCAGGGTTGCTATTTTTTTACCGAAAGAATGATTTTCCATTTTAACACTCCGAACCTTTAACTCAATATTGAAAAATTGCTGTACCGCTCGTTTTCGAACACAGTAAGGAAACCTACAAATGCCGAAACGTACAGAATAAGAGTAAATATAATGTAAGCCGTGAATTTAAGAGCCTTTTGATTATCCGGCACAGCCGAATAGAGATTTATAATTATAAGGGTTCCGAAAAGCACGGCAATAAACGCAATATCGGCGAGATACCGTATATTGACGCCTCCCAAGCACATATCGAGAAAAGCCACCGCAATGGGCATTATCACGCCGAACAAAAACGTTGCTCTTTTCCAATTCTCCGTTTTTTTCGTAAGAACACACGGAAATCCGAAAAGGCCGAGTGAAGCGGGCAAATTAAATATACCCATAGTTCTTGTCAAATAGATATATCCTTTATAGCCGCCTTTGTACGCACTCGCGCTGAGGTGAAAAAACGGAAATTCGGTTTTAAAGTCCGGTAATTGCAGAAAGTAATGATAAATCGCAGGCAAAAACAGAACCGGGGTCACAGCATATTTTGAAACGTCGGCAACGGTCAGCTGATATGCAGAGCCGAAGTCGAACACCGACGAAAAGCGCGCGTAATTGTACCACATCTGAAATGCCGCTCCGACAAAAACCGGTAACACAAAAGACAAAACGGATAACAGCTTCACTTTCGTTTTTATATCCTTACGGCAAAGGACATTTAAATAAAGCGGCACCATAACAACAGACATAAGTGCCATATTGGGTCTTGACATAACCGTAAGAACCAACGAAATACCCGCAAAAAAGAAATCGGCACATTTTGCCGCCGTCTTTTTCTTCTCGTAAGCAGCAAGCGAGAACATCATAAACAGAGATAAAAAGCAAACTCCGCTAATCACAGCCGTATAATACATATCGGCACTTGTTAAAAGCATAAACAAAAGGCTTCCCGACTCTACCGCGGCAAATCCGAAAAACACAAGAGCTTTATTCGGTTTTTCGCAAAATATTCCGACTGCTTTTAAATACGTAAGCGCGACAGCAGTTACAGCCGCCGTAAACAGTATGAAGCATACCGTCGCCGCCGACGGCACCCTTCCGGTTATAAAGTAATACGGGTAATAAACCGTTATAATGGGTGTTATTCCGAAATAAGAATAATATTTACCGTCGTACAGTGCTCTGTCCCACAGGAAGCGTATACCCGTTCTGCTCGCTCGGTCATATGGGTTTGAAAGAGCCAATAGTTCCTTTGCCGGTTCAATATCAATAGATAGCCGATGCTTTAAAAAGGCGTCGAACTGCTGCTCATAAGCATTTTTATTGTAGAGCGTTTCAAACGGATACGTCGCCGCGGGCTTGAAAATACCGACATATATGAAAACTCCGAATAAAATACACAACAGCCAAAGAAAACCAAAGGCGATGTTTGTACTCTTTTTGTTTCGGCCAAGTACACACGTGTGAAGACGCGCCTTGCCGCTGAAAAAATAAAACAGCACAAAGCTTAATACCTCTACCGTGACAAATCCAGAAAAGCTCATTTGGCTATGCACTCCCGTTTTCGCTCATACTTCCTCAAAAATCCTATCGCTATTGTAACATATCGAGGCGAAAAATAAAACAGTAAAAAAGCTTTAAGTGCGGACAATATTTAATTGCACAAGATAAGCTGTTATGATACAATATTTATAACTTATATGAGAGGTGATTATTTTGGAAGATTATATAAAGGCTTCCGATCTTGCTCTGCTGACCGAGGGCTATGAGCTTACCATGGCAGACGGGTTTATGGGTGCGGGTATGAAAGATACCGTAGCATATTTTGATTTATTCTTCAGGCGCGTTCCCGATAACGGCGGTTTTGCCATCGCGGCAGGCCTATCAAAGGTTATCGATTATCTTGAACATCTGCATTTTCGCGAGGAAGATATAAAATACCTCAAATCAAAGGGCATCTCCGACGAGCTTGCAAGCTATCTCAAAGATTTCAAATTCACCTGTGACGTATGGGCAATACCCGAGGGCACTCCGATTTTTCCGAACGAGCCTATCATAAAGGTAAGAGGCCCGATAATAGAGGCTCAGCTTATTGAAACAATGCTCTTGCTCTCAATAAATCAGCAAAGTCTTATAGCCACAAAGGCAAACAGGCTTGTAAGAGCGGCGCACGGAACAGCGGTCGCGGAATTCGGCACAAGGCGCGCTCAGGGCGTTGACGAAGCGGTTTACGGTGCAAGAGCCGCTTACATCGGCGGCTGTGTCGCAACCTCAGGCGTAATACCCGAAAAGGAATTCGGCATACCGTCGGTCAATACAATGATACACTCATGGGTACAGCTTTTTGACAGCGAATATGACGCATTCTGCGAATATGCGAGACGTCACCCCGACGACTGCACTCTTGTGGTTGACACATATGACACCATCCGCTCCGGTATCCCAAATGCAATAAAGGCCTTTGACGATGTTTTGGCTCCGCTCGGCAAACGGCCGAAGAGCGTAAGAATAGATTCGGGCGACATCACATATCTTTCAAAGAGAGTCAGAAAAATGCTCGACGTTGCAGGCTATCCGGACTGCGACATTATGGCGTCAAATTCGCTTGACGAGCACCTCATAAGCGATATGGTATCGCAGGGTGCAAAGGTGGACTGCTTTATAGTCGGCGAAAGACTTATAACCTCGGCTTCTTCTCCCCTTTTCGGCGGCGTTTACAAGCTCTCCGCGATAGAAAAGGACGGCAAAACGGTGCCGAAAATAAATCTTTCGGAAAACGTCAGAAAAATTACCATTCCGTCATCAAAACAGGTATACAGGCTTATAGACAAGGATTCAGGCAAAGCGATAGCGGACGTACTTACTCTTGATGACGAAATAATCGACGAAACAAAGCCGTATGTACTCTTTGACCCGGATTTCACTTGGAAGAGAAAAGAAATAGAAAACTTTGTGACGAGAAAACTTCTCGTACCGATATTTGAGGGCGGCAAAAAGGTCTACGAGGAGCCATCGCTCAAAGAAATACGCGATTACTGCCTGAGACAGACAGACACACTTTGGGACGAAGTAAAGCGTTTTGAAAATCCTCACAAATACTATGTCGATCTCTCAAAAAATCTTTGGGCGGAAAGAAACGGTCTTATAGAGAAATTTAAGGGCATTAAATAATTTTACGGAGGGTTCACTATGAATATATGGCATGACATAAGCCCGGACAGAATAACAAAAACCTCGTTTGACGCGGTTATAGAAATCAGCAAGGGCAGCAAAATGAAGTACGAGCTTGATAAAGAAACCGGTCTTTTGCGGCTTGACAGGGTTTTGTATACATCCACCCACTACCCTGCCAACTACGGTTTTATTCCGAGAACATACGCAAAGGACAACGACCCTCTTGACGTGCTTGTTCTCTGCTCTGAGCAGATAGAGCCGATGGCCCTCGTCAAATGCTATCCGATAGGCGTTATAACCATGCTTGACAACGGTTTTCCGGACGATAAAATCATTTCGATTCCGTTTGATGACCCGATGTATAACTCATACACCGACATAACTCAGCTTCCTGCCCACATTTCCGATGAAATGAAGCACTTTTTCTCAGTTTATAAAACACTCGAAAACAAAAAGACGGTTATTGACGAAACAAAAGGCGCTTTTGCAGCGGCTGATATTGTCGAGGATTCAATAAAGCGCTATACACAGGTATTTGAAAAGTAGTTTTTGGTGTGGGGTGAACAAGTGAAAAACAAGGCTGTAAAAATTTTTATGGTGCTGATTGTGGCGGTCGTAGCCATATTCGGCACAGTGGCAATAGTAAATTCTTCAAAAAACGGTTGGGAGCCGTCTGTTAAAGAAACCAAAGAGCCTAAAACCAAAAAAACGGCACCTGTTGCCGCGGTTTCCGATGAAACCGTGACTGCGGAGAAAAAAGAACCGGTTAAAATCAGTATGCTCTCGGTCGGCGACAATCTCATACACGACGGAATTTACGAGCAGGCAAAAAAGCGTTCAAAAAACGGCGGTTATGATTTTTCATACGCATACAAAAATATTGCCTCCACAGTGGAAAAAGCTGATTTGGCTACCATAAATCAGGAAACGATAATAGCAAAAAGCTATGAGCCATCCGGCTATCCGCTTTTCAACTCTCCTCAGGAGGTCGGCGAAGAAGTTAAGAAAATAGGCTTTGACGTTGTAAACCTCGCAAACAATCATATGCTTGACAAGGGTGCTAAGGGACTTTCGGAGGCTATTGATTTTTGGAACAACATAGGCGGCATCACAATGACCGGTGCTTACAAGGACGAAAACGATATGAACCGCCTCGAATACATAGAAAAAGACGGCATTAAGATAGGCCTTGTAGGCATAACCCGCTATACAAACGGTCTGTCATTGCCTAAAGACAGTGCTCTGAAAATAATATACACCTCAGACGAGGACACAATCAAATCAAAAATTCAGAAAGCCAAGGCCGAATGCGATATTGTTTTGGTAAACGTTCATTGGGGTGAAGAGTACACGACAACCCCCAACAACGACCAACGCGAGCTTGCAAGTAAAATGGCGTCGTGGGGTGCAGATGTAATTATAGGGCATCATCCTCACGTCATACAGCCCGTAGAATGGATAGACAATGGGAACGGCACAAAAACACTTGTGGCATATTCTCTCGGCAATTTCATCTCGCAGCAAAACACGGCATCGAGAGTTATAGGCGGTATGCTTCACTACGACTTGACAAAGGACTATGACACCGGAAAAACAACGGTTGACAATGTGGTTTTTGAGCCTATCGTGACCCACTATGTGCGGGGCAGCCACGATGTTCAGATCTATCCCCTTTCGCAATACACCGATTCGCTCGCAAAAGCCCAAGCCTCGAGACTCAAACAAAACGATTTCAGCATTAAATATATAAACGACTTTGTGGGTAAGGTCATTGATAAACAGTTTTTGAATCAAGCGTAAAAGATAAAAGACGGACTGTAAAACATACGGTCCGTCTTTTTATATCAGGCTATTACATAAGCGTTAGTTAATTTTTATCTAACTCCTTTTCGGCTATTCCGACGATTGCACTCGTACCGAGCCTGTCGGCTCCCTCCGAAAGGAACTCCGCGGCATCCTCCAGCGTGTGAATACCGCCTGCCGCCTTTATTTTTACGGACGGAGACACGTACTTTTTAAAAAGCTTTATGTCATCATGCGTTGCGCCGGCATTGGAAAAGCCCGTTGAGGTTTTTATATAATCCGCTCCGGCCGCACTTACAATGCGGCACATTGTTTTCTTTTCGTCCTCGGTCAAAAGGCAAGTTTCGATTATTACCTTGAGGCATTTGTCGCCGCAAACCTCTTTCAGCGTTTTTATCTCATTTTCCACATAGTCTGCATTTCCGCTTTTAAGCGCGCCGATGTTTATTACCATATCTATTTCGTCCGCACCGTCAAGCAGTGCCCGCTTTGCTTCAAATGCCTTAACCTCGGTCGTGTTATACCCGTTGGGGAAACCTATAACGGTGCAGATACGCATTTTACCGACTGCATATTCCGAAGCAAGCTTTACATAGCACGGCGGAATACAAACGCTTGCGGTATTATACCTAACTGCCTCATCAATCAGACGTTTTATGTCATTCGGAACGGCGGTCTGTTTTAAATTTGTGTGGTCGCAATGCGATAATATTTCGTTTATATCCATTTTTATCCTCCATCGGTCAGATACTGTAATTATTTTACCATAGACTTTAGATACTATCAATTATAAAAAGTCGCCGCAGAAGCTTACCCTCGGGGCCCCCTACATAAAATTACCCAAAAATACATGAAACAGCAAAGTCCGTACCCTGAAAAGGGTACGGACTCTTGCTTTTACGGTGTCACAATCCGATGCTTGCTAAACCTGTGGACACAGTTATTTTGAGAGTGAGCTCATATGTTAACCTCTAAGCCAACTACCTAAAACTATAATATTGTTGACTTAACAAATAGCTGGTCAATTGAGCCATATATTGTTTCATAATCACCTAATTTTTCGAAGCCGTATTTTTCATATAAACCGATTTCTCCGCTCATGATATATATTTTTTCATATCCCAGCTCACGCGCATATAAAATTGCGCTTTGAATCATCAACTCTGATAATCTCTTACCACGGTATGGTTCATCAACAAAAACGAATCCTATAAATGGTGTAAACTTGTATTCCTCCGGTAGCCCGTCCTTTTCAGCAAATGTGCAGAATCCCGCCACTTTTCCATTTACGCAAGCAACAAACACCCTTTCCCATGTATTAAAGTCATTGTTTTTCATCTTTTGAGCCAAATAGAGACCCGCTTTCCACGGGCATTTTTCAGCTAAACAAATGGTTTCGTTCCAATATTTGTGTTTTTGGGTCATGCAATAAATTTCAGTCATATATTCCCCTAATAAAAATTTCTATTTATCATATTATAAGTGTTGCACATAATCATAATAGAAACAATACTGCTTCGGCAAGTTATCATGTATTCTGCCCCGCTGACAGAAGTGTAAAGGGACACTTCCTTATGGAGTGTCCCTTTCTGCGGCGACTTTAATATTCCGACATTATTTTGTCATAAGATTGCAGACAAGATTTGAAAGCTCCACCGGGTCGTCAACCGACATACCGCCTATAAGACGCGCCTGAGCATAAAGAATCTTTGCGTAATCACAAAGGCTGTCTTTATTGTCCTTATAAAGGGACTTGAGCTTTTCGGCTATGGGATGATTTGCATTTATTTCAAGCACTACCGTAGCCTTGGCGTCCTTACCGTCGGGCATCGCATTCAGCACCTTTTGCATTTCGAGAGAAATAGCTCCCTCGCTCGATAGGCAGACGGGATGGTCCTTGAGCTTATCAGTAAATCTAACCTCATGAACATTTTCTCCGAGAGCCTCTTTCATTTCTTTGAACATATCGGCGTTATCCTCGTTTTCCTTTTTGAGGGCTTCTTTCTCCTCTTCGGTTCCGAGGTCAACATCTTCCGTGCAAACGTTAACAAAGGTCTTTCCGTCATATTCGCTGAGTGCGCGAAGGGCAAATTCATCGACATAATCGGTGAGATAGAGTATTTCATAGCCCTTGTCCTTAACCGAATCCACCTGCGGAAGCATATCTATTTTGTCGGTTGTTTCGCCTGCTGCGTAATAAATGTCCTTTTGGCCGTCCTTCATACGGGATACATATTCCTTTAAGGTTACGGGCTTCTTTTCGCTCGACGAATAGAACAAGAGCAAATCCTTGAGGCTGTCCTTGTGAATACCGTAATCGCTGTATACGCCGAATTTAATCTGCATACCGAACGCTTTAAAGAATTTTTCGTAAGCTTCACGGTCGGTTTCGAGCATTTTTTTAAGCTCGGAATCTATCTTCTTTTCTATGGTTTTTGCAATAAGCTTTAGCTGATGGTCATGCTGAAGCACCTCACGCGAAATGTTAAGCGAGAGATCCTCGCTGTCTACAAGACCCTTAACAAAGCTGAAATGGTCGGGCAAGAGGTCCTTGCACTTGTCCATTATCAAAACGCCTTTTGAGTAAAGCTGCAAGCCCTTTTCGTATTCCTTTGTATAATAATCAAACGGAGCGTGTGACGGAATGAAAAGAAGCGCGTCATATGTTGCCTGACCCTCGGTTTTATAATGGATAACCTTGAGAGGCTTTTCATAGTCCATAAACTTATCTTTATAAAAAGCTTCATATTCCTCGGGCTTAATCTCTTTTTTATTCTTTTTCCAAAGAGGAATCATACTGTTTAAGGTCTCGTCCTCTTTTACCGTTTCGTATTCGTCCTCGGTACCCTCCTTAAGACGTCTCTTCTCTACCGTCATTCTGATAGGATAGCGAACATAATCCGAATACTTTTTAACTATTGTCTTAATAGTGTATTCCTCAAGGAACTGAGAATACTTTTCTTCATCCGTATCGTCTTTGATATGGAGAGTTATCGTAGTGCCGACGTCGGGCTTGTCGCATTCCTCAACGGTATAACCCTCAACGCCCTTAGACTGCCAACGGTAAGCCTGGCTTTCGCCGTAAGCGCGACTTTCAACGGTTACACAGTCGCTCACCATAAATGCCGAATAAAAGCCTACGCCGAATTGACCGATAACGTCTATATCCTTTGCGTCGGCGTTTTCCTGCTTAAAAGCGAGAGAACCGCTCTTTGCGATAGTGCCGAGGTTTGCTTCAAGCTCCTCCTTGGTCATACCTATACCGTTATCGGAAATTGTCAGAGTTCTGTTTTCCTTATCCGGAGTAATTCTGATTTCAAAATCACCGTGCGACATTCCGACATTCTGATCGGTCAGCGAACGGAAATACAGCTTATCAACGGCATCACTTGCATTTGATATAAGCTCTCGCAAAAATATTTCTTTATGCGTGTATATGGAGTTTATCATTAAATCAAGCAGCTTCTTTGATTCGGCTTTAAACTGTTTTGTACGCATACAAATCACCTGTTTCCATAAAAATAGCCCTTTTTCAAAGAGTAATAATATTATATCACCGTAAAATTAAAAGTCAAGAAAAGTCAAACAGAGTTAATAAACAGTTTACATATTAACAGACAAAATTCTATTATTTTGTTTTGGGCAAAACTTTTCAAAAAAAGGCTTGACTTAGAGTAAACTCCAAGTGTTAAATTATATTTAAAGGTAAGCACACTTAACATCATCGCCCACAATGGGCTATGACGATACTGCAAAAGGAGCTGACTGCAATGAATAAAAAGGTTCTCATTGTTTCATCAAGTCCGAGAAAGCACGGCAACTCGGATTTACTCTGCGATGAATTCGCACGCGGAGCAAAAGACGCGGGAAACGAGGTCGAAAAGGTCTTTCTCGCCGACAAAAGCATAAATTACTGCCGCGGCTGCGGAATATGTAATTCTACGCATAAATGCGTTCAAAAGGATGATATGGCGGAGCTTAATGACAAAATGGTCAAAGCCGACGTTATAGCTTTGGCTTCTCCCGTGTACTTCTATACTGTTGACGCACAGCTTAAAACATTTATAGACAGGTGTGTGCCGCGTTACACAGAGATGTCGGACAAGGATTTCTATTATATTCTGACTGCGGCGGATCCCGATAAATCGGCATTTGACAAGTCGATAGAATGCATAAGGGGCTTTACGCTCGACTGCCTTGACGGTGCAAAGGAAAAAGGAATAATCAGGGGTGCCGGTGTATTTGAAAAAGGCGAAATCAAAGACAAATCGGAATACAAAGAATGCTACAATATGGGCAAAAACGTTTAAAACAATTTAAGGAGACTGATATTTATGGAAAACACCTTGACAAGAAAAAAGCAAATCATAACAGCTAAAGCTCTCACGACGGTAATAGGAATAACTCTGTCGGTTGCCATACCTCAGCTGTTTCACGTTATAGGTATCGTGAGCGGTACCGGCAGCATACCCGGCTCGGCATTTCTGCCGATGCATCTCGGCGTATTCTTCACAGCTCTTTTGGCAGGTCCCGCGGTGGGTGCCGTAACGGGAGCGGTAAGTCCCCTTTTGAGCTTCGCGCTCACGGGTATGCCGTCGGCGGCACTTCTTCCGTTTATGATGATAGAGCTTACCGTATACGGTCTTGTATGCGGACTCCTCAAAAACAAAAAAATGCCCGTCATTTTAAAGGTACTCACGGCTCAAATACTCGGAAGAGCCATACGCGCAGCTGCTATTTTAATCGCGTTTTACGGCTTTAAAAGCACGGCGGTTTCACCGACAATAATACTTTCAAGCATCGCTTCGGGTCTGCCGGGTCTTATTTTACAATGGACGCTGCTTCCGCTTCTTATATACCGCGTTAAGGGGTTAAACAAATTCTATGAATAATATCGAAAAAGCAAAGGAGCGTCTTAAAAACGGTGCTTCGCTCGTGCTGTATGACGGCAAAGAGTTCATCGAAGAAAACGGCAAGGGGCTGTCCCCTCTTTTGAAGCTGCTCAGCGAAAAAAACGATTTATCGCGTTTTTGCGCCGCCGACAAAATCATAGGAAAAGCCGCCGCCATGCTTTTTGCGCTGCTTAAAATCAAAAATGTGTACGGTGAGGTTTTAAGCCGCAAAGCCATACCGATACTCGAAAAATACGGTATAAAGTATTCTTTCGGCACCGTAACCGACAGCATAAAAAACAGATATGGCACGGGAATTTGTCCGATGGAGCAAACCGTTGAAGGCATAGACGACGCCGACACGGCATTAAAAGCCATAAAAGAAAAAATTAAAACTATGAGGATGAATAATATGAAAAAGCTCGGATTCGGTCTTATGAGACTGCCTGTTCTTGACAGTAACGACCCCTCTAAAATAGATATTCCGCAAGCCGAAAAAATGGTAGATAAATTTTTGGAGCGCGGTTTCACGTACTTTGACACAGCATATATGTATCACGATTTCAAGAGCGAGGAAACCGCAAAGAAAATCATAGTTGACCGCCACCCGCGTGACAGCTTCACACTCACGTCAAAGCTGCCCACTATGATGTTGAAAACAAAGGATGACAACAGCCGCATATTTGAAAAGCAGCTCAAAAACTGCGGTGTTGACTATTTTGACTACTATCTTCTTCACAACCTGAACGTAACAAATTACGAGACGGCAACAAAGCTCGACTGCTTTGATTTCGTGGCTCGCATGAAGGAAGAGGGCAAAATAAAGACCGTCGGATTTTCGTATCACGATGACGCGAAGCTCCTCGACAGAATTTTAACCGCGCACCCCGAAATTGAGATAGTTCAGCTTCAGATAAACTATCTCGATTGGGATAATCCGGGTATTCAGTCTCGCCTGTGCTATGAAACGGCGGTAAAGCACGGCAAAAAGGTAATTGTTATGGAGCCTGTAAAGGGCGGAACACTCGCAAAAATACCGGACGAAGCCGAAAAACTATTTAAAGACTATGCTCCGGACGCGTCAATTCCCTCTTGGGCGGTAAGATTTGCAGCAAGTCACGACAGCGTTATGACGGTACTCAGCGGAATGAGCACATACGAACAGCTCCTTGACAACACCGGATACATGGAAAGCTTCAAGCCATTATCAAAGGAAGAATTCGAAATCATAGGCAAGGCAGTAGACATTATAAAAGCTTCTATAACCGTGCCCTGCACAGGCTGCAGCTACTGCACGGCAGGCTGTCCGAAGCACATTCCGATACCAAAGTACTTTGCTCTTTATAACGAGGAAAAACGCGCTACATATAAAGATTTTTCGGTTAACGGCCAATACTACGAAAATCTCGCTAAGGAATACGGAAAAGCCTCGGACTGCATAAAGTGCAGAAAATGTGAAAAAGCGTGTCCGCAGCACATTAAGGTAAGCGAGCTTATGCCTCAAGTTGCAAAAACTTTTGAAGAATAAGGGCGCAAAAAGACAGACCGATAACTAAAATCACCAAAGTACATTTTGCTTTTGCCGCTCCGAAATACATTGATACAAACGACTTATTGTGTTAAAATGGAGTTTATATCAATAGTTTTTCGGGGTGGCATTTTTTTATGTATATAAAAAGTCAGAATTTGAAACAGCTCTACCGCATAATTTTTTTATTGTGCTGTGAGGCAGGGATGATTTTACAATATATTGACAGTCTGCGACGCGGCAACGCCGACACGCTTTTATATTACTACACGGTACAAAGCGGCATACTCTGCTTTTTATATTTTTTCTTTCTCGCTGTTTTCAGCCCCAAAAAGGAAAAGGCCGTAATCAGAGGTGCCGTAACCATGTGTATAGCCGTGACCGCAATAGCCTATTTGTTTATGCCGAGCGGTGCCAAAGAGGCAGCGGCCTCCGATAAGGCTTTTTACACAGGCTATATTCTTATGCACTATATCGTTCCTCTCATGGTGATACTCGACTATCTGCTGTTTTTCCCAAAAGGGTTATACAAGGCTTTGCACCCGCTTTGCTGGCTGATTTTGCCCTATCTGTATATCGCATTTACAATGATTTGCGCTAAATTCGGCAGTAAGATCTTTTCCGCCTTCGGCGGCAGCAGCCGTTATCCGTATCCGTTTCTCGACACAGACCTTTACGGCAAAAACAAGGTTGCGCTTATAATTGTCTTTATTACGGCGGCGTTTTTGGCTCTCGGTTATCTGTCGTTTGTTATTGACCGCCTGCTCGGAAAAAACGGCAAAAAGCTTAAGTAATAAAAGCCTCAAAACATATTTGAAGGAGCGATAAAAGTGATAATATATTTTACAGGCACCGGAAACAGCCGCCATTTAGCAAAAAAGGTCGGAGAAGCAATAAACGAAATTCCGGTCAACTCATTTGAATATATAAAGGAGTGTAAAAAAGGCAGTTTTGACAGCGATACCCCCTATGTTTTTGTATGCCCGACTTACGCTTGGCAAATACCGCACATTTTTGAAAAACTCATAAGGGAATCCGTGTTTCACGGCTCCGATAAAGCATATTTCATAATGGATTGCGGCGGCGAAATAGGAAATGCAAGGAAACAATTACAAGCGCTTTGCTCTGACAAGGGTTTCGATTTTATGGGTGTTTACGAGGTTGTAATGCCCGAAAATTACACGGCTCTTTACAGCGCACCTGATGAAAAAACCGCGGAGGAGCTTATAATAAAAGCGGATAAAGCGGCTCTTGACGCAGCAGAATACATCAAAGCCGAAAAGCCTTTCCCCGATATTAAAGTCGGCATTGCGGACAGACTGAAAAGCGGCATAGTAAATACGGTCTTTTACAAATTCATCGTATCCGCAGACAAATTCTACGCCACCGACAAATGCATAGCTTGCGGAAAATGCGTAAGAAGCTGTGTGCTGAACAACATTGAGCTTAAGAACGGCAAGCCTGTTTGGGGCAAAAGCTGCACACACTGTATGGCGTGTATTAACTTTTGTCCCACAAATGCCATTGAATACGGCAAGCATTCAATCGGGCTGAGGCGTTACACTCTGACAGACTGAAATACGGAAAAATGCTTTTACCGAATGTTCATAAAGCGTTTCATAACCAAGCGGTATTTTTATAAATTAAAGGCATAGATAAAGCAGACCTTGTCGGTACAATTCACAAGGTCTGTTTTTTTACAGTAATAATTCATATATGAGCCTTTTGTCTCAATATTGCATTTTTCGTCTGACGAGAAAGACAGTCGCTGCGGTGATTTGCTTGCTTTTACCTATATATGAAAAGGTTTTTTTCAAATTTGCCATTTTTGGAGAAAAAAAGAAACCGTTACCAAACGGTAACGGCTTCCTGAATTTTTCCGAATGAATTATTCTGCGGTTTTTGCAGCCTTAGCGGCTTTTCTTTCCTCTATTTCTTTTACATACTCTCTCTGCTTACTCTCGGTAACCTTGTAGAAGAGCATGGGGATAATGGTGGCAACCATCGAAATAGCACCCGAAAGTATGAGCACAGCCCAAAGCTTTTCAGAGCCCTCCGGAGTTACGGTATTGTACGGGTCTGACGGAGAAATGCCGGAAATTCCATATGCCATAACGCCTATGAATGCGCCGACAGCCATACTGATTTTATTTATGAAGGTCTGCATTGAGAAGCAGATACCCTCTGCTCTCTCGCCCGTTTTCCACTCAAGATATTCAACTGTATCGCCTATCATAGCGTAGGTTATTACGTTATTGATACCCTGCGGAAGTCCGAGGAGAACAAAACCTATGGCAAGCCAAAGGAGATTTGAGGAATTGTTATAGCCGCCGTTTCTGCCTATAAAGTACATAGCGAACATAACTACGGCGCCGAGTACATGTACATAGATATATGTATTTTTCTTTCCGAAATGCTTTGTGAACCACGGAATAAGCACGGTTGCAATTGCTCCGCCGGGAACAACAAGTATTGTAAGAATACTGTATACTGCCTCGTTTCCGAGAACATACTTTGCAAAATAAAGCGAGCCCGTGTACATATAAACGGTTCTTGCCGCACCCAAAATACCGGAAATGAGTATGAGCAAAAGCTGATCGTTTTTAAAGAGAAGCCCAAGGTTATGGCCGAGTGAAGGCGGAGTTGTGTCGGAGGTATATCTCTCTTTTGTGTTTTTAAAGCCATAGAAGAACATCGGCAATGACACAATAACGAGAACAACTGCGCAAATAAAATATGTCCATTTAAGTGTGTTTGCGTTTGCTACGGAATTAGCCGCTATAAGCACACCGTCGGCATCCTTATATTTTGCGGTTACAGCCGAAGTAATTACGGGTACAAATACCGTTACGGCGCCTGCGCCTATGGTGCAGCAAAGACGCGCAACAGTAAGAAGATTACCGCGAATGGTTGTGTTATTTGTCATAGCCGTTGAAAGGCCCCAATAAGGAACATCGGCTACGGTAAATACCATTGACCAAATGACATAGATAACCGAAATAATGATGAATGATTTTGCCGTGCTGTTATAGACAGGCAGGAAGCAGGCTATGGTAACCAAGCCTATCGGAACAGCCATCCATTTAAGATACGGGCGGCATTTGCCCCATTTTGTTCTTGTTCTGTCAACAATAGAGCCCATAATCGGGTCATTGAGAGCATCATACACCCTCGTGAAGAGCATAAGAAGCGCTACTGCGGTGGCACCTGTCGTTTTGCCGATCCTGGCGTCCGCCATTAAAAGTGCATCGGTCATAAATATGGTAAGATATGAGCCGATGATGGTGCAGATAAAGTTTTGGCCTATACCGGTAATACTGTACGCAATAGCTTCGCGCGGCTGCAAATTACCGTCATTCGGCGTGGTGCCGAACAGCTTATGCCAAAAACCTCTCTTAACAGATTGATTTTCCATTAAGTTAACTCCTTTTCCTTTTTTACAACTTTATACAACTTAAAAAGTCATAAAAAATATTATAATCC
>ENA-OYXF01000092-OYXF01000092.1-human-gut-metagenome-genome-assembly--contig:-NODE-92-length-40510-cov-6.239550_pt1 | contig 40510 bp, 58 predicted proteins | sample MGYA00244842_ERZ653416 | MGnify/ENA primary metagenome ERZ653416 (study PRJEB26926, sample SAMN06164920) | human gut metagenome | biome: ENVO:00009003; feature: ENVO:2100002; material: ENVO:00002003... | reverse complement strand
CGAGATAGGAGTCCGTCTCGTGGGCTCGGAGATGTGTATAAGAGACAGGTAGGTGGCGGACCCGTTCAATTTAGCGATGCGCTTGTTATTAGCGGAACTGGATGTACCAGAGCTGAAGTACGAGAGCTTTGCGCCGTCACGGGGGAAGTACGAGCTATCACTGGTGCTGAAGCCCACCTCGTAACCGGACAGCAGGAAGATTTTGCAGCTCAGGCCGTTCGACCCGGACGCCACAGAACCACCGGAGCCAGTACCGTTCTGATAGGGGATTTTCACCTGCTTGATGGCGTTCTTGATGTCATCGTCGAACAGGTTCAGGAAGGTCCCGTTCAGGTAGGAGTGGATGTCCGAGTTCTTGTAATCGTTGTTGGAGCCGTCCCATGTGCGGTTGGAATAGATGTCTTTCAGCAGCAGCCAAGTGCCGTTACAACTCGAATCGTACATACTGGACGGAAGGCCCTGATGTACGACCAAGAAGTCTCTCGGACTGCCTCCGAGATTCAGCTTGACGGTACTGCCAACTGACATCGAGCCGAGTTGAGTGCTCATATTCTGATTTCCTCCTTTATGATGTTTTCCACCCTCTTGCGGTATCTGTCACGCAAGATGTAGGTGTTACCGTGTGCGGCGTGGGCGTTCCACGCCTGAAAGCTGACGATGATGTCCTCTTTGCTGACTTCGCCTTTTGGGTAGGCTTTTGACCAGTACCGCAACCGGGCGTTCATGCGCTGAATGGAGGACCGGCGCAGTTTCATCACTACCTTGCCCGTCTCGGTAAGGTAGGTATGGAAACCGCAGAAATCAATCCCGTTTCGCAGCGGGAAGATTGCCGTTTTCTCGTTCAGCTCCAAGCGCAGGTTGGAAAGATAGGAGCGGATTTCTTTCAAGCAGTACCGGAGATACTCCTTGTCCTCATGGATGAGGTAGAAGTCATCCATATACCGCCCGTAGTACCGAATCCGCAGTCTCTCTTTCACAAAATGGTCGAAGTCATCAAGGAACAGCAGCGCCAGTAACTGCGATGTCTGATAGCCCAGCGGAAGCCCGTCTGAGGTGTCTATATAAGTACACATCAGCTCGAACACTCTGTCATCCTCGACCCGTTCCCTGAGTTTTGCTTTCACAAGGTCATGGTCGATGGAAGCAAAGAACTTTCGGACATCGCATTTCAAAACCCATCCATCAGCGTAATCCCACTCGCTCATAGGCTTATAGGGCAAGCCATGCGACCTGCGGTACTCTTCATCTTTCCCTTTCCTGCTGCGGAAATAGGAAAGCATTGCAGAGCGGAGTCTGGTAAGCCCGTAGTGAGTGCCTTTGTTGCGTTGGCTGGCGTAGTTGTCAAGGATGAAGCTGTGCGTGATGGCCTCGTAGAGGATGTTATCCACGAGGGCGTGTTGAACCACCTTGTCAACGAACGCCGGAGCCTGTACCAGACGGAGCTTCGGTTCTCGTACATAGAAAACCTCGAACTTCCTCGGTACATACTTCCGGGTCCTGAGAATATAGGAAAGCCTTTCGGTGAGCTGCAAGACATTCGCTTCTCGCTGGACGGTTTTGTAACCGTGAAGGTGTAAATGAGCAGGTCTTTTGCCTTATTGCCTATCTGAAAATCTTTCGTTGTTTCTGCCACGACCGCATTTCCTTTCTAAGCACACTCCGTTAAGAGCCAGCTCAATGTCGCTCGGCTCTCCATAGAACCGGCAGCAGTCGTGCCGGATAACAAGTACGCCTTTTCCTCCGCTGAAAGTGGTTCCGCAGAGCACCAGTTCATCCTCATGGGCGATATGCTCGCAGGGTGCTTCAAGCTCGGTGAAAAGGCTACCGATAACGCAGGATAGCTCGTTGGGCGGTCTGGCAAAAACAAACTCTGCCATATCCATCAGAACTCAATCCTCTTCGACTCGGTGTTCCAAACGCCCTCGACGGTAACACCGTCCAGCGTCTCGAAGGTCACGGTGAACGGGTTGCCGGTCACTTCGGTGTTGTACATCAGCTCCAGCAGGGATAGGCGGGCGTCCAAATCGGTCACATCGTTCCGAATGGCGTAGTGAGCATCAACGTCGATGTTGTGGGCGTCAATCAGCTCCTGAGCGTCCTGCAAGAAGATGGGCAGGACAGTGACCATGCAGTATTCCGCAACGTCCTCCGAGGTCATCCACGCTTCTGCGGAGTAATCAATCTCAACGCCGGACTCGTCCCCGATGTCAATGCACACCGGGTATCTCCGCACGTCCACGCCGGTAGAGGACGCTGCACTGACCCACTGAGGATAGATTCCAAGACAGCCGTAGTAGATGAGGACCTCGCCCTCGTCGGGGTCGTATGCGTAGATGCCGAACTCGTTCAGCCAGAAGCCTTCATCCAGACCTCCGTTCAGGTCGGACCTGTACTCTACAATCATCTTCACGCTGGCCCCGTCGTAGGTAGGGACGGTGGACGTAGCTGCCGCCACCGGAGCCACAAGGTCGGTGAGGGTCTTGGGGTTTGTGTCATCGGGGCAAGCACCGCTGCCCACCATGATGCGGGAAAGGGAGAGCGTCTTGCCAGCTACGAGCTTGGCAATCAGCGCCCTGCCTTTATCTGTGACTGTGAAGCCATACCAACTCATTCTGATACCTCCATTTCAGGTAGTTTTGTCTGCATAATATTCTGGAACGCAGGGATAGGACGGACGGTGTCCGCAAGGTCGATTCCCACGCCTATTTCAGGGAGAGTGGTGCTCTGATAGCCCCTGCCGAGAATACCGGTGATGGGAAGTGTGCAGCGCATCTCCGGTGTGGTCGTGTAGGCGATGACCTTGATGCCTACGCCAGCCGCCCGAACAATGGGGGCGTTGAGGATGGCCTGAGCATCATCTTCCGGTGTAAGCTCGTCCGTCTCAAATATCATCGTTGCCGGGTGCTCTGCGTCCTCGTGGTAGTACAGGGGCTTATCCCAAAACATCTGAAAGGCATGGATGATGTCATAGTAGGTGCAGCGGTTCGTGTTCCTCCAAATCTTGTAGAGCAGGAATCTGCGGTACTCTTCATCCTCCAAGACGTACACCGACTCGGAAATACAGGCCAGCTCGCCAGCTTCTTTTCTGGTCAGGACCACGATGTCTCCGACTCCATCAAGCTGTTTTCCAACGGAATCCGTGACGCTGCGCTTTGTTTTCAGGTCCTCGTAGAACGTCCTGACATCATTGAGCTGTTTGCCAACCGCCTCCATCAGAGCGTCTATGACTGGCTTTTCCTTGAACTGCTCAACGAGGTCCTGCTTCAGCATCTCAATGTAATCAACCATCAATGACCACCCCAATTCGGCTTTCGCTGGTGATTGCTCTCTGCCTTGCCGTGATGCTCACGCTGCGCTCGGTATAGGCGGACGGGCTGGAGCCGGACTCGGTGGAGGAAAACAGCCGGATGTCAAAGTAGTCGATGCCGGACACCCTGTTATAGAGGGCGGTCGTGAACCGCTGGGGAATCACATCGCTGCCAGCCTCCACCTCTTCCATGCACTCAAGGATGGTTTCCTTGATGAGGTCGGCATAGTTGGTGGGCGGGTTGGTGCTGCCGCTGAGGGTGACGCCGACTTGGAACCAGACATATACATAGGTCGGACGGTTGAACCGGACGGTGATGTCCTCGCCGTATACGCCCGGAAGAACCGTCTCAACGTCTCCGAAGGTGTTGATACCACCGGCCTTCGTATTGAGAATCTGCTGGGCAATCTCTGTGGCGCTGCCGCCGTCTACGACTATCTCGATGCTATGGGGCGGTCTGCCCATGCTGTCTGTGGCGTCGGTGTAATTCTCATAGGGAGCGACCGATTCCACACCCTGAACATTCTCCAGAATGGCGCTCTTGATGCTTTCGAGCATCGCCGAAGAGCGGTTGTAAATCTTGTCAGCGTAGGACTGTCGGAACTCGGTATCGGTCTCGGTCAGGCGTCCGGCGATGTACGAGCCTACGTTGATAACGGATTCAAGTCCGGCGACGGTTTTCACAATCTTTGTGATAGCGCCGTTCGGGATGAAGGTATCGCCGTAGTCTACGGTGCCGAACTGAATGATGCTGGCTACCGTTTCGGTGGTCAGGTTCTCAGAAAGCACCATCGTGTTGGAGCTTGCTTCATCGGTTGCCTCGATGGTGAGCCTTCCGTCTGCGTAGTCCACCTCGAAGGCATCGTCCGTTATGACAGAGGCAAGTGCTTCAAGTGTGTTGCCGGAGTACAGCTCGCCATTAAGGACAATGCTTAGTGCGGAGGAATCGCTTTCGGACGCAAGCACCACCACCGCCTTATTGAACGAGGACCGGGTGATTTGACCGTCAGACTGGTTCGTGAGATTGATGGCAGGGTTTGTATCGCTGGCGATAAGAGTACCCGCCGGAACCACCGTTCCGTCTACGCCCGTACAAAGGATGGAGTAAAAGGACTTTGCGGGCATCTCTCTCGTGCTGCCCCCGAACTGGGCTGCGTTGTCCAGACTGCTATCCGTCGCAGTGGAGGGGTACTGGGAGTAGTAAACGTCAAGGCCGAACTCCCACAGCTCGGCAATGCGGTCTGAAATATTGGTGAGAATATGGTTGAGCAGGGACTGGGGGTTCTGACGAGTGTTTACGCCCAGCTTTTTGCTCATGTCCTCGTGCATCTCTTCCAAGATGACGTCAAGGCGCTTGATATTCGGCCCCTGCGGGGTCAATCCATATGTTGCCACTGAATTTTCACCTCCTCGGTATAGGTGTCCTCATCAGTGCAGAAAACAACGGTGATAGAAGCGAAGCGGGTACGGTTGTCAAGGGAGAAATCTATGCTCCTGACATCCGTGACCTCATCCACGCTCATCACCGTTTCCCTGATGAGATGTTTGATTTTTGTTTCGCTCGGGTTCTTGATAAAGACCTCTTCAAAGTACGGGAAGCCCATGTCAGGGCCTAACCGCCACTCGTCCAAGAACCAGAGCAGCCGGATTCGGACGGCTTGGCACACGCTCTGAGTAGGAGATACGTCCCCGCTCATAGACAGCTCCAAGTCCCCGTCCTTCGTGAGTTTCAGGTCTATCATGCAGTTCTCCTTTCTCAGTGCGGGCCGGTGGTGCTGCCTCCGCTGTCACCGGTATGCGTATGGGTGGCAAGGCTGATGCCGGAGCCGGTCACGTCTCCAACTGCGTCGATTTTGCCAGTGACTTGGAGGTCACCGTCTATAACTACCACCCCCGACTTCACCGTGAGGGTAGTTCCTCCAGACTGGAGCACCACGGCGTCCTCGGAACAGGCTTTCTGCATGGCAGGGTTGCCGGTGTTCTTGAGGCTCGGAATGGCGACGGCGTTGCTGAGGTCGAAACTCAGCTCCGTGTCCGTCTCTTTTCCATAGAGCCAGTAGTCGAGGGATTTTTCCCCGAATACGAGCAGACAACTGTCACCCGGCTTGATGGGGAAGGCAATCGTAACATTCTCGCTCTGCGGAAAAACAACGGGTACGCCGCTGATAGTGGGGTAGTCCATCGTCTCCCCGTTCGGTTTCTTGAATTTTGCCACCGGTTGTACAGAGGCAAGCCCTTTGGCGGGGTCGTATGACTTGATGGTGGCGGGTACAGCGGTGTGCATCTCATCGGTCGCCTTCTTCGCCGCCTTCTTCACCTGATTCACAAACTCCTGCATCATCTCAGCTCACCTCCAGCAGTCTGGCAGTGCAGGTCCATGAACTACCGTAGTTGTCCCCGTCAATCGTGATGGAGTACACTCGGAAATAGCCGGTCACCTGCTTGCTGTTCAGGTACACATAGTCATCAACCGTAATGGCGGCGTTCATCAGGAACTCCACGTCCCAGCCGTATTCATAGCCGTCCGCCTCATCGGAGATTTGCACTCTCGTTGGAGTATTCACCAGCCCGGTCTCAGCGGATAGCTCATACACCTCTCGGCTCATGGTGTCCTTCGGTTTCTTTACCTGAAGTACGCCGTTGTTTACGCTCCATACAAGGCCGCTGGTGTCACACGCCTTGGTGAGTACGTTATCCGCAGGGCCTACATACGAGAAACCGTTTGGAATATCCTTGAACTCGGCGTTATAGGAGAACGATACTGTCACGCCCATCTGGTCCGCAACGTCCTGAATGATGGTCTTGCAGTTCACTACGCCGTCGTAGCCGACTGAAACGTAAGTGTCCCGAAGCTCAATTCGATTGTCCACCAGCTCAATCTCCGTGAGCATATCGCTGCCGTCGAGCTTCGTGCTTGCGAAGGTCACCACGCCGGTGAACACGAGGGGCATCACGCTTCCGTACCCTGCCTTCAGTACCACCACGCAATCGTCCTTATTCAGCTCCGCAAGATGTTCGGGGCTGAGGTTCCAAAGTGATACCTTTGCCGTGTTGGCGCTGTCCGTGTCCGCTCTCTCGACGGAGAACGAGATGTGCAAGGGCCTACTGCCCTGACCGATTTCAAACCCCGTTGAGCCAGCCTGACCCGCAGAGAATCGGTATTGTCTATCCCAGTTTTGCACCTTATCGCCTCCTTGATATGTAAAGCGGAGGAGCTTGTTCTCCTCCGCACACCCCGGCTATGCCGGGATGAAAATGAATTTTGCTCTCCCCTCAACAAAGTCCTTCCTTCCGATGGAGTCCTGCTCAGAGAGAGCGCCGAACACGCCGAGTGGTGTATTTTCTGCACCCCAAAACAGGTTGAGAGGGAATCGGGGGACAATCTTTTCTCCAATGCGGATAGGATTGCCCAAGGAATCGTACAGGCCGAAGTACCAGTAGCCCTCCGTATCGTTGTAGGTGAAGCGTATCTGGTACTGCGTACCGAGCAGCGTGACTTTGGACACGCTGTCGTTCATGTCCGGTACTTCGATAGCGATTGCGTCCACCGAACCACCTCCTTATATCAAACCAAAGCCCGAAGCGGCTTGGTAGAGGATGGAGCCTTTGCTGCCCCCGCCGGAGCCACCAGAGGAACCTCCCGAACTCCCGGAGCTGCTTGAACCGCTGCCGGAACTGCCCGAAGAGGAGCCGCTGGACCCACCGCCCGAGGAAACCGTTGATGTGCTGGCGCTCCCTGCGGATGCGCCGGACGCCCCGGACTTCCCGTAGCTGTCGGGTATGGTGACAGTGGAGCTTTCGGTGACTACGATTTTTTTGAAAGATATGGGTATCTCTCTCGCATAGCCCGACGAAGTGTTTTTGGCAATGGAGATGCTCGTAATCGCCATGTTGTCGTAAACGGCGTCTGAGGTCACTATTGAGATAACCTTTTTGGAGAAGTACAGCTCCTCCAGCCTTTTGACAACATTCTGAACCCTGCCGGAACCAGAGCCAAACCGCTGTTTCCAAGTGACCGGCGTATCGGTAACGAACAGAGTCATGGATATGGTTTCGGGCTTCAGGACGATGGTATCGCTCACGCTAAACCCTTTTTCGGTAGGGTACTCCGGCACCTCGGCAGAGTAATCGACGCTCTGGTCAATCAAGGCGTCAAATTCAATCCCGTCTATGCTGACAGGCTGTTTTGCTCTCGCCATACCATCACCTACCTTGCAAAGGCCAGAGCACGGGCCATCTGGCTGGTGGCGTCATCGGACGCCTTTTCCATGGCAGCAGAACTCTTCTCCTGCCCAGCCCTATCCCCGTTGAACTGGTTATTGATATTGACGTTCTGCGTAACAGTCCTGTTCGATGTGCTGGAGCCAGTTACGCCTTGCGCCGTACCAGCAGACACCACGTTGGCTTTTGCCATCACGGACATATCGCCAGTGAGGTGCTGCAATGCGCCCTCGACCTTCTTCTTCCCTGCGTTGATGCCACGCACCATCAGGTCTATCATGTCGGGCATATAGGTGTCGAAGTCGCTCAGAGGACCATCCTCAGGAACAGAGAATCCGAGGAAGGACTTAATCTTATTCGCCACGCCGGAGATTGCATCGCCAATAGCGCCGATGCAGCTCTTGATACCGTTCACAATGCCGTTGATGATGTCAGCGCCCCACTGGAACGCTTGCTCTGGCAGGGATTTTATCCAGTCGATGGCTGCGTTGAACCCGTTTACGATGGCGTCTTTGATGCCGGTCACCTTTTCGATGACCGCAGTCTTTGCGGCCTCCCATATACCACCGAGCCACGATGACAGTCCGCTCCAGATAGAGGTGAGTACCTGCCACGCCCCGGTGAACAACGCCTTGATGGCGTCCCAAACCGCAGACGCTATATTTTTAATCGCTTCCCACGCCCCGGACCAGTTGCCGGTGAACACGTTTGCGAGGAAGTCAATGATACCCGCAATCGCACTCAGGAACGGTTGTATGAGAGAGATGAGGGTATTCCATATTGCGCTGAACACAGCGGTGATGGTCCCGCCCCATTGCTCCCAAAACGCAGAAAGCGCATTGAAGATGGTCTGTGCTGCGGAGGATAGTGCGTTCCACAGCGTTTCGAGCAGAGTCTTTATGCCCTGCCAGATTGTCTGGAGGGACTGCATGACGCCCTCGCCGTTCTCAGCCCACCAGTCGGACAAAGCTCCGAAGATGGTCTGTGCGGCGCTCTTGATGACATTCCACACATTCAGTAGGAAGTCTTTGATGACGTTCCACGCATTGAGAATGGTCTGTCGGGCGTTATCTGCTCCTATTCCAGCCTTATCGAAGATGGTCCCGATTAGGCTGTTGTCGCCCTTCATGAACGCTATGAAGTCCTGAATCAAGAGTACCAGCAGCAGTATGATACCAAACACCAGCAATGCTTTTGCGCCAGCAGCGCCGATGCCCTTCGCAAGGGTACTGAACCCTTTAGCTGCGTCGATAATCTTCTTTGCGTTCAGAACGGCAAAAGTCGCGGCAAGGGTCACGGCAAGTACACCGAGAATTTTCTCGGCACCGCCTACCTTTGTCGCAAAGTCGTTGATGCGCTGCACGATGTTACGCAGCATCGAAACGCCCCGTGTACCGAAGGACAGAACCTTTTGGAACACTGGCATAAAAAACTGGCCTATGAGCTGCTTCAGCTCTTTCAGCCTTGACTGAAAACCTCTCAGGGTGCTTGCGTAAGAACCCATGCTGCGCTCGCAGTCGCCTACGGCGTCGGCGCTCTGTGACAGGATGGCCTGATAGTTGACCTGCATCTTCGTCACTTGGTCGAGAGACTCGTAGGTGCCGGTCAGACCCAGTGTCATCATGGCCTGTTCTCTGGTGGCGTCGTTCAGGACTGCGCCCAAGCTCTTCGCCGCCTCGGATTCGCCCATAATGGCCTTGGTCATGTTGTCCACGGCGTAAGTCTCGTCGATGTTGCCGAAGGAAGCAAGGTCAAGGGCGAGGCTTGTCATCTGTTCCGACAGCTCTGCGCCTGCCTCACGGGTCATGCCGAAACCAACAAGGAGGTTCTGCTGGTCAGCCAGATAGGTCTTAATATCGTTTTTGTTTCTGCCAATGGCATCGGCATAGCTCTGCGCCCAAGCGTCTACTTCTTCACTGATGTTTCCGAATACGACGTTGAACTTGTTCTCCATCTCTTCCACTTCGGAAGCCAGAGACACGCAGTCGTTGATAGCAGACGCAATACCCGCAATAGAGACTGTCAGACCAATGGCCCCAAGAGCTTTCGTTGCCATCGACTTCAGCGATTGTACGCTGCTCTCAACCTTGTTCTCGGACGACTTATCAAGTTTGTACCCGAACAAGATGCCGATGTCTCTTATCGTCATGCCATCAGTTCACCCCCTTGGCAATCTCATCCGCCCGCCCAGCTTCTACATCCTGCTCCATGCGATACAGCGCATAGAGTTTGAGAGCCTCATCCAGCGTGTAGCAGGACTTCAGCTCAGACATGGTGGCAAGGCGGGCCTTGATGAGAATGTACATCCGCAGCTCTAATTCGCAGAATCCGCTCAGGTCGAGCTTTCCGTACTTGTCTGTCTCGGAGCTACCGTCTTCGTCAACGCCTCGATTACTGGACCAAATCGGCCTCCGAGCTTCTTGAAAAAACCGTTGTAGTTGGTGCGGATGACCTCAAAGGCCAGAATGAACATATCCTGCACGTCCTCGCAGAACACCTCGTTGGCTACATCCTCGGTGAGAATCTGGACACGCTCGCCGGGGATTTCAACCGAGATGTTCTTCCCTGCGATGAGCAAGTGCTTGAGAATGGACTCAATCTTGTCGCCAGACAGGGACGAGAACGCTGCGCTGATAGCGGGGCCAGCGTCCTTCACGTCGATGTCAAAAAGGCCGTTACCCATATTCTCCGCCGTAGTGCCGGACGGAATCAGCGAGGTCAGGCCAGTAACGAGGGGCAGAACAAGAGCGGCGAGTTCGCCGCTCAGGTTCGCCGCCTTAAACGCCGGAAGGGGCCGGATGTAAAAAGTGTTTTCGCCAACAGTAACTTCTCTGCTTTCGAGCTGCTTCATGGTTTTCCTCCTTATTCGTTAAACACGGCGTCGCCGGTATCAAGCTCCCACTCACGGTTGTTCGTTTCCTTGCCACGAGTAACCGCAGCCTTCTTCATGCACCAAGCGGCCTCGGTGCTGAACACCAAGCCACCTTTCAGGTCCTTGATGAGCAGCGGGAACATACCATCGCCGGTATCAAGGTCCTTATCGCACATCTCAGAGAAGAAGGCGTTGCTGTCACTGGTCTGGAGCAGGGTAATGTTCACCTTGAAGGTATTGTCAGGAGAAACGGCTCGAACAATCTCGCCGTCGCAGCCCACCTTCTTGGTGATGCCGTCGCCGTTCGCTTCGATGGAGATAAAGGTATCATCTGCGAAGCCCGTGACGATATGGGAGCCAGCCGCAATGGTGACTTCCTTGGGGTTGTAGGTTTTAATCTTGCTGGACATCTGTTATCCCTCCTTAGCTCAGGCGCTCGTAGGTCAAGCTGCCCTTGATTTCCACCAGATGGATAGCGCCAACCAGTCGTGCGGCAAACCCACAGTCCGTGAGGATTCGGGACGCCTTCTGAGTGCTGGTAATATCAGCAGCCAGCGGTACGCTGGTGGTGTAGCCGGGGATTGCGTTGCCATCCTCGTCGTACTCCGTAGGGGCGATGCCGCCGTACTTCTGGCCTTCCTTCAGGGATGCAAGCATCTGGTTCTCCACAAGCCCGATGCCGTTGTCGGTGTACGGAATCTTCGGGTTGACAATGAGCAGGTTCACAACCCGAACCTGCATATCATTCTGCAACCAATCACGGAAGCGAATGACGTCAATCCACTCTCCGCCGCTGGTCTTGCCGCCCATGGTGACGTTCTTGGATGCCACGGTCACGACGTAGCTGATGTTCGCGGCGCTGAGCTTGTTCATGAAGGTGGAGGACAGCTTGGAGGGCGTAACGGTCGCAAGGGACTTCAGCGCCCAAGTTTCCTCACCGGCATGGTAGTTCATGGCCTTGACCGCCATCGCAGCGGCGATACCGTACTTGTTTTCGGCAGGTACGTCGTTATCGAGCTGGTCCTCCGTTACCTTCGGGTACACAGGATAGGAGCGGAGATACAGGCCGGACTCCACAATGGGCTGGTCAGGGTCGTCCTCGACATAGCCGCAGATTTTGTTCTGCGTTTCGGTCCACTGGATAATCTCCTCAACCTCGTCGTCGTCAATACCCACAGGGCAGATGCAGTACCACCCATCGGTGTCCAGAGCGGCGGTCAGAACGTCCACGGCCTTCTCGGCAGCAGGGGCGTCCTCCACCATAACCTCTTTGATGACAGCCACATAGATGCGGTTCGGTCGAGGGGACTGAGAAAACGCAACACGGGCTGCCACGCCAACGGGGTCAGCGCCATCGCCGGTTGCGGTGAATCCCAATTCAGTAAGCTCCTCAAGACTGCGGTAAACGCCAACCGAGGGGATTTCTCCCGTGGGGCTTGCAGGCTCAGGGCCAAGAATCAGGATATTGTCGAAGTTGGCATCGTTGGAAATAGGAGTGTCCAGAGAGATGTCAACAGTCGCAATCAAATCGAGATTTGCACTCATTGGTTCTTTTCCTCCTTTACGAGTTTGTTGTTGATTTCAACATTCTCGAAGTAGCCGCCCTCGTCCTCGACCACTTCGGGGTTTCCGCCTCCGCTGGGAGTTTCCTGCACCACCGGCTCCAAGGCAATCACATCATCTGCCTGAATATCTCCGCCAGTAACGTGGTTTCCTTCCTCATCCAGCTCTTCGTGCTGCACACTATCAGGAGACAATGTGCCGCTGTAACCGATGGCGGTCGAAGTGAAGTTCACCGTGACCTCTATCATGGCTCGATACTCATAGCTGGTATCGCTGATGAGGTCGGAAAGGTCCTGAACGGTGTTCGGAACGATGATGGAGATGTCCTTTCTGCGGCAGTATTGCACCGTCATCTCGGAATTGAGAAAGTCCACGAAAGACATCATGTCATCGGCGGCGGTGTTCTCCATGGCTGCGGTATAGCCGTTTGCCAGCTCTTTCTTTTCGCCCAAGGTAAACAGGTCTATCTGGACCGTGACCGAGGACGGATAGAAGCTGACCGGACGCCCGTCAATAATCTTGGTGGGCGGGAATACTGGGCGGGTAACAGGGCCGGTTGTAAGCACAACGAGGGGCTTTCCCTTCTTCTGTTTTGCCATACCGCTCTGTCTGGCGAAGGTGATGGTAGCACCTTTGAAATAGAACGAGGTCAGCTCATATAGGGCATCCCTCACTCCCTTTACATCCACGGGCATACACCTCCTTCATCGGGTCCTGCGGTATTCGGTGCGGTTTCGGTTTCGGCAACCTCCACAAACTCGCTCTTGCAATGGAACAGCATGGTGTGGTCCCAGTAGAGGGAGCTGACGCACTCATACCAGTGACCGGCATAAAATAACCAGTCACCACGTCTGCCGGTTGACTGGTCTGCCGTTGTAAATTGATAATCGCCGTATGCTTTCAGGCGCTTGGTTCGACGCTCGCCTTCAGGCAGAGCTTGCAGCTCGTCCGCTGAGAGAGGCTGCACGTTCAGGATAACTTGCTTGTCCTCGTAGGAGGCGTAGCCATAGCCATCCACAATCTCTTCGTCTCCGAAGTGTCTGATGGTAAAGCTGCGGCGGAATATTTTCAGTCCGCCCATTTACTCCTCCCCCTTTCCCTTCACAACGTAATGCACCGACTGGCGCATACGCCCTGTGTCAATCAAGGGGTGACTGGAGCCTTTGGCCTTTATGGTGGATGGGGCGTTCGGGGCGAAAGAGCCGTTGCCGATTTTCTCCTGAACAAGGGAAACGCCGAAAGCGCCAACCTCCTTGAATACCGCTTCTGCCGAACCGCCGTTGCACAAGTTTTTCACCTGCTGAGAGCACATCGCATTGATTTTGCTCTCGTTCTCATCAACGCTCATTCGCAGGAACGGTCTCGAAGGAATGTGCTCAGTGCCAAGCTCATTCCACGCAGCAACCGCCGCCATGTCAGTGCCGTCCTCTTCGGCGGCGTGACCTGCCTGAAACCCGACGAACACCTTCTTGTCAATTAGCTCATCTATCTCCCTAAAGAACCGCTGCCCTTCAGGGGTGAGCCTATCCCAACCGCCGCTCATTTCGTCTCACCTGCCGACCTGATAGGGATAACCACCAACCTGCGTAGCGAGAGGAACTGGAGTCCGTATGGGGTCAGGGCGAGTTCGGCATCCGCAAGGAGATTCGTTTGCTGGTTCACGCTGAATCCGATAGACGTTTCGCCTTCGGAGTAGCTATTGACTCTCAGGGAGTCCCCAACGGTTCCAAGCTGGCTGTCACCATATCCAGACATCTTCAGGCGATGCGCCGTCAGCAAGGCAAGGGCTTGCTCATAGAGCTTGCCGAACACCTTTTGGCTGATGAGGGGCTTTGTCAGGTCAATCCAGCCCTCAATAGTCTCGTCAGACAGGTCGTCGAACTCGGTGGCTACCAGCCTCACAATTTGGAGTGTCTTGGACACGGTGAATCCCTCCCTTACTGCTGATTGGTTTCGGTTGTGGTATCGGCAGCGGGTTCGGCCTTGCCCTTTGCTTTGGCGGCATCGGTCTTCGGGGTTTTGGCCTTTGCCCGTTCAGTCACCTCAGAGAGGGTGCCTCTCTGGATGAGAAAGTTAACAGCATCGTTGTCCTGATACTCCTTCGCCGTGATATTCGCCGTCTCGTCGGGCAGAATCACGGTCTTTCCGATGCTGATGACAGAATTTCCGTTATTTTTCAGCTTCATAGACATCCTCCTGATAAATAAGTAGAGGGGCCTTCACAGGCCCCTCCCACACATTGAATTTAGATACCCACGGCGATGAGAAGGCTCATGGGGTAGTAGATGATAGCGCCAGCGGTCCGAGCCTCGCAGGGAACCACAACCTCCAGACCCTGAGTCTGAATCGGGTACTGCATAAAGGGCAGCGGGTTCTCGATGGAGAGCTTGCGAGCGTCGTTCTTGAAGAGCAGAGCCACGGCCTTGCCGTTGGAAGCAGCGGCGTAGGGATTGGTCTCCACGCTGTCAGCGTCCAGCTCAGGGCAGGACACAATCTGCTTGATGTCAGGGATGTTGTCCTGAATGTACTTCAGGACGGTGGTGGCGGTCCCTTCGATGCGCTTGTTCTGAATCTCGATATAGGCGTCCGCAGACAGGGCCAGAGTGTCCGGCTTCTCCACCTTCTTGGTGACGGTAGCCATCTGCTTCAGCATACCGGTGATGTCAGCGAGAATCTCGTCCTCGGTCTTGTCGGCCCAAGAGGTAGTACCCTTGGCACCGTTGGCGAGAACGTACAGCGGCACATCGTTGTCCTCAGAGAGGACGCCCTTCAGGCCGGTCTCGGGGTCGCCGTTCCATGCAATCTTGTTGTTCAGGTAGTCAATCTGGTAACGAGCAGCCTCCGCCTTGCGGGTGTCGAGAGACTTGCCCGCCATGCGGGAAGCTCTCATCTCCTGAATGGAGTAGCCGTAGCTGTCACCGATGGACTTGATGATTGCGGTGGTCGGCTTGCCCTTCACGTCAGCACGAGGCAGGTCGGTGGCGTAGTTGGAAATAATCTTCGCCAGACCAACCTTATCGTAGCTGTAATAGGTGATGGTCTCAGCGCCGGGGTCAACCTCGCTGGACATCGGGAACAGGCTCAGGGCGGTGAACTCGGGGTACTCGACGTCGTAGGACTGGGACTTAACGAAGTCCAGCTCACGGGCAAAGAACACAGAAGCCGCCTCAGCGTCGTCAAAGTTCATGCTGCGAGTACCAGCCAGAGACGCAGGGATGCTGGAGGCCAGCAGAGCGTCATAGTCGTTCTGGTCGTATCTCATGTGTTTCTGATTGCTCATTGTGTGATTTCCTCCTCTCGTTAAGCGCCAGTGGCGTCGTTACCGGGCTTCCACTTGCTCTCAGAAGCGTTGTACTTGAGGACCTGACCCTCGGTAGCAGGGGTAGTGAGGTCCACATCGGTCAGGTCGCTCAGTGCAACCTCGGTGGTGCCAGAATCGGAGCCGGAGGCAACATCAACGCCGTACAGCTCCACGGGAGCCACGCCGTTGGAGGGGCCGCCGATAAAGCGACCGGCAACCGCAACGCCGCCCGTGGTGTCAAAGCGACCAGCGTCATCGCCGCTCACAATCAGGTGAACGGCATCGCCGTACTTGGGTTCAGCGTCCTCGGCGAGAGCCACCCAGATGCGGCCCTTCCGCATGACGCCAATGTTCTGGTTGTTCATAATGCTCACCACGCCCTCAAGGTCGTGCTGATTGGTGAAGCCGTTCACGATGACGCCCTCGAAATCAGCCGCCTTGCTGGCGGAGGTGGGCAGCGACACATTGCTACCCGGCAGGGAGCCGCGAACAACGCCCATGCCGAAGCGAAGCACACCGTTCTCCTCCTCGTTGAAACGGGAGTCAATCGGATAGTGGTACATATCATAGATGCCACCCGCAATACCCTTGCCGGTAGCGAAGCCGTAAGTGGTCTGTACGCTCATCTTACTTCTCCTCCTTCTTCATTCGTCTGTCAATCATCTTCTGACGGGCGTCAGCAGCGGAGCCGACCGCCTTGGTGGTGGTCTTGGAGTCCTTGTTCATCATCTGCTGGCGCTGGTAGTTGGTGTCCTTGCGGGTTTTCATGTCAGACACCGCCATATCGAAGGCGGCGTTGACATAAGCGGCGCTCTTGCCATCCAGCCGCAGGGAGGGCTTCAGCTTCTTGAGAACAGCCTTCTTGGCGTTCTTCACGCTCATGGATTCCAACCCGTCCATATTCAGGCGGTCGCCGATGCGAACCACACGGAGCAGCTCACGGAAGTCGGTTGCGGAGTCGGCTCGGTCAGCATTCTCCTTCGGCTTGTCCTCATCGCAGTTGGTGTCATCGCCATCCTCTTCGGCAGCCGGGGTTTCATCCTCGCCGTCGAGGTCCACGTTGGCAGCTTTGAGGCAGTCGATGATACCAAGCAGAGTGTCGATGTCCTCGTCCTGCTGGGCGATGACGCCCATGGCCTTGTCCATATCTTCGGGGTCGCCCTCGGCGTCACGGCGGTCACGACGGTCCTTGACCATCTGCACACCGTCCTGATTATCCTCGGCGGGAGCAGGGGTTTCGGTAACGCCCTCGTCGCCCTCCTGGGCAACGGCGGTGTCAGTAACGGTGTCCTCAGCGACGCCCTCGTCGCCGGACTTCATGCGCTCGGCCCGGCGCTGCTTGAACGCTTCTACGGCAGCGTTCATCTCGTCAGGACTCATCATGCCGTCCTTGCGGGTCTTCTTGTCAGACATAAGTTTTCCTCCTTTTAGAGTAGTGTTGGAATCACGAGCATCAATATTGAGTCGGGCTTGCTCGCCAGCCCTTGCTTGCCCCACAAGGGCAAGATGGTTGATAACGATGTCTCTCTGGATGGCGTCGTAGGGTTGACCCTCCCAAACACCCGGTGTTTCCTCCAGACGGAGGTTGTAGCCGAGAGACAGCTCTCTCAGCCCGCACTGCTTCATGGCGTCGGTGTTATGGATAATGATTTCAGCCCTGACGTTATCTCCGTCCTGATAGCCCTCGGAAAGAATCGTTCCAATGGTTTCCTCTTCAACATTCCCTTTGTCCACATATCCTGCGTCATGGGTAATGATGATAGGCTTGCCTTTGTAACTTGCGAGGCTCTCAGGAGCAAAGACATCTTCCGGGAGCCGAAGCTCCCTTCTCGTGCTGCCGTCTGGATTGGTGTACTCGAAGATGCCCACCGAAGTGACAATGGGGTGGTCAATGAGATACCCTTCTTCGGTGAAGTAGGTCTTATCGAGCTGTATGCTGTCAAGGCGGCGCACTCGCTTCAAGGTCGGAGTTTCCATTCCATTCCTCCTCTCAGGTTTTATCGTTCCATCATATCAACCACCTCCGTCGACGGATATTGGCAGGTCGATGGACTTGTAATCAAATACCGCCAGAGCGACGCACCGGCATTGGTAGTCCTCGCCCGGATGGCACCTTCGGCCCGCCTTTATGTCAACAACTGGAGGGTCATCCCACCGGAACCGCTTATTGTTGAGCGCCCGGTGGCTGTCTCGGACTCGGCTGTCTCCAGAAGTGGACCACACATATTCCTTCACGCCAGCGTCCTCCTGCTGCTTGCGGGAGATTTGTGCATTGAGCTTTGCCGTCTGGTCCCTCGCAATGAACTGGGCGTGGCGCTTGTTTACGCCGTAGATATGCTGAATCTCTTTGGCGATGTCCTTGGTGGGCCTACCGTTGCGGTAGCCGTCAAGAATCATCTCTCGCATTTCTCCGAGCGTATCTTGCGGAATGGTTTTGATGAGGGCTACATTGTCCTCAACCCACTTTTTCAGAAGCTCTTCGTAGAACTCCCCCTCGTAGTAATCGTCGAGAAGGTCAATGCCAAGGGTGGCTTTGACGTCCTTCTTCCACTCACGAGAAGTGGTTCTCTTGGTGTTTTTGGCTATGCGCTCAATCCGGTCGTACAGACCGAACTCCTCCATATCCTTTTGCAGGTCGGATGCCAGCTTGACCAAGAGGTGGATAACCTTCGAGAGAAAATCGAGCAGACCGTCGCTGCGGGCGTCGTCAAGATGCTCCGCCTTTGCGGCTCTGCTTATCTGAGGGAGGTACTCCTTGAGCCTTTTGTTGAGCAACTGCATATAGGCATTGGTGACACGTTGAAACTCACGTTCTGCCTGTTCGGGGTAGCGGGAGGGGCGTTTGCTCAGAAGAACCTTGTGGCTGCCAAACTTTTTCTTTACAGCTTCCTGCACCATACGCTGATGGGCTATATCATTCACGAGCATCGCCTCCTTTCGGGCAGTAAAAAAGGACGGCGGTAAAATACCGTCGTCCTCTACTGTTTATTCGGTTGTATTATCGACGAGAGAGTGGTGGGATTCGTACCTACGTCGTTGGGAGTATAATTTCTACTCCCAAAAGAAACACGCCCTGAAGGGCCTCCAGAGGGCATATGGGAGCCGCCTATGATGAGGCGTTATTCAATCTCTTCGCCTCTGGCATAGGCAGCTTTGGCTTGGTTCAGGCTCATGTGGTTGGCGCAGTCCTCTTCGTCAGGATTGTCCTCCTGAACGGCGTCATCCTCCCAGCCGCACACTTCGCAAATATCAAAGCTGCCGGTCTCAGGGAAGAGATATTCTCCGCACACGGGGCAGGGGTGCGGGTGAAGCTCGAACCCGCAGGTCTCGCAGATATGGTTCTCACCAATCTGGTTGCTACCGCACCTTGGGCAAAACAGTTCGTTCACGCCTTACCTACCTTCCTTCTTGCAGTTATCGAAATACGTGTTTGCCAGCTCCACGTTGGGCTGACCGGTTTTCTTGTTGAACTTTGCGAGCATATATGTGGTGACAGAACCTCCGGGGTAGCCAGCGGCATACTCTGTGGTTTTCCGGTTAAACCGAACAACCTTGCCGTCCGCTGTGGAGTACCCATCAATGTCCCCTCCACAAGGTTGCTTGAGGAAGTTCACAGCCTTTTTCTCGTACTCGGCATCGCTCTTGGCTCCTACCTCAGCCCCATGTTTTTTAACGTGGGTTTTCAGCTTTGCCTTAGAACCAAAGCCCTTGCAGGGGTCGTTCGCTCCCGTCGCAGACACCTTTGTCGAGGGCTTCTCTGCGCCGCTGCCCTTCGGGTAACGGCCCGAGCCGGGGCCTCCGTCTCCGCTTGATTCTATTATAGTATTGTCCTCCGAAAAGGGCAAGGCGGTATCAGAATCTTCCTTGGAATCCTGAATGGATTCCTGCTCTTGGGACAGGATGTCATTGAGGACACGGATGCTGTCCGCAAACGGAGCGAAGAGCGATTCGCGCTCGTCGCTTACAGCTTTCAGAACCTCACACAAGTCGGACATCTGGGGCGCAACGACCTCGGAGTGGTCAGCGCAGTCGATTTCTCCATCGTACTGTGTGCAGAGGAAGTATTCGGGGACTCCGAACTCTTCAGCGAGTCCGGTACGCACCGTCAGCGGAATCAGCTCCGTCGGGGTGATGCCGAACTCCTCCTGTGTCTCACGGACCGCCGCCTGTTCCGGCGTCTCGCCCTTCTCGATATGCCCTCCGGGGCCTCCAATGGTGAACGGGTAGAATTCGGACTTCCTGACGCCGGTGAGCACCTTGCCGTCTCGCAGTACAAGCACTCCGACGGCCGTAGGTATGGCGGCGTCGCTTTTTTCATCCTCATCAGCGGCAACCTCTGTGGCTGCGGGAGCTTCATTGGGGGCGGATTGCTCGGAACCACCAGGCAGCTCCTGCTGCTCGGCGTTTGCCTCAGCAGCTTCAACCTCAGATTCAACCTGCCCGTTCTGGGCCTCAACCATCGCTGAGTACAGGTCCTCATCTTCCTCGTCAATGATTTCCTCAACGGTGAACTCGTCATCGGACGCCAGCTTGCGGCGAACCTCGGACGGGTCAAGAGCTTGCATATCAACGTAGATTTGAGCTGTCTGCGCCTTTGTGAGAGATGCAGAGGCTTTCGTCTGCTCAACCGTTGCCTGTTCCGCATCGCTGAGGCTCCATAGGGGATTGAACACCAGCTTGTAATCCGGCTCTTCGTCAATTTCACCCGAGGCGACCCCGGCTCTGAAAACCACATCCAGCAGATACCGGAGGTTCCTCTTGAGCATGAGCTTTTGGATTCGCTCGACGAAGTTGTAGTAGTTCTCAAGGTCACTGGCTCCTGTGGCGTTTTCACCGGCAGGGGAGCGACCGAAAAGAAGGGTTTGCGGGATGTTGGTCAGGGCCGAGAGCATATTGCAGGTGGAGTCAATGACGTCCTTGACGCCGCTGAACGAAATACTCTTGAAATCGTAGTTCTCGCCGTCAGCGTCAATCGCAATGCTATTCAAAAGCCCACGGGCCATGTCGATGACTTCCAGTCTACGGACTACTTGGTCCTCGCCGTCATCGGTGGCGAGCAGGGACGCAAGGTTCTTCATGGAGTAGATGGCCTGAACCGAACGCTCCAGCAGTTTGGTGGCATCGGTGTGCGCCGTAACGGTTTCCCTCAGAGCACGTTTGATTCGGATGTACTCAGGCATACCCCACATCTGATAGGTGGTATTGGACACCTGCTCTGGCAGGACACCATTCCTGAACACAAGGCACCGGCTCTCGTGAACCATGAACGAACCGTACATACTGGTGACGTAGTAGAACTCCGGTTCACCGAATTTTGAAGTCCGGTTTACGTTGCCCTTGCCGCCGTAGTCCTGCATATACAGACTGGCGTAGTCCGGCTGGACCACCGCCCGTTCAAACACTCTCAGCTCGTCGATGCTTTTGATGTTCTGCCAGTCAACAGGCTCCTCCAAACCTCTGCCGTCGTCAATGAGCATAACGATAATGGACCCGCCGTAAAGTCGCGCCCACTTGATAGCCGTTGCGGCCTTCTCTTCCCATTCCAGCTCGTCCAAACACTCCTCAACGAAGTTGTCCAGCTCATCGCTGTTCAGGTTGAGATTGAATCCGTGTTTCAAGGCTTCCTCGGCAGGGGTGTCTATAATTTTGGAAAACAGGCCGTTCCCTTCATACAGGCTGGTGAGCTTCATATCGGGAATGATAGGCTCTCTCTCGTAGCGATATGCCTCAGAGTTATCCTGAGTGGTGCCGTATTTGTTCAGCACATTGGTGTAGCCATCTCCACGATACGGTCTAACGGCTTTGCCTTGGGTTTCTCGGAGGACCTGACGCCCTCTGGCGACATCTCTTTCCTTCTCAAGCTCTCGCTTTGGCCTCCGTACAGCCATCGGGTATCACTCCTTCCGTTAGAATTCAATTCTGCTGCTGGCCTGATTCCACACGCCGGTAACAGAGACTCCTGTTAGGTTTTCAAAGGTGACAGAGAACGGATTGCCCTCAATCTCGCCGTTCGTCACAAACAGCTCCAGCAGGTCAATCCGGGACGAAACGTCGGACACGGAAGAGTTGAGCGAAGCAATGGACGGCTTCAGGAGTCCCCAAAACGTATTCAGGTTTCCAGTGCCGACATACTTCTCAGCGGTCACTGTCAGCGTGTTGAACAGCTCGGTAATGAGCTGACTGTCCGCCTTGGCGACATACTCTTTCGATGCGTAGCCGCTTAGGTCAGCATCGCTGCTGCCAGCCACGAGCGTTCGCTTGCCGAGGTCGTGAGTGACCTTCTGGTCTTTTACTGTAAAGATAATCAGCACGACTTTTCCTCCTTATGGTGTTAGAGCAGGTTTCCAATATCAAACGTGCTCTCAAGTTCGTTGTAGGCGGCGGACGTGGCGTCCACCATATCTTTGAACCGGCTCATGGGGAAACTCTCAAGCTGGTCGAGATACATTTCATTCCATGCCCCGTACACTAAATCGAAGTTACCGGCTTGCCATTGTGCGGCAACCGGCTCGGCTCTGGCCTCTTTCGAGCCTGTTTCAGGGATTGCCTTTACAGCAAAGCCCGATAAGAACTTTACGAAGCTCTTCGCCTGAGCCTTTCCGGCCTGTCCGGGGTCTTGTGGCAGCCGAATATGTACCGGACCGAACATTGCCCGGTCCTTTTCGGCGGTGAGTTTGATGAGCTGCCGCACGTCATTGGCCTCCATGCGGACGTTTACCACATCAGCCACAACGTATGTTCCATCTCTCCTTTTGCCCATAAGGACTCCCGCCGTATAAGCAGGTTCGCCGCCCTCATCTTCCGAGGTAGCCGCAAGGTCCCACGCCCTCGCCCACGAGACTACATCTAATGGGGGAGCATCAAGGATGCTGTGTAGCTGCACCCGTTTGAAGTAGAGTCCGGCAGCGGGCTTGATTTTCCAGTTGCCTTGCAAAAGGCGCTCCCGTTCAACAAGCGGAAGCGCCTTCAGGTTGGCAAGGTATGAAGGGTTAGTTTTGAGGAGAATCTGGTTGTCATAGATGGTGCTGGAGATGAACGTGACGGACTTCGGCTCATTCAGCTCTTCCGGGGATTCAAGCCGGAACTGTTCAATCAGCTCTTCTTTCGTATCTGCCCAAAAGAGCTGGTCCTCTCTCCGCAGCATCCACCGGATGACGCCGGACCGTTCCTTGATGGGGTAGCCGGACTCAGGGTCAATCCACCAAGAGATGAACTTCGCCACCCAACTATCGGCGTCAGGGTTGCAGGACGCTCTCACATACGGTGTTACGCCGCAGACCGAGCGGTTTCGGGATAGCATATAGAAGAACGTCTTTTCCGAAAAGTGGGTCAGCTCGTCAAAGTACAGACCGCATATCTGAGAGCCTTGCCATTTGTGGACATCCTGCTCTCTCTCGATATGGGCGAAGCTGATTTTGGACACCTCGTGTCCGTCACGACCTCGGAACACCCATCGGCTCCTTCCAAGCTGCGGGTACGCCCTCGCAATGCCGCTGTACAGCTTCATGCCTTCATCCCAAAGTCCTCCTTGCGAGAATATCTGGTTGTGGTTCTTTCGGAAGAACACAGCGCCGTAGCCCTCACGGTCTTTCCACCGCAAGGCGTCGATGAGCATACCGCAGGTCTTTCCACCTCCAGCAGCTCCTCCGTAGATACAGATTTGGGCATGAGAGGCCAGGAATCGTTCCTGCGCCCCTTTTTGGGGAGCGATTACTCGTTTACTCATCGCTATCCTCTCCCATTCCGTTGTCCGGCACATAAACTACGACGTCATCGCCGTTCTCTTCGGTCTCTACATCAACTCGGTATTCGCCGATGCTACCGGCCCTCGACCTGCGCTCCAGCTCGGCTCCGAGCTTCACGGCCTCTCGGATGTCTTTGAAGGACAGGTTTTCGGCGTCCAGCTTTTCGAGTGCATCCAGCGCCGCCTTTTGTAAGCGCATGGCTATATTGGTGTGGCGCTCATACATCTTCCGCCTCTCTTTGACGGCATGGTCAAGCGCCCGTTTTTGAACCTCGTTATCGTAGGCGTGAACTCTTTCATCCCAAAACCATCGGGACTTCCAAGTTGTAATTAACTGCCTACTTTTCGACAAGTTTGCGGCAACGGCTGTAACGGTGCGTGGTGGCTCCATATCTCGATAGGCGAGGAAGGCAGCCCACGCTTGTTCCGTCTCCTTCGGTTGCCGCTCCCAAAGGCAAGGTTCCTGCGTGGTTTTCTTGCTACCCATATCGCCTCCCCTTTCTTGAGCAAGACTCGGAGGCTACACTGCGTTATCTCATTCAGACCTCCTACGAAGAAGTTTATATGCTTGAACCACTACAAGCACGACGTTCAACAGCACTGTGCTGAACGAGTGTATCGTGACCCCGTAGATAACAAACAAGAGAGCGCCAATCAAGTCGAGAACCCTGATTTTACGCTCTCCGTTCATTGTGAAGGCGAGAATGATGAAAAGTGTTCCAGCAATACCCAGCCATTCCATACATCATGCTCCTTGCTCGTACTTATCAACCTTGTTGACAACTATGGTAGTAATGGGGAGAATGATGACCTCATAAGCTGTTTTGAGAACCACCTGCGCCACAAGCATCTGCACCAGCGATTCAATGGGCATCTGACCAAGGAAGGCAATCGGAATGAACACGAGGCTATCCGCCAGCTCTCCGAAGAAGCTGGAAGCCACCGCCCGTACACCGAACTTCTTGTGGTCGTCGGGGTGCTTGCTCTTCATTTTTCGGAACACACGGTCGTTTACGAGGTCTCCAATGACGAACGCTGACAGAGAGGCAATCAGCACTCTCGGAGCGTTACCGAGCACCGTAGCGAACGCCTCCTGATTCCCCCAGTACGACGGAGCAGGACTTGCGATTGCAAGCTCGAAGGCCAACACCATAACGACGTTCATTGCGAAGCCCAGATAGCAGGTGATTCGGCTCCATCTGTACCCGTATACCTCAGAGAACACGTCGCTCAGGATATATGTCACCGGGAAGATGTAGATGGCTCCCGTCATGGTAATACCAAACGGGAACTGCATCTGCTTTGAGGTGATTACATTGCTGATGAGAAGGCAGCACACCGAGATGACCGTGAGCAGCACTTGCAGGAAGCTGTATCTTTCACTGCGGAGGGTTGTTTTCTGTCTCATTCCCAATACCCCTCGCTTTCCTTTGCCGCTCTGACATCGAAGTGGACCGCATTTTTTACGTCCGCCTCAACCCTCAGCTTGGAGGGGGAGTATCTTTCCTGAATGAGGTTGAACACCCACTCTACGGCGTCCTCAATGATGAGGGGCTTACCGCAGCCCTGCCGGAACGCTCTGTCCAGTTCGATGTAATCCGGGAGGTAATCTCCGGGTACGAGGTCCACACTCATCTGAGCGGTGTAGTGTTCGTTTCCCTGCGGGCAGTAGAGCTGGAGGTCGAACTCGAAGTGAATGTCACTCAGCTTCTGGTGGTGGGGGAGCTTTTCATAGCTTACAGCCCCGTTAGGATGCAGGACGAACCTGTTCACCTTTACCTTCTTAGCCTTACGAGGGAGCGCCGGGTCCTCCACTCCGTTCGCTGCGAACGCCTTTGCCCGGTCGATGCAGGTTCCGCACTTCCCACAAGGTTCCTCTCCACCCTCATAGCAGGACCAAGTGAGCTGATAGGGGGCGTTCAAGGACAGCCCAATTCTCACCACTTCGGCTTTGGTCATATCAATGAACGGAGCCACAAGCCGAACCTTGCCGCCGGAGCCTTCCTGCATGGCGTTGTTCATTGCAGCGGCAAAGCTGAGGGAGCAATCCGGGTAGGCGCTACCGGCAGCGTCATCTGCATGAGCGCCGTAGTACACCTCGTCCGCCCCAATGCTCAAAGCGAACGACGCAGCAGCCGAAAGGAACAGACCGTTACGGAAAGGCACATAAGTGTCAACCGTACCGCTGCCTCCCATCTCCTTGAGCTGGTCCCCGTAGCTCATGTGCTTGATTTCCTTGTTGCTGTGCTTCAGCAGGGGGCAATCGCTATACTCCATGACTGCGCTGAGGTCCATCTCATAGTAGGGTACCCCGTAATACTGGGCCACCGCTACTGCGCTCTGAATCTCCCGGTCGTGCTTCTGCCCGTACAGCATATTGAGAGCGGTCACGTTGTTAGTGCCAAGCTCATCAATCGCCATAGCGAGGCAGGTGGTGCTGTCCAGCCCTCCGCTCAGGAGGACTACTGCGGAATGTTTCTTCATAAGTGAGGTTTTCTCCTTTCGAGGTTTTTATCACTTGAAGCTCATCAGGATTCCTTGATGGTTTCAATCGGGAAGTGGCTGTCGCTGCGTACAACGACTTTCAGGTGCTCCGGCTCATACACGCTGGTGAGAGTCTGGAACACCTCATCGCAGAGCTGCTCACTGGTGAGGTGCTTGCCGTTCAGCTCCTGCTTGAAGTACGCTTCAAGGTCAAGGAAATCTGCGATGGTGTCGTTCAGCTCAATCTCGCAGCTCACCGACGCCCTGTAATAGTTCGGCCCAAGGGGGCAGAACACAGTAACAGGCACGTCGAGGAACCTCATGCGTGTGATGCCGTTGTCATTCGAGTAGGTTTTCATAGGTTTTCGTACTCCTTTCAGTGGTCGAGTGATTTTGCATATTGAGACCACACCTTGAGGTTGTGGAGGTTGACGAGCTGACCGTCAATCTTTTTATCCGGGTAGATGTTTTTCTTCCCGCACATCGAATTGCCTTTCAGCTCAAATGTCACTCCGTACCTTCCTCCGCTGCTCCAAGATGTAGAGTCAACCGAATCAAACGGGTACTGCTTCAGCTTTTTGGTATCGGTGTACCCCAGCCCATGAATCTGCGTTCCAGTCCTGTGGGCCTCCCGAATGAACCAAGGGAAGATTTTCTCTATTGCCTTGCCATTCGGGTTCTTTGCGATACCGCCAATGGAGACATAGCTGTACTCCTTACACATATTCACGAAATACTGCCAGCCTCGATTGCTATGCCAGACAGGGATGCTCTGCTTGCCCGTTTTTGACTCAATCCTCCTGCGGAACTCCTCCACCTTCTCAAGCCCGACGATTCTGTCAATATCCAGCTCGAAGAAGTGGTGTACGTCCCAAGTATTGATGAAATCAATATAGGAGTCCACATAGCGGTCCCACTCTGCCATCGTCTTAGAGTGGCCTTTCGTGAAAAAGGTAAAAGCCCCGCTGTCAAGGAGATAGTCTTTGCAGTAGGGCTTTCTGACGCTGGTCATGATTTTTTCTGATTTCTTGCTGCCTCCCTGAGCTGAGGCGAAAGAAAACAGGATGTACGGAGGCTTCGCCTCATCGAACATCTCGGTCTTGCCTTCTATTCCTGCGAGATACAGTCTCATGGCAGGTCAAACCATTCTCCGCAATGCGGGCATTGGATTCGCTCAGGCTCAGGCTCTTCAACAGGCTTATCCTGCTTGTCTTTCAGGTACTCGTCGATATTGATTTCCGGCAGCTCGAAGAACCCGAACTCCTCCATATCCATATCAATCTCGCCCAGCTCGATGTTCAGCTTGCCAAGGTCCCAATCCGCGAACTCTGCAACCTTGTTGTCAACCAGCCGGAACGCCTTCACCTGCTCCGGGGTCAGGTCATCGCAAAGGATGCAGGGTACTTCTCTCATGCCGAGCTGAATTGCGGCTTTGAGGCGGGTGTGTCCCGCAATGATGACATTGTTTTTGTCGATGAGAATGGGAACCTTAAAACCAAACTCCTTGATGCTGTTCGCAACAGGAGTCACGGCTTTATCGTTCAGGCGAGGGTTGTTCTCGTACTGGATGAGGTCATCCACCGACTTTGTGATGATTTCCATTCTTCCAACTCCTCCATAATTCTTACGATTCGGTAATATAACGTCAAAAAAATATGCGGAACGCACATAGGTTCCGCACAGTACAAAAGTTTACGCTACTATTGTACCACGGACGGATTGACAGGTCAATGACAGCTTTTTGACACGAACTGTTCCCTTATAACTACCTCAAGTTTCGGCTATCGCTGGCTCCTTTACTGTATAATTGAGTTATCCCAACACGAAAGGAGCTTCACTATGGGAAAAGAACATTGGCTGGTTGAATACAGCCGCAAAGTCAACGACTCGTTTGATGGAAAGGAGGTGTACTTCCTCGAAAATCCTGCGGAAAACGCACTCCTGAACGACCTCGAAGCCTATCCTCACGCCTTTGTGCTGGCTTGCTGCATGGACAGGCAGGTTTCTTCTGATAGGGCGTGGAGAATCCCGTGTGTTATCAGGAATCTGTACAGAGAGTTCACCATCGACGAGCTTTCGAGCATCTCTCTGGAGGAGTATCAGCGAATATTCCGAGAAAACTCGCTCCATAGGTTCAATGACGCAATGGCAGAGATATTCTACAAGGCGGTCTGGCGAATCAAAACGAAGTACGGCGGCGATGCTTCACGGATATGGTCTAACAATCCGAGCAGCGCCGCCGTCGTTTATCGTTTCCTTCAATTCGATGGGGTAGGGGTGAAAATCGCCACAATGGCGGCGAACATCCTCGCTCGACAGTTCAAAGTCCCGTTTTCGGACTACTACTCCATTGACATCTCCCCTGACGTCCACGTTTTCCGTGTTTTCCGAAGGACCGGACTTACAGAGCCTGATGCAACGAGAGATGCCGTCATCTATAAGGCAAGAGAGCTTTGCCCCGAGTTCCCCGGAATCACCGACGCAGCCTGTTGGAGAATCGGGAGGGGGTTTTGCCATGCTTCCTCTCCCGACTGCGAGCATTGCCCTGTCTCCGAGTTCTGCCCGAAACTAATCGACCCACCCGAAGAATAAGGCGCTGAGGTCTTGAAGTGCAGCACGATTGTACCTGTAAATGGTCCTCTCATCCACATAGTACATCTTGGCAAGGTCCTGAACCGTCTTTTCGTTCTCGTCGAGATAAAGATAGCGGATTGTCTCCCATTTTCGCATGATTTCCTGCTTTCCTGATGATTCGCAGCGGAAACGGTAGTAGTCCAGCATCTTTGTTACATGGTCCAAGATGACACGGGCTTTCCCGACCCTCTCCTGAATGGACTCCACCGAGAGTGAGTAGCTGTCACTCCCGCAGCCCATCATTTCGAGTAGGGTCTGGAGGCCAAAGTCATCCGGCAACTGAGTGGCATCGTATACAGCGTCCTCGCTGTACTTCACCATGCCCCGATACTTCTCCATGAGAAGGCGGGTGTTGTAAAGGCGCTTGTCCTTGTTCTCCTGCCTTGTCTTTTCGGCCTCTCTGTGGTACTCCTCGATTGCCACACGAGAGGCCGCTTCTGCTATTTTGGCGAGCTGACCATCAGTCAGTTCCATTCCGGCGCTGTTCTTTTTACCCATGATTCTATCCCTCCGTTTTGGCTCCATCTGGACGCCAGATTTATAAACGGCCTCGGAGCCAAAGCCGAAGCTAAACACGTTCGAGGCCCAAACTGATGCGTATTGCTTTGTTGAGGTACTTTTCCGCCTCCGTATTGACCACCGTCCCAAGATATTCGTGCAGACAGTGCTTGTCTATCGTAAGGATGTCCTCAAGCGTAGCGGTGCTGGCCTTTTTCAGCCCATGCTGCCTTCCAAGAAAAACGTGAGTGGGGAGCGCCCTCTTTTTGGCGCTCGTCACGATAGCCACGATGACGCTGCTCCCATTCACATTCCCTTTATCGTTCTGTATGATAACAACCGGTCTGCATCCCCTCTTGCCACCGTTGCCTTCATTCCGCAGGTCGGCGTAGAAGATGTCACCTCTTCTCGGCTGAACTGATTTCTTATCGGACTTCCTCCGGCCCATTCTCTTCGCCCCCGTCCTTCTCTGCTCGTGCGGCATTGGCGGCAGACAGCAGCTCAAGGAGTTCATCCAGCCTGACGCCTACCACCTGCCTCTGACCATCCAGCGTAAAGGAGACAGAGAAGATACCCGTTTCCCAGCTTGCGAGCATCCGGCAGTCAAGAACCTGCATCGCCATCTTATCTTTGAGTAACCTCGTGAAGGTGCAGTTGGCGTCAAGCTGTACGCTGTCGCTGACCCCACTCAGCTCCTTCGGCACTCTAACAATTTCGCTCATTGATTTCTTCCTCCGTTTCGGGCTGTTTTTTCTTGAGGCCATAGATTTTGCAGAGAGTCCTATCCAGAGGTACGCCGCCCTCAAGGTGGTACTTCTCGTCAAACTCTTTCTGGCCCATCGTGTGGCACTCGGTATGGTGTGTACGGCACAGGGGCATTGCCTCCATGCCCTCGTGAATGATTTCGTCCCTGTTCCGTCCCATCCCGACTCTATCAACGTGATGCAGCTCCGCTCTGGAGCCGCATACGCAGCACTTCCGGTTGATAAGGCAACTGTAAACGTAGTCCGGGATGTCATCCACGAATTTTAGCAGCGGGAAGTGACACGGTATGTCCCACTGGAGAATGAAGGACACCAAATACTTCTGGAAAGCGCAGACGAGGGACATCGGAGCATTTGACAGCGAGAAGATTTTATCCGCTGTTTCCCCGAAGTCATCTGCGAGGAATTTGAGCTTCATGTACTCCTTGGTGCGGTCTTTCCCTTCACCAACGTAGTCTGCGATTTCTCCAATGAGGGCGTAGCAAGCTCTGCGCTGCTTATCTGACAGCGGCCTACTGTCAATCATCTGGATGTTGCACTCTTTGTACTCCCTTTTGACAAGGGTGAACCAGTCCGTGTACAGGCATTTGATGGTCACTACGCCGTTCTCGTCGATGTCAACGATTTTGCCCTTCACAACATCCATCGCCGTTTTCATTACTTGACCCCCGTACTGCCGAATCCGCCCCTGTCCTCTCCGCCGAGAGATTCAACCTTCACGAACACGAGTCTCGGCTGTCGCTGAACGATTCTGAACTGGGCAATGCGGTCGCCCTTATGGATAACCGTATCACGCATTGCGATGGCGGGGAAGCCCCAGACATCGTTGTCACCGTGGTAGCTGTTATCAATGACCCCGAAGCTGTTTGCGAGGATGATACCGAAGTTTTTGTAGGTAGAGCTTCTCGGCACGACGTGAGCCTTGAACCCGTAGGGAAGCCGCATACTCACTCCGAGGGAGATAATGCGATACTCTCCCTGCTTCATCTCCACATCTTCTGCGGACCGGAGGTCAATCCAATCGCCCCAGGACTTATGTTCGGGGACCGGCAGCTCTCCATCGTGAACAATAATCGGAACAACAAACTCTCTCATTTTCGTATACCTCCTATGCTATATCAAAACGGCGGGAAATCATCGTCCGGCAGCTCTTCAAAGTCCTGAGCGTACTCCGGCTGACCGTATTCCTGCGGCACGTTTTCGCCTTCCTGTTTCGGTTTCTGCTTCGGGAACCCTACATGGTCGCAAGAAACCTCGACCGACTTGCGGCGGTTCCCGTTTTGGTCCTCCCAGTTTCGGGTTGTGAGAGTACCCGTGACCTCAATCGGGTCTCCTTTGCGGAAATACTTGCTGACGAACTCCGCTGTGTTCCTCCAAGCCACGCAGTCTATGAAGTCGGACCTGTCTTTGACGCCCGGTCTGTCTACCGCTACTCCGAAGGAGCAGACTGAGAGGTTGGACTGTGTGGTTTTGAGTTCAGGGTCTTTCGTCAACCTTCCTGAAATGTTTACGCTGTTCATTGCTTTTCCTCCCTGCTTATAATCGACGTATGAGTGGTGGGATTGGTCGGAACGCCTCAAAGGGTAACTTTATACTCCTTTATTCCAAAACGCCGTCCTGCGTACTCCTACGGCGTCTCCTGCGACGCTGGAACAGATGAGATAGTAACTTCCACACGAGGGGCATCGCTGTACAGCTTTCTGACAATGCAATCGACCACTTGTGCGTCGTCCCGATAAGCGATTCCGTTAAGGCTGTCGCATATCGCCTTGAGTACGTTGTCCGAGTCCGGCTTCTTGGTAGGGCGGATGTCACCTCCGAGCATCTGGCGGCGCTTTTTCTGACTGGCGGACTTCGGGATGCCGTAGTAGGCGTCCACCTCAACCTTCAGCATCGCATTTTCTGCGAACCGGGCCATTCCGCACTGCCTCTGGTACTCCATTCGGACGAGGTTCTCGTAAATCACCGTGTCCTTCGGCGTCCGGGCGGTGACCCGCCCTCCGTATGTGCTGAACTGCGGTCGGCCTTTGCCTTTCGGCTCTCCGGGTACGGTAAACTCAACCTTCATCTGCTCTCACGCCCTCTTCCTGACGCAGGGAGTACCTCGTGTAGTGCTTCCCGTTGCTGCTCTCCATCGTGGAGACGATAGGGTAGCCTACCTTACGCAGAGAATAGATAATGCCCGACAGCCTCGTGGCATGGAATTTCATAATCGCCTCCCACGACGTAATGCTGCCGTTCTCCTGAAGGTGCCTGAGCACCTGCTGTCTTTGTGTCATCGCTTTCATCCCTGTTCCTCCTCTCTTTCCGGGACTTCGTATTCGAGGTAGTAGGCGTAACTCCTCTTCCCCTCGACTCTCTCTTTTGATTGGCGGACTATGTAACCGTTCTTGACCAAAATCGCCGCTACCGCAAGACGGTCATCCTCCAGCATGATTTTCAGCTTCTCCATACTTACCCCTCCAGAAACGCCTTCATCTCTCTGAACCGCTTATTGGCTTCGGCCTTCCGGAACGACGGCCCGGAGAATTTCACGGGGTAGCAGACCTCGAAAATTCTGTCATAGATTCGGGAGTACCGGATGTCCGTCACGTTTTTCATCGCCGCAAGGTCGAGGTTCGTCGTGAGAATCATCGGGAGCCTTGCCCTATACCGGCTGTCAACGATGTTGTAAACCTTCTCCAGTGCGAACTCGGTAGAGCGTTCGGCTCCAAGGTCATCAACGATAAGCAGCTTGGCCTTATTGAGCTGCTGGAGCAGTTTGTTTTCGTCCTCCTTGAAACCTTGCACACTCTCCAGCAGTTTCACAAACGACGTCATCACCACCGGAACCTTCTTCTCCAAGAGCGCATTGGCGATACACGCCGCAGAAAAGGTTTTGCCGGTCCCTACATCGCCATAGAACAAAAGCCCCTGATTTTTCTCCAGCATCTCAGAGAACCCATCAGCGTACCGTTTGCACAGCCGGAGGACTCTGGCGTTCTCCTTGGTGGCCTGAAAGCTCTCGAAGGTCTGGTCTGCGAACTTATCATCCATCAGGCTCTTCTTCCTGAGCGCATAGACTATCTCCATGTCCTTGAGCTGCTGCTGCCTACGCTCGTACTCTTCCTTTTCACGCTTCATGCACTCGCACATCACAGGAAACTTTTTCGGGTGCTTCTCTCCGCTGCCATCCCAAGCGGTAACCTCAATGACGCATTCTCTCGGAGTATGGCACTTCCCGCAGTAGAGAAGCCCGTCATCGGGGTTCACATAGTCCTCATCGTACTTCGGCTGTGAGTCATAGCCCTTTCGGGCGATACTGTCCATAACCTCTTCAAAGAAATCACTCATCGTCTTTCGGCCCCCAATCTGCATAAGGGTTCTCAGGGTCAAAGTCCTCCTGACCCAAACTCGCTATCGGCGACGCAGGTCCGTAGTCATCGTCCCACCGCTCTTGGTTCAACCACGTTGCGGGGTACGGAATAAACTGGCCTCTCTCTTTGGTCCACTGTTCGCATTTCTTGGCAACCTCCAGAGCCGCCATAATCTTTGCGAACAGCTCCTTGTCGGGAGACAGTTTCTTCCACGCCTTCCTTGCGCCACCTTTGTTCGACTTTCGAGGGTACGCCTTCCAGAACTCATCGAATCGTTCTTCCTGCACACTCTTCTTTGGAACTGAAACTGATACTCTACTATCTCCATTTTCAATATCAGTTTCATTTTCAATTTCATATTCATTTTCATATTCAGAGTTTGCCGGAGTGTTTGCCGACCCTTTTGCCGAACCATTTGCCGCATCGTTTGCCGAAGGATTTGCCGCAGCAAATCTTGAATTAGTGCTATCAGCACCTCTCTTTCCTGCATCAGAGCGTTTGATACTTATTTCTCCGTCTTTTACCATCCTCTTCTGATACAGCCGGTCGTTATCGAGCGTCAACACCCCTTCGGAAATCAATTCCCTCAACGACCTATCAATAACTTCAACCGTATAAGGCATCAGGTAGGAGAGCTGGTCGGCAAAATTGCGTATAGTGTCATCGCTCTTTTTTTCTCTCTCCTTCAGCGTAACTACTCCGTACTCAGGCATCTTATGAAGGATGCACATGAGCCGTATGTAGACCCCTGTGCTCTCTGCGCTGCAATACGCCAGCTTTTCATCTACCAGAAAGTCAAGGACGTACAGCGGGAGATATGGCTGGTCCCTCAACGCCATCTGCAATCACCGCCTTTCAATCGGTATGGCGGCAGCCGCACCAGCTACCGCCTACCGCATATAGAACCTTACTCCTCTTCGACCTCTTCCTGCTGTTCTTCCTCGGACTCCACGAACTCCTGAAGCTCCGCCATCACCTTCGTGTACTCCGAAACCTTGAGTCCGCTGGTACTGGTAAAGCCCATCTCATTGATAATGTGCTTCACTACCTCATTGGCCCTGTTCCCGAGGTACTTCTTTGCGGTGCGGAACAGCTCCTGCCGCTGCTCGTTCGTGATAACCGGGTCATCATCCTCCTGCATCACAACGGTTTCTCCGTTCACCTCAGTGTACTCGGCCTCTACCGCAGGAATAGCGCCGGAAGCAATCATCTCCTCCTCGGAGTAAACGCCTTCGTAATCCTTCGGGAAAGCATCTCTCACGCACTGGCTGACCGCCACCTTGTTAATCATAGTAGCGGGCTTGGACTTCCAGTTTGCCATACCTTTGTTGTACTCTGCGAGGGACACTTCCTTGAACGCAGTGCGCTCCTTACCGCCCCTCACGAAAGTCACCCTGCACCAACCACCAATGAGGGCTTCGCCCGGATAGAGGCAGCACCCTTCCTTCTGCACGATAGCGTTGCCTCTCTGGACCGTAATGCCATCATTTTTGAAGAGATAGTCTGGATTGTTGAACGCCCTGCGGAGGTAGGCGTCCTTGCCCACAACCATCTGTGCGGGTTCATCCTTGCTGTACTTAATGAGGTAAACCTCGCCGCTCACCAGCGGGTTGAGGTTCTGCATCTTGCAGGTGTTCATAAAGAACACCAACTCTTGGTCTGTGGTCAGCTCCGAACGGCCTCTCACCAGATACCGTTTTACGAAGTCGAGGTCCAGCTCCACATGGGTACCAAGTACGTCATAGCTGACGGACAAGGCGTTCTTTTCGGCCTTACTCAAAGCGTTACTCATTGTCAGTACCTCCTATACTCACTTGCGAAATGCAACTTTGGCTACTTCCTTGTAAACAACGCCCGGAATATGCACCTGACCCTTGGTGGCCCGGATAAGGCGCATCACCGCAGACCGGTCAACGGGTCGAATCTCCACTCCCGCAACCAGCACCGGGACTTTGCTGCTATCAATGCTCTCAATCTCCCAATCCTTCTTGGTGCTCACGCCCTCCGCCTTGGGCTTCTCTGCGGCAACGGAAACCACGTTGGACATCTGGTCCATAATCTCGGCCTCTTCTACCGCTGCATCTGCGGCGTCCGACTTCCCCTGAGCCTCCAGCGCAATGGCTTCCTGCAACTTCCTATCCGCCTCGGCCTGAGCCGCACGTCTGGCGGCCTCCTCGGCCTCCCTGCGGATTCTCTCCTGCTCGGCAATGTAACTGCTCATCGTCTGCTTGAGGATTTTCTCCGCATTGGACAACGGCTGGAGCATCGCTTTTTCCCTCGCACAAATCTCAGCGTGAGCCTTGTGTGCCGCCTCCTTAATGGGCTTCCAGAACTCCTTCACCTCGGAGGTACGCTGCTTCAGCAACCTGCCGAACTGAGCTGCCTCTTTGTAATCATCTTCGGTGTCAATGGTAATGGCACCGGCCTGAAACTCAATGTCCGTGACCTCCTGACTGAGTGCTTCTTCACGCTCGACCAGCTCCAAGTCCTGAGCTTCCATTACAGCTACTGTGGTCTCGGTATTCATTCTCTTTACCTTCCTTTCGCAAATTTCTGCTTGTAATTTCTCACCGTCATCAGCGCCGTGAACACTCTCCAGCACTCTGTGGCGGAATCCCCAAACGGAATCATCTCGTATGTACCATCCTTCTTGAGGTGTACGATGGCCTCTCCGAACTCCGCTGCACCCAAGTGGGAGCAGTAGGCCCTGCTGTACGCCTCAAGCTGCACCCCGCAGAGCATCGACTGCACCGAAGCGGACGTCTTGAAGTCAATCAGCGTATCAACTCCGTCCACCTCCGCCAGCATATCCGCCGTTCCCGCATAGAGCAGACCTTTGTGGTACAGCTTTATCTCGGTTCCATACGGAACCACCTTGTGTTCCTCATACCAGCGGAGGAAGCCATTGAAGTACCCCTCGTGTTCGGGAGGAATGTCCTCAATCCCGAACTTCACGAAGTTCTCAATGGCGTTATGCACCGCCGTACCTCTCTTGGCTGCCCGGTCCAAAACCGCCTTATCAATGCTCCCATAGACATCGCCGGACAGGGGCTTCATCACCGTTGTGACGCTGGGGAGCGCCACGCCGTTCAGCTTGTAGATGTGCCTCCGCTCATCGAATGTCAGCTCAGGGAGTTCCAACGCTTCCATCATCTTTCAGGTTCCTCCGCTACGTTCTTCATTGCGCCGCACTCTTCCATCAGGATGTCTACGGCATTGTCCTCGAAGCACTCCTCGTGATAGAACTCGCAGTCCATCTCGTAGTAGGTCTCCCCAACCACAATCGGGTCGCCGCAGATTTTGCAGCGATAGACTTCGGGCGGCTCAGGTGCGTTCGGGCACTGCGGGTGGCAGGGTGTCATGTGGCAGATTTCGCACATCTTAATTCCTCCTTCCTCATCTGATTGATAAACCCTCGCAGGTTTATGTAGCACCTCTGAATGAGGTCCTCCAGCTCGTTCTCGAACAGCAAGTAGAAGTAATCCTCGTCCTTGCCGTTCAATTCGCATTTGCGCTTGGTGTACTCGACGGTTCGGATAAACTCCTCATCCTCGAACACGAAGCCCGTCCTTTCGGACACCTCTTCGGCAATCGCTCGGGCTTTCTCAAGGTCGATTGGCCCGAGCTTGGTTACGTTCTGCATCGCACACCTCCAAATTTACTACTGTTATAATTTCTCTGCCTACATTATAATTATAGTAAACATAGGGTAGTAGGGCAAGGCGTTCCGCTGAAATTCCGTAAGATTTCTCCAAGATTTACCTTTCGGTAATATCTCACCAGACCTCGCCGTTTTCTCGGACTACGCCGTCCAGCTCTTCCATCGTCTCAAGGACGCTGCGGCTGTATTGCGTGGAGTAGATGCCCTCGGCCCATAAGCTCTGCGCTCCACCCTCGCCGCAGTTGTAACAAACAAGAGCCAGATGGTAGTTATCGTACTTTGCGATGTACCTGCCGAGCAGGTACGCCCCAGACTTGATATTGTCCTCCGGGTTGTTTCGGATGTCTGTTACGCCGTAGTCCGCCAGCTCTTCTTCGAGCCACTCGAAGTTCATCTGGTGTATCTGCATCAGCCCGAAGCAGATACCGTTCTCTGCATCCGGGTTGTAACTGCTTTCCCTGAACATCACCGCCAGCAGGAGCTTGTACGGGACGCCAAAGGTTCTGGCAGCATCCCTCGCAACAAGCTGGAGGTCGTAGGAGAGCGCAATGGAATCTGTGAGCGTTCCATCTTCCAGCATCTCTTCGACGGTAGGCTCTTCCGGCTCTGTGTCCTCCGGTTCAGTGCTGGGGCTTGGCTCTGGAGTGGGCGTCTGTTCCGGTGTAGCGACCGGCGTCTGAGACTCTACCACCGGCTGCGGCAGTTCCATTTCCGGCTCATCATCCTCTCCAAACGTCGTGCAGGCTGCAATGGCAACCACCAGCCCCATAACAGCCAGTGCCGCAAGCGCAACTCTAACAGCTCTCTTGCGCTTGGCAGCTTCTCTTCGCCTCCTCATCTCTCTTCTCGTCATGGTGTATATTCCTTTCTTTTGGTCTGAGGACGAACTGGGATATATCGACCTTCGCCATAGTCCTGATGCCCTCCAGCAGCTCCTCGACCGTAGTGATGCCGTAGTCGGCTCGCAAAGTGTTTACCAGTACCTCTCGGCGAAAGTCTGTCACCGTCTGCCCTCCTTTCAGGCTTCAGCGGTCAGTCGAAGCTGCCGCTCCTGCCAGCCTTCTCAAGTAAAGCAAGGGCCTCCTCGGTTCTGCGTTTTGCCTCAAGGAGTTCTCTACGGAGTTCGGGAATCATCTCGGCCTCGGCCTTGTCTATCATCCCGTCGTCCATAATATCAGAAAGTGCTTCGGTCACATTCTCAATCGTCCCTTTGACGTTCTGCAACCGAAGCACTGTCCTTTCCGCAGGTACATCCTCAATGCACCTGCAATCTTTGCCGAGTGGACACTCAGTCGCACAGTACCACGAGCGCAGTTCCGGCTCGTTATATGCGTCCGCCATCAACGCAATGACATCGTTGGGCGGTCTGGTAATATCCAGCTCGTATTTTTTTAGGCTATCCTCTGTAACGCCAGGAAGGTGGTTTACCGCCGTAGCTCTGGACGCAAAATCCTCGTTGTACTTTGCGGCCCGTAAACGTGCCTGACAATACCTATTAGACCCTGCAACTGTGACTTGCCTCGGCATTTATTTCACCAACCTTTTGCGGTATGATATGGTTGTAAGGAAGAGAGTCCTCCTTACGAAACGGTAAGGCAGAGCGGAAAAAAATATCGTTGAACTCGTCAAACGATAGTTCAAACAGCTTTGTGAGTTGAGCGCATTCTACCAGCGTCACCGGCACTCGGCCCTTCTCTCGGTCCTTATAACCGGAGACCGGTATGCCCAGCTTGGTCGCCACTTCTTCCTCACTGTACCCTGCACGTTCTCTGGCCTTTTTAAGGGGGAATGGAGCCTGACTAATGTTATAATTTTCATCGCCATCTTTTGAAAACGGTAAGTCCCCGTCAAAAAAAATAACGATAAACTCCTCAAGCGATAGACTGAGCACCTGCGTGATGATAAGCGCATCGCTGAGTGTGACCCTCACATTGCCGTTCTCCCGTTTAATGTAGCTGTCAACGGTCCGGTCAATGGCGTCCGCAAGCTCCTGAGCCTTTACCCCTCGGCGGATTCGGGCTACCCGCAGCTCTGTTAGGTTCATCCTCGAACCTCCTTTCCTTTGTCCTTTACTCTATTATAGTATACTCGGTACGCAATTTCAAGCCTGTAATTATAATTTTAGTAACTTTTCTTGATGTTCGTTATAAGAATGGTGTACAATATTACGAAGGAGGTAATTACTATGGCAGATTTTTCGACCAAACTCAAAGACATCATCGAATCCCGTGGCGTCACCCAAGCGTGGCTCGCCGAAAAGACCGGTGCGACGGAGGCTACCATCTCTCGGTATCTCTCCGGCGTACACAAGCCCAACTTGGAGATTGTGGCCCGAATCGCCCAAGCTCTCAACGTGTCCATCGACTATATCATGGACCTCTCACTCAGCCCTACTCCGTATAAGGAGCCTGAGAGGGAGATTGTGATTCTGGCGGACGCATATCGCAGGGCGGACGATGACCACAAGAACATCGTGTGGAGCGTTCTGGACTCCTACCTCACTCCTGAGGAAAAAACATTCGTATCGCAGCCAAAGCAAGACGTGAGCGCCGGATGAATCGTCGGCAATCTGCTTTGGTGATTGACTTCACACAATTCAAAAACCGCAGCCCTGAGAAAGCCGACCTCGCTGACAGCAAGGGCGGCTTTCCTGACGAGGAGGTGAAGGAAGATGGGGAAGATAACTGACAAGCTCGACCAAGTGCGTGTGGCAATCTATGTCCGTGTGTCCACCCACTATCAGGTCGATAAAGACAGCCTTCCTGTCCAGAAGGAAGAGTTGGTGGCCTACGCAAAGTACGTTCTGAACGCCAATTCCTATGAGATATTCGAGGACGCCGGGTTCTCGGCAAAGAATACCGACCGCCCTGACTTCCAGCAGATGATGTCGAGAGTCCGGGAGGGGGAGTTTTCCCATGTGCTTGTATGGAAGCTGGACCGTATCAGCCGGAACCTTCTCGACTTTGCGGCGATGTACGATGAGCTAAAACGCCTCGGAGTTACCTTCGTATCGAAGAACGAACAGTTTGACACTTCTTCGGCGATGGGCGAGGCAATGCTGAAAATCATTCTCGTTTTTGCCGAGCTGGAGCGGAAGATGACCGCCGAGCGTGTTACTGCCGTGATGATTTCTCGTGCCGGTAACGGGCAGTGGAACGGCGGTAGAATCCCTTTTGGGTACAGCTACGATAAATCTACTGAAACCTTTTCGGTCAATGAGCAGGAAGCGTCCGTCGTACTCAGGATGTATGACCTGTACGAGGAGACGCACTCCCTACTCCAAGTAGCAAAGTCTCTCAATGCGTCCGGTATCAAGCATAGGAGCGGGAAGGACTGGACTCCTACGACGGTAGGCATCATCCTCAAGAGTCCTTTTTACACCGGCGCATACCGCTACAACTACTACGATATGTCCAAACGGAACAGCCGACAGGACATCAAGCCCGAGGGGGAGTGGGTCGTCGTAGAGAATCACCACCCAGCTATCGTTGAGCCTATCCGTTGGAAGGGCGTCATAGAGCTGCTGGAGCGGAACCGAAGGGGCTGGCAGTCCGCTGGCAAGACCTACGTTCGTAAGAACATCCATGTATTCGCAGGGCTGCTCACCTGCGGAATCTGCGGAGGCACTATGAGCGCCACCAGCAATGGCAGACCGCTCAAGGGCGGCTACCGCCCCTCTAACTATGCTTGTATGAGCCACCGCAAGAACAACGGATGCACGAACAAGTACATCACTGACACCAAGATAGGGCCTTTCGTGCTGAATTACATCGCCAACCTGATAAGGGCAAAGGAGAGCTTTGGGAAAACAACCTCACCCGAAACTCTTATGAAAAAGCTGCTTCGGGGCGATATGTTCAAGGACGTTGTCCGCATCAAGGAGTCGGGTCTGATGGAACTGTACAACCTCTATCGCTCTCAGTTGCCGGGCGTAAAGTATGCGTCCAAGGTTGCCGAGAGGAGCGGTTCCAGCGATACCGCCTCAGAAAAGGACATCTTGCTCTCTGAGCGTCGTAGGCTGGAACGGGCGCTCTCAAGGTTGAAATCTCTTTACCTGTACCTGTCTCTTATACACATCTCCGAGCCCACGAGACGGACTCCTATC